>Ga0228535_1001031_pt1 | contig 54419 bp, 52 predicted proteins | sample SJ1metagenome_FD_168457 | JGI IMG/M metagenome (GOLD analysis project Ga0228535, IMG submission 168457) | Enriched culture of PCE-dechlorinating microbial communities from Ithaca, New York, USA - SJ1 | ecosystem: Engineered > Modeled > Simulated communities (microbial... > Unclassified | place... | reverse complement strand
TTTTGTTATGTAGCTGCAGTTGGCAGACCGCAGCTCTCATTATAACAAAAGGAGTTCTCTTTTCTGCCTCATCGCTATAAGCTTTTCTGAACCCCGCGTCTAACGCGGGGTTTTCTAAATACAAAAACAGCCGAGGCAGAATGCCTCGGCTGTTTCTTTATAGCGATACGGCTGTCGCTCCAGCAAAGCGGCTGGAATCGGCAGCCGTATCTCATCGAAGAAAAGTAAGAACTTGAGAAGCAATTATTTTTTACGGTCCCCGGATTTATCCGACAGGGCTGCGATAAACCCGTCCGGATACACGGCATCCCATTCTTCTCTTAATACGCCGTATCCGATCGAGTCATAGTACTCGCCATTAACGATCCGGGCTTTGCGGAAACAGGCTTCTTGGGTGTATCCGAGCTTTTCAGCCAGCCGCATCATCCCCTTGTTACCGGACCAGGTCCGCAAATCCAGTCTGGCCAATACCGGCATCGCCCTAAACAAATATTCGCTCCACAGCCCCAGGGCTTCATAGCCGATGCCCCGCCCCCAGCAATCCGGATTGAAAACGGCGATCCCGACCGAGAGCCAGTTCGTTTCCTTCCCTTGCCAATACCAACTGACCCGTCCGATCAATCGATCGGTACTGCTTTCGGCGATCACCAGTTCTTCCCGCGGCTCGGCAAACTGCCCGCACCGGATTTTCTCCCGCAGTTCGGCGATAAGCTTTGCCACTTCCGCCGCTGACGGCTTGGAGTAATAAGGACCGTTGAATTTCTCCCAGACTTGCCCCGGCTGCCGCCATAATTCATATTCCGCCAGATCCCTGACCTGCCAATCGCGCAGGATTATGTTCTTTCCATCAATTCGCAATATTACCGCCTCCTGTTCAGATGCTAACGGTGACCAGCCACGTAAAATTGATAATATGCTCGTTGGCAAGACGCCAGCCGCGGGTCCGGACGTATCGTTCCAGTTCTTCAATATCGGCATAGTATTCATCCGCAATCTCCGCCCACAAGTCTTCCCGGCCGGCGGCGCAGTACCTTGCTTGGCACTTCTCTCTTTCCGTCAGGTTCGGGAACATCAGATCCGCGATGATGATTTTGCCTCCTGCCTTCAGGTATTCACCCATGCAGGCAAGTGCGGTTTCTTTCTCGCCCGGCGTCAGGTGGTGGAGCGCATAAGTCGAGACGACGATATCGAAATACTGCCTGCGGTAGGGCGGGTCCAGGAAATTGCCGACCCGTAAGTGCAGGTTCGGATATTTTTCCCTGGCAACAAGGAGCATCTCAAGGCTCTGGTCAATGCCGACCGCTTCGCAGTCCCGGCTTAATCCTCCGAGCAGATTCCCCGTGCCGCAGCCGATATCCAGCACCTTGCGGCCGGACGTCGGACCGATGGCCCGCCGGACGATTGCCATGACCTGCTCATAACCTGCCAACAGGTCCAGATCGCCACCGGCCAGCCGGACGCTCCGATCGTAGCTTTGCGCCCAGCCGTCGAAATTCCACCGGTCAGTCCAGCCGGCCCTAGCCAGCCGGTTCCGCTCCAGACCGGCGCGCAATCTCGCAGCATGAGCGGCGAAGCCGCAGTCCGCCTGATTAAGAAATTCGTTGATGCCATCCCGCAGCACCGCCCGCATGTTTTCCAGTTCACTGCTTCTGCTTTCCGCCAGTCGCAGCTGGCCGGCCAGGCTGCGTGCCCAATGCCGAGGTGCCGCGCTTTCCGTGACCGTCATTCGCTTAATCTCCGGCACCGAAAAGCCCAGTTCTCTTAGGAGTAGCACTTCGCAGAGACGCAGCCGGTCCGCTTCGGAATAATCCCGGTACCCGCTCGGCTTCCGTTCCGGCGCGACGATGCCGGCCGCTTCGTATACCCGCAGTGCCTTGGGAGTGACGCCCAACTCCGCGCAGACCTCTTTTGTCCGCATCCGCATCACCTCAAGGCCAGTATATACCCTGCCCTAAGGGCCAAGTCAACAGTATTTTTATCTCTTCCGGATAAATTTTTCGCGCGCATCTTTCTTTTTTGATGCTTTTCAATTTGCGAAACTTATCTTATCTACGGGGCGGAATTTTCTCTGAGCGGGGCATTCTTACCGGCGGCACAGCATATAAAAACTGTCGGCAGCACTTGCTGCCGACAGTCCAAGGTCGCTCTCTAAGCAGGATGAACTCTAACTTTGCGTCAAAAACTTGACCCCCAAAAAAAACAGCACGAGCCCGCCGATAATCTCCGCGTACCCCGCGAGATAGCTTCCGGCCCGTTTCCCCGATACCAACCCCGCTGCTGCCATCGCGCCCCCGCCAATCCCGAACATCGCGACGGCGACCGGGAGACTGGCACCGAACGTCCCCAGGCTGAACCCGACGAGTAAAGCGTCCACGCTGACGCTGAACGCCAGGACGACCACGTTCCAGCCCGCGACGGGACTTACTCTTCGCTTCTCTTCTCGCCGGCCCTCCCAGGCCATCTTCAACCCCAACCCCATCAGCAACAGCGCCCCGAGCGTCGTCCCTACCGCACCGGCCGCTTGTCCGAACACCTGGCCGAGCAGCAATCCGGCGAGCGGCATCAGGATGTGAAACAGCCCGATAATCGCGCTGGCGCGGTAAATCGCCGGCCAACCGATCCCCTGCAGGCCGATGCCCACCCCCAGGGAAAAAGCGTCGGTGCCCAGGGCGAGCGCCAATACGAACAAATCAAACCAGCTCATGGTGGAGTCCTTCTTCTGGCAAAGACATGACATCTGTCTCTATTCTGCGCCGAAGCGACCCCATCCTATACGCTTTCCCCGGCTGCCCGCTCCCTGGCGTTGCGCCGCGCGATCAGTAAAAAGGCCGCAGTCAGCACCGGCGTGGAAAGCAGACTCACTGTACGGATCAGCGGCAGGAATTCCGGATTCGGCAAAGTCGGATAAAGACCGAGACCATAGTCCATGTAATCGTTGAGTAAAAACCAGACGAAGACAATCCCCACAGACCGCAGCCGCCGTACCGTGGAAGGGATGAAGACGAGTGCTTCCGCCACCATCCAGAGATGCGAGACAAATAAGGCGAAGTCGGCAAAAACGAGACGCCCGCCCGTCCGCCAGTACAGTCCGAGGACGAAAACGGTCCAAAAGCCGTACTTCACAAGACCGAACAGGGTCAGCACCGTATACGTGTTTATCTCCCGCCCGCGGTAAATGAACCATAAAGCCAGCGCGAACAGAAGCGTGGCGAGCGGGCAGTCCGGTACGAACAGCCAGTACCGGAACGGCGTCGCCGCCAATTGTTCCCGGTACCAGTAGAAACCGTACAGGCTGCCGCCGAAATTGATCAGGATGAGCGCGAGCAGCCAATCCCGCCGGGTCCGGATCTGCATCAAAATTTCGCCTGCCTGCCTCAAAGCATGCTCTCCTCTACAACTTTTTTTCGGCCAGAAGCCGGGCGGGAACTCCGCCGACCATCACCCCGGCCGGAACATCCCTGTTAACCAGCGAGCAGGCGGAGACGACCGCCCCGTCACCGATGCTCACCCCGGCCAGCACCGTCGTATTGGCACCGATCATGACATCCCGGCCGATTTCCACCCGCCCCGTCACCCATTCGCGGATTAGAAACTCGTGGGCGAGCACGGTCGCGTTATAGCCGATGATGGTATTATCCCCGATGCTGATGAGTTCGGGGAAAAAAATATCGAACATGGCCATGAGGCCAATGGAGGCGTCCCGCCCCACCTTCATCCCCACCAGGCGGTAAAGGCAGTTTTTCAGCCGGAGGGACGGGAGGTAGCGGCAGGTGTGAATGACGGCAAAATTGAACGCCACCCGGAGCGGATGGACAATCCGGGTCCAATGGCGCAATGAATTTTTGCCGGTCACCGGATGGCGGGTCAACTTGCGCATTCTGCCGTCTCCTCCTAATGTTATGCTTATCAATATGATTGTGGGCTAATGGCAAACGCAATCAAGAATAGGGTTGCGGCTTTGCTTTGCTGGATGGCTTTTTTTACGGCCCAGTCTTAGCCGCTGGCTTCCATTGCAAATAGGTTACTGCCAGGAGAAGGCCATATTCTATGGTTGCCAGCGGCTGCGACGTAGTTTCGTATCGGCCATGTCAGCGTCTCAGTCTCGGCTTCAGACGGGGTAAACTTACAAACACGGCCTCCGCCGCCGGCTTCCATAGTAAATGGGTTACTGCCTGGAGTCACCTATCTTCATATGATGCCGGCGGCTGCCGTGATTGTCGCCTCGCCCTCCGTGGCTCGGCCCCGTCTTCAGCCTCGTCTTCGCCGGACACGGCACGATTCTCACTAAAGGTCGCCTGCGCCCGGGCCGTGCGTGCATATGGGGTACGGAAGGACGAGAACCATCAAAACCTAGCTGTTATTGTTCGCTGTCGTATTTATACTCGCCTTTTTTCGGCGGAGCGCCACCAAAAACGGAATGGCTTGTCTCTGCTGTTTTCCTATACGGCGCCGTCCCGGCCAAGCCGGGGTGCCAACTGTCTGACGATCAGTCGCGCCACCAGCGCATTGAAGTAACCGGTGGGAATGGCAAAGAAAAGCAAATACGGCAAATATAGAAACAGACCGAAGTGGTTGGCCCAGATACTTGCCACGGTCAATTGCGCCAAATTATGAAAAATCGCTCCGGCCACGCTAAGCCCGACCAGGCTGAACCGCTGCCGCCCGACCGTATACAACAGAGCCATGATCAGGCCGCTCATCACCGCCCCGGCGAAGCTCAGAAAAAACCCGAAAGTCAGGAATGTCCCGCCGAGGAGCGAGCCCACCAGGCTGCGCAAGACGGCGAGACAAAGGCCGGACTTTACCCCGAACAGAACGATTGTCACCAGGGTGATGATATTTGCCAGTCCAAGCTTCGCGCCCGGAAACAGAAACGGGTTTGGCAGATAGCTTTCAAAAATATGCAGTATTATGGCCATGGACAGAAGAACCGCCAGATATACTGTTTTCTGCGTCCTGCTCATGCTTTCCCCCCGTTCCGCCTAATAGGTGACCGCATCGAAACCGTCCGTCTCCCCGGTTACGGTAATGACAATCTGATTAGGAATGCAGACGACCGACTGACCCGGCGTCCCGATGCAGCCCATCCGAACGCAGGTCTTGTCCGGGCAGGGGGAGTCTAGCATGCGAACTTTGTCGCCGACGATTTCCACCCGGCTTTCGCCCAGAGGACCTTCTATCACAAGTATTTCTTTTTCTCCTACCGGCAAAAAGGGCTTTCGCTCTACTACTTCATTGCCCCGCCTGATCTCGACATAACCACCCTGCCGGCCCGCCGTAAGCAGGCGCAGGCCGAACAAGGCGACCAGGCCAAACAGCAACAGCGATCCGATCAATATTTTGTCATAGCGCGTCAAAGCCAGCCCACCTCAATATTATCTCAGCCGGAAAACCGTCTGTCTTATTATGGCAGATAGCGACGGTTTCGTCAACTTACGCCTGAGAATGCCTCCAGACATAGCATTGCCGGAAAAGTCGCGGCGCATGCCGACGGACGGCGGGTTTTACGCCTGGCGGCGGGTCAACTGCCGCCGGCGGAAAAAGGCAGTCATTGTTTCCGTCGCCCAGCCGAGGCCGCTGACGCTGGCGGCGGCGAGCACGACCAGCAGCCAGTCTGCCGCTACCAGCGGCACAGTGGCAAAGACGGTCTGCAGAAACGGGACATACACGGCGGCAAGCAGCAGCATTTCCGAAATAGCCACCGCTGCAACCAGATAGGTGTTGCCAAACAGACCAAGCTGCCAGATGAACTGGTGCTCCGACCGGCAGTCGAACACATGGAAGAGCTGAGCCATAATCAGTGTGGCAAAAGCCAGCGTCCTCGCTTTGCCCAGATCGCCCGTCGCCAGAGTATAGGCAAAGACACCGAGCGTCGCACAACTGATGAATATCCCCCGTGTGAGGATTTTCCGGCTCAAACCACGGGCGAACACACTTTCCCCACTGCCGCGGGGCGGCTCCCGCATGATATCACGTCCGGCCGGATCGACCCCCAGGGCCAGCGCCGGCAGACCGTCCGTCACCAGATTAACCCACAGGATCTGAATGGGCAGCAGCGGCAGCGGCAGGCGCAGCAAGGCGGCCAGAAACATCGTCAGCACTTCCCCCGTGTTACAGGAAAGCAGGTAGCGGATAAACTTGCGGATATTGGCGTAAATCGCCCGACCTTCCTCCACGGCGGCGACGATGGTGGCGAAGTTGTCGTCGAGCAAAACCATGGCCGAGGCTTCCTTCGTCACATCCGTCCCCGTAACTCCCATCGCTATACCAATTCCTGCTTCTTTGACCGCCGGGGCGTCGTTCACCCCGTCGCCGGTCATGGCCACGACCTGCCCGTTCGCTTCGAGTGCCTTGACAATCCGCAGCTTGTGGTGGGGTGAAACGCGGGCGAAGACAGTTGTCCGAGCGACCCGTTCCTGCAGTTCACCGTCCGGGATTTTTTCCAGTTCCATGCCGGTCAGAACTGCCCCGCCGGTATCTAATAATTCGATCTCCCGGGCGATAGCGGACGCTGTCGTCGGGTGATCACCGGTAATCATCACCACCCCGATACCGGCTTCCCGACACCTGGTCACTGCCTTTTTCACTTCCAGCCGTGGCGGATCAATCATCCCGGCCAGTCCGTAAAAAACAAGTTCACTCTCGACCGCCTCCGGCGCCGTATCCGGGGCAAGCTTCGAAATCCGTTTGCCGGCCACGGCCAGCACCCGCAGGGCTTCCTTCGCCATGTTTTCGTTGGCGGTGAGGATTTCCCGCCGGTCTGCCGCCGACAACGGCCGGCTGCCATCTTCGGTCAGAAGCTCCCGGCACAAATCAAGCACCAAGTCGGGCGCTCCCTTCACACAAACTATCTGATCCCTCTCCCCATCAGCACAGGCTACCGACATCCGTTTGCGGGTGGAATCGAACGGGATCTCCAACTGCCGGGGATACCTGGTCTGCAAATCGTCCGGCCGGATACCGGCCTTGCCGGCGGCCACGAGCAACGAGCCTTCCGTCGGATCGCCGAGGATGCCCCAGTGCTCGTAAGCCCCGCCATCCGCCGCTTCGACCTGCAGGGCAGCGTTGTTACAAAGGGCGCCATACTCCAGGGTTTTCAGTAACGGCCGCGCTTTTTGCGGGTCGATCGTATCTTCTCCGAGCGTAAAAGTACCCTGCGGCAAGTAACCGACACCCGACACATAGTACAGTTTGCCGCCGGTATAAATCTTCCGGACCGTCATCTTGTTTTCGGTTAGCGTACCGGTCTTATCCGAGCAAATGACATTGGTGCAACCGAGGGTTTCCACCGCCGGCAGCTTGCGGACGAGCGCTTTGCGCTTGATCATCCTCTGTACGCCGACCGCGAGCGCCACCGTCACGATGGCCGGTAACCCTTCCGGAATGGCCGCCACCGCCAGACTGACGCCAGCCAGAACCATGGTCAGCAGCGGTTCGCCGCGCAGGAGTCCGGTCCCCACCACTATCAGGCAGACAAGGATACAGCCGTAAACGAGCCATTTTCCCAATTGCTCCAGCCGCTGCTGGAGCGGCGTCATTTCCTCTTCGACCGCCTGGATAAGGTCGGCGATCCGTCCCATTTCGGTTTTCATGCCGGTGGCGACGACCACTGCCCGGCCGCGGCCGTCCGTCACGTTCGTCCCCATATAAACCATGTTTTTCCGGTCGCCGATGCTCAATTCGCCGTCGAGAAGCGGCAGGGCGTGCTTACGGCTGGCACTCGACTCGCCGGTCAGCATCGACTCGTCAACATTGAGCGCGGCTGCCTCAATAAGCCGGGCATCTGCCGGAACCCGGTCGCCGGCTTCGAGCAAAACGATATCGCCCGGCACAAGGTCTCTGGCCTCGATTTCACCGACCGTGCCGTCTCGAACTGCTTTGGCCGTCGGCGCCGCCATTTTTTTCAGGGCGGCAATCGACTTCTCCGCCCGGTACTCCTGGACAAACCCGAGAACGGCATTCAGGACGATAATGGCCAGGATCGCCACCGTATCGGCGATTTCCCCCAGGATGCCCGAGAGCACTGCCGCTCCGGCCAATACCAGGACCATGAAGTCCTTGAACTGACTCAAAAAGAGCACCAGCGGTGACACCGCCTCCTTTTCCGTCAGTTCGTTCGCTCCGTACTCCTGCTGCCGCCGCTTTGCTTCCGCGGTGGCCAGACCATCCGCCGGGTTTGTCCGGCACCGGGCGCATACTTCCGTGTCCTCCAGGGCGTGCCAGGTGCTGTTTTCCGCCAATTTTTCTGCCTCCTTTATCCGGTGCCGGCAGGACAAAACAAAAAGACCTCATTTTACCCTGCCGATATGCACGGGCAAAATAAAGGTCTTGCTCCCAAGGAAACTATCTCCCTGTAAAGAAAGCGGGCTTTTTTGCCGTCCTGACGCCTTCTTCGCCGCCGAGCCGCGAGCTACTCCCCTTTATCGCTATTACCGATTATATGTCAGTTTCCGGCCCTTGTCAATCATTTGGCCCGATTTCCCTGTCCGTTCCTAGATCAGGCGGATAGCGAACTGCGGACAGCCAGGGCTGCAGTATCCGCACAGCAAACACTTCTTCGTATCGACAACTGCTTTGCCATCGACGAGCGACAAGGCCTGATTCGGACAGGCGGCGACACACTGGCCGCAGCCCTGGCAGAAATGAGAGACCAACAACTTTTTCTGCTTCTTATCTGTCACCCGGAGCCGTTCCGGTGGTACCGCTACGCCGGAGAAGAAGCGGACATTGGTGTCGAGCTCATTCTTGTTTACCATGCCGACGGCTACCGCCTGGATGCCGCGAATCTCCCGTACATAATCGTAAGCCGCCTGGATATCGTCAATCAGATGTCCGCCGGCAAGCGCCTTCATCGCGTACATCCCTTTGCCGCTGTCGGCGACCGCGCCGATTGCGGCCGTCATCTCCGCCGCCGTGCCGCCGATGATTCCCATCCCGGTTTTGTTGATGAGCGGGAACACGATATCAATGTCATCCCGGCCGGCCGCAGCACGCACGACGTCAACCGCATGGGTGGAAATGCCGACCGCCCGGATGATCCCCTTCTTCTTATAGTCGTGCAGGCAGGCCAAGGCCCCTTCCCTGTCCTTAAAGACGGAAGGAGTAACGCGCGCCGCGTGCAGATGGTAGATGTCGATTTGCGAAACAGCCAGTTCTGCGAGCGACCGCTGGACGCTTTCCTCCATAGCGGCGTATGTTTCCGACGCCGACTTGGTTGCCACCACAATTTTCCCCGGCGCGCCTTTCAGGGCTTCCCCCACATACTTCTGCGTACTGTACAGCTCGGCCGTATCGACGAAATTAATCCCGGAGGCAAACGCCGTCTTGAGCAAATCGATCGCGGTTTCCGCCGGAATATTCGCCTGCAACGGCCCCATCGGCAGAGCCCCGATGCACAGCTCCGTCACTTCAATCCCCGTAGCACCTAAAATCGCCTTGCGCATTTTGCACCTCCGTATCCTTGCTGCTCCAAGCAGTTCAAATAAAGCGGACAGACAGCTATTTGCTGTCCGCTGCCTTGCCCTGATCCTTTTCAAAGGTGCCGCCGCCGCAAGCATCACATTTCTTCGGCTTGCAGCGTCCTTCTTTCGTAGCTCCGCAACCGGTGCAAACCCATACCGCCATAGTTTACCCCTCCCTTCCCGTTTTGCCGTCCCGAAACGTCTGGTTCAATATTCGCGCTTACGGAGAAAAAACCTCCCGTCCGGACCGGCTTTTTTCCGGACCGCCGGCCGGCACCGCTTAGTTTCGCCTTTTCAGTTCGGCTTCCAGCACCGCGAGCTGCCGGTTCAGTTCGGCTTCCCCTTTACTCCACAGGCCGTAGCGAAAGCCGCGGTGAATTTCATTTTTGACACGGCTGTACTCCTCCCGCAGCTGCCGGTCGTCCATCGCCGCCACCGTTCTTGCGTATTCCATTCGGCAAACCTCCTCAACAGCATCTGCCGTCTTCTATACTCCGGGGCCGGCCGTTTTCCTGCCGGGGCGGCCCGTCCGCTTACTTAACCAGATCGTGAAAAGCGGCAACTTCCATATCGGACGCTTTTTGCAGATTATCCTGCAGGGACAACAACGCCGCGCCGTCGATTCTGCCGTCGTAATCCGGCAGCGCGCGCCGGCAGATCACGCGTGACGCATGCGATTCGCGGTGCCGCCCGACAAAACTGACTATATCCGTAATTTGCTTTTTCCGCTCCATTTTCATCCCCCCGTTGCTCATCAACCGCTTACCGAAATTTTGTACCGGTGTGGGACAATCTATACGCGGGGGGAAATAAATCGTCGTCCCGGCGCATAATGTTGTTGTGAAGACTATCCTGTTTTGGTTAAGGGGGAGACTCGTATGCCGTTCCCGCCGTCCGTCCTGGCGCGGCGGCTCGCCGCCAAACCGCAATTCTGGCTATGCCTGCTGCTGTTTTTTTCCATAATCGCCGCTTACGCTGCTGCCGTCGCGTCGGCAAGCACGCTACTCCGGTGCAATTTAAGCGTCGGCGGCGTCGCCGTCGGGAGGCTGACGCGAGATCAGGCCATCCGGCGTCTCGCCCGGACTTTGGCGCCGGCCGGTGCCCTGCCGCTTACCCTGAACTATGAGGGAGGCAGTCTGAGTGCTCAGCCGGCGATGCTCGGTTTACGGCTCGACCCGGCTCAGGCGGTCGATGAAGCCATAAAGATTACCCGGGAAAAAAGATGGAGTATCATTTTTCGGCCCATCGACATTCCGATTTCGGTTGTTAACGACGCCGACGTTTTGCAACGTTTTCTCACCCCGCTGGCCGCAGCTACCGAGGCGGCACCCCGGGATGCGGCAGCGGTCGTGCAAGGCGATACCTGGGTAATCGAACCGGAAGCCGCCGGCCGGAAAATCGACCTCCCTGCCTTGACTTTTGCCCTGAAAGAAAGCGTCCTCGCCCCATCCAATCGTACGGTGACCGTACCGTACCGCAGGCTGACGCCTCGGGTCACCGCAGGTGACTTGGCGGCACGGGATGCCAGAACGCTGCTGGTTAAATTCCGGACTCTTTTCGATGAAACCAACCTAAATCGCAGCAGCAATATCCGGGTCGGCATTGAAGCACTCGCGGCGTACTGGCTTGAGCCAGGCGGGGTTTTCTCTTACAACACGATTACCGCCCGCGGCGCGAACAGCCACCGGTACAAAGAAGCCAAAGTATATGAGCAAGGACGTGTCGTATCCGGCATCGGGGGCGGAGTTTGCCAAGTCAGCAGCACCCTGTACAATGCTGCGCTGCTTGCGAACCTGGAAATCGTCGAACGGCACCCGCACAGCCTGACTGTCCCGTACATCGAACCGGGTCGGGATGCGACGGTCTCCGACGGCGGCGCCGATTTGCAATTCAGAAATACGACCGGACATTATCTGCTGATCGCTGCCGCCGCCACCGGCGGCAAACTGACGGTCCGCGTGTTCGGGCCGGCGGACTATCGGCCGGAAATTGAAATCAGGACAGCAGTCGTCCGGGAAATTGCCCCGCCGGTTCGTCAGATGAACGACCCCGGCCTGACCGCGGGGGAGCAAAAAACCATGCAGGCCGGAAAATCCGGCTGCCAGGTCAAAACCTGGAAAATCATAAAAAAAGACGGGAAAGAAATTTCCCGGACCTTGCTGTCGCTTGATACCTATCAACCGCTGGAAGGAATCATCCGAGTCGGCACCAAACCGGTGGTGCCCGTCGTGTCGACCGATTAAGCCTCGTCGGCGTCGCCGTCGTCAGTCGCGACAGCCTCGGAAAAATCACCGTCTTCATCCAAAGCATCCTCCGCTTTACCCCGGCGTTTTCCCCGCGTCCCTTCGGCTGTCTCCCGCAGCTTTACCTCAAGGGCAGCGTCGAAAGCCTTGATTTTTTTGAAACTGTCTTCCCGGAGCGTCTTTTCGCTGTTAAAATGCAAAATCCATTTCCCGTCCCGCTTGGTTCGGTTCATTTCCCCGGAAAGTTTAAGCCCGCTCCAGATTTCCGCTTCCAGCCGGGCGATTTCCGCCGTGCCGCGTCCTTCGGCATCAAACACAACCACCAGACTCTGCATCTTCAGTCCCCCATCCAATGATTTCAATTTAAGAATATTATAACAAAACAAAAGCAGCAGATAAACAAAGAAATTAGCGGGAAAGAAGAAACGAAGCGATTTTTCCCGTTGCTTCCCTGCATATTAGTTACAGGCGAGGGAATAATATTTCGGATAACCTCCTGATAAAACGCAAACAATATAATTGCTGATGCAACACCAAATCATTTGCCGACAGCCGAGGGCAAGACCCGAGCAAAATCGGCTGCGGTAAACTCAGGAGGTGAGCAATGTGGCGAAAGGCAGCTCAAATGTCGGAAGAAAAGTCGTGCCGCAAGCCCACAAAGCGCTGGATAATATGAAGTACGAAATTGCCGCCGAACTCGGCATCCCGGTCCATCAGGGCTCTGAAGATTATTGGGGCGATATCCCGGCCCGCCAGTGCGGAGCCGTCGGAGGTCAAATGGTCAAACGCCTCATCGCGATGGCGGAGACAAGTCTGACTCAAGGCAACCCAACAAGTTAACAACGCCGCCTGCTTTCAATACACGAGAAAAGGAACGGTTCGATGGACCGTTCCTTTTCTCATTCATTGATAATTTTCCCAAATGATTCGCCAGCCGTTTTCCGTCTGCCGCAGCCCGGCCAAGAGCAGACCTTCCTCCGAGGGGATGCCCAGTGTAGCATAAGCGTAACGGATACGGACGGTAGCCGTCACCGGATTTTTTTGGACGACTGTCCCGTCGAGGAAGGCAAAAACGCCGTAATCCGTAGGCCCTTCCCTGACATACTCCCAGACTGCGGCAGTTGTCGCCTGCAGCAGTTCTCCCGCATAAAAAGGCATCAGTTTTTCCTCGATGGCTTCGGGTGTTCCCTGTCGAAAGCAATCAGGCAGGCCGGCATACAGTCGCCGGAAAACAGCAAATAACACCTCATCCTCCGGACCATTATCACATAAGAGCTCACCGATGATAGCTGTCCCGGTCGGCTCGTCCCAGCAGACATGCTCGCCCAGCAGTTCCCCGACAGCCCGCAGGGGAACATAAATACACCCGGCCTGGAGAACCGGCTTAAGTGGATTTCCGGCAGCGCCGCCGTCCAAGTCAATACGAACCGCTTTTTCGTTCTTCCCCAGCATGGCCGCTCGCTCCGCTTCACTCCAGGCAACCGTCCAACCGGCCGCTTCCGCCAGGCGGCGCAAAGGAACGAACAGATGATTTTCCACTACAATGATCGGTCCGGCCGGCTCCAGCGGTCGGCCATGAACGATCACCGTCGCTTCCCGACCGGCTGCCAAACCAGCTGGGCCGACACCAAGCAGGGTAACCAATAAAGCTAAGACAAGCATGCTTACAAGCTTTATCGTGCGCAAGTATCTCCCTCCCACCACCTCATATTACCATATTTTTACATAAAAGCCAATCCTTGCGCCATCCGACTTGCTGTTTATTTTCAGGCAACCTTAAGGAGTTCACTTGCCGCCGACGATCTTTCCTGTCCGGTGCCTCGCCGTCAGCTTGACTGAAGGAATAAGGCCCCCGCTTAGCGAATCGATACTGTAGATTAATTATTGGAGGTGCCTTGGTTGCTAGCCAAGCTCCGGCATGCCCATGGTTATAAGAGTTTCGAAATTGAGGCGATCGACCGGAAAACAGGTGAGCCGGTCACCGTTTACGGGATAATCACTCTCGCTAATCTGCATACGGAAGGACTTCTACCTGTCGCTTTTCGGTATTACAATAAAGCGGAAAATGTTCGCTATCACTATACATTGGACGAGTTCCTGGCTTTGTACCGAATTTCTTCCGCCGATTTGGAGGAAATCACAACCCAACGCAAAAGCTTCTGACGCAAGCAGCAATAAGTCCATTACTCCCTTGGAGATGATTTTGTGGAAATAACTTTCCGTGATCAAAAAGTATCTTTGCCCAAAGCCCTCCTCGCCGCGCTGATTGTGTTTTTCCTTTATCGGGTATCCGACCTTCTGACCCCTTTCTTTTTAGCCGCTGCTCTGACTTATTTCCTGTATCCGGCGGTGGAGTTTTTTCACCGCCGCCGGCTGGCGCGGATTACCGCCATTATTTTAGTTTACTTTCTGGTCTTCGGCCTTCTGACGCTTGCCCTGTTTTTTCTGGTCCCACCGCTTTTCTCACAGTTGTATCGCCTGACGGATGCTCTTCCCGACTACTCGGCCCAGATTCAGCAGTTCATTGATTACGCGGAAGCCCGATACAGCCAAATCGACCTGCCGGACAGCCTCCGCCTCGCTCTCGACCGGAAAATCCGGCAGGGAGAAACCTTTTTCCTGGCAACGGTTGATAATACGATCAACGGTTTTTTCAGTCTTTTCCGCAATTTGATCAATTTTATTATCGCCCCGATTTTTTCGTTTTATCTGTTGAAAGATACGGAAGCAATCAAAAAAAGCTTTTATGGTCTTTTCCCGGCGAAACAGCGCCCTCAAGTCAGCCGGCTTGTGGCTGAAAGCAACCGGATCCTGAGCAATTATTTTCGCGGGCAGCTTTTGGTCAGCCTTATCCTCGCCGCCATGACCACGGCCGCTTATCTGATCATGCACGTCCGGTTTGCTCTCCTCTGGGGTGTTATTGCGGGCCTCCTCAATATCATTCCTTACGTCGGGCCGATTGTCGCGGCTTTGCCGCCAATCGCCATCGCCCTGTTTTCATCGACGCATCTGGCGGTGGTAGTGGTTATCGTCAATGTCGTGCTGCAGCAGATTGAAGGCTATGCCATTCGCCCGCGGATAATGGAAAGCAGCGTCGGTTTACATCCGCTCATCATTATTTTCTCGGTCTTGGTAGGTGGCAAATTTTTCGGTATTACCGGCATGTTTCTGGCAATCCCGTTAGTCGGCATCGGCCGGGTCCTGCTCCGGCACAATATCAAAGAAATCATCGCCTCGCTCTGGTAAAGTCCCATCCATCTGCGGGAAGCATTTTTCCCTCCGCCCGGGTGCATACTATACTCAAAATCATCGCAAGGAGGGATTATCATGCCGAAGCAAACCAAAAAAGAAACCACAAGCCAGCTTGATAAACTCAAGCAGGAAGTGGCGGAAGAATTACATTTGGACGACGATATCGCCGAGCGCGGCTGGGAAAATATGACTACCCGCGAAGCCGGCAAAATCGGTGGCAACATGACGAAGAAAATGGTCGGCTATGCCGAGGAGAACATGGGCGCCAAGGATAAAGCGAGCAAATAACGATAATGGCGGGATGGCCTGGAGTACGGCAGGTCGTCCCGCTGTTATTTCGTGTGTACCTTCCCGCACACAGGGCAAGTCGGATCCGGCCGGACCTTGATTTCCCGGCAGGTACCGTCCAGGGCGTCGATGGCAAGCAGACGGCCGGTCAGAGTCGTGCCGATACCAAGCAGCAGCTTCAGCACTTCCGCCGCCTGATATGAACCGGCTATTCCGGCCACCGCTCCGACGATACCTGCCTCGCCTTTCGTCTCCGCTTGCCTATTTTCCGGAAAAACACAGCGGTAGCACGGACCCTGTCCCGGGACAATCGTCATCAGGATGCCGGCGAAGCCCATGACTCCGGCTTCCACCAGCGGCTTCCCGCTCCGGATGCAGGCATCGTTGATAAGATAACGGGTCGGAAAATTGTCGACGCACTCTACCACTACCTCGTAATCGTCGATTACCGCAGCGACGTTATCCACCGTTAGCCGCTCCGGCAAGGCCATCACCGTGGTGTGCGGATTCAGTGCCCGCAGAGCCGCGGCGGCCGCGGTGGCCTTGGCGCAGCCGACATCGGCTGTGGTATAGATGATTTGGCGCTGCAGATTGGATACTTCCACCGCATCGGAATCAACGATGCCTAGCGTGCCGATCCCGGCGGCCGCCAGATAAAGCGCGCAGGGCGAACCGAGGCCGCCGGCGCCGACGATGAGAACCTTCGCACGTTTTAACCGCTCCTGCCCGGCCTCACCGACCTCAGGTAAAACTAACTGCCGCTGGTACCGCTGCCTTTCTTCTGTCTCCAACACCGCAATTCACCCCTCGAAACGTAGTCTACCGCTAACCTCAATGGCTATTCATGTCGCAAAAGCGGTACCAACTGAAGGCTAAAAAGTCTATTTTCAGGGTAGAAGATGTAGCAAGACTTCACTCATTGATTTCGTACCCCATTTACACACACGGCCCGGGCGCAAGTGACCTTTAGTGAGCAGCGTGCCGTGTCCGGCGAAAGCGAGACTGAAGACGGGGCCGAGCCACGGACGGCGAGGCGACAGTCACGCCACGGATGGCGTGTTTGTAAGTTTACCCCGTCTGAAGTCGTGGCTGAGCCGTTGACACGGCCGAAGCGAAACTACGGAGCAGCCGCTGGCAACCATAGAAAATGGCCTTCTCTAGGCAGTAACCTATTTGCAATGGAAGCCAGCGGCTAAGACCGGGCCGTAGAAAAACCCATCCCGCAAAGCAAAGCCACAATCCCTTCTCCGGAATGCTTTTCGACTATCCTTTCCATCACTTCCCAATAACATTGTCCATGTATAGACTTGCTAATGACGCCGGCGGTTTACCGGACGAAAATAAAGGCTTAAGAGTCGCCTCTTAAGCCTTTAACGGCTATTGGTCAAAGGATGAATTCATCCCCATCGTTAGCCATCCGGAAACCTTTGGCCGACAAATTCTTTCTCGCTTCTCCATCCGGCCGGAGCAGGTAATTGGAATGGTTGAAATGGGTGAAGTAAATGGCCGTTCCGTCGCTCAAATGCTGCAGCCGCTCCATGCTGTACGGAATAAACGGATGCGGGATTTCCTTGATATTACGGTTCGGCAATTCCTCCGTCGCATAAAAGCAGCCGTCCAGCAGCGCGATATCGGCCGCGGTCACCGCCGCAACAATCGCCTCCGTGTAATCATCCATATCGGGAATGTACAGCAGGCGCTTGTGTTCCCCTTCCACCATAAACCCCACGGTATCGGTGGCGTCATGCCGATGCGGCACGGCAAGCGGTGTGACGGCCAGGTGCGGCGACAGGCGGACCGGCATTCCCGGCGTGAGTTCCGTAAGCGAGATATTGCCACGCTCTACCAAATCGCTGAACGGCCGGTTTGCCCGCAGATAGCCGGCCATCTCGGCCGTACAGTACACCGGCAGTCCCTGTGGCGAGCAAGCTTCTTTCCCCAGATAACCAAGCCCCCAATAGTGGCCGAAATGACCGTGGGTCAAAAAGATGCCGTCCGGCAAAAATCTTTTCCCCTTCGCTGTCCTGTCGGCCACGGCGCGCAGCATGTCCAACTGTTCGCTGAAGTCGGGGGAAGCGTCAATCACGTAGCTAGTTCCGCCGGCCGGGTCGTACAGACCAAGCGAAGGTCCGCGCCGCACGGCGGCCGGATTTTCCCGGGCGTGCGTGCAATTTTCGCAATAGCAGGCGACATGCGGCACGCCGCCGTCCTGCCCCGTTCCCAACACTTTTACCAACAACTGGTCCACCTCCGGCTGCCCCATTTTTCCGGCCGGCATCTATTCCGACTCTTCTTTCGTTACCTTAATCCGGGTAATCCGGCGCCCTTCCATCGACAGAATGGTAATCTTGAAATCGTCCCATTCGACGACGTCGTTTTCTTCCGGTATTCTCTCCAGTCGACTTAAGACAAACCCGCCGATCGTCTCGATATCGTGATTGGGCAGGTCGACCCCCAGCAACTCGTTGACCTCCTCAATCCGCAGTCCCGCATCAAGGATATACGTCCGCTCATCCACTTCCTCGATCGTCGGCAGCTGCTCCTGATCGTACTCGTCCGCGATGTCGCCGACGATTTCCTCGACCAAATCTTCAATCGTGACGATACCGGCCGTGCCACCGTACTCATCCAGGACGACGGCCATATGAATTTTACTCTCGCGCATTTCCTTAAACAGACCGTCAATGCGTTTCATTTCCGGGACGAAATACGCTTCCCGCACATAATCAACGGCCCGGAACGCTTCCTTTTGGACAGCCTCCAGGTCAAACAGATCCTTGACATAGATTATCCCGATAATATTATCAATACTGTCCTCATAGACAGGGATACGCGAGAATTGCTCTTCCTTGAAAATACCCGCCAACTCCGAGTAGGTAATGCCCGCTTCAACGCAAACGGTATCGGCCCGCGGTACCATGACATCCCGGACGAATGTGTCGCCGAACTCAAAGATATTGTGAATCATTTCCTTCTCGTCCGTCTCCAGTACGCCTTCCTGCTGGCCGACGTTCACCATCGTCCTTAGTTCTTCCTCCGTCAGATACGGCTCCGCATGCCTGACCTGCCCGCCGAAGACGCGAACCAAACCGTTGGTTATCGCGGTCATAATCCGGACCAACGGATAGAGCAAAACGACGAGCAAAGACAGAGGTTTTGCCGTCCAAGCCGCCACTTTCTCCGCATTAGAGGCAGCGATTACTTTTGGAGCAATTTCCCCGCAGATAAGAATTAAAAGCGCCAGCACACCTACGGCGATACCGATACCGGCGCTCTCCCCGAACAGCTTGAGCGACAGAGCCGTCCCGATAACCGCCATCAGGATGTTGACCAGATTGTTGCCGATCAGGATAGTACCCAATACCCGATTCGGCTTGTTGAGCAGTTTGGCTACGGCAATCGCCTGCGGATTGTCCTCTTCCGCCCGCTCTTTAATTTCGTGCTTGCTGACTGCCGTCAGAGCCGTTTCGGCGGCCGAAAAAAAGGCGGAAGCGAACAGCAGGAACAAAAGCGCACCTAAACTCCAAGGGTCGCTGGGATCCAAGCAGACCACACTCCTCTTGCGTATTTATATTATAAAGTATTATAACATGGAGACGGTAAAACGAAAAGCCCCGTTGGCGGAATTTACCATGCCCGGCGATTTCGCTATGGGACGAAGCAGGGGCCGCAACCCGATTTCGATCTGCGGCCCCTGCTTCCCTCTATTCCAGCCGCCGCTTCTCAAGACGGCGGATGCTCTCATTCCGGCCGATAACTACGATAACATCATCAGCCTCGATGTAGTCGTCGGCTTTCGGCGGAACGATCACTTTTTCCCCGCGCTTGATGGCCATCACGTTGACGGCGTATTTCTGCCGGAAATCAAGCTGCCGCAAGGTGCGCCCGGCCATGTCCTCCGTCGCGGCAATCTCAACGATACTATGCTCGGGTGATAGTTCGATATAGTCGAGAATCGAAGAAGAGACAAGATTGTGCGCTACCCGCGCCCCCATATCCCGTTCCGGGAAAATAACCCGGTCGGCTCCGACTTTGGACAGGATTTTCCCATGCAGGTCGTTTTGCGCCTTTGCCACCACGTAACCAACGCCGAGTTCCTTCAAAATCAGGGTGGTGATCACACTTACTTCGATGTCGTGACCGATGCTGACCACAGCCACATCAAAATTACGCAACCCCAAAGCCCGCATCGCTTCTTCGTCCGTCGCGTCGGCGCAAACAATATGGGTCGCGTAGGCAGCCAATTCCTGTACCTTCTTATCGTCGGTATCGATAGCCAGCACATCGTGGCCGAGCGCGTGCAGATTCCGCAGCACACTCGACCCGAAGCGACCCAAACCAATTACCGCAAACTGCTTCAAGTATACTCCTCCTTACCGCTCTAACCGACCAGAATTTTCTCTTCCGGGTAATGGAAGGTCGCCGGACGCTGGTGTTGGGTCAGCGCGACAAACAGGGAGAGCGGACCGACCCGGCCGGCGAACATCGTCATGATTATCAGGAGTCGTCCGACCATGGTCAACTGCGGGGTAATGCCTGTCGACAGGCCGACCGTACCGAAGGCGGAAACCGTCTCGAACATCACCTGCAAAAAAGTGGCGTGGTGGACTTCGGTAAACGACAGCACCATCGTTACCACAACTACCAGAGAGAGAGACATCAGGGCAACCGCTAAGGACTTATAGACTACCTCCTGCGAAAGACGTTTTTGGTAGACCTCCACATCCTCCTTACCCCTGACCAGCGCCAGTACGGTCAGCAGCAAAACTCCGAACGTGGTGGTTTTGATACCACCGCCGGTGGAAGCCGGCGAGGCGCCGATAAACATGAGGATGATCGTAAAGAACAAGCCGGCCGGTGTCAGGCTCCCCGTATTGAGGATATTAAACCCGGCCGTTCGCGGCGTCGCGGCGTGAAAGAACGCGGATAGCAGCTTGCCTTTCAGCGACAATGGCGCCATCGTCGCCGGATTATTATGCTCCAAAGTAAACATCACGACGGTTCCCAGCGTCAGCAGGAGGGCAGTAATAGTCAGCACCAGTTTGGAATGAAGGGTAAGGCTGCGCCAGTTCCGTTTGCGGATGCTATCAGTGATAACGGAAAAGCCTATCCCGCCGAAGACGAATAAAGAACTCAAAGTCAACACGACCACACTGTCTTCAACATAAGGAGTGAAACTACTGAACGGTCCGTGAAACCGGCCCAACAAATCAAAGCCGGCATTACAAAAGGCGGACACGGCGTGAAAGATACCGTAATAAACAGCCGTTCCGAGGTCTAGCTCGGAAGCGAACCGAACCGTCAGGATGACCGCTCCGATACCTTCCACCAATAAAGTCAGGGCAACAATATACTTGGTCAGCCGGATTACGCCCGACAAAGAAAATTGATTTAAGGCTTCCTGCATGATTAGGCGGCTACGGAGGCCGATTTTCCTGCCAATGAGCACGAAGAAAAGGGTCGCCATCGTCATAAAACCGAGCCCGCCGATTTGAATAAGCAATAGGACAACAATTTGCCCAAACCGTGTAAAGTAAGTCCCGGTATCGACTACAACCAGACCGGTCACGCAGACAGCCGAGGTCGCCGTGAACAGTGCATCCACCGGGCTGATCCGGCCGGAAACGGTGGCGATCGGCAACGTCAGCAGGAATGCCCCGGTCAGAATCACCAGGGCAAAACTTATAATAACAATTTGCGGAGGGTTCAAACGAATTCGCGCCGTTCTTTCCGGTTTCTCCATAACCATACCCCATCCCAGGCCGATTACTGTTAGGAAACAATTCATTATTATACAGGCTGGGCTGCCGCCTGGCAAATGCTCCCGGCTGATGCTTACAGGTACGGAACAGTCCCAGCTCCGATTGCACCCGGTGGAGACCATTTTCCGGCCGCTACGGCGTATTTACTCGCTCAGGCTTCATCCGGTAAATATCGAAACTCCTTTTTCAAGCCTCTTCCTGCGGGCTGACGACGGAAAGTGTCACATTTTCTTCCCGCAGATGTTCGTCCAGACGTTCCGTCACCGCTGTCGCGTCTGTTTCGGCCAGAGCCGGCAGATAATCGGAAAACTCGGTGCCTTTATGGAAACTGCTCACCATCTCCAACGCCAGTTTTTCCGGCGAGTCGAAGGTCTTCAACATTGTTCCCATCAGCTTGCGCTTGGCCAAGTCAAACGCCTCCCGATTAATGCCGGAGCGGCGCATCTCGGCGAGAGCAGAGTAGACGCGCGCCTGGACCTCCTCCGGCCGGGCGCTCTCCCCGCCGACGATGCTGTGCCCGTAACTCGCATGCGCTTCAAATTCGGCGTACAATTCGGCGTCCAGCAAGCCGTCCCGGTACAGGGAATTATACAGATCCGAGCTCTTGCCGAAAACCATCTCAAGCAAGACACGGGTGGACATTTCCCGGCGAAGGAAAGACGCCTGGTCCGAGTCGGGCACGCCGTCTTTGAAGCCGAGGAAGAAAATGGGCCGGGGGACCGGTGCTGACGCATTTATTCGTTTCTCGGCGACGGAGGCCGGTTCCGGCGGGAAGAGCCGGTCAATCGACGGCAACTTTGCATATTCCCGCCGCGCCAGGTTACGTTTGATTTGATCGATTACTTCTGCCGGCTGCAAGTCACCGACGACAATGACGGCCATGTTGCTCGGGTGGTAAAAAGTATTGTAGCAGGTGTACAGCATATCCTTGGTGATACTGCGCACCGATTCTGCCGTGCCGGCGATGTTTATCCGGACCGGATGGCGGTGATACAGACCGCCGAGCAGGTTAAAATACACTTTCCAGTGCGGACTGTCGTCGTACATTCTGATTTCCTGTTCGATTATCCCTTTCTCTTTTTCCACCGTCGCGTCGCTGAAGTACGGCTCCTGGACAAAATCGAGCAGAAGTTCCAGGCTCGGAGTAAAGTTGTCGGTACAGGAAAACAGATAGGCGGTTGATACAAAATTCGTGTAAGCGTTGACATAAGTTCCGAGTTCCGCAAAGGCGTCAAAAACGGTGCCGTCTTTCTTTTCAAACAGCTTGTGCTCAAGGAAATGGGCAATTCCGTCCGGCACTTCCGTCTCCCGCTCCGTCCGCGGCGGAATGAAGCGATTGTCGATAGAGCCGTATTTGGTCGTATAAACGGCATATTTTTCGGCAAAACCCTTTTTCAACAGCAGCCTGATTTCCAGGCCGTTATCCAACTGCTCGCTGATAACCTCCACCGGCAGACCCGCAAGCATGTTCTTCCCCATGCGTTATTCGCCCTCCTCTTCGTTCCGCAAGAAATAGGTCAAATCCTTCTTGACCCGGCTGCCGACCCGAACGATGTCATCAACTTTGATCCGTTCGATAGCCGCCATAATCTCGGCAAGGCTGCGCGGTTTGCCGGTTATATCGTCCAGCAGGGCAAAATTAATCAGCCCGTCCGGTACATCCCCCGTTTTCTGCAGGGACTGCACCAGTAGTCGCTTGCTATGGTTCAACTCATCGTCGCTGACCTTGCCGTTCTGGATATCGATCACTTGCCGGTCGATGATTTCGACGGCCTGCTGGAAATTCCCGGCTTCAATGCCGGCACTGATAAACAGAAGCCCCTTGACTATTTCCAGTTGGGACGAGGCGTAATAAGCGAGGCTCGCCTTTTCCCGGACGTTGAGAAAAAGCTTGGAATTGCCGCCGCCGCCCAAAACACTGTTGTAGACAAGCAGCGGAACATAGTCTTCATCGACAACACTCGTTCCGGTCCGGTAACCGATGACCAATTTACCCTGACTGACCGGTTCGGTCTCCACGACCGTGTCCTGGCGCGCGGGGGCGGTGATGACCTCGGTCGGCAGCATTGCCACAGCTTGCGTCCGCTGGTAATCAAAGTGTTTCTCAGCCGCCGCCGCAACCGCAGCCTCATCCACATCGCCCACAACATACAGCGTGATCGGGTTGGCGACAATGGTCCGACGGTAAAATGCGTACAGATCAGCCGCCGAAATCCGATCCAAACCGTCCTCCGTGCCGTACTGGTAAAAATGGTAACGTTCGTCCCGGCACATTTCTTCGACACAGCGTTTGACGGCATACAGACGTTTATCATTAATCAGGCTACGGATTTGCTGTACCAGGTTTTGTTTTTCCTGCTCGACGTACCGGCCGACAAAAACGCCGTCCGTGAGTTTCGGACGCAGCAAAACCTCGGCCAGCAACCGCAGCCCTTCCTCCCAGACCGGTTCATCCGCTCCCAGGTGTTTGGCATCCGCCAGTTCCAGCCGCAAATTAAGCAGTTGCCGCTCGCCCTTCTTCGCCATGCTTTTGGTCAATTCGGCTCCGTACAGATTATCCAAATGTTTCCCTATCGACTGCATCGTCGGATAGTCTTGCGTTCCCTGCAGCAGTACTTGCGGCAACAGGGCAAGCCAAGCGGCATCCGGGCCAAGGTTGTGATGGATGAACAACTCAAGGGTAACCGTCTTGAATTTATCCGTTTTCATTGTTTTGAGTTCAATCCCGTTGCTCATCCGGTAGGTATTGAATGTCAGCATGTTATCTCCTCCTGCCAAGCTAAATTGGCCTCACTTAGCTTATTCTTTCACGCGGGAAAATTTTTATCTTCTCCGGGCAAGGTTTTCCCGGTTTTCGGACAGAATTAGTCACAAAAACAAGAAAGGATGATTGCCTTGCCCGCCAAAGTCATGATCCGGGAAGCGGAGTACGCCGACTGTCAAGCAGTTGTCGACGAGATTTTCGCCGCTTTCAGCCCGCCCGTATCCGGGAAAAAAGTATTGATCAAGCCGAACGTTCTCCGCACCGCCACCCCCGAGGAGGCCGTCACCACCCATCCGTCCGTCCTGCGGGCGGTAATCAAAGCGGTGGAAAGGCTGCAGCCGAAGCAAATCGTGGTCGGTGACAACCCGGGAGCGGCCAGCTACGGGGAAAATCGACATTCCTTCGATGTCTGCGGCCTGCTGGCCGCAGCCGGCCCTTACTATGAAAATCTCGGCGGCCGGGTCAGGGAAGTCCAACTGAATTCCCGCTTGCTTCCCCGGGCCGTCGTACCGAAAGCACTCCTGGAAGCCGATTACGTCATCAACCTGCCAAAGTTCAAAACACACGGGCTGACCGGCGTTACCGCCGCGGTCAAAAACTGCTTTGGCTATCTCCCGGGCGCCCAGAAAGCGAATTTACACTTAACCGCCGGCAATCCTTTTGACTTTGCCGAAGCTCTCCTCGATATTTTTGCCTTCCGCCCCCCCGATTTCGCCGTCGTGGATGGCATTCTCGCCATGGAAGGCAACGGTCCGGCCTCCAAAGACATCCGCCACCTGGGCATAATTCTCGCCGGGACCGATATGATCGCGCTCGACGCGGTCATCGGCAAAATTATGAATTACCCGGATGGAGCCATCCGGACAACCGTTCTCGGTGGAGAAAGGGGCTTCGGGGAAAGCAATCTCGCCCAAATCGACATCGACGGCCCGCTGCAGGTAATCACCGACTATAAACATCCGGAAGGGTTTTTAAAGCCGGCCGGCGGCCCTGGCGATTTTTGGCGCCGCCTTGGCTCCCTGCGCCCGGTCGTCACCGCCGACCTCTGCATCGGCTGCGGCCGGTGTGCCGGCGAATGCCCGGCCCAGGCGCTCACGATGGATAAATTCCCGGTTGTCGACCCGCAGAAATGCATCGCGTGCTTCTGCTGTCAAGAAAAATGCCCGACCCGGGCAATCGAGTTGCGCGAGCCCGGCAAACCGACAGATTGATTCGGGACCTAGCGTCCTTCCCGGTCTCCGCCCGGGTTGAGATGGCGTTTGATATAGCGCCGCATTTCAGCCACATCTCTTTCCTGGCAAACCAGGCTGAACACCTTGGTCCCGGCTGCCAGAAAAATAACATTGTCCCTTGTCTCCATACTCGCAAACCGGCTCCAGGGATAAAATCCCATATTCCGGTTCATGTACGGCGGAAACCAGTTCAGAATGAACAGGCCTTCCTCGGTCAAGACATAATAGGGGCGATATAATCCGGCTAAAAAAGTGTAAAGGGAGAAGGCGAGGAAGATAATCAGCAGGGCGGCCGCCCAGATAAACCGATCGGTCAGGTAACCGATGCCCAGAAGCACAACCGCCAGAACAATTAACCCTTTGAATTCGTTGTTCTGTGCTGTCGTCACGGAGTCAACCCATTGTTTGCTCGTCGGGTTGTACCGCCGGTAATACTTTTTCTTGGGCAGCACGAAGTGATTAAGGTACAAATGGTGAACTGCCGCAAACAAGAAGTTCACCCCCATCAGGCCAAGCGAGAGAAGAAAAGACTGGGGCAGAAGCCCCGATACTTTGATCAAATTCGCCAGATTCAACGCCATGTTCACTCCTTTTCAGCGCCAGCGACGGCAAAATCCCGTTCCAGCCCTTCTCCTAACAGGCCGGTGGTATTTTCCCAGACTTTACTCAGATTCATGTAAGCCGACTGGTTCAGCCTGCTGTCACGGCCCGCTTCGTAATCGGCGACGGCCTTCTCGACGGCCACCACCCGGTACTGCTGGCGGCCGTTTTCCAGATAGCGATGCGTCCATGTCGGCAAGTAACTCACCCGATCGACCGTTGTCGCCCCGGCATCTTTGGTAATCCGGAAGTAGTAGATTACTCCCGCTTCCTTCCGCAGGCCGGTCTGGCCGGAGATGAAGTTGCCCAGAGAATAAACGACCCAGCCATCTCTGGTCTGCCCGTCCGCCGTCGGGGCCGAGATTTTTTCGTATGGCTGCAGAACATGCGGATGGCTGCCGAGAATGATGTCCGCCCCGGCCCCGATCAGTTTCCGGACCAATTCTTTCTGGTCACTGCTCGGCGCATTCGTATACTCGGTGCCAAAGTGCAGACAGATGACAACGATGTCCGCCCCCGCTGCCTGAGCCGCCGCCGCATCGGCGAGCATCAGCGCCTCATCGGTCAGGTTAACCAGATAAGGCTTGTCCGCCGGCCGGGGAATTCCGTTCGTCCCGTACGTATAGGCGAGAAAGGCGACTTTTATCCCGGCCGTTTCAATCAGCAAAGCGGCATCCCGTTCTTCCGGTGAACGAAAGGTGCCAGTATGAGCAAGCCCGTGTTCATCCAGAACGTCAAGGGTCCGTCTGAGCCCGGCCTCATACCGGTCCAGCGAGTGATTGTTAGCGGTAGTCACAATATCGAATCCGGCTTCCCGCAAAGCTGTCGCCAGACTGTCCGGGCTGTTGAACATCGGATAGCCCGTATACTTTTTTTCCGCTCCGGCGAGAGTCGTCTCAAGATTGGCAACGGCTAAATCGGCCGTGGCCAGATAAGGTGAAATGTCCCGAAGGAAATGGGAAAAATCGTACTCCCCGGCGGTCTGGGTCCGCCCGGCGTTTATCTGAGTATTATGCATCATAATATCCCCAACGGCCGCCAGGACTATTTCGGTTTTTACCGGGGCTTCCGTTTCTTCCGCCGGCGGCGGGGAGGCAACTCCGGTCCAAGCGCAGCCGGTGACGGTCAGGCAGAAAATGAGCATTACGGTCAGCAGACTTGCTCCCCGCATCGGTAGCTCTCTCCCTTCGTTCGGGTTTTGCGTGTCCGTCCCGATTAAATGTTGATGCTTCTCTCCCATACTAATACAAACATCGGTTAAATGCAACCGGGACGGTTCCGTTTCACCCGGACGGCAACCAACCGGCTATTCTTTACCGGTTTTTGGCACTTCCCGCGCCCGCACGGCGGCAAGTTTGACTTTTTCGACCGCACGCACTGTCTTCGTTCCTATGTATGTCGCCCCGCTGATGCCCATAAGAATGTAAGCGCTCCGGTTCAGTTCCGGCGGCAGTCCGGTCTTGAGCATATAGGCAACCGAATAAGTGAAGTAAAGCAACGTCCACAGACTCATCTGCAGCTTGGAAAGACTGAGCTTCCCGTCTTCGCCGGCCAGGATGTCCCAAAAGCTGTAGCCCATCCCCATCACTCCTTCCCGTTACTAATATATTATCCGGGAAGGAACTTCGGTTCCTGGCGGCATCGATTATCCCGTCCGGGAGAAAATCTGCCGTCCTGCCGCCTTTCTATTACCATTCGGGCCAAAATCCGGAAACCCTCTAATTTCCCGCGCCGCCGCCTGGCGAAGCAGAGTATCCCGGTATGATATAATAAGACTGAGAAAAGAATAATACCAAGCAAATCTTGGCGGGAGGAGGTGAAATAATGACAACAGCCGTGCTCTCCGTTTCCGGCATGTCCTGCCAGCACTGCGTGATGCGGGTAAAGAACGGGGTATCCGCCCTGGACGGCGTGACCAGTGTTCAGGTCGACCTGGCCGCGCAGACGGTCGCGGTGGAATTCGATGCGCAAAAAACCGATCTGCCGGCCATCAAAGCGGCGATCGCTGATGCCGGATACACTGTCAATGAATAGTATCGGCAGAACAAGAATCGTACTCATCGGTACGATTCTTGTTCTGCCCCTTCCTCTATCTTCTCCTGTTTGGCGAACACATCAACATTCCTGACGCTGCCTTGGTGCTTTTTCCGGCCGACGACTCCTTTAATTAGCCGGTGATAAGGGCGGATTCTAATTCTCAGGGCGGGTCACCCCCCACTGGCAAGACTTCGCTTTCCGGTCCGGCTGCCAGCAAACAATCGGCAATCCGCCATTTGCCTTTGACCTTCTTCAATGTGTAGCAATACGTTTCCGGGCGCAGGTTATGGGAATATTGCCACTCTGCCGTTACCTGCGCCGTGCTTTTTTCTATCTGGATGGCAACTATTTTCGCCCCGATCGGATAGGGAATATTAAACCGGGCGTAAATCTCTGCCATCCGTCGGCCGGTCTTCTTGGCTTCGTCCGCCCACAAATCGGTACTGCTCTTCACCGTACCGCTCCGCAGACTGGCCACATGATTATATACGACGGAGGCGATCGTACCTTTATTCGTGCAGCCGGCAAAAAACAAAGCGTACAGCGTGAGTCCGATAACTACTGCCAACAAACGTTTTTGCCGAAACATAACGAACCCCCCTGATCACTTTGGTCAAAACCGCCGCTAATATTTTTCCCAGGGGGCCCGTCTTCTATCCACTTATTCTCATTTCAGTTCAGCTCCAGCAGTCCGGTCTGCGGATCGCAATGGATCCGGACATGTCGCTCTTCTGTTTCGAACTTATGCAATTGTTTGCCGATTTGCACGACTGTATTCTCATAAGCGTGATTGATGGTGATGCTGCTTCCGCTCTCGGTTCTGATTTTGGTCAGCACGCCGACGACCGAACCGGTTTCTTCAATGGTCACATCCCCGCCGGCATTAATTTCCCCGCCCCGAAAGATACCGTTCACCTTGACCCGGCCCGCAGCATTGACCAACGTGTTGTAACCGCCCTGCCGCCCAATCAGGATATCACCGCTCGTCACGATTTCCGAGTTGATTACGTAGCCAAGCGAAATGGCGACCGGGTTGCCGGAAGCGGTTTTCAGGAAGGCGACCGCATCGGCAAGACCCTGTACTACGGGCTCGACTGCCGCCAGTTCGTTGATTTGGAGCGGGTTGTTGCCTTTGAACAGAGCACTCGCCGCCTGTACCGGCACCGTTACTTCCGGCGCTATCTCATACCCGCAATCCGCGATTTCCCGCTCAAGCCTTTCACCCGTATCAATGATATTTTTGAACTTGGCCGTCACCAGCACGTAAATCAGACGGCCTAATTGCGTTTCCTCCCGGCTCTGACCGCCTGCCCGGTCCAGCAGTTGGTGAACTGCCGCCAGCAACTGCCTGATACTGTCCAGCAAACTCTCCGCCGGCGGCTGCATCCGAGCGTAAACAGCCTGAATGCCGCCGGACATCAGATTGCACCGGATGGTACTCCCCTTGACCGTGATGCCCCCCCCCGCCTTGAGCGAGGCGCCGGAGGCATTCCCGAACACCTCGATGCTGCCGCCGGCACTAACCGTCATTGTTTCCGTAACGTTACCGGTTATCTCCACATCCCCGTTGAATTTTATATTCCCGGTAGCAAGATCGACATCACCCGAATGGATGTATTTTTCCTGAACCCCTATTGCCACTTTAAACTTACCCGTCTCCTCAACCACCGGACGACCGGAAATAGCGGCATAGATCCGCGTGATACCGTCGTTGGTTACCTCGGTAGCACCCTGCTTGGTAACCAGAAAGACGTCCTTGGGCGGCAGCGGCTGCACGGCTTCGCCGGTAACCGCGGTGCCATTCTGCCCGGGTGTCGGCGGGAATTTGGTCGCCAGCAACTGACCGGAGATGACCGAAGGAATTTGGATTACGTCATGGTAATCCACTTTTTCTTCCGTCGGCGCGGCTTGAATCTGTGTAATCTCCCGCTCGACATGATATTCCATGCTGGCATCGGTACCCGGCACCGGCGCCTTCCCTTTTGCCGCCGGCACCGAAGTGTCGTATAAGCCGTTCGCGAGCGCACCCCGGATTGACGGATAATCGATCCCGAAGACGACTCCTTTGCGGTTGAGTTCCCGGATTATATCCGGCAAAGAGGCGCCGGCGACTTCACTCAGCCTGATTTCATTAACGCAGGGCTTTAATTGGTTTTGCGGCAGTGCATCCTGCAACACCCGGTTGGTGAATGCCTGCGAACTCAGGCAGATCTGAGCCTGCATCTTATCCGGGGCTACAGTGACAGAAAAAGGCGGGACGGTATCCTTCGGGATATCGTAGCTGATTTCATCCGCCTCGAACACAGTGGTGACCTGTTCGACCAGTTTACCGTTAACCTTGATCCTGACCTCCGGTACCGGGATTATTACCGCGGGTTTACCGTTTTCAGCCGCATTTTCGACCCGGAATTTCCCATTCTCAATCCAGACGGTCCCGTCTGCCGAAACGTACCCATCGGTATCCATGGCTCTCCCCCCTTCTTATCTGTCTCGCCGCTTACTCACAACTGCCATGTAAATTCAAAAGGCAGTTCAGTAAACAAAAGCAGCCTTCCGTAAAGGAATTGCTGCCGAAAGGATCCCCATATCCTTACCGGCAACCAGGCTGCCATAGCAACAAATGCTTTAGGCCCTTTAGTTTTGTGCCCCTGCCTTTCGGCAGGTTTACTTTTGCGGTTTTTTTATTCTGCAGCACGGAAGATGTGTCTCCGTCGGCAGGTAGGCATAGAGGGAAATCGATGTAAATTGTGTCATATTTAATCTTATTATAGAAAACTATGCCAGATGTGTCAATAAATTCTTCCTGGCGGTATTGCATCGATCAGCATCGGCAAAAAACTTTTGGTTATCTCGTCCAAAGCCCGATCCTTGTCCGGCCAGAAAACGAGCTCATTGCCCTTGACCGGCGCCGGTGCGGTCGTCTCTTTGATAATTCCGCGCGGCCGGTAGGAATCTCGAACTTCGCCGAGCAATTGCATAAAACCATAAATTTTAAAACGTGGATATCCGAGCTTTTCCGCCGCCCTTTCCACCAAAGCAATCATGATATCCCGATACGAGGCATTTGCGCCCGTTCCCAGCAGCCCGGCAGCCAGTGGCAGCAGCACTTCGAACAACAGCCGCTTATCCGGCATCTCGGCGGGCAGGCGCAATTTGCTGCGCAGGGAGCTCAGCACTGCTGCCTCCATCCGGCTGAGTTTGGCGAAGAAATACTCTTCATCCGGTTCAACCTCCAGATAGTAGCGCCGGCCGTGCAGGCGCCGGAAAACCCGCAGCGTATCGAAATAACCAAGCCGAATATTATGCGCGACTCTTTCGCCCGACACGTCAAGCATCGGGCCGAGGTTCTCGCTCGGTTCGACGGACGTGATGCGAATTATGTCGTTCTTGACTTTCCGACGAATGCCGATACTTTTTAGCCGAACCGCGATAATTTCATCAAATCCGCGTTTGGCCAAGAGATCGATGGGAAGGTTGTTATAAAACCCGCCGTCAAGATACCGTTTGCCGTCAATCCGGCCGCCGCGAAATATCGGCATTCTGGCGCTGGCGAGCAAATAATCGACCAGCTTGCCTGCCGGGATATCCTCCAGGAAGAGGTTTTGTGGTTTTAGATCGGTCAGGTTAACGGTGACAATTCCCAACGCCAGTCCGGACTGCCTGATTTTGGCTTCATCAATGCTCCCTTCCAGGGTTTGCTGCAGCGGGGTGATATCAAGCCCCTTATTCATAAAGGTCGACCTGATATATTTAAACAATCCGGTGAGATTGGCGGAAGTAATGTCAAGGTGCCTGATCTCTTCATACAAAGCCTGATCAATATTGAAAACCTTCGCCGGGGTGATTTCACTCCAAACCCGGCGCGCCCTTTCAATATCCCCCTGCACCAGCAGCGCTCCGTTGATGGCCCCGATGGACGTGCCGGCTACGCCGCCAAATTCCAGGCCGAGTTCCCGAAATGCCTGCCAGAAGCCGATTTGAAAGGCTCCTTTGGCGCCTCCCCCTTCCAAAGCGATCCCGTACACCGTGTCTCCCTCCCAAGGCTTCGCCCGCCTCAATTATTTTTGCACGCAGATATAACGCACGATATGAACATGCGGACCTTCTTCCCCGTGGTTTTCCGCATCCTCTGCCAAGCCGGCCGCCAGAACACGGCTGTTCGGAAAGTGCTCCATCAGATCCGCCTCTGTAAAATAATGAACCGGGCGACCCGGCTTGCTCTCAAAGGTAGACGACTCTACTTCCGGCCCCCGGCCGAAGCTCGGTTCCCGCTCGGAAAAGACCGTGAAGTAAAGCAAACCGCCGGTTTTAGTCTGATCGAAACATTTACGCAGAAACAACTCCCGCTCCGCCCGACGAAACAGGTGAAGAACATTGAAGCAATAAATCGCATCGTAAATGTCGTCGCTGTACGGCATATCCAGCACGGAGCCGGCGAAATATCGGACGCCCGGATTGTCTTCCGCCGCGAGGGCGAGCGCGGTCGGGGCGATTTCGATCCCGTCGACGGCAAAGCCGGCCTGATACAGGTAATTGGCGTTGCGCCCGTAGCCGGCGCCGGGAACGAGGATACGCCGCACCGCCTGGCGGCGGAACAATTCGGCCGCGTGTTCGGCGGTACGGCTCGGAGAAATGCCCCAAACCCGGCCTTCCCGTTCAAAACGGCCGTTCCAATATTCACGCATTAGCTTCTCCCCTCCCGGTCGGATAGCATCCGAAAAAATATTTTCCCCATGACTTATTCGCCGCCGACCGGCGCCAATCCTGTCCAAGATTCTCCCAAACACGGAATAAGCAGCAGCAAATCAGCCGGCCGTTTTGCCGTCCCGCCGGCTGGTATAAAGTGGTTGACGCGCCGCTGTTCCCCATATTGTTTCTGAGGCGTAGATGATATAATGCTTTTATAGGAACCTCTTTTCGCCCTTTTTCGACAAACGTGATGAACCACAAAATCCTGCTCACGGAAAGGAGGATACCGATGTTAAAAAAAGGAATCCTTCTCAGCTTGGTATTTATCATGCTGCTGCCGCTATTTCTGTCCGTACAGGCGGCCCCGGCCGAAGTCCGTCTGGGCAGCGAAGTCCTGTTCAGTCGTTATCACCGCCTCATCGCCGGCAAAAAGGTCGGCCTCGTCACGAACCAGAGCGGCGTTAACCGTAAAGGTGAAAGCACAATTGACCTGCTGGCGAAGGACAAGCAGGTCGACCTCGTCGCCCTGTACGGTCCGGAGCACGGTATCGACGGCAAGGCGAGCGCCGGCGAGTATGTCCAGTCTTATACCCATCCGACGCTGAAAATCCCCGTCTATAGCCTCTACGGCGCCACCCGGATGCCAACGCCGGAGATGCTCGCGGGAGTCGACGTGCTCCTCTTCGATATCCAGGACATCGGCGCCCGCTCCTATACGTATATGTCGACCCTGAACTACTGCATGGTCGCGGCCCAAAAAGCCGGCATCCCGATTATCGTCCTCGATCGCCCCAATCCGGTCGGCGGGAACATCGTCGAAGGACCGGTAATGGAAGACAAGTTCATCACCTTCGTCGGGGTTGACAATCTCCCGATGGCCCACGGGATGACAGCAGGAGAACTCGCCCGTTTCTTCAACCGGAAAATCGGCGCCGAACTGCTCGTCATCCCCATGGAGAATTACACCCGCGATATGGTTTATCAAGATACCGGCCTCACTTGGGTCCCGACCTCGCCGAATATCCCCGATCTTGCCTCGGTCTTCGGTTATATGGCAACCGGCCTCGGCGAGGGTACGGGCATCGGTCAGGCCGACAAATTCAAATGGATCGGCGGCGTGGGCATCAACGCGCAGACCTTCGCCAACCTCATGAACAGTGCCGGCCTGCCCGGAGTCACCTTCGTACCCGAGAACCAGGGCAGCCGCGGCGGCATCCGCCTGCAGATCACCAATTATCATACTTTCAACCCGGCCAAGACCGGCCTCACCGCCCTGGCTTACGCCCGCTCCCTCAATAACTTCACCGTCCCCAAAAGCGGTACATCGATTGTCATGTTCGACAAAATCATGGGGACGGACAAAATCGGCCAGTATCTCGAACAAAACCTGACCCCGACGCAGATCGAACAAGCTTACGCCCCGGGGCTGGCCGCCTTCAAGACCGAGCGGGAAAAATACCTTATCTACAGCACGGTGAAAAAGACCGCGCCAGGCATGACCCAGATCGCCGTCTTCGCGGACGGCATGCCGGTCACATTCGACGCCGCCCCTTTTATTGACACAAGCAAGCGGACTCAGGTCCCCATCCGGGCAATCAGCGAAGCCCTGGGAGCTGAAGTTATCTGGCACGACGGGAACTCCACCGTCACCATCGCCAAGCCGGGTATGGATGTGACCCTTACCATCGGCCAGGCGACCGCGCTGGTGAACGGGCGGCCGGTTGTTATGGACACTAGCGCAGTCATTCGGAGCGCGCGCACTTTCGTGCCGCTGCGGTTCGTCAGCGAAGCCTTCGCGGCCAAGGTAACCTGGCGCGACGAGTGGAATGCCATTACGATTATCCAATAAATTTGCCTGGTCCGTATAAAACTCCCCCGCCGACGAATAATAACGTCAAGCGAACCGGGGGAGGTGAAAATTTGGTCCAGAACAAAGGCGCCGGTAAAAACCAAGGCAATGCCGGCCGGCAAGACTGGCGGCCCGGAACTATCCAAGACGAGGACAGTGCGGCGAATTTCAGTGAAAACACCGCGCCGTACAGCGTCGGCGGGAATCAGGGCGAAATGTCCGCCACCCAAATGGGAAAGAAACAAACTAAGACATACCGGCAGAAATAATGGAAAGCAGGGTATTGCCCTGCTTCTTCTTTTTCCGGCGTCCCATCCAACTTTGCCCGGCGGCACCAATTATATCCGCGGTTAAGTCGGCAGCAGTTTGAGACACTAAATATATGCAAACGCTTCATTTTGTCGTCTACGGAATCGCCGGCTGGGTGATGGAGATAATCTGGACGGGAGCGGGCTCCGCCCTACGGGGCGACGTCCGCCTTGTCGGCTGGACTTATATCTGGATGCTTCCTATCTACGGAGCCGCCGTTTGCCTCGAGCCCGTCCATGACCGCATCCGCCGGTACCCTTGGTACGCGCGCGGTGCGGTCTGGATGTTGCTCATCTGGGCGGGTGAGTATCTTGCCGGCTGGCTGCTGAAAGTCAGCGTCGGCGCCTGCCCTTGGGATTACAGCGCCGCGCGGTACAACCTGCAAGGACTCGTGCGCCTCGATTACGGCCCGGCCTGGTTCGTCACCGGGCTCCTCTTCGAACGCCTGCACGACCGCCTGGACCGCGTCCGGTTGCGCTGACAGGGGACGGACGCCCTACCCTGCCCCCGCCTCATTAACTGCGCAGCACTTTACAGTGACCATTTCAATGCGGGGCGGCCAACAGCCGCCCTTTCATCTCTGTCGCCCCGTCTTTTTCCATACCACGCAATAAAGATTTCAGTTATCCGGAACAATGAGTGCTGTTCCCACGACAATACCGGTAAGTGATGGGATAATTTCCCTGCGCCGGTCGCGCCTGCTCTTTGAAACAAGGGGTAACATGAAGTCCGCCTCATGCTTAAAGGAAAGCGGTAGTGGATTGTGTGAGACCTCATTTGCAACGTGAAGGCGGTAGCTGTGCTGCCGGAGGCTTCGACGCCAAGAGGCTTATCGGCCGCTATACCAGCCCCACGTCGAATGTAAATGTTGGAAGTAAGCTCGTCCGCCCACAAAAAACTCCTTAGCGGCGCGAACTGTATAACAGAGACATGCGCAGGAAAGCCCTAGGCACGCTGCCAGTCACCCCGGACTGAGCAAGACGTCAAATCACAAGGAGGAAGCAAAAATGAACAGGATTTTGCCGGGCAGAATTACCGCCGCAGCACTAGTCCTGGCAATCACGGCGGCCCTTTTCGCCGGCATCCCGGCCGGTGCCAGCACGGCTGCGGAAACGAACCGGCTCGCCAACCCCGGCGCGGAAACCGGGAGCCTGCGCGGCTGGGAAGCCGGCAGCGGAGTCCGGGCGGTGGAGGAATTTACCCAGTCCGGCCGCACAGTCAGACCGCACAGCGGCGACTACTTCTTTTCCATGGCAAGAGTAACTAACGACGAATCCTATCTGGAGCAGACATTCCGGCTGACCGACCGGGAAGGCAATGCCTTTACCGCCGGCGGCTTGATTCAGACCCAGGCACGCTCTGCCGCAAGCACCGCCGCATCGAATGTCGGCGACTACGGGGAACTTGTCGTGGTTTTCCTCGACGAAGACGGAGATGAAATCGACGCGATTACCACCGGGCGAATCAGCAATCCGGTTGCCGGCGCCGGCACGAGCGGCTATGCCGAGTTCTCGCTTGACGGCACCATCCCGGAAGACACCGACTCCGTCACCTACCGCCTTGAGGGATACCTGGTCGACGGCAGCAGTATCAACGTCTTCTATGACGACCTGTTCTTTACCGTCGGAAACAACGCCCCCGAGGCCAACCAGATCAATGTGACCACGCACAAAAATACCGCTGTCGAGATTGAACTTGCGGGCTCCGACGCGGATGATGACGATCTGACCTACTCCATCGTCAGTCGGCCTGACCACGGGAAGCTGAGCACCGTGGACGGCGACAAGGTCACCTATACGCCGGCGGCGAACTACAGCGGCCGGGACAGCTTCACCTACCGGGTGTCTGACGGTTACGCTTATTCGAGCACCGCCACCGTCCGGATCGAGGTTCTCGCCGCGACCGGCGCCCCGATCGCCTACGACACCGAGTGGGATGTGACTGCTGGCTTGACCAGTCGCATGCGCCTGCAGGCGCACGACCCGAACGGCAAGACTCTCACGTACCGGATTATGAGCGGACCGAGCCACGGTACGCTCGAGCTGACGGAACGGAATCAGGTGCGGTACACACCGGAAAAAGGCTACCGCGGCGCAGACAGTTTCACCTTCCGCGTCAGCAACGGGAGTGAGAATTCCAACACCGCCACCGTGTCCATCAACGTGCGGGCCGCGGGCCAAGCGGCTGACGGTATCGTCTGGCTGCCGCCGGCCAACACGCCCGGCTTCCGCCTGAACGGCAATCGCTCGCTGCCGCTGAAGTTCAAGCTGAGCTCATCCGACGGCGAAGTCGCCACCTACGACTCGGATATTGAACTGACTTTCTATAACCTCAAAGAGAACGGTTCACGTGATGAAGAAATCCACACCTGGACAGCCGGCGACCTCAAATACAACACCGCCCAGGGTATCTACTCCTTCGTCTTCCACGCTAAGCGCTACGCTCTGGCGTCCGGTGAATACACGCTCGTCGTGACGAGCGGCCGCGACGAACTCGGGAGCATCAAGTTCGTCGTGGAAGGAAAGATAAAGGCCAACAACGGCAAGGGTAATAACTGCAACCCGGGAGCGAACGGGAACAACGGGAAAGGGAAGGCGCGGTAGTATTAAAAAACAATTGCGGCCCCCCGGCAAGCGGGGGGCCGCTTATTCGCGTTTTCAGTGGCGGATTAAGATGGTTTAGTTCAAACCTGATCCGCTAAAATGTCTCTTCATCTCCATAGTTACGAATAAAAGAAAAACCCTGGGAGATGGTTAGTCTCCCAGGGGAGTCCAGTGAATTACTAACTACCGCGGATACTACTTGCTGTGAATTACAATACTGCCACCGCCAAGCAATGTTGTGGGATCTGCAGAGTCACTAGCACCAAGCTGATTGTCATATATAACAGCGTTGGTCGTCTTATCCCAAATCTTGATACGGAAGCTATCCGGTTTTTTACCATTCAGATCTCCGTCAATAGCGGTCAGCATAAAACCGTAGTCTCCGGCATCATTAATGGTTCCTGAACCTTTATATTGTGCTTTGCTGCCTGCAATTACCAGCCACTCATATGAGGTACTGTTGAAATTAAGGTTGCCAGCTTTGAACTGGAATTGCGTATTGCCGGTCGGAATGTTAGCTCCCTTCTGATACTTGGAAACAAAGCCAAAGTTAGCTTTACCTGTTGCATTTGGATATTGAGCTGAAGCCCCTGCAGGCGAGTCAATCCAGCCGCCGCCGGTGACGAAACCGGCAGAGGGATCGTAGACAACGATAATCCCTGAAGCGCTTGCAGTATTGCCTGCCTGGTCAGTTGCATGGATATTATAGCTATAAACTCCTGTAACTAAAGATATGTCTACGTCTTCTTGAATTGAATTCCCATTAAGAGTCGCTATAATGCCAGAACTGGGATACCCAAGCCCACTAAGATTGTCAGTTACCGTGAAGTGGAAGACAGGATTTCCACTAAGCGGCAGTACAGATCCATCGATGTGATTGACATCAATAGTCGGCGCAGTCCAGTCAATGTTAAAAGGAGCGGATGTAATACCTGCCGCATTATTTCCAGCCCAGTCAGATACCCCATCAGAAGTTACAGTAATGCCCGTACCTTGACCTGAAGTGGCTTTAGAAGAGAGATTTATGCTAAGTGTACCAGCCGCGTCAAAACCGGAAATGTTATCGGTTGCAGAGAAGGGTACTGTAACTGCACTTCTCCACCATCCATTGTCACCAGGTGTACCAGTTGGTGTTCCAGCTTCTATAGTTGGATCTGTTTTATCGATGTTGAACGTCCCTGTAGATTCACCTGCTGCATAGTTGCCTGCCCTATCATTGATCCCTTCTGATATGCCAGATTGATCTCTTCCTTCGGTACTGAGAACGACTGATGGAAGATTAATTGATAAATCACCATCCGGGGCAAAACCCGACAGGTTATCGGCTGCAATGAAGGGTACGGTTACATCACTTGTCCACCAACCATTTTCACCTTCATTGCCTGAGGGACTACCTCTAGTAATTTCAGGTGCAGTGTTATCTACGATGTAATCCACCGAGTCAGACCCGGTGCCGGCGGAGTTAGTCTTATTGACTGTTACGGTATGGCTTCCTTCCACAGTGGACCAACCAGCAATACTTGCTGTTGGGTCGTTTGCTACACTGTCAACCATATAGGAAAGTCCCGGAAGCGTTGCGGTGCGGTAAATACCGCCATCCTCTGGCGCAAGAATAACAACTACAGGGACAGCTACTGCAGGAGCTACAACCGTGAAGCTAAAATTTATGTTACTGGTTATTGTGTTAGTACCACCTGTAGATTTATTTCCTACAGCCTGATATCTAATTGTGCCTGAATATATACCAGAGCCTGTACCAACAGGAACCGAAAGCTTTACTGAGGAAGAAATGGGATCACTAAGAGTTCCATTTGACTGCGATGCCCAATTCTCTGGCAGAGTAACTTCTCCACCTGTTATTTCAAACCATGATGCAGGAGCGGCTCCAACAATCTCGTAATGAGAAATTGTGACTTCCGCCGCGTTTTCAAAAACATCCTGATTAGTCTTTGTTGCATCACCTTGCCGCTTTATTGCCAGTAGTACTGTATTAGTTGCCTCTCCCCCAGCATTGACGGAGCCAAATTGCAAAGCGTTGTCGTTGTTGATAGGTACCAATCCATCTCCATCAGACAAAAGTTGATCAGCGAATGCTACCCCCGTAGTCACAATCCCTGACAACAACACAACAAGGACAAAAGCCATAAACTTTCTAAGCTTACTTTTTGCCACTAATTTTCACCTCTCACATAATTCTTTGCAAGAGGGCCGGTTACGCTCCCCGCTCCTCACAGCCCAAGCGTCCATCCACAGGCCGTGATTCATCGTCTCCCATTCGATACTCCGCTATGAAATGAACCGCTAAACCGTGCTTTTCTCGATCCCACCTCCGTCAATTTCTCCTTTGTCTTCTGATTATGCCGGGCAGAGTGGTACAGTACCTCTGCCCCGTCGGTTGTCAATCCCGGCCCTCCCCGGGATATCCGTCGAAACAAACCGTGCAGAGACAAAAACAGCCTGGCGCGCGAAATTAATCGTGCAACCGGCTGCCGTGGCCGTCCGGCCGTAGGCCCTTGGTTTTGCGCCCCCGCCTTTCGGCGGGTTAGCCGCATTCTGATGAATGCTTGCTATTCATACTGCCACCTTCAACTTACCATTATCAGGCAAGGCTGTCAATCCTCCGTCCTTGCTGCAATTCGACAAAATTCGAGGCCGTGACTTGGCTTGAACCGCCCGACCGCTCAGTCCGCCGTCCGGCAGTTCAGACCCGGCAAGCCCCCAATAAAATGCAAAAAAACGGCGGAAATCGCTACAGCGTTTCCTGCACCAAAAAATATTTTTAATATTTAACCAACCGCATACGAACTCCGTAACGCGAGAATGGGAAAGCGTCTGTACCTTTTGCCGCAGTAGCATAACATGCACTTTACGCGGGGCAAAATACACTTGAACATCAGGAGGGAGAGGATGGTATGAACCCGACTTTTGAAGAATTCATCCACACCCAGTGGACATACTTCGGCATGGTTTACAGGATATGGCGCAATAATCTGTTTACGATCCAGTGGTGGATGCTGCTGCTCGTGTTTATCGCGCCCTGGATTGTCTGGTGGAAGCTCGTCGACAAAAGCCGGACCGGCGAAATCCTGTCCTACGGCCTGCTTGTGTCCCTCCTGTCGGCGACTCTGGACGAGACGGGCATCGCCCTGCATTTGTGGACTTATACGAAAACGCTACTGCCGCTGTGCTTGCAGATGAAGCCGCCCAACATCAGCCTCCTGCCAGTCCTGTACATGCTGATATATCAGTATTTTCCCCGCTGGAAATCCTTCATCATCGCCGGTACGGTCATGGCGGCCGCTTTGGCCTTCCTCGGCGAGCCGTTTCTCATCTGGTTCGGCATATACCAAGTATTTACCTGGAAACACATCTACTCTTTTCCGCTTTATATCGCCCTGGCGGCGGGGCTGAAGCTCCTGGTGGATGCGATGTTTGCCAGGCAGCAAGAATGATGCGGCGGTTCATCCGCCGCATTCTTTTTCGGTCTCGCCGAGCGGTCCGATTACTTTCGCCGCGAAAATCGCAACCAGTTCCGGATCGAACTGCCGGCCCGCGCAGCGAACCAACTCGGCCAAGGCCGCAGCCGGCGGCACCGGCTGCCGGTAAGGTCGACCGTTCGTCATCACGTCGTAGGCGTCGATAATACTCAGGATGCGAGCAAGGAGCGGTATCTCTTGTCCCTGCAGACCTCGCGGGTAACCCGAGCCGTCGTACCACTCGTGGTGCGACAGGATTTCTTCCGCCACATAAGCGAGGTCGGGCGTGGACTGGGCAATCCGGTAACCCTGCTCACAGTGCTTGCGGATAACTTTCCATTCCGCTTCATCCAGCGAACCCGGCTTGTCCAGAATCCGATCGGGTACGGCGATTTTACCGATATCATGCATCGTCACCAGCAGCATCAACTTGTCAAGATCGCTGGCTGACAACCCGACCGCCGCACCTAAGGCCACCGCGTTTTCTTTCAGACGTTCCGTGTGCGCCTGGGTCTCTTTGGTCTTGCTTTCCAGCGACTTCTGGAGCGAAGTAAGCAAAAAACTGCGGACGCTTTTTCCTTCCAACAGCTTGTGCCGGTACATCCGGTCCTCCGCCTCTTTGATAACCGCAGACAAACTCTGTTGCGTATCAATCCGCACCGCAGACCCCAGAGCAATGCTGATTGGCAGCAGGCAGTCGGCGCTCCGCCGGTCGCATTCGTCCCGAATCCGGGCGCAGATGGACTCGGCGATGGCCTCGGTCGTATTGGGGAGCAGAATGGCGAACTCATCGCCGCCCCAGCGGCAAATAATATCTTCCCGGCGGCAAGAAGCCTGCAAGATGCCGGCCGCCTCCCGGAGTAGCCGGTCACCTTCCTGATGGCCGTACGAATCATTGACAAGCTTTAAACCGTTCAGATCCCCCATGATGATAGCCAGCGGCAACTGCCGGGCAGCACCAAGCCGGTTCAGCTCTACTTCGAAATAATTGCGGTTGTAAAGACCGGTCAAACTGTCACGGAAAGTGAGGTAACGGATTTTCTCTTCCGCCGCCTTCCGGTCGGTGATATCCATAACCAATCCGTCGACCCAAAGCAGAGTGTCACCCTCCCAGATACTCTGCGCCGTATCCTGCACCCACCGGACCACGCCGTCGGCTCTGACAATCCGGTATTCCTCGGAGTAGCGTGTCGGCTGCGAAATTAAGTGCCGCTGGCCGGCAAGCACCGCTTCCCGATCGGCGGAGTAAACGACATCCTTTATCCAGTCCACCTGACCGCTGCGGAACGCCGCGGCGGCATACCCGCAGATATTGCCGAATTCTTCGCTGAAATAAGCGGCCTGTCGGTCAGGACTCCCGGCAATTCGGTAAATCGCCCCCGGCACGTTTTCAACCAGGCTGCGGTAATGCCGTTCGCTTTCCCCCAGCGCTTTTTCCGCCATTTTCTGGGCCGTGATATTACGCGTAATGCTTAGCACCGTCTCCACCCGGCCGTCCGCCCTGAATTCCGGGACGATCCGCGCGTGATAATAGTTCTCCCGCTCGGCTGAGATATATTCGTAGAACAGCGAAGCTTCCCGGCCGGTAACAAACGCTTCCTTTACGACCGCCTCCAGCTTATCGACATTCTCTCTGGACATGCCGACCTCGCGCATCGTTTTGCCGATGAGGCTCGCGCGCGACTGGGGAATGACCAATTCTTTTTCGACGGCCGGATTGATGTACAGGCGGCGCAGATCGCGGTCAAAGCGGACGATAACATCGGGCGCATTCTCCGCCAGGGCCCGGAACTCTTCCTCCCGCTGCCGCAAAGCCGCCTCCGCCCGCTTCCGCTCGGTACTGTCGCGGATGGCGCCGATCCGGATTTTCCGCTCGTCCAGGGTAACGGTCTTGCCGCGGATTTCCACGGGAAAAACCGTACCGTCCCGGCGCAGGCCGTACGCCTCATAAATTTCTGTGCTGCCCGTATTCGCCCGCTTCCTGATTATAGCCCGGCTCTCCGGCGCAAACAGCTCGCCTCCCGGCTTGCCGACCATTTCCTTCCGGCTGTAACCGAAGATCTCGACCGCCGCCTTATTGACATCGTAGATTATCCACTCGCCATCCCTCTGTCCCGAGATGAGGATCGCTTCAAAGGCGGCGTCGGAGAGAGCCCGGTATCTGGCCTCACTCTCACTCAATTCGCTCTGAATTTGCCGCGAAAGGGCCAACTGGTCCGTCAGCCTTTCTTCTGCGGCCAAAAGCTGCTCGTTGCTTGCCGTCAATTGTTCATTCGCCGCCGCCAGTTCTTCGTTGATGGCCAGATAATCGTTATTCGCCTGCAGAAGTTTCTGCTCCGCCGCCTTGAGTTCGCTGATGTCAGTAAAAGCACCGATCATCCGCACCGGCCGGCCGGCGGCATCCCTGTCCACCACCCTGCCCCGGTCCAGGATCCATCGGCACTCTCCGTGCGGGGTCAAAACCCGGTACTCGCACTCGTAAGCCGGTATCTTGCCGGCGAAATGGTCGTCCAGTACGGTAAGCACCCTCGCTTTGTCGTCAGGGTGCAGGGAATTCAGCCAGGCCTGCCGGTAATTATTCAGGTCATCATCGGTCAAATCGAACATTTCTTTTTCCAGCCTAGTGAGATAAGCTTTTCCCGTCAGGGAGTCCCATTCCCAGACGCCGCTTTCACTGCCATCCAGCGCAAACTGCAAACGCTCCGCCCAGAGGCGTCGCTCGTTTTCTTCCTGCTTGCGCTGGGTTATGTCGCGGGAACTGACCACCAGTCCCGCCCAAGCGCCCGTTTCATCCCGGTACGGCTTGGCCAAAGCTTCCAGCCAATGATACTGACCGCCTTTCCCGCGGATTCTGACTTCGGTGCGAGTCGGCCCGGCCGTCACGGTCACCGCTGCGGCCGTAGCGGTGACCGCGGCCAAATCATCCGGATGCACGAAGTCATAGGTATGCTTCCCGATTACTTCTTCCGGCCGCAGCCCGGTAATCTTCTCGACCGAAGGAGTCATATATTCCCAGATACCCTGGGCATTGATTATTCCAACGATATCCGACGCATTGTCCACGACCTGCCGGAAATACCCGGCCTGTCTTTGGAGAGTCTGTTCCGCCCGGCAGCGCAGCAGGGCCGCCCCGACGCAAGTTAAATACATCCCGACAATCGCCGAAGCGGGTCCGGGAACTTCGGCGGGAGCTGCCACGATAAAACCACCGAGCAATTCGCCGTGCGGCCGGATGCCCAGCCAATACAGGGTGCTGTTATCGGTCAAGCGCTGCGGCCGGGGAAGCCCGCACCGGCTGAGCAGCCTGACGGCGGACACAGCACAAGACCAAAGCGGGCCTGTCCCGTCTTCGGGCTGTGCACCCAGCAGTTCACCGATAATTTCGGCTGGCAACGGCACATCAGTCGTCGGCTCAGCGGCCGGACCGGCGGCTGATTTAATGACGAGCTGACCATCCCCTTCGACAGTGCAAAACAGAAGCCATTCCGCGCGGACGATGCCCGCCATGCCATCGGCGATCACCCGGTAATCAATCTCGCCGTCCGGGAAAGACAGTACTCCCGTAGCCTGCTCAAACAGATCCGTTTGCCCTTGGTCGGCCGCCACCGGCATTACCCCCATAATGAGTCCGAATTTTACTGCCGCTTGTCTCATCTGAAAAAATAAAGCGATACGGATCCAATCAGTTATCAGATATTTCGACAAATAATTGCATAATCCTCCACAAATTTCCGCCCGTCTTCCGCTGCTCTTGTTGGCAAGCGCTTGGAAGGCGGCAGGGAATTTCGTCGCGTTCTCTATATATGCGTAGTTTTGTGCTATTTTCTGTCCCATCCCGTCCTTACCCGGTTTCTCCCGGCCGGCCCCAAAAGCAAAACTAAAACCGGAAACATTCGCCCACCAAACGAACTCAGCCCGTCCGGGGAAAAAACAAAAAGCAGATGGAATTGCCGGCCGGCAGTCCCATCTGCAAGATTAAGTTTGAGTAGACCTGTAAGCCGAGTTCTGTAATCCTTGCGGAATGATGATCATCTATCTCGGACGCCGGTTACCCGACGCCTCAAGCGACCTAACCCGGAGAATCGGCGAGCCGCCTCATTCTCTCCCTATTTGGTCTTGCTCCGGGTGGGGTTTACCTAGCCGGCCGGTCACCCGGCCGCTGGTGAGCTCTTACCTCACCGTTGCACCCTTACCGGTTACCCGGCGGTTTCTTTCTGTGGCACTTTCCTTAGGGTCGCCCCCACTGGGTATTACCCAGCACCCTGCCCTGCGGAGCTCGGACTTTCCTCAGGCGCGGCCTTGCGGCACGTGCCCGCGACCATCCAATCTACTCAAAATATTTTGTTGTCTGCAAAAATTAATTATAGCACGGATTAGAATATTAAACAAGAAAATTTGTCTGGCAACGCTGGCAGCAAAAAACAGGTAAATGCAAAATATTTAATGCTATCATTTTACAGACTTTGCATTATTTATTAACATGCACGGAAGAAAGCACCCAACTACTCATAGTATTCATCTTCTCGCCATTTGTCCGGGTTTTTGCGTATGTATTCACGGGCTTTTTGTAGATCCTGTTCGCCTCGGATAATATGTTCATAATATGATTTCTGCCAGTCAAAGTCTTTCTGGTTGCATTCTTTCGTCACATATCCTTTGAACTGCTGAATAATCCGAGGCAGCGCGGGAACGTTATCGGGCTTCCGTTGTCCGTAGGGGCGACCATCGGTCGCCTGCTTTCGGCGTCATAGTCGATAACCAGTATGAAATGGATATGATTAGGCATAATTACATACTCGTCAACGAATGCATGAGGATATATTTTTTCAATATTCATTAACGCCTTTTCGATTAATTCACCGATTGCGGATAAAGGCAGGCGACCACTGGTCGCCCCTACGGCTGTCATTTGGTCCTGTAGTGTTTCTGCGTCATCCCAGAGCAGATTCCTTCTATGGGCAGTACATATAGTGATGAAATAATATCCATCGTTGGAGTAATCATAATTTTTCAGCCTGATTGGTTTTCGCCACGGTGATTTTTCCTCCGTAATATCACCTGCTCTGTCGGAAAAAATCCTTCATGACTTGCACAAACCCGAGTTCCGATTTAAAATCAGTTCCACCAATTCCGGCGTTTTATTCTGTTCATTTTTCGTCAAACGCAGGGTGACGATACTGGCACCGTCACCGACAAATCTTATCTTAGCCATGTCGGTTGCAAATCTTAACTTAGCGTGGCCTGCCGCCCCGGCGTCCGTTTCGTAGATGACCGTCAGTCCTTCATCGGCCTTGGTGCCGCTTGCCATTATCAGCCGCACCGGATAGGTTTCGCTGATCATATCCGTTTCGTCTGCAACAACGGTACGCTTGGGGCTTTCCGGTTTCGAGCCCTGCTTGGAGAGAGCATCCGCCCGTTTGTTCTTCTCGCGGGGAATGTAGGCGAGTGAAAACCGTTCAAACTCGCGGCTCCGCTCTCGCGCCTCGTCATAATACGGCTTGAGCCCTTCATTTTTTACCTGGTAGACACCGTTCATCTGTTTTACCATCAGTTCGCTGTCAGCATAGACGCGCACGTAGGCGGCGGACAATTTTTTCGCCTCCGCTATACCACATAGCAAAGCTTGATACTCCGCTACATTGTTCGTCGTCTCGCCGATGCTTTCACTGACTTCCCGAATTGTATTACCGGCCGCGTCGGTAATGACGACGCCGATGCCGGCCGGCCCGGGGTTACCCCGGGAAGCTCCGTCGGTGTAAATGATTAATTCGTCCATTGCTGCCTCCCTGACGAGTTTAAAGTTAAAAGTTGAAAGTTCAAAGTCTAAAGTTAGAATGTGGAACACGGTGGAAGGGTTGACTTTAGCTTTTCGACTTTCGACCTTAGACTGGTTTCAGTCAGTTATTCGCCCTGCCAAAACAGAATCCTGCCGCAGTTTTCGCACAGGACGAGCCGGTTGGGATTCCTCAGTTCCTGCATGGTACCCATCGACAGGCCGATCCGGCAGCCGCCACAGGTCTGTTTGCGCACCGGGACGATAACCAGCCCTTTTTTCTTTTCCCGCAGTGCTTCGTACTGCCCGATTGTGCGTTCGTCCAACTGGCTAAGGATTGCCGCGCGCAACGGCGGGAGTCCCGCCATTTCCGCCCGAAGGGTATCGGCTGCGGTTGCGTATTCATTCTCCTTAACGCTCAGCAGCGCCTGCAGTTCGTTCGCCTTGGCGGAAAGCGAGTTAACAGCGGCTTGCAAGCCGTCCGCCTGCAGGAGCAGGCTCAGTTCCCGATCCTCGGCCTCCGCTTCTTGTTTGCGATACTCGCCAATCATTTTTTCGAGTTTCTCCAGTTCCTTGAGGTTGCTGATCGTCCCTCCGTACAGCCGTCCCCCCATCTCTTTCTGTTTGGCGGCGGCGTCGGAAGCATCCAGTTCGCACCGTTTCCGCTCCTTCTCCAGTTGGACAAGTTCCGACTTCTTTGCTGCCATCTCACCTCGGATACTCGCCAATTGCTCCTGCATAGCGGTAATTTCGGCAACCGCCGGCAGCGCAGCCAGTTGGTCATCGAGAGCCTGCTTGCGGCGGTCGATCTCCTGCAACCGATACAAAAGTTCCAAATGCAAATATCATCCCCCCCGCATATCTTTTTCCAATCGAGCCAATCGGAAATCCTAAGCAAAAAAGAAATAGACGGAATTCTTCCGTCTGAACTAGCCTGCCCAGAATTGCGTGCTGATAAGCTTCGTTTCAACTACAGTCGTCTCATAACCGCCTTCCTTCAGTTTCATTTGCAGATACCCGGCCAAAAATGGAATAACCGGCAGTTCCGTCGCGGCGTGCCCGGCATCGATAACCGCAATGCCAAGCCGTTCGGCCGTCTGGGCGTCGTGATACTTGACGTCTCCCGTCAGCAGGACGTCGGCGCCCAGCCCGGCCGCCTGCGCCGCCAACCCGGAGCCGCTCCCGCCGCAGACAGCCACTTTGCTGACCTCCCGGTTGCGTTCGCCGCAGACCCGGACTTCCTGGCAGCCAAGCGCTGCTTTCACGGTCCGGGCAAACTCCCCTAATGGACAGCGGTCAGGCAGGTAGCCGATCTTCCCCAGGCCGAAGCCCTCGCTCCAATCCCGGTCCGGGTGTGTCAACGCCAGTTCCCTTACTTTTTCCGGAGCCAATGGTTCCAGAGGCCGCGTTTCGGTCAGACCGAGCCGCTCGGCCAGAGCGGAGTTTACTCCGACAGCGGCATTATCCAGATTCGTATGCGCAACATAAGCGGCTGTCCCGTTTTGAACCAACTGCCGGATTAACCGCCCCAGCGGCAGGTCGTACCGGATCTGCTGCACCGGTTTGAACAGCAGCGGATGATGTACGAGCACCAGGTCAGCTCCGCGGCGGGCCGCTTCGGCCGCAACCGCGTCGTCCAGGTCGAGGGCGATGAGGATCCTTGCTGTTTCCGCCCGGGGATCACCGAGCTGCAAACCGACATTATCCCACGCTTCGGCCAAATGTTTCGGCGCTGTCTGCTCGACAAGCTGCATTACGGTCTGGATGCTGGCAAACATGCAATCACCTCCCGGATCTCCCGGATACGACGCGTCAGTTCTTCCCGCCGTCCGGTGACATCGGCTTTGTCGGCGCTCGCGAGCTGCGCCAGAACCTGTTCGTCGTGCGCCGCGAGCCCGGCTAGGTACTCGGCCAGCAACGGATGGTGTTCCGCCAGAAGCGTAGGCCCGACCAGATACATGATTTCCCGCCCGACGGCCATCTCGCCCGGCTCGGCGACGATAATCTCGTAAAAACGGCCGTCCTCCTTGACCAAATCTTCCGCGACAATCCTGAAACCATGCCGGTCCAACCAACGGCGGACAATCTCTCCGCCCCCCATCGGCTGCAGAACGAGCCGCCTGACACCGGCTAACGTGTCTGCCCCGGCCGTGAGGATATCAACGATAGTGGCACCGCCGATCCCGGCGATAACGACGACTTCCGCCTCGCCCGGGTGCAGAACGGTCAGACCGTCGCCCATTCGCAATTCAACCGCGTCGCCGACGCAGTAGCGGCTCACCGTCTCGACCGCCCGCCCGAACGGCCCGGCGTTGACTTCAGTGGCGATAATCCGCCGACAGCCTTTTTCCCGCACCAGATAGGCAGGCAAAAACGCGTGGTCCGTTCCAATGTCCGCCACCGTCACCCCGGGGGAAATATAAGCCGCCACCGCTCCCAGTCGCCGGGAAAGATTCATCAAACCGTCCTCCGTTCCCAGGTTTCGCTCATATCATATACTATTTCGCAGGAAAATATGAGATTCCTTTCCTGCTCCGCCAGGCAGAGGAAACAAAAAAACCTTAATCGCTTAAGGTTTTTTGGGCTGAGCATCTGCCGCCAAATATTTTGGCGACCCCACCGGGATTCGAACCCGGGTTACCGCCGTGAAAGGGCGGTGTCTTAGGCCGCTTGACCATGGGGCCGCAAAAAAAATCGGAATTGGTGGGCCCACCAGGACTCGAACCTGGGACCGACCGGTTATGAGCCGGTTGCTCTACCAACTGAGCTATAGGCCCGGATTGGCTCCTCGAGTAGGACTCGAACCTACAACCACCCGGTTAACAGCCGGGTGCTCTACCATTGAGCTATCGAGGAAAACACGCAGAAACTGCAAAAATAATTATACGATAATTACCGGCGCCGGTCAAGGGATAAATATGGTCCTGACAACAAAATCAGGCAAAACAGCGATACCGCCGCCGTTAATGCCTGTCGGACGTTACGGTGAAAAACGGCTTAATCAAGAAAATCTTTCAATTTTTTGCTCCGGCTCGGATGGCGGAGCTTACGCAAGGCCTTAGCTTCGATCTGGCGGATTCTTTCCCGTGTAACGCCGAACTCATGGCCGACTTCCTCCAGAGTCCGGGCCCGCCCGTCGTCGAGCCCGAAGCGCAGGCGCAGTACCTTTTTCTCCCGCGGGGTCAGCGTCTCCAGCACTTCTTCCAGTTGTTCCTTCAGCAGCGTAAATGATGCTGCCTCCGCCGGGGCCTGGGCATCCTCATCTTCAATAAAATCACCGAGATGACTGTCCTCTTCTTCTCCGATCGGCGTTTCCAGCGACACCGGCTCCTGAGCGATCTTCATGATTTCGCGAATTCTTTCCACCGGAACGTCCATCTCGTCGGCAATCTCTTCCGGGGTCGGATCGCGTCCCAATTCTTGCAGAAGCTGCCGGGAAACCCGAATTAACTTGTTGATTGTCTCCACCATGTGCACCGGGATACGAATTGTCCTGGCTTGATCCGCAATCGCGCGGGTAATGGCCTGTCTAATCCACCATGTCGCATAAGTGCTGAATTTGAAACCTTTGCGGTAATCAAACTTCTCCACCGCTTTAATCAGACCGAGGTTACCTTCTTGAATTAAATCCAGAAACAGCATCCCCCGGCCGACATACCGTTTGGCAATGCTGACCACGAGGCGCAGGTTCGCTTCTACCAGCCGTCTTTTGGCATCTTCGTCGCCCGCCTCCATCTTCAGCGCCAGATCAACCTCTTCCTCGGCGCTCAGCAGATAGATGCGGCCGATTTCTTTCAGATACATCCGAACCGGGTCGTCGATGCTGACCCCTTCCGGTACATCGATGGCTATTTCTTCGTCCAGATTGGCATCTTCCGCTTCCGGCTCGCCTTCCTCGTCTACGATATCGATACCCATTTCCGCCAGGGTTTCATAGATTTCATCGATTTGTTCCGGCGAAAGCGCGACTTCCTGCAATGAATCCATGATCTCGCCGTAGGTCAGGACGCCCTTTTTCTTGCCGCGATGAATAAGTTCCTTGACACTGTCAAGCGTATCGAGTTTTTTCTCCATGCTTTTGACCTCCTTTGGAAAACTGCTGCCTGGCGGCGGCAAGTTTCCAAAACTATCAGTTCAGCGTCCCCTGGCAGATTGAAGCGCATCGATCCGCTTGAGCAGTAGCTGTCGTTTCTCGTTGTCTCCCTGGCTCTCACAAAGTCTGACTTGATCTAATAAGAACGCTATTTCCTGATTTAATTTATTTACCTTGACCGCGTTGATATTATCGGTGATAACCTTGTCATCTATCGGAAAGAGAAATTCCTGCATGAATATCTCTGATGCTTTCCGTACTGTCTGATCCGACGCTTCCGGCAGGTTGGCGAGAACTTTGGCCGGTTCTATCCGGGTGCCGGCCGCCGCTAACTGCAAAATGATCTGGCCGATTTCCCGGTGCGCATCATCCGCAAAGGCTTCCATTCCCAATTCGCGCTGCACCGCTTCCAAGACTTTGCTGTTATCCAGCATCAGCCGGAGCAGCAGTTTTTCCGCTTTAATATGGGCCGGAACCGGAAAACCGTCCGCTTCGGGTGCTTTGCTAAAATTTTCTACCTGCGGCGCATTCCTATTATGCGTGATTTTCCAGTTTTTATCCTTCGCCTGACCGGAGCTCACCGCTTTGTCCGTCCCGTACCGCCGGATATCGGCCCGCAGCGCCTCTTCCGTTACACTCAGTCTTTTGGCGAGTGCCCGGATATACATCTCCTGCTCACTGCTGCTTGCCAGCGCGCTGATTATCGGGGCGGCTTGCTTAATTATATTTGCCCGGCCTTCGATTGATGAGTGATTGTTACCGGTAAAGAGCAATTTCAGACGGTAGTCAGTCAGCGACAGGGCCCGGTCAACAAAGCGGCTGAACGCATCTTTGCCGTTACGGCGGATGAACGTGTCCGGGTCATCGCCAGCCGGTAGTTCCGCCACCCGCACCCGGCAGCCGATCTCGGTCAGCAGTTCCATTCCCCGCACCGTAGCCTTCGCTCCGGCTGTATCGGCATCGTAAGCAATCACAATATCCTGGCCGTACCGGTGCAGCAGTCTGCCCTGATCCGCTGTCAGAGCCGTTCCCAGCGAGGCAACGGTGTTCTCAGCCCCGTTCTGGTGCGCGGCAATCACATCCATGTATCCCTCAACAATAATCGCTTGATTTTTCCGGCGGATTTCAGCCCGGGCAAGCTGCAGCGCGTACAGGTTTTTTCCTTTCTCAAACAAAGGTGTCTCCGGCGAGTTCAGATATTTCGGCGTGCTGTCGTCCAAAACCCGCCCGCCGAAACCGATGACTCGGCCGGTGACATCAAAAATCGGGAACATCAGACGGCCGCGGAACCGGTCGTAATAGCCTTTACCGCGCTGGCTCACAAGCGCAAGCCCGGCCTGCACCAGCAGTTCCGGCGGATGCCCCTTTTCCCGGGCGGCCTGTAGCAACCCGTCCCAGATCGGTAATGACCAGCCTAGCTGAAAGGTTGCAATGCTTTTTTCGGTGACGCCACGCCGCCGCAGATAGGCAAGCGCTGCCGCCCCTTGCTTGGTCTCGGTCAGATTATGGATAAAATATTGCCTCGCCAAGTCGTTCACGGCATGAAGCAAAGCTGTCACCTTTTGCCTGGCCTTTTCCTCCGCCGAATCGGCGGCCTCCGGCAGATACACGCCGGAACGTTCGGCCAGCAGCTTGACCGCCTCCGGAAAGCTTAAGCCCCGGTGTTTCATCAGGAAAGAGAAGACATCTCCTCCCGCCCCGCACCCGAAGCAATAGAAAATCTGCTTGTCCGGTGACACCGAAAACGATGGCGTGCGCTCGGAATGAAACGGGCAAAGTCCGGAATAATTCTTTCCGGTCTTTTTTAGAACCACATCCTCCGAGATGACCGCCACGATATCGGTTTTTTGTCGAATTTCGTCGATAAGAACTTCCGGCAGTCCAGTTCTCATTTTCACCACCCGCCGCGGCCTGTCCCCAACGGATGTGCCGCTAATGATATAAGTTTCGCCAAATACTTATTTTTTCCTCTTTTTGCGCTTTTGGAAAGAAAAACTCATCCTTGTCGGCAAGGACGAGGTCTTCAGCCGTTGCTATCGATGAGCCTTTCCAGACTGACTCGGAATCTGTCGTCATCCTCCCCGGTATGCGCCCGGGGCCCTTTCATCCGCCCGCCGCCCCGCCTGACTTTAGCGTGGACGTGACGTTCAAGCAGGAGTGAATTGATGTTACCCTCGTTGTATTGTAATCCCCGCGGCGACAGAGCCCGGGCCCCCCGCCCCAAAACAGCCGCCGCGAGGCCGATATCCTGCGTCACGACAATATCGGCCGGCCGGACCACATTCATAATAGCGATATCGACCGCTTGCGGAATACTGTCCACCCGGATAACCGTGACGTCGGCCGGGAATCCGGTGTCGTGGGCGAGGCTCAGCGCCATAACGACCGGAATGGTCTTTTTTCGTGCTGTTTCGACAATTATTCCCTTTACCGGGCAGGCATCAGCATCTACTACAATCTTCAAACGCGGTCCCTTCTTAACCCCTGCTAATTGAAAAATCATACTAATATTCTTCTTCACCGGCGGTTTTCCTGCCAAGCCCGCCCGGAACAGAAAAAAATGCTGACCTGTTTATATTATGTGCCATATTTGGCACAATATTCCTCATTCCCGCTCGCCGTTCGCCCCATTGCCGCAACCGGGAATGGTAATATGTTTGAAGCGGTCGATACAGTAATTGTCGCTCATCCCGGAAATGTAATCAGCCACCGCCCGACTCAGCCCCTCTTCTTCGCCGATCCGGCGATAAAAAGCCGGCATCAACTCCGGCCGTTCCAGATAGTAATGGAAAAGGTATTCCACAATCCGCGCTGCCCTCTCCCGTTCCTCCCGGCAGCGCGGCCCCTGGTAGACCTGCTCAAACATGAAATTCCGCAGTCCGGCAAGCGCCTGGCCGACTTCCGCGCTCAGTTCCACTTTGACGTCTCCGGCGGCGGCCATCACTTCCCGGGTCTGTCGGATGACCGACAAAACGAGAGTAGCAATACGCTCGCTGTGGGTATGACCGAGCACCAGCCGATATCCGGCCGGGATATCCTCCGGCCGCAGATAGCCGGCCCGGATACTGTCGTCGATATCGTGCTGGATATACGCGATTTTATCGCTTAGCCGGATGACCTGCCCCTCCAGTGTCGCCGCCGTCCCCGGCTGCTCATCCAGGCCGCTGTGCCAGAGGACCCCGTCCAGGACCTCCCAGGATAAATTCAGGCCGCGGCCGGAACTGCCTTGCTCAATCCGGGTCAGCACCCGGACACTGTTTTCGTTGTGGCGGAACCCGTCGGGCAGCAAACGGTCCAGGACTTCCTCGCCGACATGGGCGAAGGGGGTGTGGCCGCAGTCGTGGGCCAAGGCAATCGCTTCGAGCAAATCCGCATTGAGGCGCAAACCGCGCCCGATCGTCCGGGCAATTTGGTTTACTTCCAGCGTATGGGTCAGGCGCGTCCGAAAATGGTCGTTGTCCGGGGCGATGAAGACCTGAGTTTTGTGCTTTAACCGGCGAAAAGATTTGGAATGAATTACGCGGTCCCGGTCCCGCATAAAGCAGGTCCGCACCGGGTCCGGCGTCTCCTCCGTTTCCCGCCCCCGGCTCTGAGCCGCCCGGCACGCGTACGGGGACAGGATTTCGTTTTCTTCCCGCTCGATTTCTTCCCGGATATTCAGCATCGGTGCTCCTCCTTGCCCAAATTGCCCAAAAGCGTTGCCCGCTGGGCGCTTCTTCTGCTTGTTAATGTTTCCTTCGTCTAAAGTCAGTATTCTCGGTGCAGCTGTAACCATCACAGTCCGAAGTGACGGAGAGCGCGCGGGGCGGCACAGAGACCGCCCCCTACGCAATTGCGTTCCGGATTGGTCAACAGTTCCTTGTAGGGGCGGGTTTCCTGTAAAGCCCCTGATGGTATACACATTGTACGGGGAGATTGTATACACATGGGATCCTGGTGTAAGCTTTCAAACATCATCTACAGATCATTCGCAGCACTCATTCTACGG
>Ga0228535_1001030_pt1 | contig 54444 bp, 52 predicted proteins | sample SJ1metagenome_FD_168457 | JGI IMG/M metagenome (GOLD analysis project Ga0228535, IMG submission 168457) | Enriched culture of PCE-dechlorinating microbial communities from Ithaca, New York, USA - SJ1 | ecosystem: Engineered > Modeled > Simulated communities (microbial... > Unclassified | place... | reverse complement strand
TAAAAGTTTGTGTTAAATTTAACAATTTTTATTGACTTCATTAGCAAAAGCGGTATAATACCTATTAAAAGCAAAAGTCCACTGCGTACAGATAAACGTCCACGTATGGGAGACATGATTAAATTAAACAGCGTAAGAAGGAGTGTTTAAGATGAAGGAGTATAGGATAGCTGTTGTAGGAATGGGTGCTGTGGGCAGGGAGATGATAAAAACCCTGGAGAAATCCTCATTGCCAATTTCTGATGTTATTCCACTGGTTCGCAGAAATGAAGGAGAGACAATTTATTTCCGCGGACGTGCCTATACTAGTAAAAAGGTACAGAAAGGGTCCTTCAAAGATGTGGATTTTGCGCTTTTCTCGGCAGGAGAAGAGGCCAGCCGTGAATTAGCCCCGCTGGCAGTAGAAGAAGGCGCCGTAGTTATTGATAACAGCAACGCCTTTAGGATGGACCCGCGTGTTCCCCTGGTCGTTCCCGAAGTTAACCCGCAGGAAGCGAAAAAACATACAGGTCTGATAGCCAATCCCAACTGTTCGACAATTCAAATGGTAGTGGCATTAAAACCGCTGCATGACCGGTTTAAAATCAAGAGGATCGTGGTATCAACTTACCAGTCGGTGTCGGGCACCGGCCTGCAGGCTATTGACGAACTGGAGGACCAGGTTAGGGCTCATGTGGCCGGTGAGGAAATTCCCCGCAGTGTCTATCCTCATCAGATCGCTTTCAACGTGCTGCCTCACATCGATAGCTTTATGGAAAACGGCTTTTCCAAGGAAGAGATGAAGATGCACAATGAAACCAGAAAAATCATGGGCGATAACGAGATCCTGGTTAATGCCACTACGGTCAGAGTACCTGTAGTCCGCTGCCATTCGGAATCCATAAATATTGAGACGGAAAAACCCCTGCCTGATGTAGAAGAGATCAGACGTATCCTGGCGGAAGCGCCCGGGATCAGAATCATGGACGATCCGGCCAACAACCTCTATCCCCTTGCTATTGACTGTGCCGGTAAAAACGAGGTGTTCGTAGGGCGGATCCGCAAAGACTTCACCCTTACCAACGGTCTAAACCTTTGGGCTGTATCGGATAATCTCCTCAAAGGCGCGGCCTTGAACGCGGTCCAGATTGCGGAGCTTTTGGTGGCCAACAACTGGGTTGCGGCAAATATTGAGAGGATGATGGCCGTATAACCCATGCCGGTTTTATACATAAACATCCTCGGGCTGTTGAAAACAATCAACAGCCTTTCCAGTTTTTAATAAAACAAATAATGTGGCAGTTACTTTAAATGACACAGGTTAATCTGTATAATTTTTATAATTACTGTTAACGCTTAGACTCTGCCTGGATAATAAGAGATAATGAAGGCAGCAAGGAGTGGAGGGTGCATGAAGCGGTATAGAGTAGGAGTGGTCGGGTTAGGTGCAGTGGGACTTGAGATGTTCAAAGTCCTGGAAAAATCAGGTTTGCCCATTTCTGAAGTGGTCCCGCTGGTCAGAAGAAATGAAGGAAGCACCATTGAGTTTTGCGGAAAGCCCCTTGTCTTAAAAAAGGTGGGAAAGGGAGCCTTTCAGGATATCGATATAGCGCTTATGGCTGCAGGCTCGGACGCCAGTGAACAGTTGGCTCCGCTGGCGGTAGAAGAGGGGGCTGTTGTGATTGACAACAGCAGCGCTTTCCGGATGGATCCACAAGTTCCCCTGGTGGTGCCGGAGGTTAACCCCCAATCGGCGCAAAAACATAAAGGATTGATTGCCAACCCTAACTGTTCAACTATTCAGATGCTGGTGGCCATAAAACCCCTGCACGACCTGTTCAAGATAAAAAGGATAGTCGTTTCCACCTACCAGGCTGTATCCGGTACGGGGCTGCAGGCTATTGACGAATTAAACTCCCAGACCCGGGCGTACGTTAACGGGCAGGAAATGCCGCGCAGTGTTTACCCGCATAGGATAGCTTTCAATGCGCTTCCCCATATTGACGGCTTCTTGGAAAACGGTTACACCGGGGAAGAGATGAAAATGTTTAACGAGACCAGAAAAATTCTGGATGACCCGCAAATTCAGGTAAACGCGACTACGGTGAGAGTACCGGTTCTCAACTGCCACTCCGAGGCTGTAAATATAGAGACGGAAAAACCTCTTCCCTGCATCGACAAAATCAGGGAAATATTAGAGAGCGCACCGGGGGTCAAGGTCTTGGATGATGTGAAAAATAATTTCTATCCTCTGGCTATCGCTTGTTCGGGAACAAATGACGTCTATGTGGGACGCATCCGCAGGGACTTCACCATCGAAAACGGGCTTAACATGTGGGTTGTCGCTGACAACCTGCGCAAAGGAGCGGCCTTGAATGCCGTGCAGATTGCTGAACTGCTTGTTAAAAACAACTGGCTGAGGGGGGCATAGGAATGGCCATAATAGTGCAAAAATTCGGCGGAACTTCTGTCAATACTGTTGAAAAAAGAGAGAAGGTTCTGGATAAAATTATAGCGGCGAAAGAAAAGGGCTATGATGTGGTAGTGGTCGTCTCTGCTATGGGCAGAAAAGGCGAGCCTTATGCTACCGATACTTTTCTTGACATGCTTAACGAGATCGGACCCGCTGCCGCACCCCGGACCAAGGACTTGCTTGCTTCCTGCGGGGAGACGATTTCTGTTTGCCTGGTGGCCCACGCCTTGGAACAGAGAGGATATAAAGCCTGTCCCATGACCGGATTCCAGGCCGGCATCCTGACGGATCCTAATTTCACCAATGCGGATATCAGCGATATTAACCCCCAAAAAGTCCAAAAGGCTCTTTTAGACGGATATATTGTTGTGGCAGCCGGTTTTCAGGGTGTTACAGCAGACCTTGATATTACCACCCTGGGACGGGGCGGCAGTGATACAACCGCTATTGCCCTGGGCGGCGCCCTGGGCGCTGAGCTGGTGGAGATATACACCGACGTGCCGGGTGTCGCCTTTACCGATCCCCGTCTTATCCCGGAGGCCCCGTACGTAAAAAGCATTGATTTTTATCCCCTGCATATGCTGGCCCGGGCAGGCGCCAAGGTAGTTCACCACCGGGCTGTTAAAACGGCAATAGCCTATAATATGCCATTTTTTGTCCGCTCTACTTTCAGCGATGACGAGGGCACTTTAATAGGCAAATGCGGCGAGAGTTTTGGCGGATTCTACGGAATGGCGTTGTTAAAAGGAGTGCGGGTGCTAAAAGTGGAGGGGCCGGATCACGACGGCTTTTGGAAGAAGTGGGCTGTCGACGAAATATATTATCAAGACGGTCTGAAGGAATGCATCCTGGTTGTTCAGGCTCCTGCAGGTCTGTCCGGGATCAGGCAGGAAAGCAGTTTCTTGTCGGAAGAATGTGATTTGCTTACAATTATGTGGGACTCCACCTGCGGGGTTACGCGGGAGACGGTTGAACAAGTACTGGTCCAAAAGGGTATTAATCCTCTCGGTTTTTTCAACCTTACCTCCGGGGGTGGCTGGGCGGTTCCGGCCGACCGTTCGACAGAGGCTATCCGGGCTGTATACGACTTGGCCAACGGATTTCCACAAGCTGTTTAATATTATATAAAAATGCAATAAGGAAAGAAATTAACCGCTGTGCTAAAATAAGTGCAGCGGTTAATTTTTTGTTACTTTTCAGTGAGAGGAAGCAAACCCTATGCAGCAATCCTGGCGTGGAGTGTTCTATGTTTTTAGTGCGGCCGTCTTGTGGAGTACGGGAGGTTTATTCATCAAGCAGATAGGGGCGGACCCCTTCTTAATAAATGCAGTAAGGACTGCTGTAGCGGGCCTGGCTCTAGCACCGTTTGCCAGATGGGACGGGATTAAGTTTGACAGGTATTTGTGCGGGTATATTTTGGGTTATGCCTGGCTGACCAATTCTTTTGTTACAGCCACAAAACTGACCTCCGCCGCCAATGCCATTGCACTCCAGTATACGGCCCCTCTGTTTGTCTTTATATATCTTGTTTTGTTTAAAAAGGAAAAGGTAAAAGCCCAAATTTTTCTGCCGGTACTTTTTATTGCCGTCGGTATCGTTTGCTATCTTTCTGAACCCAACCAGGGCACAAGCGCACTAGGCAATCTGGTTGGTTTAAGCAGCGGGATGGCCCTGGCTGTAATGACGCTGTGCCTTCCCCGGCTAAAAAATTATTCCGGGTTCGGACTGGTCAGCCTGAGCAATATCTGTACAGCCCTCCTGCTTTTACCCGTTATAATGGCAAAAGGTTTATCGGCAGTTTTTTCTTTATCGCCCGGGGATTGGGCGTCACTGTGCTACCTGGGTATGTTCCAGCTTGGGTTGGCCTATGTTCTGTTTGTGAAAGGAGTACAGATCGTATCTTCATTCAGGGGAGCAATCCTGGCCCTGGCAGAAGCGGTTTTAAATCCCATCTGGGTTTACCTTTTTGTGGGAGAAATACCTTCTTACTACGGTATATCAGGCTGGTTTTTCGTGTTGGGAGCCGTAGTACTGGACTTGGGGCTTAAGGTCCGGGGGCAGAAAGTACCCGTCGGGGAACCGGGGCGAAAACCCGATGTTTTATCGGAATAATTACCATAATTTAGCATTATAGCTGCAGGTAAGCTAGTACTATTTATCGAATTATATATTAAGGAAATTAAAAAACACCGTAACTTTTTTCATTTTACTGCGTTTATACAAGATGAACGGTTTATCGGAGGAGAGGGAATGAACTTGAATAATACGGCTGCGGCCGAAAAAGAGTTAATCGATAAGGCCAAAAGCGACAAAAAAGCGTTTTTACAGATTTATGACTTGCACTTCAAACGCATTTATGACTACGCCTATTTCCGGACAATGAACCAGAGTGAGGCCGAGGAGATAACCTCCAAAACTTTCCTGTCAGCGTTGGAGAACATTAAAAAATATGAATACCGCAATATTCCCATAGCTGTATGGCTGTACAGGATTGCTTCCAATGCCTTGGCTGACCTCTACAGGAAAAAGGGAAAAACTATTGAACTGACCGAGCAGCACATGGAAGACGAGAATATGCCGACACCGGAGAGTATCTATCTCAACAAGTCGGAAAAAGAACAGCTCATGCTGTGCCTGGCAAACCTGCCTCGAATGCAGCAGCAGGCCATTATCCTTCGCTATATCCAGAACTTGTCTCATAAAGAAATTTCCCAAATCATGGACAAAACGGAAGGCTCGGTTAAGCAGTTGCTTTACCGCGGTTTGGCCGCTTTGAGGGAAAGGATGGTGCGCAATGACTAAGGAGCATATTGATATTGACCGGGAATTAGAATACTTTGAAAGAGAGCTGGGGCAGTTTTTCCGGGAGGTTGAACCGGTACCGCTCGATACCGTGTATAAAGATAAACTGCGTCAAAAACTGGAGGACGCCCTGGACAAAAAGCAAAAAAAGAAGCTTGCCGGTATCCCTTTGTATAAGAATATTATCTCCGGCCTGTCCGCAAAGGCCGGGTTGTTTAACACTTCATTCCTGGCCGCGTTCGGCGGTAAGGGGTCAAAAAAGACATCTCCCGGGGGGAAAAGGCTGCGGTTGGTGGCCAGCTTTGCCCTGGTTGCCTTAATGTTTACCGGGCTTTTTTGGGGCCTGCAAAAATTGGGTGTCTTTTTAAATCCGGTGAACGCTGCCGAGCTGACCATTACAGCCCTGGAGCAGGATAAACTGGGCGTTAGCCCGGGCACTTCCTTTTTACTTCGCAGCAAACAGCCTCTGGATGAGAAGATGATCATAGAAACCTTAAAAGTAACCCCGGCCTTTGTCTATGACCTGGAGAAAGGAGCAGGGGGAAAAGAATACAAGATTATCCCCAAACAGCAACTCGCCGTTAATACCGTATACAGGCTGTCGTTCGATCCCTCCGGACTGGAAAAAGAGTGTTTCAGTTGGGCTTTTCAGACCAAAGGAGTATTCCGTGTAGTCAGAACGCTGCCCGGTGACAAAACCACTTATGTCCCGGTTAATGCCGGCGTTGAAGTTGCTTTTTCCCATGAAAATTTTGAAATTGATAAAATTAGGGAATATATAGAAATCAACCCCAGGGTTGAAGGTCGCTTCGAAAAACATAAAAAGACACTGGTCTTTGTGCCCAAGGAGTTGAAAGAAGCGACGCTTTATACCGTTACGGTCAAGAAAGGTTTTCCCCTGTCCCAGAGTGCGGAAGTCCTGGCAGACGACTACAGCTTCAGTTTTGAAACTGCGCCGTCCCAAGACAAGACAACAGAGTTTACTTTTGACCTGGGGGTAGGATTAACCGAGTTTGCCCGGGAAGAAGCGCCTGTCGTTCCGGCCTTTTACAATGCAAAAAGCGAAGTCCCGGCTGTCACGGTTAATGTATACAAATACCCTGATGCAAAGGCTTTTATCAACTCCCTGACGAAACGGGACGAAATACCGTTGTGGTCGTATTATAAACGGAACTGTTACAGGGAAGACCTGACCGGTCTTAATAAGGTGGAAGAGTTCAAAACGGAGTTTCTCACAGCAGATACTTATAATCACTACGTGGTTTTTCCCCGGGCTTTGCCGGAAGGGTATTACGCTGCCGAAATAAAAGCCGGTGAAACCACCCGCCAGATGTGGTTCCAGGTGACCGATCTGGCTGTGTTCCTTACCACTGGAGATGAAAAGGCTCTCTTGTGGGTTAATGACCTGGATACAAAAGCCCCCGTCCCGGATGTGGAAATGCAGGTTGAAAGCAGTGGCCTGGACCTTAAGGGGGACGGGTCCGGCGTAGTGCTTATAAATAAATTACCGGGTCTTGGTACGGGAGAAGGGAAGGCCGAATACGCTTTGATAAAAAGCGGCAGCAGGCAGGTGGTAGTTCCCCTTGATACCAGAGACAACCGGTGGTATGATAAAAACTCGCTGAGTGCGAGAGACTACTGGAAATATCTTTACCTGGACCGTGAACTGTTCAGGCCGGGTGACGAGATGCATTTCTGGGGTATAGTATCGCCCCGTATACAGGGTGTGAAAGAAATCAAGGAAGTCCGGATCGAATTGAAAGGCGGCTATGGTTTCTATGAGGGCGCCGAAGATACACCTATACTTAGCCGGACTGTAAAGGTAGAGGGAAGCACCTATACCGGTTCAATCAAACTTCCTGTCCTGAAACCCGGTTATTATTACCTGACGGTAAAGACAGATGAAACAGTACTTTTATCCCGGGGTTTTTCGGTGGAAATCTACGAGAAGCCGGCTTACCGCCTTGAAATAAATCCTGAAAAGAAAGCCGTATTTGCGGGAGAGGGCTTCAATTTCCAGGCCAAGGCTGCTTTTTTCGAGGGAACGCCCGTACCGGAACTGAAGCTTAATTACCACATTAACGGCAAAAACGGGGCGGTTATTACCGATGAGAAAGGGATTGCCAAAATCCCCTATATTGGAAGGACGGAGGAAGTCTACAGCTCCTACAGTTACCAGTATCTGGGCGTAAGCGCAAACCTCCCGGAAGCGGGAGAGATTACCGGTTCCAGCCAGGTTTATGTTTTTGGCAGCAAAGTATATCTTGCCGGGGAGGTCTCTCGCCAGGGTGAAGCTTTCACGGTCCGGGCCAGACTATCCGGGGTAGATTTGAGCAAGATCAATGAGGGTTATTATCCTGTTGAAGAAAATTTTATTACCGGTCGAATCAGCAATACCCTGGTTAAGGGCAGTATTTATCAGAACATCTGGGAGAAGGTGGAGACCGGCGAGCACTATGATTTCATTAACAAAAAGGTGGAGAAAACCTATTACTACAGGCACAGCGCCAAACATATCTCGGATTTCAGCATGATTACGGGTGAAAGCGGAGAGACGGTGTACAGCGGCAAGCTTGACCCCAACAGCTCCTATTACCTGGAACTTTCGGCTGAAGATAATGAAGGACGCATAGTAAAGAAAAGGCTGCCTGTTCCCGGTTCCGGCCAGGATAGCCCGAATGACTATAAGTACTACCATCTGAAAAGCACAAAAGAGGTCAAAGGATATATAGCCGGAGACGAAGTAAGAGTGGTCTTTATGGAAAACGAACAAGAAATGCAGGAGAAGAAAAAATCTTATCTCTATTTCCGCGGTCAAAAGCAGATTGAGTCTTATGCGGTGTCGGACAGCCCGCAATACGGGTTCGTCTTTAACGAACAAAACATACCAAATGTCAATGTTTTCGGCGTTTATTTCGATGGGCGCTCCTACCAGCAGGCGGCAGCTTACCTGGCGCCCTTTGACCGGGAAACGAGAGCGCTCCGGGTCAGGGTGGAGACAGATAAGCAAGAGTACCGTCCCGGTGAAACTGTAAGTTTGAGCCTGGAGGTAACAAACACCGCTGGCAAAGGAGTTTTAGCCGAGGTAAACCTGAACCTGGTCGACGAGGCGCTGTACAGCCTGCGCAACCAACAGGCAGATTTACTGTCGTCTCTTTATGGAGACTATATCCACACCCGGTTTTATACCTGGAAGTCCCATTATCATCCTCAGCCCGGGGGTGGCGCAGAGCAGGGAGGAGAAGGAGACGGCGAGAGGAAAGACTTCCGTGACACCGTTTTATTCGTAACCCTCCAGACTGATAAGGACGGGAAGGCCCGGACAGAGTTCAAGCTTCCCGATAACCTTACCTCCTGGCGGGTGACCTATCAGGCTCTTACAACTGCGCCGGGACTGTTTGCCGGCAGCGGGACCTGCCAGATACCTGTGCGCCTGCCTTTCTTTGTTGAAATGACCGCAAACGACACTTGCCTGGAAGGGGATGCCCCCATAGTTATACTGCGTTCCTACGGGGAAAAACTGGGTTCCCTGGAGCCGGTATCCTACAAAATGAAACTTGTTTCTCCGGTGGGGGAAGAGATAGAGGCTCAGGGACAGGGCTCTGCCTTCACCGCGTATGACTGGAAACTGCCGGCCCTGAAAACAGGCCGTTACACTCTGACCGTAGAAGGCACAAGTAATAATTTGAAGGATAAGATAACCAAAGAGATTAATGTTGTTGAGACTTTCCTGGAAAGGACCGTTTCTAACTTTGAACTGCTCCGGGAGGACCTGCAGCTGGAGAAACATGTGAGCGGGGCAGAGCCCGCCACCGTGGTTTTCAGTGACTATGAAAAAACACAGTACCTCCAGGGTCTGTACCGGCTGGGCTGGCAAAACGGCAGCCGATTCGAACAGCAGCTGGCCGCCCGGGAAGCCCGCAGGCTGCTGGCCCGGTATTTCCCGGACGAAAAAATCTATTATGAACCACAGGACATTGACACTGAGACGCTCCTTCGCTACCAGCAGCCGGATGGCGGTATTTCCATACTGCCCTATGCCGAAAGTGAATTAAAACTTACGGCGCTTGCCGCCTCTTGCAGCGGCGAGGACTTTGATAAAAAAGCCCTGGCAGGGTATTTTTACGGGATATTGGAAAACGGGGGGAGAGAGGACGATAAGAGCCTGGCTCTGTGGGGGCTGGCAGCCCTCAACGAACCCGTCCTCCTGCAGATTAACAATTACCTTGGGGAGAAAGAACTTACCCCTTCTGAAAAAATAAATCTGGTCCTGGCCTCGCTTGACTCGGGTAATGGCGCGGCGGCCCAGGAGGTCTTCCGGGAGCTGATCGCGCAGTACGGGGAAGACCTGGGGACTGCCATGAGGATCAAGGTGGGAAGGGACCAGGACGAAATCATTGAAGCCACTACCCAGATGGCCCTGTTAGCCGCAAGACTGGAACATCCCCTCAAAAACAAGCTTTACCAGTACCTGCTGGAAAACCAGGCCAAAGATACCCTGAACCTCATTGAACAGGCAATAATCCTGAAATATAACCTGCAGTATATGGATATAAACCCCGTGAGTTTTACTTACGAGCTGAACGGGCAAAAAACCACTGAAACCCTTAAAGGTTGGGAAACACTGAGGCTGACCCTCCTGCCGGAGGATGTCTCAGGACTGAAGTTTAGCAATGTCCAGGGTAAGGTGGGAGTGCTGGCCTTATATACCGGGTCCTATAGCGCTGAAGAGATTACGCCCCAGCAGGATCTGAACATCAGCCGCTTCTACCGGGTCGATAACAGGCAGGTAACTGCCCTTGGCCGCTCAGACCTGGTCGAGGTAACCATCAGCTATACCGTTGGTGAAAAGGCCCCTGCGGGGTGCTATGAGATTGTTGATATCCTCCCGGCCGGGCTGCGTTATGTGACCAGACCGTACATCCGCAGCGAAAAAGGAAGCCGTTACCTGTCTTACCCGACAGAAGTAAAAGGCCAGAAACTTACCTTTGCAGTGGGAAAAGGTACGGATAAGATCACCTATTATGCCCGGGTGGTATCCCCCGGTGAATACGGGGCTGAACCTGCTTTGCTCAATAATATCGGGAGCAGCAAGATAAGTACATTAAGCGGCCAAGACAGGATTGTAATTAAATGAAAAAGCTAATACTTTTTCCCTGCCTGTTATTTTTACTCTTTCTTTTCATGCTGGCGCAAAATTCGGGCGGGCGGGAACAAGCAGATGTAATAAGAGAATTGTCCAAGCCGGCTCATCCCAGCATCTTTATGTCCAGAGAAGACTTCTATCGTTATCTTGGCGAACAGGCTGCTATTAATTCAGAGACAGCGGATACAGAAAGCAGGATTATCTGCGGTGTGGTCCCGCATCATCTGGTGGCAAGCCGTCTGATTGTGCAGTTTTGGGATATGTTGGCCAGGCAAGAACCCGAGGTAATAATCCTGGCGGGGCCCAACCATTACAACCTGGGTGGTAAAGTCATCACAGGGTTGTATGACTGGCAGACCCCGGAAGGATTGGTAAAAACGGAAGCACAAATTGTCGGCACACTCCTGGATAAAGGGCTTGCCGTATGTGACGAAGAGGTGCTCTCCAAGGAGCATTCGATAGGAGGCCTGCTGCCTTTTATCCGGCACTTCATGCCGCAGGCCCGTGTCGTTCCCCTTATTTTTCACCACGATGTTTCCCTGCAGGAGATTGACGCGCTCTTAGCGGCGCTCAAACCTTATCTTGACAGGGGGGCGGTTCTCGCGGCTTCCGTCGATTTCTCACACTACCTGACACGCCGGGAAGCACAGGACAAAGATGAACTGACCCTAAGGGTCATGCGGCAGTTTGACTACACAACCTTGTTTAAACTGGGCAATGACCACCTGGATTCCCCCGCTTCCCTCACCCTAGCCTTTCGTTACGCTCAGATAAGAGACTTTATGGAATTTGACATCCTGGGGCATTCCAATTCCGGGATAATCCTGAAAAATGATATGATGGAGACGACTAGCTATTTTACGCTTGTTTTTAAGGAAAAATAATTCTATAATTGCTCCGGCAAACATTCCGTTAAGATCCGGGTATAATAAATAAGCTGCCGGACCGGCAGCTTGTCTTTATCTCGATATATAAGAATGTTAAAAAAAAACGGACGGGGGGATAGTTTGAGTATTTTAGTTGTGGACGGACTGGGAGGCGGACTTGGCGCCCAGATAATTACGTTACTGCGCCAGCAGCTGCCCAAAGCGGAAATTATTGCGGTGGGAACCAATTCAGCCGCTTCGGCCAATATGATCAAGGCAGGAGCTACGAAAGGCGCTACAGGAGAAAACGCTGTCCGCGTATGTTTGAGGGAAGCCAGGTGTGTTGTTGGTCCGATCGGTATTATACTGGCCGATTCTATGCTGGGAGAGATAACACCCGCCATTGCTGCGATGATCAGCAGTTCCCCTCAACCAAAGATACTTATTCCTGTTATCCATAAAAATATTGAAATAGTCGGCTTAGAACAGCAGTATTTACTGTCTGAGCTGATAAAAATCGCTGTTAATAAGATTAAGCAGATTATGGAATAGCGTGGTATCACAAACTGTATTAAGTCAGCTTTATTTTTTCAACTTCGGTCTGCAGTTGCTGGGCCATTCTGGCCAATTCCTGGCTGACCTGAGCCACTTCCTCGATGGAACTTGTTTGCTGGTCAGTAATTTGAGCCGTATCCACCGCTATTTTCCTGTAATTTTCCATTATTCTGGCCAGTTGCTCTGAAGAATTGCTGATATCGTTGATATAAGCAACGAGTTGGCTGATGTTTTCATTACCAGAAAAGATTTCTTTTTCAGTTGATTTTATATCGTCAGTGGTCTCCTGGACCAGGTCAACAATTTCGGTTATTGTATCCTTGATTTCCATGGCCGATTTAGTGGAGTTTTCGGCAAGTTTCCGGATTTCCGAGGCAACAACGGCAAAGCCCCTTCCGGCTTCTCCGGCCCGCGCCGCTTCAATGGAAGCATTCAATGACAATAGGTTTGTCTGGTCAGCTATTTCCCTGATTGTTGTAACCACATTTATAATCATCTCAGACTTAAGTTTCAGATTCTCGATCTTATCAACAGAGGTTTTCATGGATAAATTGATATCCTGCATCCTGTTTTTTACTTCGCCGGTAAACTGGTTGCATTGATGTGATTTTGTCTGAACGCCTAGCGCGGTTTCAAGCCCTTCTTTACTGAAATCGACTATCTTAACCGAATCCTGATTAAGCCTTTCGGATAGCGCGGACACTTCCTGAGAGGCGGCAGCCAACTCTTCCGACACTGCGCTTAGCTGCTGTGAATTAGAGTTAATAGAATGGAGCAGGTTTTGGTATTCAGTAACGTCTTTAAAGACCTCCACCGCTCCTAAAGGCTGATCATTTTCATCATAGATCCCGGAAATAGAACACAGCGCATTGATCGGTTCCCCTTCCTTGTTATGAATAGTGACAGGAGCGTCTTTGAAAATTTTTTTCTCTGCTAAGCGTTGCTGTGTGGGACAGTTCTTACATTCGGCAGCTTTAAAAATATCGTAGCATTTAGTCTTATACGCCTCTTCTTCGCTGAAACCGGTTAATTTTTCAGCAGCTTTGGTCCAAAGGATCACATTATAGTCCATGTCCCTGACATAGTAGGGGTTTGGCATAGCCTTTTGGATCCCTCTTAGTATAAACAACTCCCGGAGCAATTTGTCTTTACCCTCATTATTAATTATGACATCATTTTTTTCTTTTTCCCCGAATACCCCAAAAAACATAACAATCCCTCCCCTTAGTTGAAAAATTTAATTAATGGGATTTTTATGCAACACTTTCTTTCCATATTACCTAAAATATTGTTGGTATGCAAGTCTTTTTGCCAATAAATTACAAAAAAATACTTTTTTTTTCAAAATAATGCCTAAACCAGGACCCTGAAAGATAGCCTGGATTTAGGCATTTATTTTTATATTTACAACCAGCTTAGGAACCAGCGGTTGTGGGAGCTGTATTGTTGGGAATGTTCTGCTTCGTTTTTAAAATAATAATTTCTACCCTCCTGTTTTTACTCCGGTTTTCCGGCGTATCGTTGGGGGCGACCGGACGGTATTCTCCGTAGGCTGCCGAAGAAAGACGCTCGGGTTCAAACTTATATTCCTCGATGAGATACCTCACCAGATTGATGGACCGGGCGGAGGATAACTCCCAGTTGGAAGGAAATTCCCTGGTGCTGATAGGGCGGTTGTCGGTATGACCTTCTATCAGGATATGGTTGGGCAAATTCTTAAGGCGGTTAAAGATTATGTTGACGAATTCCTTGGCCTGGGGTGTCAGAGTAGCGCTGGCATCTGCAAACAATACGGTTCCGGTAATGGAAATATAGAGTCCGCGTTCATCGTTATGCAAGCTGATATTGGAGTCTATCCCTTTATCCTGCGAATACGAACTTATCTCCTGCGCCAGGCTGCTTAAGGTTTCATTCTCAATTTGCGCAGGGGTTTTATAATTTCCGGGTCCCATCCCGCTGTGGTCCATGATAGGATTACCGCCTCCTCCGCCTCCCCCGCTGCTGAATTCACTGGACAGAGATGCGGCTACCTGTTTATACTTCTGAATATCTATCTGGCTGAAGGAATACATGATGATAAACAGGATAAAAAGCAGGGTGATAAAGTCGGCGTAGGAAACAAGCCATCTTTCCGAGTTACCATGGCCTTCGTGTTTTTTCTTTTTGCTCATCTTACTTTTCGTCCTCTTCAAATTGTTTACCCTGGCTTGTAAAGACAGCCAGTTTTTCACTGATTATCTTGGGGCTTTCTCCTGCCTGGATTGATAAGACACCTTCCATACATATTTCCATGTAAACCATTTCTGCGCTCGACTTGCTCTTCAGTTTTTCAGCAAACGGCAGGAAAAGTACATTGGCAAAGCCGACTCCGTACAGGGTAGCGGTAAAAGCCATCGCAATTTTGGGGCCGAGGGTGCTGGGTTCATTCAGGTCTTTCAGCACTGAGATCATGCTCATGACCGTACCCATAATTCCCATAGTGGGACAATACCCGCCGGCGGCTTCAAATATTTTGGCACGCCGGGCGTGTCTTTCCTGGATGGCATTGATTTCCGCTTCCATAATGCTTTTGGTTGCTTCCTTGTCCATACCGTCAACTACCATTAAAATCCCACTGGCAAGAAACTTGTTATTTATCTCCCGGGTTAATGGCTCCAGGGCCAGAATCCCGTCTTTTCGGGCGATGTTGGCAAGGTCTGTGATTTTTGCGATAAGAGAACCATAATCAGTGTCTTTGTCAGTAATAATAAGTTTGATAAGTTTCGGTATTTCTTTTAGTTCAGTCATCGGAAATGAAATAAAGACGGCTCCAACCGTAGCTCCCAGAACAATCATAAACGACGAAACACTAAAAAGGCCGATCATTTCACCGCCTTCGTGCAAATAACCGCCTATTGTTCCGACCAAAGCGATAATAAGTCCAAGTAATGTTGCAAGGTCCATATATTCACCTCGTTCACTTTTATAGCAAACCTTCATAATGACTTTTCGCTAATTATTGACAAATTCCTGCCAATTCTTTCTTAAAAAATGAAAAATTGATATTTTCCAACAGTAGATGACAGGACGAGATTATGAAAAGAAAAACACAACCAATGAAGTCTTGTTTGATATTTGCATAAATATAATGTCAAAAGAATAAAATTAAAATATAAATTGTTTTATGTGAAAATAAAAAAAAGAGTGAATTGCGAGAATTTAACCACTTACACAAAAACAAGGAAGAAGGAGGTTGATTGGATGATTTATTAGTACTTACCTGATTGTTATTAACTATTTTATTACTGGGAGGTAAAGGCATGGTTAGAAGGCTGACTAACATTCTTGTTTCCATGGTGAAGAAATATCTGCCCAACCCATATATCCTATGTGTTTTATTGACATTATTAGTATTTATTTTAGGTATCACAATGGCTGGTAAAAGTCCAGTCGAAATGACTAATTTTTGGGGTAAAGGAGTATTTGGCTTACTTACTTTTACAATGCAAATGATTATGGTTTTATTCACCGGTCATGCCTTAGCAAACTCACCTATCGTGATAAGGACCCTCAGAAGTATTGCGGGAATACCAAACACCAGAGTTCAGGCAGTAATGTTTACCTCTGCGATTGCATATATTTGCAGTTATTTGAACTGGGGGTTTGGACTTATTGCAGGAGCCTTAATTGCTAAGGAAATGGCTGCCAAACACCAAGGCAAAGGAATACATTTCCCGTTATTAGTGGCTGCGGCTTATAGCGGGAACATCGCGAGAGGGCCATCGACCTCTATTCCGCTGGTCATCGCAACACCCGGACACTTTTTGGAAAAATCGATAGGTATAGTTCCGGTTGTGGAAAGCCTTTATAGTTCCTGGAACATTATCATCACCATTACCTTATTAATCGTTCTGCCCTTGTTATACAGGTCAATGATGCCGCCTGTGGAAGACTCCATAGAAGTCAGTATCGATGTTTTACAGTCTAATCAAGCATCGGCTGCAGCGAATATAGTTAAAAATGAAGCAATGACTCCGGCGGAAAAATTGGAGAACAGCAGATTACTGTCCTTGTTAACCGGATTTTTAGGCTTGGCATACCTTACATATTATTTTGTTGAGGTTAATAAGGGGTTTAACCTGGATTTAAATATTGTAATTATGATTTTCATGACCTTGGGAATCCTTGCGCATAGTACACCAATTCGTTATGTGAAAGCTGTGAATGAAGCAATCAAGACCTGTGGAGGTATTGCGCTGCAGTTCCCGTTTTATGCGGGGATAATGGGCATGATGAGGGATTCAGGATTAGCAGTAATCATGTCACAGTGGTTTATAGCTATATCTACACAAAAAACATTCCCCTTGTTTACTTTCTTAAGCGCCGGTTTTGTTAACATCTTTATCCCTTCCGGCGGCGGACAATGGGCTGTTCAGGGACCGATAATGATTCCGGCTGCCAAGGCGCTAAATGTTGATATCGCAAAGACGGCAATGGCGTTGGCCTGGGGCGACTCATGGACTAATCAGATCCAGCCTTTCTGGGCGCTGCCAATTTTAGCCATAGCGGGATTGGATGTAAGAGATATCATGGGATATTGCGCAATGGTAACAATTGTAGCCGGGATAATAATTGGAGGATTCTTCCTTATTCTCTAAGTAATTAAGGAATATAGCAAAAGAAATAAAAATGATCTGAAGCTTTTAAAACTTGGTTTTGTTTAGAAGTCTTGGTGGTAAGAAATGCATCAAGACTTCTTTTTCATAAACCAAATCGAATTTTGCGTGGGAGGATGATCAATATGAGAAAAGTAATAATTACCGTTGCGCCGACAGGGAACGTCCCTACCAAAAAGGACACCCCGTATGTTCCGATTACACCTGAGGAAATAGCGGCAGACGTTTTTAAGTGTTATCAGGCAGGGGCATCAGTGGCGCATATCCACACGAGAGGCGAAGACGGAAAACCTGCCGTAAACATTAACATTACCAGGGAGATAGTAGAACGGATTAGAGAAAAATGCGATATTATTATTCAGCTGTCAACAGGCGCACGTGGAGGAACGGAATATGAAAGAGGTGAGTGTTTAGAATTAAAACCTGAAATGGCCAGCTTATCAACAGGATCATCAAATTTTCCAACCTCAGTAAACAGCAACTCACCACAACTCATTGAATACCTGGGCAAAAAAATGATTGAAAACGGGGTAAAACCCGAAATCGAAGCCTTTGATGTCGCAATGATTACTAATATCGGCTTCTATCTTAAAAACGGAACCCTCAAACCACCGCTCCAATTTAACCTTGTCATGAATGTTCCTGGTTCGATTAGCGGGACGCCCAAAAATTTGCTTCATATGTATGAATTGCTTCCTAAAGACGCTACTTTTACTGTAATGGGAGTAGGAAAAGCGCACGTCGATATGATAACTATGGGTATAATCCTGGGCGGAAATGTCCGAGTCGGGTTGGAAGATGTTTTAGTTTATTCCTATGAAACAGGGGAGCTTGCAACTAATCTGATGTTAGTAGAAAGAGCGGCGAAAATTATCCGCGACTTAGGACACGAAGTGGCGACAGTACAAGAAGCCAGAAAAATCCTGGGATTATCAAGATAGGAGCCGGAGTTCTTATTTCGAAGGGATGGATAAAGGAGGAAAGCATAGTGAAAGCTGTTGTTATTACTTCGGCAGTAAGAACAGCCATAGGAAATCTTGGCGGGACTCTGAAAGATATCTTGCCTGAAGAACTTGCGAAAGCAGTAATCGAGGCAGCCCTAGATAAATCCGGAATTGATGGAAAGCTTATTGATGAGGTTGTCTTCGGGCAAACTAAACAGTCAACCGATGCGCCAAATATTGCCAGGAAGGCTGCCCTAATGGCCCGTCTTCCGGAAGAGATCCCCGCCTATACCGTACACAGGCAGTGCGCTTCGGGCATGCAGGCTATTATTAATGCAGTATGGCAAATTCAGGCCGGTTATGGTGAAATTATCCTGGCAGGCGGTGTGGAAAGTATGAGTACGGCTCCGTTTTACCTGCGAAAAGCCCGCTTCGGTTACCAGTCCGGAAATGGTGAACTATTAGATCCAAATACCGAGAGCCAGCCAAAATCACAGCCTGAAGATATTTATGGCAGATTTACCATGGGTTTGACTGCGGAAAATGTAGCAGAGGCTTATAACATCTCACGCGAGGAGCAGGACCTGTTTGCTTTTAATAGTCAACGCAAAGCAATAAAGGCTATAGAGAACGGAAGATTTACAGATGAGATTGTTGGGGTCGCAGTGAAGAGGGGGAGAGAAACATCCTTATTCGATACGGACGAATTCCCCAGAAAAGACAGCAGTATGGAAAAACTGGCAAGGCTAAGACCTGTTTTCAAAGAAAATGGGACCGTTACGGCTGGAAACAGCTCGGGTCGTAATGACGGAGCGGCTGCGGTAGTTGTAATGACCGAGGAAAAAGCGCAAGAACTGGGTGTCAAGCCGCTGGCGCGTTTTGTGTCGGCTGGTATGAGCGGAACAGACCCGCGGATGATGGGTATGGGTCCTGTCCCGGCATCAAAGATGGCCTTAAGAAGAGCTGGCTTACATATGAATGATATTGGCTTGATTGAACTAAACGAGGCATTTGCTGCGCAAAGCCTGGGAGTCATCAGAGAACTTGATTTGAACATGGATATTGTAAATGTCAACGGGGGGGCCATAGCGCTCGGTCATCCTCTTGGTTGTTCGGGAACAAGGATAACAGTGTCTTTAATCCATGAGATGATAAAAAGCAATATTAAATATGGCCTGGCTGCCCTATGCGTTGCAGGCGGTCTTGGTGTGGCCACAATTTATGAAAACCTTGCGCAAAATGTGAGATAAATCATATCAACTGATTGAGGTGATTGCCTTGAAAAGGAAAGACAAATTCCTGAGTATCAAAGAGGCTGTTTCTTTAATTAAACCAGGATCCAGAATTATGGTCGGGGGCTTTGGACTGAGGGGATATCCCGAATCACTGGTAGACGCCCTGGCCGAAAGCAAGATTGGCGACTTGACAATTATCAGTAATGACCTGGGTTCTCCAGGTGTCGGACTGGGTAAGCTTCTTTCCAACAATCAGATCAAAGCTCTGATAGGTAACTATTATAACTGGAACCCTGATGTCTCGCAGGCTTTCAACGAGGGGAGAATAGACGTGACTCTTGTGCCGCAAGGAACGTTTGCCGAAGGCATGAGGGCGGCAGGTGTAGGCATACCCGCCTTTTATACTCCGACAGCAGTAGGGACCGAACTGGGCAAGGGTAAGGAGACTAAAGTTTTCCAGGGCCGGACTTATGTCCTGGAACATGCCATCCATGCGGATGTTGCCCTTATCAAAGCCTATAAAGCGGATACAATGGGGAATCTGGTCTACTATAAAACGGCCCGCAACTTCAATCCGGTTATGGCGATGGCCGCAACTTTTACTATTGCTCAGGTCGATGAAGTTGTACCTGCAGGTGAACTCGACCCGGAGCGTATTGTAACACCACATATTTATGTTGATGTGATAACCAGGAAGGAGTGAGGATCGATGATTCCGGAAGAAGAAGCAAAAGAAAGGATTGCCAAAAGAATAGCCAGGCAATTCGAATCAGATGACCATATAATTTTTATCAATACCGGGGTTGGCATGCCAACGATGGTTCCCGGATTCATAAAAACAAAGAATGTTGTGGTACAGGCTGAAAACGGAATATTGGGTGTTGGCCCGTTTGCTGAAGACGATCAGATCGACCCCCAGCTAATTAATGCGGGCCGTCAGCATATCACGGAGACAACAGGCTGCAGCTATTTTGACAGTTCCATTTCTTTCGGTATGATCAGAGGCGGTCATATTGACGCTGCAATACTGGGAGCATTTGAAGTGGATCAAAAAGGCAATATAGCCAACTGGATTATACCAAACGGGAAGCAGCTTGGTGTCGGCGGCGCTATGGATCTGGTGGCAGGGGCAAAAAAAGTAATAATATCTATGCTGCATACGGACAAAAAAAATAAACCAAGAGTAAAAAAAGAGTGTTCACTCCCGGTGACTGGTTACGGAGAAGTCGACATGCTTGTGACGGAATATGCTGTATTTATCTTTGAAAACCAAAAAATGATTTTAAAAGAGATTGCTCCCCAGATTACTCTTGATTATCTCAAATCTGTAACTGAGGCTGAATATGAGATTGATCCTGCGTTAAAGATAATGGATGTGTAATGTATTAGGGTATATTCTTGATTAAGAATACAGTACAAACGCAGACATATTTTACCACTTTCTATCGTAAAGATAAAAGAGGAGATACTTTCGGGAGTGAGTAAAAAATGAGGATACCAAAGTTTCCAATATTCACAATCAATCTTAAAAAATTCCCGTGGAAATGGATTGCTGCTCTTGTTGTAACATCGCTTTTGGTTTACGGCAACATTTATATATTTGAGGAACTTACCAGGCTTCCGCCCGGTGAGGCTGTGCTGCAGGGATTGAGCAAAACCATTAATGCGCAGAGTTACCGCTTTGAGGCGCTGGCCAAACGTACCCTGGAGGGTAAAGAAACAGTCATTTCTGAAGTGAAAGGCGAAAAAAACATAAAAGGAGTCCATATTAAGGGGATACTGCCTATCATCCAGTCGGAAGTTGAAGTGTATCACCTGGGAGACGTGATGTACCGGCGTGACACCTTTACCCAGGGATGGCTGGAAGTTCCGAATAAAAGCAGGGCAGCTGTCGAACAGTTGATTTCGGAAATTAATCCCCTTGGCGTTTTTCGTTTTTCGGATGATATTGACGTAAAATATGTGGGAAAAGAAAAAGTGGGCAAAAAGGCATGCCGCGTCTATGAAGTGATGGGACGCGGAGAAAACAAATTTATGGAGCTGTACTGGCAGGACTTTAATTACCGCCTGTGGATAGATAAAAAAGAAGGGGTGATCAGGAAAGCCGAGGTTATGGCTGAACACCGCGACAATTCTCAGCACCGGCTGGGGGTTACCATTCTTCTGTACGATTTGAATGAACCGGTGGAAATTATTCCACCTAAGGCACCTGAGGTGCCGGCACCTCAGGTGCCTGGCACTTAACTTAATAACTTATTGAAATTTCAGTAAAATAAGCACCGGTGTTTTATGCGAGGCCTGCATACTGTTTATACTTGTGGGCCTTGTTGGTATTTGGTATAATCAAAGCGAATTACGGAGGGACAGGCTCAGACAAAACCTATCAACTTGCTGCAAGGGGGCGGGCTTTCTTTTTTTTACCTGACTAACTTGGCGTAAGTCTCCCACTTTTTAAGTGGGAGTGTAACGCCCAACTAAGTCATGCATTTGCAGTTCTAGAATTCAGTGGGGAGAAAAGAATCGCCCACTGAATTAAGAACCTGCTTCAATAAGAATGGGGGGAAAGAAATGAATGCCAAGATAAAGAGGATACTTATTTCCGAGGAGGAAATAAAGCAGAAAGTCAGGGAATTGGGAGAAATGATTACAGAGGAATATCAGAATAAAGACCTGTTTGTAATCGGTATCTTGAAAGGGTCCATAGTATTTCTGTCTGACCTGATTCGCAGCATCTCTTTACCCCTGCAGATAGATTTTATGGCTGTATCCAGTTACGGCACGTCCACCCATACCTCCGGGGTTGTCCGGATACTGAAAGATTTGGAAGCCGATATAATCAGCCGGGATGTCCTTATAGTTGAGGATATCATTGATACGGGACTGACCTTGAGCTACCTGAAGGAAAACCTGCTTACCCGCAACCCGGCAAGTCTAAAGATATGCACTCTTCTGGATAAACCAAGCCGCCGGAGGGTACCCCTGGCGCCTGACTATAACGGCTATGAAATAGAGGACGAATTTGTCGTGGGTTACGGCCTCGACTTTAATGAAAACTTCAGGAACCTTCCCTACATTGGAGTGCTAAACCCGCGGGATTAAAGCGGTACATATGCAGTCACACTATGCAAGCCTTGGTATCTTTTATTGATTGAAAGGAGGACTTCCCCTTGGCGCAGGAGCATGAATTAGTACTTGTACTGGATTTTGGCGGCCAATATAACCAGTTGATTGCCCGTCGCGTGAGGGAGCTGCATGTCTATTCGGAAATGGTTCCCTATCATCTGCCTGTTGAGGATATCAAAGCCAAGAACCCCAAAGGAATTATTTTTTCCGGAGGCCCTGCCAGCGTCTATGCAGATAATGCGCCCCGGGTGGATCCTGCAATTTATGAACTGGGTGTTCCTATCTTGGGGATCTGCTATGGGATGCAGTTGATTTCGCATCAGTTGGGCGGGGAGGTTAAGAGGGCCGGGAAACGCGAATACGGTAAGGCAATGGTCGATGTTGCCCCGGAGCATCCGCTTTTCAAAGGGCTGGCAGGAAGGCAGCAGTGCTGGATGAGCCACGGGGATTTCGTGGCAGGTATGCCGGAGGGATTCCTGGCCTGCGCATATACCGATGATACACCTTATGCGGCTTTTGCCCATGAGGATAAGAAACTATACGGTGTACAGTTTCATCCCGAAGTCAGGCATACCGAGTATGGCATGAAAATACTGAAGAATTACCTTTTTACCATTTGCGGCTGCCGCGGCGAATGGTCGATGGGTTCCTTCATTGACGAACAGGTGGAAAGAATTAAAAAGACGGCAGGGGATAAAAAGGTACTCTGCGCCTTAAGCGGGGGAGTCGATTCATCCGTGGCGGCCGTACTTGTCCATAAGGCCGTTGGCGATCAGCTGACCTGTGTTTATGTGGACCATGGCTTCATGCGTAAAGGAGAATCAGAACAGGTCAAGGAAACTTTCAGCGGGAAATTTCATATGAACCTGGTCTTTGTGGATGCGAAAAAACGCTTTATCAGTAAAATAAAAGGGGTCAGCGACCCCGAGACAAAACGAAAGATCATTGGAAATGAGTTTATCCGTACTTTTGAGGATGAAGCTGCCAAACTGGGCAGGATGGATTACCTGGTCCAGGGTACTCTTTATCCCGATATTATTGAAAGCGGCACCAGTACGGCGGCTACGATCAAGACCCACCATAACGTGGGCGGTCTGCCGGAAGACATGAAATTTGCGTTGATCGAACCCCTGCGCCTGTTGTTTAAGGACGAGGTCCGCGAAGTGGGGAGAGAACTGGGGCTCCCTGAAGAAATTGTCACCCGCCAGCCTTTTCCCGGACCAGGACTGGCTATCCGTATTATCGGCGATATCACGGAAGAAAAGCTCGAGATATTAAGAGATGCAGATGCTGTCGTACGTGAGGAAATAAGGAATGCAGGGCTCAACGAGTCAATCTGGCAGTATTTTGCAGTACTGCCCACCATCAGGAGCGTCGGCGTGATGGGAGACGAGCGTACCTATGCCTACCCCATTGTCCTGCGCGCAGTGACCAGTGATGACGCCATGACAGCAGACTGGGCCCGGCTGCCTTATGAACTGCTGGAACGTATTTCCAACCGCATCGTCAACGAGGTGGCCCATGTCAACCGGGTGGTCTACGACATCACCTCCAAACCCCCCGCCACGATTGAGTGGGAGTAAAGGTAAATACTATAAAAATATAAAAGCTTGATGCGGGATATTTTAAAAACCTATGTTTTTACTATGCATAGGTTTTTTTGCGTTGTATTTTTGCGTTCTGTATTTAATTCTATATTTAATTAGTATATTTTACTTGACATATGCTTATAATAAAGTAAAATAAAAATGGATATGAACATATGCTAAAAATAATACATCACGTACCTGGGTTATTCGCACAAGGGGCTGTTACTATTGCAAAAATCGGATTATTTTTCTACATACCTTTACTACCTTAGCGCAGCAGCCGCCGGCTACATTATAGACCGTCATAAAAATGTTAAGTCGTTGTCATTCAGAATCAGGTATTATGACCCCAGGGAAAGGATAACATCGTTTTCGAACGAATTCACCCGAAGGCCGGAAGACTCGGCTATGTTCAGGTTCAGATGTCCGGTTGATTACTGCCGGGACGGCGGATTTGATTTAACCGAATTAGTTATGAGGATGTTAGAAGACGAGAGAGTTACGATAAAGGGATCAATGACATGTACGGGTTGGCATTACATAGAGGGTAAGGAAAAAAGCACCTGCGGCAGCAAACTTGAGTATGAAATCAAGGCTGTTTACTATGACAGGCATGAAACCCGTACTTTTTGGGACATTCTTTTTCAGCGCAGCTAAACAAAGGCCATATAATCCCTATATATGGGACTGAGGATACTAAGATCTTCAGTCCCGATTTTTATCGCAATACAATACCACTTCATTAGCCTGTTTCAGGATAGCTATCACTTCTTCGTGGGGCAGGTCGGAAAAATCATAATAAAACTGACCTACAGCCTGAAAGAAACGAGGCGCTTCCAGATAAATCAGCTTACCGGCGAGGCCCATAAAGGTTTCCAGTGCATCATAAGGCAGGACAGGGACTGCCAGGACAACAGGATGCGGCGTCTTCTTCTTTAAAGAGGATAGGGCGGCCTTAACGGTATGACCGGTGGCAATACCGTCATCCACCAGTATGACGGTATTGTTTGTTAAGTCCGGAAGCCTGCCCCAATGTCCATATAAGTCAAGACGTTTTTCAATCTCTTTAATTTCTCTTGCCAGCACAGGTTCAAGGTCCAAAGGAGTCAGTCCCAGAAAGCTTAGAACGGTCTGATCATAGGTCGCAGTCCCGTCGGGAGCCAGCGCTCCTACAGCAAATTCAGGATTTAAGGGTGAGCCGATTTTCCGGGGCAGTATAACGTAAAGGGGCGCTTGCAGGGCCTGAGCAATTGGCGCAGCTACTTCCACACCGCCCCTCGGTATACCGATGACAAAAGGATTGTTCAGATCCAATCCTGTTAATATTTCGGCCAGGAGAGTTCCGGCATGCCGCCTGTTTTTTAACATAAAGCAAACCTCCATAGTATCCGGCTTGTTCTTATGCGACGGCTGATATTTTACTTGACGAGCCGGGAGATGTTCCTGAATTCATCTGTTCCGGCACACCGGCACAGTTCAAACAGGATAGATTCACAGGTTGTAACGACAGCTCCTTCCGAACGCATCCTTGCGATGGCAATAGTTTTGTCATGTTCCCTGCGTGAAGAGACACAATCCTCAATAATCACGGGGATATAGCCGTCTTCCAGCAGGTCGAGCGCTGTCTGCAAAACACAGACATGGGTTTCTATACCCGCCACAATAATAAATTTTTTGCCTAACCCCGCAAAGGCATCCTTGAAGGAGGGCTCGTCATAACAGCTGAAAGCTGTCTTTTCAAGGAATGAAGATTCATCAAAAAGTTCTCTGATTGGTTCGATGGTGTTACCCAGTCCCCTTGTATACTGTTGTGACACAAGCATCGGAATGTCCATCAGCTGCAAACCTAAAATAAGTGTAACAAGGGCAGAGGAAAGAGTTTCTTTTTCATACATATGGGGATATAACCGCTCTTGGATATCAATAATAATGCCGGCGGTTTTTTCCTTTATTATTCTCATTTTCTTTTCCCCTTTCTAAATTTATATAAAATCTGTATTACAAAAATTTCGCTAAAGAACTATATTTTCCCTGCCTGAAATAAAGTTCTTCCTTTTAGAATGAATATGGACTACTATAGAAAAAGGATAGTGAGAGGATTAATTTAGCGATGAGATTATGGTCGCTGCACCCCAAATATCTGGATACAAAGGGGCTTATTGCTCTCTGGCGCGAATCCTTGCTGGCCCAAAAAGTCCTAAAAGGAGACACCAGGGGTTACAGGTATCACCCCCAGCTGCATCGTTTCAGACAACATCCCGACCCTCTTTGGGCAGTAGGCCATTATCTTTATCATGTCTGGCAGGAAAGTGAAAAGAGAGGCTTTCACTTTTCCAAAGGAAAAATCTTTTCCCCACAGGGGGAGATAAGGCCGCCCGCCATCGAAATCAACAGGGGACAGCTTATTTACGAGTACCAGCGCCTGTTGGAAAAGTTAAAAACAAGGGACCCGGATAAATATTCAACTCTGCTTTATATGAGGGAAGTGGAGCCTCATCCGCTTTTTATCACAAGAGAGGGTGGGATAGAAAGATGGGAGAGGGCATAAAAGAGATTATTTAGGAGGTTTGATATGGCTAAAGAAAATTCTTTTGACGTGGTTTCGGAAGTGAACCTGCAGGAAGTGGACAATGCCGTTAACCAGGCCATGAAGGAAATCAGCCAGCGCTTCGATTTTAAGGGAAGCAAAGCCCGCCTGGAATTGGTGGAGGATGACGAAATCAAGGTTACAGCAGAAGATGAATACAGGTTACAGAGTGTTATTGACATACTGCAGGGCAAAATGGTACGCCGCGGAATTTCACTAAAGTTTTTGGAATATGGGAAAATTGAACCGGCTGCAGGAGGTACGGTCCGTCAGGTCCTGGCCATAAAAAGGGGGATTTCCAAGGAAAAAGGGAGAGAAATCGTTGCAGCGGTCAAGCAGATGAAATTGAAGGTACAGGCCCAAATCCAGGATGACCAGGTGCGGGTCTTTGGTAAAGAGCGCGATGACCTGCAGAAGGTTATTCAGAGCATAAAACAGCAGGATTTTGGGATTGAACTGCAGTTTGTAAATTACCGGACCTTCTGATTAGTAACTCCCTGTATGGGTGTAGTCCAGCTATAAACTAAACAACTAAAGAAGTATACATGAAATCCTGTGGTTTTTGTGTATGCAGGTGTGGTAAAATTGAGGTTGATTAAACCAACAATTATGCATATAAATAATGTTAAGGAGGTTTACATACATGGTAATTGCAGCTTCTCATGCCGCCGACAAAGGCAGGGAACCCGATGCCGTTTTTGCGGTGCTCAAAAGGGCTAACGACGCTATAGCTGCGCTTGGTAAAGACAAGGTTGTCAATGCCACTATCGGAGCTATCTACGATGAAAACGAGAATTTTGCCACACTGACAAAAGTAAACGAATACTATCGCCGGATGCCCGCCGAAGAGTTGATGAATTACGCCCCGATCGCAGGACTTCCCGAATTCCAGCAGGCAGCCATAGACTTTACCTTTCAGGGTCAGCAGCCCGAGGGCGTTTATATTAAAGCGGTGGCTACCCCGGGCGGTACGGGCGCAGTCCGTCATGCCCTGTACAATTATATCGAACAGGGGCAAAAAGCGCTTATCCCCGACTGGTTCTGGGGTCCTTACAAGACTATTGCAAATGAACATATGCGCGATGTGGCAACCTATCAGTTGTTTGACAAAGATTTTAATTTTAACGCGGCTGCGGTCGAGGAAAAGTCCCGTGAACTGCTGGCGGTTCAGGATAACCTGCTGGTTTTGTTTAACACGCCGGGGCATAATCCCACCGGTTACACTATGAGCGAAAAAGACTGGACGCAGGTCCTGGACTTCTATAAATCCTGTGCCCGCGACAAACAAAAGAGGATTACCATTGTTATTGATATGGCCTATATTGATTTTGCCGGGGCGCCCCAGGAAACCAGAAAATTCATGAGGCTTTTTGGTAATCTCCCGGAAAACATCCTGGTCACTATGGCATTTAGTATGTCCAAGTCCTTTACTATGTATGGGATGCGTTCCGGAGCCTTAATCGGCTTGAGTTCATCTGCTGAAGCAGCGGAAGAATTTTTCCGGATAAATGCCTATTCCAACAGGGGGGTGTGGTCGAACGGTACCAGGGGAGCGCAAAAACTTCTGTCTGACGTAATGAAAAACCCTGAACTGAAAGCCGAAATTGACAAGGAAAGGGAATACTACACCCGGTTGATCCTTGAGCGTGCTGACATCTTCCTGAAAGAGGCACGCGAGGTGGGATTGGTGACTTTACCGTATAGCGGAGGATTCTTTATTACCGTACCTGCCGATAATCCTAAGGCTGCCGCGGAAAAACTGGAGAAAGATAATATATTTGTAGTACCGTTAAAAATGGGACTGCGTTTTGCCATTTGTGCATTACCCAAACATAAGATTCCGGGGCTGGCCGCAAAAACCAAGCAGGCCCTTTAAAAACAGGCATCCAAGCCCTCCCTTCTGAAAAAAGGGAGGGCAAACTTGTTTTAGGCAAAAAATGGACATGATAGGAGTAATAACGACAAAAGAATTACTTGACGATGTGCTTGTTTCCACAGTATTATAAGGTTAGTAATGACTAACCAATGGTTTTTTGGAGGGAAAAAGTGAGACTTACCAGAGATCAGCGCAGAGCTCAGATACTGGAGGTAGCAACACAGATTTTTGTGGAAAAGGGTTATCATGCTGCCAGGACAAAGACAATTGCTGAGTCTTGCGGTGTAAGTGAACCGGTTATTTACAAGCATTTTTGCAGCAAGGAAGAGCTTTTCTTGGAAGTGATTGCGAGTATTGCCGGGGAGACTTTTAACGAAATCAGTTTTGACAAAAACATAGATACGGAGCGGATCTTAACTTCTTTCGTTTTGAACAGGGCGGAGAAGGTAGACAGGATTTTTCCCTTGTTCAAACGGCTGCTGAGTGAATTCCTGCAAAACGATGAAATACGCCGTTATTATTTTGATAAGTTTTTGCCCCGTCTGGCTTATCCGGTAATAGGATATCTTGACCAGTTGAAAGAACAGGACCTGATCAAAAAAGAAGTTCCTTCCAAAGTTATTGTTTTAGGGTTGGTGGGAATACTGATTATGACTTCGCTGGCTAAGAATCTGGAAGAGAAATCAGCCTATTCCGAATACACAACGGAGGATTTGGCTTCCCAGATACTGCATATTTACCTGCACGGACTTTTAAATTCAAGGCCTAAAGCCTAAGGAGGATATTAAACCGGTCATGGGACTTAAAATAGGTTTTCCGCGCACTTTGTTCTACTATTTGTATTATCCTTTCTGGCACACTTTTTTTACCTCTCTGGGCTTTGAAGTTATTACCTCCCAGCCCACCAACAAGTTAAGTCTGGATATGGGGGTGCAGGAGGCGGTAAATGACGCCTGCCTGCCCATCAAAATATACCACGGGCATGTTGCCGAACTTAAAGATAAAGTCGATGTCCTTTTTCTACCCCGCATGGTCAGCGTGCGTAAACTGGATGCAGAGACATTCTGCCCCAAATTCCTGGGCCTTCCCGATATGATTATTCATTCGATTGACGGGCTGCCCCGGATTATTGACGAGAAGGTTCACCTGGCGAGAGGATGGTTCCCTCTCTGGCAGCTTTGCCGCAAGGTTGCCCGTCACCTTGAAAAAGGCGGATGGAGTGTGTGGAAAGCTTATCTTCAGGCAAACAAAGTTCAGGAAAGCTATATTAAAGAGTTGGCCAGCGGCATCTCCCCACAGGCAGCTTTAGACGGCGCAATCACCGGTTCGGTTCAGGAGCCGCAGCCTGCGCCTATTCCTGATGTCCACCTTGCTATTTTGGGTTATCCGTATCTTATCTATGATTCTTTTGTCAATGTGGGACTGTTTGAAAAGCTGGCCCAGATGGGTATTAAAGCCTGGACGGTAGAAATGGTTCCTCCCAGGCGCCTGGAAGCACAGGGCAGGAATTTACCGAAAAACCTTTTTTGGAATTTTAGCAACCGAACTATCCGCGCCACTTTTTATTACCTGCAAGAACAAAAAACGGACGGGATAGTCCATGTGACTGCTTTTGGGTGCGGCCCGGATGCCATGGTTGACAAACTTATGGAGCTGGAAGCGAAGAACCGTGGAAGGGTTCCTTTCCTTACGCTTTCGCTAGACGAACATACGGGGGAAGCCGGCGTGTTAACACGTATTGAGGCCTTTGTCGATATGCTGAGATTACGGAGGGGACAGCATGAAAATATCGTTTCCAATAATGGGTAACTCGTATGTGGCATTTAAACAGCTTCTGGAAGACATTGGCCATGAACCGCTTGTCCCGCCAATGCCCAGTTCAAGGACCATGACCCTGGGGACTATGTATTCGCCCGAATTTGCCTGTATACCCTTTAAAATATTGATGGGCACTTACCTGGAGGCTATTGAAAAGGGCGCTGAGCTGATTATCTCCTCAGGCGGGCACGGCCCTTGCCGGGCCGGTTATTACGGTGTGTTACACCAGAAGATCATAAATGATCTGGGGTTTAATACAAAAGTGATGATTTTTGATTCTTTCAACAGGACCTGGAAGGATTTTGTGAGTAAACTGCATTGGCTCCTCTCTTCCGGTAAAACTTCCTGGTGGAATTTTTACAAGGTATTTAACGTGGTCTTTGATAAACTGGTTGCCTTAGACGAGATAGAAATATTGTCGTACCAAGTCAGGCCTTATGAGACAGAAAAAGGCAGGACTTCCAGGGAGTATAAAAAGTGCCTGGAAATAATAGACCAGGCCCGGACGAGAAGCCAGATCAAAGAAGCCAAAGAGGCCTGCTTTGAGCTTCTCAGCAGTATTTCGCAGGATAAAAACAGGAACGTGTTAAAAATAGGGATAGTTGGGGAAATATATGTATTGATAGAACCCTTTGCGAATCTTGACATCCAGGCGACTTTAGGCGAGATGGGAGTATTTACACAGCGGGGTACTCACCTGAGCCAGTGGTGGAAGGAAAATACCAAAAGCGCTAACCACGAAGCCAAGGTAATCAAAGCGGCCAGTCCCTATCTTCGTGAGCTGATTGGAGGACACGGTATTCTTTCGGTAGGGGAGACGGTGCTCTTTGCTCAACGCGGTTATGACGGCGTTATACAACTGGCCCCTTTCTCGTGTATACCTGAAATAGTAGCCAAAGGAATCCTGCCGCAGGTCAGCAAAGACACGGGGATTCCCGTACTTACGGTTTTCCTGGATGAGCAGACTGGCAAAGCGGGTTTGCAGACCCGGCTGGAAGCATTTATTGATCTTCTTCATCAACGCCGGCAAAAAAGACTAGGAGGAGCAGTATCGTGAAAGCATACCTTGGGGTAGATGTTGGTTCTGTCAGTACAAATCTTGTTGTAATGGGAGAGAACGAAGAGATAATTGAAAGCCTCTATATCAGGACGCTGGGGCAACCCGTAAAGGCAGTGCAGAGCGGGCTTAAAATACTGGGTGAAAAAATGGGCAGGGAGGTTGTTATTACCGGGGCGGGGGCTACGGGAAGCGCACGCAACCTGACCGGGGTTTTGGTTGGGGCGGATGTGGTAAAAAACGAAATCACTACCCATGCAATTGCTGTTTCCAGGCTGGTTCCCGGGGCTCAGACCATCATTGAGATCGGGGGACAGGACTCCAAAATAATTATTATGCGCGACGGGGTCGTGACTGATTTTGCCATGAATACTGTCTGCGCAGCCGGGACCGGTTCATTTTTGGACCAGCAGGCTGTCCGCTTGAACATACCCATAGAAGATTTCGGAGAACTGGCTTTAAAGGCTAAGACTCCTGTCCGTATTGCCGGACGCTGCGCCGTTTTTGCCGAATCGGACATGATACATAAGCAGCAGCTGGGACACTCCACCGAAGATATTATCGCCGGATTATGCGAGGCTCTGGTTCGCAACTACCTGAATAATGTGGGCAAGGGTAAGGAAATCCTTTCGCCTATCGTTTTCCAGGGAGGTGTTGCCGCCAACAAAGGTATTAAGGTTGCCTTTGAAAAGGCTTTGAAGCATGAATTGACGGTTCCCAGATACTACAATGTGATGGGGGCTGTGGGCTGCTGTTACCTGGCAAAAGAGGCGACGCGCACGAAACCGACACACTTTAAAGGATGGGAAGCCGCCGATTACAAATTCAGACCGACAAGTTTCGAATGCAAAGGCTGTCCCAATCTTTGTGAGGTTATACAAATCTTTGAAAACGATGCACTGGTGGCGCGTTGGGGTGACAGGTGCGGTAAGTGGTCAAATTCCAGTGTGAAAGTGGGATGAGTTCCGACTATCCGCTATCCGATAAAACGATAGCCGAAAAAATATAATCACTAATTAAAAAAAACTCCTTTTGGTTACACTCTTAAGAGCGACCAAAAGGAGTTTTATTATGCTTTTATCTTTTCCTCACATGGGAAAACTGCATATTGCCCTGGCCCAGACCTGCCGGCTGCTGAATATTCCATATCTTGTTCCTTCCCCTCCCGGGCCCGCAACGCTAAAACTGGGGCAAGAACTGGCCCCGGAGGGTTCCTGCTTTCCCTTCTGTCTGGTCCTGGGAAACATGCGCGAGGCTCTTGAGGCGGGAGCGAATACCATTGTTATGCTGGGCGGGGGCGGTCCCTGTCGTTTTGGTTATTTTGCCTACCTGGCAGTAAGGATTTTAAATGATGCGGGGTATAATTTTCAACCTCTTATCATCGATAAAGGTAATCACCTTAGCAACTACGGCCTGATGAAAAGGGCAGGCCGGGTATCATGGCCTGCCCTGGTTCGGGCCGTTAGATTCGGATGGGAGATGATAGTATGTGAGGAGACGATCGCACGTATTGAAAGGGAGAACCTCCCGCGTGCGGCTGATCCCGATTGTTTACAGGTGTTTCTTAATGACTGCAGGAATAGCCTGGACAAGGTTTGCTCCCTGGAAGAAGTGATCCGGACCAGGAAAAGAGCTGTTGAATATGCAAAACTTGTCCGGCTTTTGCCTGAGGAGGAGGTACTGAAGGTAGGTCTGGTTGGGGACATCTACACCTTGCTGGAACCCTATGCCAACTATGGGGTAGAGGAATATCTAAGGAAAAAAGGCGTAGTTGTCTATAAAGATATGGCGGTTTCCAACTGGATCCCCAATACTGTCCTTCCCTGGCGCAGAAACCGTTATTACAAGGAGCTGTTAAGGGAGGCCTCCCCCTATTTGCGTTTTTGCGCAGGAGGTTTTAGCCTGGAAACAGTGGCTAATGCGCGTAAAATGAGGAACCAGCCGGTAGATGGCATCATCCAGCTCTTTCCCTTGGGCTGTATGCCTGAAATTGTGGCCCGCAGCGCTTTGAACAAAATCAGCCATAAAGAAGAGGTGCCGGTCCTGAGTATTACCATGGACCGGCACGACAGCATGACAGGTTTTGAGACCCGTATTGAAGCTTTTCTGGATATGATTGGAAATTAGATACCCTTCTCCTGCAGGTATTCCATTAAAAGCTTGCCGGTATTGCCGGTTATTTTAAGGCAACAACGCAGGTGTTCGGGAGTGTCAAAAGGCGCCTGATTTAAAGCCCGGCAGCAGGTTGCTCCGAATTTATCCAGGAAACGGTCATGAAATTCACTGGTAATAGCATAGGCCTGTTTACGGTCTCCTTTATTATCGGTCCTGCCAAAGAGGATGTTTAAGACAGCTGCCGAACTAACCAGGGCTCCGCACATACAGCCGGCGTGACCCAGACCTCCGCCAAAGCCTGTCAGCATTTTCACTGTTTCCCTATCTACCGGCAGATTCAATAGCTCATGAAAAGCCAGGAATATGGCTTCCGAACAGTTGTATCCGTCACGGAACAGACCTCCCGCCTTGTCCCTGGCTGCTAACACTTTGTTTTCGTCCAATTTGATCCCCTCCTTTTTAGTTAATAGTAAGTTTTCTACAAAAGCATGAAAGTTCCTGTACCTTTTACACAATATTATTCTTACTTAAAACAGAAAAAGGGTACCCGGACAGGGACCCTTTAATAGTGTGGTTTACGCTGCTATTTAGGCACAACCCTCTTGTAAACAAAATATGAGTAGACAACAGGCACCAGCCCTATTGTAATGAGTATCGCAAAAAAGATATAACCGGCCCAGGCGGCTGTGAAGAAACTGAGGACCATTCCCAGGATACCGCCACACACCCAGAGTGGTCCGGCAAAACGGTGCGTGATTTGCCAGACCTCCTCATTGGCCAGTGTCCAGGGCGTTTTTATGCCAACGAAGTAGTTGTGTTTGATTTTACCCATGTAGTTACCAAGCACCAGGAATAAGAGGGACACGGCAAACTTAACAAAAAAATCGACCTTAAGAGGGTAGCCCAGTGAGACAACCAACGTAACCATGTAGAGCAGGGCAAAAAATACATGCAAAAAAATACGGATCACCCTGTATGTTCCGAAAAAACGGCTGTAATTCTCACGGCGCGGGTCGATACGGGGAAGGAAAAGGAACAGCGCATACAGGCCGAGGTTTAAAAGAGGGAAGAACCAGACAGCAAACGATTTATCAGACCAGCCGTCCACCTGGCCGTGGATATTCCAGTGGCTTGGAACTTTATCAGGCAGAATGGGATATACATAGATGCCGAAGGCCAGGGTTGCCAGGATGAGAATAAGGATATACCAATCTTTTTTTATTACGTTAAAAAGGGAAGTATCTTTATTGTTTGCTGTACTGCTCATTGTTCATTTCCTCCTTTGCGGGTTTGCCTGTCATCGTAAAAAACCAGCCGACCAAATCGTCAAGAACACTGGTGTTTAATGAATATATGATGTTTTGTCCTTGCCTTTCGTCCTGGACCAGGTCGGCTTGTTTCAGGATGTTGAGGTGGTGGCTGATGCTGGGTTTGGAGATATTGAACTGATCCGCAATCTCTCCTGCCGTCATGTTTTTGGCGCGCAGCAAGTGCAGAATTTTTCTGCGCGTAGGGTCTGATAAGGCCTTAAATGTGCTGTTGAGTGGAGACATCTCATACACCTCTCTGCTGTGGGTTTAATAAAGGAAACTTACCTCAGATCGAGTTTTAACTCCATCGGATAATTTAGATAATTAGACAACCATCTAATTATCTACTCTAAATATATATCGGGAAGATTGAAGTGTCAAGAGTAAATCTTTATCTATTATCTGCCTTCCCGTTGATATTGATACGGAGGGCTGTAGCGGGCACTGAAGTGGAAGGGGCATGTTCGGCAGGATGACGGGGAGCAATAACAACCGTAATGCTGCTTAAGATTATTTCCGTCTCGCATGATGGCGTGGGAGAAGAGGTACATTTATGCCGGAATTCAACCCTCGGGATAATTACCGATAATTCACTGGGCGTTTCCAGAGTGGTTTCCCTGGAAACAGACAGATTAAGCCCCCACAGGCTTAAGTCAATTTGGTCGGAAGTATTGTTTCTGCGTGGAAGCGTTCTCCGCATCCCTTTAAACAGGCTTACCGCTTTATCTTTTAAACTGCCTAGCACAGGTATATGCATAAGTTTACCTCCATAATCCCCTTTGTATATTTATATTGAAGGCAGGGACAGAAGGCAACCGGGGGATAAAAAAATCTTCCTCTGACGGGAAGATGCAAGATATAAGCAAACTTATAATCGCTCTATGTGGCAAAAAATCAGTGGCCAATTTAAAAGAAACAGGCCATGTCTTTAATGTTGTTAGCCCTGATATCGGAACTTAACAGGGGTAATTTGATTATCTTTTTGTTCTCAAAGTATTCTTCAATTTCTTTCAAATACCTGTTTTCCATATCTTTTCGAGCCTTCCAGAATTCATCGGAAACAGTCTCCGGAAGGACCCTGTTCACAATTATTTTATTTACCGGAATTTTATATTTCTCCAGGACAGAGATGGCTTTTTTTGTTTCTTCAATGGGAAGCTTTTCCGCGTTTAAAACAAAGACAAAACTTACTCTCTTTGAATCTATTAAAGCTTCTCTGGCTGTTTCCAGTTTATCTTTTCTTTGCTGCAAAATGTTAATTACCGGGTCCTCAGAGTAGTTGCAGGTGGATTCCAGACGGGACATTTCTTTTAATTGCAAGGCTTTTTTCCTTTTTTGGATCAACTTGTCCAGCCAGGCGCCCAGGAGTTCGGGAAGGGACAGCAACCTTAAGGTATGACCTGTCGGCGCTGTATCAATAACGATCCGGTCGTATTCTGCAGAATGTATGTTGATGATTTCCACCAGTTTGTCAAATAGGGCGGCTTCTTCGGAACCCGGGGATACTGATGCCGCATCAAGCTGTTTTTCAATTTCGGAGACTATTACCGGGCTTACAACTTTAACCATGTTGGCCTTAATAGCGGTGATGTATTTTTGGCTTTCCTCTTCAGGGTCAATCTCCAGAGCAAATAAATTTTTCATAATTTCTCCGACTTCAGGTCCGATATTGATTTCAAAAATATCTGCCAGGGAATGGGCGGGATCCGTTGATACCAGGAGAGTCTTTTTATCCTCCCGGGCGCAATGATAGGCATAAGCGGCTGAACAGGTAGTCTTGCCAACTCCTCCCTTGCCGCCGAAAAAGACAATCTTATTCAGAGTTACCATCCCTTTCTGCAGTCTTAGCCATGAGTATCATAGCTGCCGCCTTTTTCTTCAAAAATACTCTTTCTCCCCATTATTCTGATCTCCCAGTTTTCCAAATCTCCGGCGAGATAAGGTAATAATTCCAGAGTGTAGTAGGTTGTCGGACTTGGTAATCCTATTAAGTCAGCGAAACACAGCAGCATAAAATTATCGGTCTCATCATCAGCTTCTTTTTTTATAATCGAGGTAGCTTTATATTTTACATCAAAAAATGCCTGCAAGAAGAGCTTTACATCTTCGACAAAAGCGATTATTTTTTTTGCCATGACTTAACACCTCGCAAACTGTTCAATCGCTCGGATTGTCCTTCGGTCAGGTTTTCGTCACATGGTAATAACGATAAAAAGCCCCGTATGGAGCTTTTTATCGTTATTAATGGACAGATCAGGCTTTTATGCTGGGACCGTCCGTATCTTTTGTGTTCAAAACCTTCCAGGCCTGGCCTAAAAGGATGACTGCCAGGACAAAGAGGGCCACGCCAAAACCGACCAGGATGAAGTTGCCTGCTGCCATATTGGCTTTCACCAGCAGTACCAAAGCGGTAAGGGTTACGGCAAACATAAAGGCGGTCGGGATAGTGAGCATGTGGTTGTTTTTGCCAACCTTCTTCAGGTATACGGCAACAGCAATAAGGGCCAGGGCGGCCAACAGCTGGTTGGCCGAACCAAAGAGCGGCCAGACAATATTCCAGCCTTTGAATCCTAAAAACCCGCCGCATACGACCGTGATACCTGTAGAGACGAAGCGGTTCGCAAAAACAGAAGACTCCTGGCCTACTTCGGAGAAGAATTCCTGGAAGATAAAACGGCCCAGGCGGGTGGCTGTATCCAGGCTGGTCAGGGCGAAGGCCGAAAGCGCCAGTGCGGCAAACTGTTTACCAACGGCAAAATCGATTCCCAGTACGGTTATGAAGGTACCGACACCGCTGGAGAAAACGTTGATGGGACCGCCGGCTTTGGAGAGTTCGGCCAGTTTGGGACCTGCCACATAAGCAGCGGTCGTAAGGGCGATGAGGGCCAATACACCTTCAATCAGTGTGGAACCGTACCCCACTATCCTGGCATGGGCTTCATTATCGAGCTGTTTGGAAGTGGTACCTGAAGCAACCAGGGAGTGGAATCCGGATATTGCCCCACATGCTACGGTAACAAACAGTAAGGGGAAGAGGTATTGTTTATTGACGTAAAAACCGGCAAAAGGTTGGAGCTCCAGCGAGGGGTTCATGAGGAAGATACCTATGACAGCGCCGCCCAGCATGGCATAAAGCAGGAAAGAATTAAGATAGTCACGGGGCTGCAGAAGCATCCATACGGGTAGGACTGAAGCTGCAAAGATGTAAACAATCAGGATGTATATCCAGCTCTTAAGAGAAAGTGTTATGGGGAAAAGCTGGCCCATCCAGATGCAGATGAGCAGCAAGATCACCCCGATGACAGTTGAAATGGCCAGGGATGCGCCTTTTCTGTAAACGCCAAATCCGAAACATACCGCCAGGATGATGAATAAAATAGAGGATGTTCCTGCGGCGGGTGTGCTGACATAAGCGCTGGCAGTAACATTTAAAAAGGCTGCCACAACAAGGACCAGGGTCAGCCAGGCAAATAGGGCAAAGAGTTTTTTGCCGGATTTGCCGATATTGGCCTCGATGATTTCACCGATAGATTTACCGTCATGACGGACTGAGGCAAACAAAGCCCCAAAGTCGTGAACGCCTCCTACAAAGATGCTTCCTACAATAATCCACAGCGCGACAGGGACCCAGCCGAAAAAGCTGGCCGCAATGGGACCGGTAATGGGACCGGCGCCGGCAATTGAAGCAAAGTGGTGGCCCAGCAGGACCGGAGCTTTGGCGGGACAGTAGTCAATATTATCACACTTGGTGTGGGCTGGAGTCTTGCGGGTGGGGTCAATCCCCCACTGCTTGGCTAACCAGGCCCCGTACATGGTATAAGCTATAAGAAAAATTACAATACCACCCAGGATCAACCAAATAGCGCTCATAAACTAACCTCCTTAATTTCCTTATTCTTATTTTCAAAAAGGAATTGGTAAAACTTTTTCACCTCCTGTCCTGCCTGGTTGGTTGTGACCTGTTGAGAGAATAAGTCCAGGTGTATAAGTCTCAAGTCACACCAGCCGTACAGGTAGAATTTAAAGGCTTTACTGTGCCTGAATGCAGTGACAGATCTTTGTAAGTCGTAGAAAAGGGGAGTTTTGGTGATCAAAACCCCGGTTATCATGGTTTTTAAGTGGTCCGGGTGAGGTTTTACCAGGTGCGGGATAGATGATTTTAAGAGCGCGATCATTTCCTCAAGGTCTTTTCGGGTCAGATACTCATAATACTTAACCAGGCAGTGTTCCTCGTGGTCCAGGCGCCAGACATTTATTTTTTTAGCGGCAAAATATTTTTCGTTGCGCTGGTAAAAGTGCGCGTATATATCCAGCGGCAAAGGTATACAAGAAGGCTGTTCTTTCATGTCATAGTAAATTTCATATTTTTCCCTGAGGCGCTGTAAAAACATTTCAGGCATAAAATAATCCCTCCCACTCACATTTATGATATTAAGAATATTAAAAACACCAAACCAAAATTGTATGAAAGGGCAAAAAAAAAGCATAAAGCGTAATCTGTGAGTATGAAAAAAACCTGTCATTCGACAGGTTTGATCCCAAGTTTTTGTTTTAAATTCTTAATAAAATTCCGGCTTACCGGGACCTCCGATTTTTGCGCGTCATCCATCATTAACATATAGCTGCCGTGGAACCAGGTTACGATCTCCTTTATATACTTTATGTTGACTATATAGGAGCGGTGAACCTGGATAAAGTCCCGTTTATTTAAGCGGGAATATAATTCTTTTAGAGTGTACAAAGAAGGTGCAAAGTCATGATAAAGTTTAAGAACGGTTTTGCGTTCCTGAGCGGCTATGAAGATGATATCGTCGCAGTTGATTACGGACAGCCGGTCAGTCCCGCCGGCACAGATCCTGTCGAGCGTTTCCCGCTTGTCATCTGGAGTTTCTTTAATACCTGAATTTTTCTGTTTCAGGGTGGTGCAAATCCTGTCCAGTGTTTTATACACCCTGAGTTCATCAAAAGGCTTAACCACATAATCCAGGGCGTTTAATTCAAAAGCCCTTACAGCATAGTCATCATGAGCGGTAGCAAAAACAACGCAGGTATCTTTCCTGATTGATAATATTTTTTTTGCCAGGTCCAATCCGTTAATATCATAGAGCTGTATATCCAGAAAAGCTACCTGTGGATTCAATTTGACGAGCAGATCCACAGCTTCTTTGCCCGAACCGGCCAAACCCGCAACGGTAAAGTCGGGATGCTGGTTAATAATATATTGAAGCTCGTTTAGGGATGGAGGTTCATCGTCAACAATTAATACAGATATCAACTGACCAGATGACCTCCTTCCATTTGTTTATAAGGCAGCTTCATTGAAAAAACAGTCCCCTGACCGGCGACGCTGGTAACGGACAGGGATGTTTCGGGGCCGTACATATTGTTCAAACGCTCGTTGACATTAACGAGACCGATGCCGCCGTCTTTATTATATGATTTTCTCAGACAGGTCTTGACAGTTTCCGGCGTCATCCCGACTCCGTTATCCTCGATGATAATATTAACAAAGTCTTTGTCCCGGTTGACTTTAATATAGACCACCCCTCCCTGCGGCTTGGGAAGGATACCGTGTTTAACGCAGTTCTCGACCAGGGGCTGAAGGATCAGGGGGGGGAGAGGGTAGTTCAGGGAGAGGGGATCAATATCTTTAAAGACCTGCAGCCGCGAACCGAAACGCGCCTGTTCAATACTCAGATAAGCCTCGATCCTGTCCAATTCTTCGGCCAGAGTGATCAGTTTTTTGTTTTTCAAGAGCGATTTACGGAAAAAGTCCCCCAGGTGACGCAGCAGGTTGCGGGACATCTCCGGGTCTGAACGGGAAAAAGAGATTATGGTATTTAGGGAGTTAAAGAGAAAATGAGGATTTATCTGGGCCTGCAGGGCCTGCAGTTCCGCTTCTTTCAACAGTTTGCCCTGATCTTCCAGGGCAGCTATTTCCAGCTGGGTTGAGAACAAGTGGGCCAGACCCCTGGCAAACTCAAGGTCCAGGGAAGAAATAGCCTCCTCCTTGTTATGGTAAAGTTTTAATGTTCCAATTATTTGATCGCGGGAAAAAAGAGGCACTATTACTGCTGATTTGAGCGGACAGTCGGCACAGGAACAGTTGATTTCCTCTTTGCTTTGAGCAATTTTGCTGGTACCGTTAAGCAAAACCCAGCGCGTGATTTCTGTCATTACCGGCTGTCCGGGCAGGTGGTGGTCGCTGCCTGCGCCTTCATGCGCAAGAATGGATTTTATATCTGTTAGGGCTACTGCGGCAACCAAGGTGTGTTCTTTTATAACCCGGGCAACCGACTGAGCTGTCTTAAAATTAAGTCCTTTTCGCAGGTGGGAGAGGGTAGCGTCTGCAATAGTCAGGGCTTTCTGAGCCTGCAGTGCCCCGATGCGTTCTTCCTCTTCCTGGGCATTCCTTACTATCATGATAAAAATGGCTATACCAATAGCGTTCCAGATTATCATGGGAGCGGCAATAACCTTGACCAGGGCCAAGGCAGCCGAATAAGGTTTGGCAACGAGAAGCAAGATCACCATTTGCAGGCTTTCTGCAATCAGCCCTGTCACAAGTCCAATCGGCCAGTTTATTTTCCGGTCCTTCAGGGCGTTGCGGATCAGACCGGCCATAAGACCTTCCGTAAAGGTGGAGAGAGCGCAGGCAAAACCGGTAAATCCTCCCAGGGTCCAGCGGTGTATCCCGCTGATCAGACCCGCACCCGCTCCCATCCAGGGCCCTCCCAGCAGCCCTGCCACAACAGCGCCGATTACCCTGGAATTAGCCAGGGCGCCCTGGATTTCAATAGCCGAATAGGTTCCAAAAATGGCAATCAGACCAAAAATAACGGTTAATATCAGTTTTTCTTTGAACTCAATGTTAAAGCGCAGGAGCCTGCGAAATATCTTAACACGTGTTAAAAGAAAAGCAATGGTGATAACAAGCGCCATCCGTTCAGACATTTGAAAAAATATGTCACTCATACCTTAACACCACCATTTGCCTGATGTAAAAATTTCTCAATTTCATCTTAACACATAACGTATATGTGCAGCAAAAAAATTAATAAGTGAAAGCCAGTCCCAGCGTTCCGGGACCGGTGTGAACACCTATGACGGGTCCGACTTCCTGCAGATATGATATTTTCATACCTGTCGATTCTTCAATCAGTTCTTTCAGGGCATGGGCGGCTTGCCCTGCTGCTCCGTGCGCAACGGCCAACTTTGACGGCAAGTTATCTCCCAGTATTTTTTTCATGTGTTCCGCCATTTTTCTGGCAGCCTGTTTTTGATTTCTTGCTTTGTCCAGTGGAACATAGATACCGTTTTCTACCCGGATAATAGGTTTAATATTCAAGATGGTGCCGAGCAGGGCTGAAACTTTACCGATCCGGCCGCCTTTTTCCAGGTATTCCAGGGTATCGAGCGAAAAAAGCACTTCCGTGCGTTCCCGAATTCGTTGTAAGCGGTTCAGGATCTTATCCACGGTAAAGTTTTGTTTGGCCATTTCCACGGCTTCCTGGACCTGCAGCCCGATTCCCAGGCTGATAGATTTGGAATCAAAGATATGTATTCTCTCTTTAAATTCATGTGCTGCTGACTCGGCTACGGATGCTGTACCGCTTAAGCCTGAAGAAATATGGATGGAAATGACGTCAAAGCCTTGCTCCAGCAAACTTTTATAAACACTGATAAAGTCATCCCTGGTGGGAGTTGAGGTCTTAGGCAGGTTGTCTTTGGATTTTTCCAGCATCGGATAAAATTGTGATGTTAAGATATCGACACCGTCGCGGTATGTACCATCAGAAAAATTTACATACAGGGGGACTATGTGCACATCGTTTTCGACTGCGTATTCTTTAGGGAGATCAGATGTGCTGTCGGTTACAATCTTAATTATATTGCCCATCGTTCAACTACCTTTCAAATAATTTAGTATTTATGATTACACGGACAGTTTATCTAAATTTTTGACAAATAACAAGGAAAATTAAGTAACAACCGGTAGACAGCGCACTACCGGCAAATAACACAAATGCGGCAGATAATTATTACATCAGATATGTACTGGACAAAATCAGATTCATGTGTTAATTTAACCTTCAAATAAATTGTTATAGGAACAGGAACAGGCAATGAGAAGATAAAATGGTAAGATAAAAATGAGGTGTTGGTCAATGATTTACGATTATCCCGTATACCGTCCGCCCAGCGAAGCCTACAGCCTGATTCTGCAGGTTGCGATCGGGTGTTCCCACAATGCGTGCACTTTTTGCACTATGTATAAAACCAAACGATACCGTCAAAAGTCCTGGGAGGAAATAAAAAAACTTATAGAAAGTTCAGCCGGCGCATATCCGAGGGCATCCAGGATTTTTCTGGCAGATGGCAATGCCCTTTCCCTGCCCATCCAAACCCTGGTACAGACCCTGGAAATGCTGCGGCGCTGTTTTCCGCGCCTGGAGAGAATTAGTATCTACGGAGGACCCCATGATATCCTGAGCAAAACAAAAGAAGAGCTGGCGCTGCTTGGACAAAAGGGGTTAGATCTTGTATACCTCGGGATAGAAAGCGGCAGCGAGAAGGTCTTGAAGATGGTCAAAAAGGGCGTTTCACCCCAAGAAATGACAGAGGCAGGGAGAAAGGTAATCGATAGCGGACTTGGGCTGTCGGCGACGATCATTTCAGGACTGGGAGGAAAGGAGCTCTGGGAGGAGCACGCTGTGGAAACCGCACGGGTGGCATCGGCAATCAATCCGCATTACCTGGCTTCTCTGACCCTGCTTTTGGAAAATGGTGCGCCGCTTTTAAGCAGGGTGCAAAAAGGGGAGTTCTCCCTGCTTACACCATGGGAAGTATTGCGGGAAACACGAAAGATGATAGAGAATCTTGAACTGCATGATTGTGTCTACCGTTCCAACCATGCGTCCAATTATTTTAGCCTGGCCTGTGTCTTAAACCGGGAAAAAGAGGATGTGCTCTCAAGGATAGACAAGTACCTCGAACGGCCCGATATCAAAGCTTTGCCCATTGATTACTACCGCAGGCTGTGAGCGGGGAGAAAACATCTTTATTCCAACGGCGTCTTGACACAGAGAAAATAAAAATGACAGCATCATTGTGCTGTCATTTTTATTTATAGCATGGTACTGCCATAATCCACCTCAAACTTCAACCGATATAAGTCTGCGCAAGTCCCTCACCTCTTAGGTGGGGTTTGCTTCAATTTCTCCGGCAAATACAGTTTGAGCGGGCCCCGTCATGTAGACATGGTTATCCTCCGCCCACTCATCCTCAAGGGTTCCACCCGGTAAATATATTTTTGCCTTTCTGCCCGTCTTATCGTTTAAGACTGCTGCGACCAGGGCGGCGCAAGAACCGGTCCCACAGGCCAGGGTGAAGCCTGCGGCTCTTTCCCAAACCCTGTATTTAAGTTCACTGCGGTTAATGACTTGGACAAAATTAACATTGGTCTTTTTCGGAAATTTAGGATGAATCTCCAACGCCGGCCCGTATTTGAAAAGATCCACCTTATCCACGTCTTCCACAAAAATAACCGTATGAGGGACACCCAGGAGCATGGCGGTGATAGCAAAAGTCTGATCCAGAACCTCAAGAGGTTCATTTATCACCCTGCCGGCCGGTCCTGTCATCGGTATATCCTGCCTCCGGAAACTTGGTTCGCCGATATCTACGGTTACCTTAATGATTTCGCCGTTTTCGCTAATAAGACGGGGCTTCATGATCCCGGCCGAGGTCTCGACTGTAATGTTTTCTTGTTCTATTACCCCTTCATCAAAAGCAAATTTGGCAAGGCATCGGATACCATTCCCGCACATCTCTCCTTCACAACCGTCAGAATTAATGAGCACCATTCGCAAATCAGCCTTTTTGGAAGGCAGCATGCATATCATCCCATCGGCGCCAATGCCAAAATGACGGTCGCATAAATCCCGGGCTGTTTTGTTTAAATCCCGGGGCATTTTTTCTTTAAAACAGTTTATCATAATGAAATCGTTTCCAATGCCGTGCATTTTAGTAAACATCATTTCGGGCATACCTCATCTCACATTACTTTCTCATCTTTTATACAAGGGTACAACTGCCAGGTGATTACTGTACCCGACATTAATGCTTGACGCCCAAATAAGCCTGTCTGACCACGGGATTTTCCAGCAGGTCCTTGCCCGGTCCGGAAAGGATGACCTTCCCTGTTTCCAGGACATAGGCCTGATCCGAGATTTCCAGCGATTTAAAAGCATTTTGTTCCGCCAGGAGAATGGTAGTACCCTGATCCCGCACTTCCAGGATGGTTTTAAAGACCTGCTCGATGATGATAGGCGCCAAGCCCAGGGAGGGCTCATCCAAAAGGAGAATCTTCGGCTTGGACATCAGCCCGCGGGCAATGGCCACCATTTGCTGTTCCCCCCCGGAAAGAGTACCCGCATATTGCTTGATTCTTTGTCTCATAATGGGGAAGAGATCCAGCATTTTCTCCATGTCCGCCTCGATCCCTGGCTTATCCTTGCGCAGATATGCTCCCATCAAAAGGTTTTCCTTAACGGTAAGGTTGGCGTAAAGCCTTCTTCTCTCGGGGATCAGGCAGATCCCCCGGGCCAGAACGAGATGGGCTTCAGTGGGAAGCGGCCTGTTCTGGTAAGTAATTACGCCGCTTCTTGGTTTTAACACTCCCGCCAGGGTCATCATCAGGGTTGATTTTCCTGCGCCATTCGCACCAACTATGGATACAATATGTCCCATTTCCACCTTTAGGGAAACATCGCGGAGAGCATGGATCTGATCATAAAATACATTCAATTTCTCAACATTAAGCACGTTTATACGCCTCCCCCAGGTAAGCTTTCAAAACAAGCGGATCGCTCTGGATTTCCTCAGGGGTGCCTTCTACCAGTTTTTCGCCGAAATTCATCACTACTATGCGGTGGCACAGTTCCATTACCACATCCATATGGTGTTCGATTAACAGTATGGTTAATTTAAAGCGTTCCTTGATACTTCTGATTAATCCTGCCAGTTCCAACGACTCTTCCGGATTCATTCCTGCCGCCGGTTCATCCAGGAGAAGAAGGGTCGGTTCCAGGGCCAGCGCACGGGAGATCTCCAGTTTACGCTGCAGTCCATAGGGAAGGCTGTCCGCGCGATGAAAGGCCTTATCCTGTAGGCCGACAACTTCCAGTAACTCCAAAGCCTTTTGCCGGACCTCTTTTTCTGCACGGGATATCTCCGGCAGCCTGAAAAGGCACTTAAGCAGGGGATATTGTACATACTTGAGATCAAGGGCAATAATCACATTCTCCAAAACTGTCAGGTTCTTAAAGAGGCGGATATTCTGAAAAGTCCTGGCAATTCCTTCCTTTACTATATTATCGGGGGTTTTGCCACCCATTTCTTTGTCGCCGAAGATGATTTCCCCGGTCGTCGGCAGGTAAACACCTGTTATCAGGTTGAAAACCGTGGTTTTTCCGGCGCCATTGGGGCCAATAACCCCGATAGTTTCTTCTTTCTCTACTAAAAAGGAGAGATCACTGCATGCAACGATACCGCCGAATTTTTTCGTCAGGTTTTTTATCTCCAATACCGGCATTTAACTGGCGCCCCCTTTCGTGAGATCTGAGGCGGGATCTTTCTTTTTGAAAAAACCCTTGATAGTATTTATACTCAATTCTTTATATCCGAAAATACCCTGAGGCCTGAACACCATAATAGCTACAAGGACAAAACCGTAAGCCACCAGCCGCCACATATTTGCTACCCGCAATATTTCCGGGATAGCGGCAAAGATCAGGGCAGCCAAAACGGGGCCCGTTAAACTTCCCATTCCTCCGGCAACAACAGCGGCAGTCAGAAGGGTAGATTGAATGCTGGTAAACATATTAGGCTGGATGAAGCAGATATAGTGGGCAAAAAGCCCTCCTCCTATCCCGGCGCAAACAGCGCTGAAAAAGAGAGAACGAAGCCGGACCCTGAACAAATTTATTCCCATCATTTCCGCAGCAGTAAAATCTTCACGAATAGCGATAGCCATTCTGCCGTATTTTGAAAAGACAAAATTCCTGGCTATAAATATGATTATTATGGCAATAACCAAGACTACGGGAAAAGTGGAGTAAGCCTTAATACCCGGAAGTCCGCGCGCGCCCTGGGTTATATTTAAGTTTTCCAGTATTACCCTTACCGCCTCTCCAAAACCCAGGGTAGCGATGGCAAAATAGTCGCTTCTCAATTTAGCCCGGAGAGTGGGGAACCCAATAATGAGGCTCACCAGTCCCGACATTAGGCCGCCGAGAATAATAGCAACAAAAAAATTAATTTTATAGAAATAAGTACAAATAGCAGCAGTGTACGCTCCTAAACCGATAAAAGCGGCATGCCCCAGGGAAAACAGTCCTGTAAAACCGGTAAATATAGACAGGCCGACAACAGAAATAACATTTATCAGCGCAAGCGCCATAACGCCCTGAATGTAATACCACATCTTCCGCCACCTCCTAAACTTTCTCTTCCAGGTACCTGCCGAAAAGACCGGCAGGAAGGAAGAGAAGCAAAAGTATTAGCAGCGAAAAGCTGAAGACATCTCTGATGATGGAGGAAATATATACAGAAACGAACGACTCCAGTACACCCAGGATAATTCCTCCTACTACTGCGCCGGGAAGGCTGCCCAGTCCTCCTATTACGGCGGCAATATAGGCCTTATTTGTAATCCAACCCATGGTAGGGTAAGCCATATACTTCATTCCCAAAAAAATCCCGGAAATGCCGGCTAAAATCCCGGCCAGCACAAAAACGAGGCCGATCAGTATATTTAGGTTCACCCCGTTAATCTGGCAAATCAGTGAATCATAGGAGGCAGCGCGGATGGCAATACCGGTCCTTGAAGCGCTGATAAAATAATGCAGCACAAAAATCGCCACAAAAGAAAAGATAATGGCAAACAGGTCCAGGACCCCAATAGCTGAGTTGAATATATGCAAAGCCTTTTGCTTGAATATTTCAGGGTAGGCCATAAAACTCGAACCAATAGTGGCATAGACCATGTTTTCCAGGAATATAGAGGTGCCCATGGCGCTGATCATAAAGTAGAGGGAAGGCGCTTTTCTCTTGCGCAGTGAACTATAGGCGATCCGTTCGTTGAGGAAGCAAAGAAAACCTGCGCCCAGCATGGTTACAACCAGGGCTACCGGAAAAGACAGGCCAAATTTGGCCAGGCAATAATAGCCGATATATGACCCCAGCATTATTATGGACGCATAGGCAAAGTTACTGAAATTCAGGATGCTGAATACCAGTGAATAGCCCACTGCCATCAGGGCATAAATCCCACCGACAGCAAGGCCGGTAATTAGTGTCTGAAAGAACATCAGTTGTTTACACCTCTTTTTCGGTTAAAAAGTGGGTGACAGGGAGGTTTCCCCGCACCCACCTTTAAGATTAGTCGGTGGTTACAAAGCGAGCATGGAAGGCAAATTTGCCGTCTTTAATTGTTTCTATGACAGCAGGCTTATTTAAGGGGTTGTGAGTATTGGGGTCTATGGTAAGTTTACCGCTCAGCACCGGCAAATCCTTAGTTTTTCCCAATTGTTCAATTATCTTGGCCGGTTCGGTGCTGTTGGCTTTCTTGATCGCGTCTACTACGGCAAGCAGCCCGTCAACAGCCATAACCGGGTTTGGCATGACAGGTTCCATATTATACTTTTCTTTATAAGCCTTGATCCAGTCCTGTATCGCAGGGTCTGCCAGGCTGGCCAGGTTAACATAATAAGCTCCTTCCGTAGCCGTACCGCCCAATGTGATCAGGTCCGGACTCGCCCAACCGTCGCCACCCAGGAACTTAACATTCATCCCCAGGTCTTTAGCCTGTTTCATTGCCATCGCCGCTTCTTTCTGCATGGTGGGAATGAACAGGACATCAGGCTTCTTATCTTTGATTTTTCCAAGGATGGCTCTGTAATCCAATTCTTCGGAACGGAAAGCTTCATCGGCAACGATAGTCCCGCCGCCATCGGTAAAGGCTTCCACAAAATACTGCCTTAATCCCTGTGAGTAGTCGGACCCGACATCAAAAAGAACAGCTGCTTTGGTTGCATTCAGGTCTTTTAAGGCAAATTGGGCAGCCACCGTTCCCTGGAAGGGGTCGATGAAGCAGGTCCTGAAAGCTGTTTTTCTGACTTTGTTTGTGGTGTCATCCACTGTTACCTTAGGGTTAGTAGCCGTAGTAGCCACAAACGGTACACCGGCAGTTTCGGTTACGGAGGTCATGGCAATGGCAACACCGCTCTGTCCCGGACCAATAATAGCCACAACCTTATCTCCTGCGAGTCGTTTGGTGATATTTACAGCTTCCGTTTGTTCGGCTTTGGTATCATAAGCAACAAGTTCAAGCTTTTTGCCCAGGACGCCGCCCGCTTTATTAATCTTATCAATTTCCATTTCCAGGGCATTTTTTTCTGCCTGTCCCCACATCGAGGAGCCCCCGGTCAGAGCAACAGCATGACCGATCTTAATTGTCTGAGGCTGACTGCTTCCACACGCCGTCATGGTTAGAGCAAACACCAGGATTAAGGAAAGTATGAGCAGCTTTTTTTTCATTCAAATCCCTCCATAGTTTTAAACTTATATCGATAGACCCTTTTATATAAATTCTACTTTACATGCCTCCCTTCAACAGTAGATTCTTAAAAATGTCTACTATATTAAAGCAGCCTGCTTGATGCAGCGATATGCCGGCCCAAAATAAGCATAAGGCCGGCCAAAATAAAAATATGCTTCTTTTGTTAGGAATATTCAGCTATAACGTCTTCATACTGGAAAAGCCCTCCCAGTCCTCCGGTGTGCATAAAGAGGACCCTGGACCCCTTTGGTATAACCTGGTTCTTGATTAAATCGATTAAACCGTAAAACCCTTTCCCCGTGTAAACCGGGTCAAGGTAGAGGCCTTCTTTTTTCGCCACATCTTTGATAAATAAAATAACCTCTTTATCAATAGCGCCGTATCTGCCAAAACCATAACCATCAACTGTGCTTTTTTCCACGTCATTCCTTGAAATGATATTGGCATCAACTCCCAGTATACTTGCAGTTCTTTGCGCTATGGATATAACATCATCAACAACTTCTTCTTTGGGATCTCCCACCCCTATACCTAAAACCCTGACGTTTGGGTTTAAGAGTTTATAGGCAAGCAGAATCCCGGCCTGGGTACCTCCGCTGCTGGTAGGACAGACTACATAATCGAAGTCCTGGTTTTGTTCAGCGCACTGCCTGCTCACTTCCAGCACAGCATTAAAATATCCCAGCGCTCCCACAGGATTAGAACCGCCAACCGGAATTATCATTGGTTTTCTGCCTTTTTCCCTTAATTCTTCAGCAATTCTTTCCATATATACACTTAGTTGGCCGCTTGTTGGGACATCATAGATCCTGATAACGGCATCCAGGAGTTTGTTCATTAAATAATTGCCCTTGAGTTCTGCCTTGCCTCGCAGGACAAGGACTGCATCAAGACCCAGTTTCTTTGCTGCTGCCGCAGTTTGAAGGGCATGATTGGAATGTACGGCTCCAGCCGTCAGTACTATGTCGTGCCCGTTTGCCACAGCCTCCCCCATTAAAAATTCGAGTTTTCTGGTCTTGTTGCCCCCAAGGGCAAGACCAGACAGGTCGTCCCTTTTAATGAAAACTTCCACGCCGGTTGATTTGCTGATATTATCGGCCCGAACAATAGGTGTGGGCCCCCATAGCAGTTTAACCCTAGGAAAAGCGCTCAGTCTGTTTTGATAGTCAACAATGTTCAATTCTGACTCTCCTTTCATTAATCATTCCGGATATTATCAGTCATCCGATTCTTAACACATGATTAAACTATCCGGGTAACGACCTCTTCCAGAGATAAATTCAGATAATCTACGACAGGCACTTCCAGCATAGTATAACAGCCTGGTTTTTGTTTCACTACGGCACGGGCTGCCGAAACCATGATCTGGCTTGTCGCCGCCGGATTATTTATACGGTGTTCATAAGTAAGCAGCTGGTTATGGGTAAATCCGGATTTCCCTTTATGTTCTATCCGGACGCCGTGACCCATATCGATAATATTATTTAAATCACTGACAGCATAGACATGGGTTTCATCCTTGCTGAAATAACTGTCTTCTTTGATAGCTGCTTCTACCCTTGCCAAATCAGCTCCCGGTTCAAGTTTTACATAAACCAGCCTGCGATGTAATCCTGTTCCAACAGGGATGGTCAAACTGACAGCATCCTCTACTCCGTTAACTCTTTTGGCCACAACGGAATGACCCATGCTCATGCCTGGCCCGAAATTAGTATAGGTTATTCCCCGTGGCGCAATTAAATTCATAACGCTTCTGATCATTGAGTCGGACCCGGGGTCCCAACCTGCCGAAATTATAGCCTGCGCTTCATGTTCTTTAGCTGTCACATCCAGGATATTTTTCAATTCCCACATATCTCTGCCGTGGATGTCAAAACTATCCACTGTACAAATACCTTTACTCAAATATTTTTCTGCTTCTTCCCTGATATTACGGGTAGGTACGCAAAGCAACACCACATCTACAGGATCTAAGGCTTCCACCTCAGTTACCACGGGGATTTCCTGGAGTTCGGCCGGAATCCGGGCAGGAATCTGGCGGCGAATAACCCCTTTTAGTTCCATATCTCTTTCAGCCTGGACACCCTCCACGGCGTATTTACCGATATTTCCATAACCTGCAATAGCTACGCGAATTTTATCTGCCATCCATAATCCCCCATTTTTCTATTTAAATAAATAAAAAATTCAAACTTATTAATTGCAAATTTTATGCCAAAGAAAAAATGCAGCTTCGGCTCGCATCAAGAATTTTATTACTATAACTTATTCACAAAAGAGAACACTATAAAAAAAGGGAACTTTCTGATTTGACCATATATTCAATAATCGTTTAGGGATTGACAGTATGCTTATTGCTAATACATGATCTGAAACAATTTGTTTCTATTTATGGCATTATCCGTTTTCGCGAACGCATTATTCTGTTTTGAGAACACCGGGGTTCAATTTGATGCCATATTTTTTGACCTTTTTATAAAAAGCCGTGCGCCCTATCTGCAATAGTTTTATTGCTGCGGTTTTTTGATAATATGAAGCCTGCAAGGCCTGCAGTATGGCTTCCCTTTCCGCTTCCTCTATGAAATTCCGGAAAGGCACCCTCTCCTTGGTTACTGCTGTCTCTTTAGATTTATTTGCCTTCATATAGCCAGGTATGAATTCCTTGGTAATAACATTTCCTTCCGCAATATTTACAGCTCTTTCCAGGACGTTTTCCAATTCCCTGATATTGCCAGGCCAGTTATATTTGTAAAAACTCTCATAAACATCCGGCGTAATCTCCATATACTGCCTGCCTACCTTACGTACAATAAGCGGCAGCATATATTCCACAAGTTCTGTAATATCCTCCTTTCTCTCCCGTAAAGGCGGTATCGTAATAGAGACTACATTTAAGCGATAGAATAAATCCTCCCGGAAATTTTTTTTCTTAACCTCTTCTTCCAGGTTGCGGTTAGTAGCGGCAATAATTCTGACATCTAATTTAACCGGTCGTGAGGAACCTACCGGATAAAAGTGGCCGTCCTGTAAGACATGAAGAAGTTTGGCCTGCAGATAAAAATCCATTTCGCCAATTTCATCCAAAAAAATCGTGCCGCCGTTGGCCTGCCTTAATTTTCCTATCTCTCCGCTTTTTCTGGCTCCGGTAAAAGCCCCTTCTTCATAACCGAAAAGCTCACTTTCCAGCAGCCCGCTGGGAATAGCTGCCATATTAACTACGATAAAGGGGTTTTCAGCGCGGGAGCTGTTTTCATGGATAGCTTTCGCAAATAAACCTTTGCCGGTACCGCTCTCCCCCAGCAGCAAGACGGTAGATTTGGATTTGGATACCCTTTGAGCGATTCTGACAGCTTCCATGAGGGCGGAAGAATTGCCTACAATCTTGGCGAAGGAAGGATATTTAAAACCCTTATCCCGCACCTGCATCTCAAACAGTTTTAATTCATTTATGTCCCTGAAAATAAGAGCTCCGCCTATTACCTCTTTTTTTTGACCATAGATAGGATAGGCGGAGCAACGAACCCAAATGCCATTGATAAGGTATTCTTTTTCCTCAGTACCCTTGGACTGCCCGTTTAAGATCATATCCAAATAACGCGCGCCCTCATTATCAGGGTGAATTTTGGCAAGCTTTTCCCCAATAAGGTGCGGTACAGGACTATTGGTCCCTTTGGCCATAAACTGCTTACCCCTTAAGATATGACCTGCATCTTCCCCCCTGGCCGTATAACCACGGGCTTGATAGAATTTAAGCCGGCCTGTTTCGCCATCTAAAACAACCAGATGACCAATAGCGATCTGGTAGCTCATTTCATATATCCTGTCATTGACACTAATCGTGATAACTTTAAGAAAATTGTCGATGACAACGTGAATACTGTCCCGGTTATTTATACAACAACTGAGCGTTAACAACATGTTCAGGTTATCGCCGGATACGACCTTGTAATAAGGGGTTTCACAAGGCACATTATATCTGCCTGCTGCAATAACAGCGTCACCTGACTTAACCGCACGGGAAGGAATGCCGATCATGTTTAAATCCTGGGGGGAAAGCCCGCCGTCGTCAGCGCCCAGACAATTATCAGCGAAAATGACGATATCCCCGTTAGCGATACTACCAGGGGGATGATTTTCGCCGGCCTGAAAATCAATACCAAAAATCTCCCTGGCCCTTTTATTATAAACCTGAATTGTCATATCCCTGTCAACGACGATTATGCCGTCTTCTATTAAATCAAGGCAATCTTTTAAAAAATTATCCTCAACCATATCCTCATCATCCTCGCACTGTAAACAATTTTAAAAATTTAAATATATTACTTATCATTGATGAGTTGCGTTATAGCTTAATTCTACGACTTCTGAAGATGTTATGCAATATTATACACTCAATATGATTTAGAAATATATAAATATTGAGATTATTACTTGTTTTGTATTTAGAATTATATTATTATAATTTAAATAATATAATTAAATACTAAGCACTAGGGGAGCCGGAAAGGCAGGCTGAGATTAAGAACCGATGAATTCTTTAACCCTGCAACCTGATCTGGATAATACCAGCGGAGGGAAGTGAGGCGAGTTGATGTCAGTGTAATGACTTGATGTGATTGAGCGCAAATACCTGAGTTGGGGATTTGCGCTTTTTGAATTATTTAGGAGAGGATTGAAAGTTTATACAGTTGGCAGCTTACATGGCTTATAAAAATTGAAATGGATGTGAAGCAATGAGAAAAGTATTGACTATTGCAGGTTCGGACAGCTGCGGCGGGGCCGGGATACAAGCAGACCTGAAAACATTTGCCGCCCATGGAATATACGGAATGAGCGTAATAACAGCGGTAACGGCGCAAAATACCCGGGGCGTTTTTGCGGTGCAGGACATTTCAGTTGAAGTCATATCTCAGCAAATCGAGGCAATATTTACGGATATTGAGGTGGATGCCGTAAAAATCGGGATGGTATCGCAAACTGAAACTATTACAACTATTGCCAAGAAGCTGGTAGAATACCAGGCCAAGAATATTGTGGTTGACCCGGTGATGGTCTCAAAAAGCGGCTATTACCTGTTACAACCGACAGCACGGGAGGCGTTGATAAAAACGTTGTTACCCCTTGCCTTAATAGTGACTCCCAATATACCCGAAGCCGAGGTCATCACGAACATGGAAATCAAAACTACGAAAGATATGGAGAAAGCAACCCGGTTGATATATGAAATGGGTCCGCAAAACGTGCTTGTTAAAGGCGGGCATCTCCGGGAAGAACCGGTAGATATCTTATTTAACGGTAAAGAACTTAGATGTTTTGCCGGCCGTAGAATTCAAACCAGGAATACACATGGGACCGGGTGTACCTTATCTTCTGCTATTGCCGCAAATCTGGCCGGAGGATATTCCGTGGAAGATTCCGTTTTCTTTGCCAAGGATTACATCACAACAGCGATTGAACACTCTCAGTCCATCGGAAAAGGAGTTGGGCCGGTAAATCATTTTTATAACCTTTATAAGAAGGCCGGTCTCTAGCCTTCATAATGGCCTCTATCTGATCTAAATAAACATGACCATTGGCTTAGTGTAAAATAATTGTAGGAAAAAAATATAAAGAGACTTCTCTTCTTTGGTAAAATGAAAGTCGACCAAAACCAACAAACTACCAAGGAAGGTGAAGTCCCTTGAATAGTAT
>Ga0228535_1001027_pt1 | contig 54879 bp, 51 predicted proteins | sample SJ1metagenome_FD_168457 | JGI IMG/M metagenome (GOLD analysis project Ga0228535, IMG submission 168457) | Enriched culture of PCE-dechlorinating microbial communities from Ithaca, New York, USA - SJ1 | ecosystem: Engineered > Modeled > Simulated communities (microbial... > Unclassified | place... | reverse complement strand
GGTTTCTGGTGGTCATGGCGGAGGGGACACACCCGGCTCCATGCCGAACCCGGAAGTTAAGCCTTCCAGCGCCGATGGTACTGCGGGGGGTACCCGTGGGAGAGTAGGTCACTGCCAGAAACCTAATATCGAAAGAGGTCCCGGAGAGAAATCTCCGGGACCTCTTTTTTCGTCTCTTTTCCCGGCGCCGTCCCGCCCTGACGGCACATCCCTCAGGAGTCCAGAGACGCCAGGGACGTCTCCAGTTCCTTCAGAAAATGCTCCACCTCCAGACGCTCCGTACCCGTATGAAAATACTGGCCGATCCTCAGTGTGGCCTTGTAGAGTTTTTTGAAAGGCTTTGTCTCATCCTTTTTCTCAAAAAGTGACTGCGTTAGAAGTTTGAGTCTCCCGATAAGAGTTTTGAGACCTGTTCGAGGTGTTTCAGGCAAAAGCAAGAGGATGTGATTTCCGGGCAGACGAAAGGCGAGGTCCGAAGTGCGAACCTGGTCCTTGAGAGCCCTGGAAAAGGCGAGAAAACCCTCGTTGAGCTCGGATGGTTCCATAGGAGCAAAGGGCGATTCCAGCTGAAGTTCGAAAAGGAGCCCCGAAATCCAACGTCGATAGCGAAATGCACGGTCCAGTTCCTGCTCGATTCGTTTAAATGCATATGTGGCATTGAAAAGCCCCGTTTCGGGATCCTCAATGCTCGTTGAGGCGACGGAAGTGTTCTGACGTTCCACCGGAGGCGGGGCGGGCGTGAGATAAGTAAGAACGTGGTCCTTTCGGATCACCGTTTCAATTTGCCAGGGCTTTTCTCCGAGAGGGAGCGTGTTTTGATCGCTTGTCAACCGTTGGAGTGTTTGGCGAATGGAAGCAGAGGGTGATGTTCCATTTTCCGGGGTGGAAGCGAGAAGTGCTTTCAATGCTTCGTTCAACGCGATGGTCTCTCCATCGGCATTGGTAATGACCCCCGGGAGTGGAAATTCTCCGAGGAAATTCCTGAGTTCCTGAATCCTGTTACGCTCGGCTTCCTGTGATTGTTTTCGTTTCGGAAGAGAATAGGAGGCCACGGTGATGGTATGTTCCTCGGCAATTGTCCCTATGGTGAGAAGTGCCACACCGAACCAGGTGAGAAGAGGGATGGTGTTCCAGAGAAGGGAGACCGATGTGATGACGATCCCCTGTGTGAGAAGCTGAAGGGGGACGAGAAATTCTCTTACGTCCCTTTTCAGATGGACGGCATAGGAACCGGAAAGAATGGCATATCCCAGCAGCACGACTGCCCAAATGGGGGCAAGGAAGAAATTCGGTTCTCCGGGACCGCGTACTCCGTAGAGGACGAGAATGATGGGAATTGAAACAAGAGGAGGGAGTGAAAGGAAGGCCAAATGTGACCGCCGGCGGTCATGCATGCGTTCATACCTCCTTGACGTGTTTACTGCCGAGACCCCTGCTGAAAGGAGTCTCCGGCAGGTTTTTAGGCAGGCCTGGCAAGCGTGTTTCGAAGAATAAAACTCACTCAGACACGAAACCGGAGCGTCTGAAAAAATTCCGCTGGCCTCGGAAAAAGCAAGCGGGAAGCAGGGATTGCTTCCTCGGAGTGTCAATTCAAACGCAACAGAGATGAAGCCGGCTTCAAAGATGTCTCCACAGGCGTGCGCCATCTGCCGCACTTTCGTGGCCTGCTCTTTGAGGAAGCGATACATACTTATCCAACGCCTCTCGGCTCACGCTCCGGAAGTTCTTGCCTTTGGGGAGGGACTTCCGGAGGAGGTCGTTGATGTTCTCATTGGCATCCCCGTTCTCAGGGGCTACGGGGATGGGCGAAGTAGACCGAGGCTCCGAGCACCGAACTCATCCGGGCATACCGAACCCGAAAAAACAGACGACCTTTCGAACGAATAAGAGCTTTCCCGGGAAAAAAAACTCCACCGATCCTGCAACGGGCCGGTGGAGTCGTCTTTTCCGGAACTATATGTTTCGCTGTGATCAGAAGTTGATCGGGGCAACGTGCCCCATCCACAAAAAGCCCCAGAGCACCGACTGATTTGCCAGAAGCGGTGTTTCCCGGTCATTCCAGGAATATTGATTGGTCTTTACCATCCTCGTCAGGGAATAAAGGTGGCGCTGAAGTACCTGGGGAGCAGTTTCACCCTTCCGGGCCTTCATCTGATACCAGCTTTGCCCCGTCCAGGCAAAGACCACCGTTGGTTCATCGCCTTTCCATGCAAGGGGGACGCGAGGTTTGTCCAGAACTGCCATTCGATCCACAAAGCCTCTCCAGCGGGCTACCATTTGAAAATTTCCATTGTTGCTCCAGGAGGGAGACATCGTGCCTTGTTGCACAACGGTGACGGGTTGCTGCGCTGGGGTGCTCTGGATCGAAACGTGGGGAACCAGGGCAACTGCGGTCGGCACAACGGCGCCCACTACGAAATCAGTGCGAATGATGTGGCCGTTTCCGGCGGAGGAACCGTAAAACCATACGCCTCCCGGTGCCTGGGTTACCGCGTAACCATCGTAGGTAAGAAACCACCCCTGAGGCAACGTCGCGGGACGATAGACATGAAAGGTCATACCGGTGTAAACGGGTTGTGCAACCAGAATGGGTTCGACCACATAGGTGATACACTCTCCGCCGCCGGCCGATGTCTCCAAGAACAAAGCCACTGCGAAAAGCAGCAGAACAAATCGACGCATAAACAGTCACCTTCCTTGGCATCGGTTGTGAAATCCTTGAAAAAGCTTTTGCGAAACACCTTCGTCCAGAAAGCTCCCCGAAGAAAACCTTTGCCGCGGAGCGAATATCCCTTTTGACGCCCGATAACACATGGAGATCACGAGAGTCTTGTCAGCAACTTCCGGCAGGGAAGAATCTCCTCTTCTTTGGTAAATGTAAGTATAACATTCTTGGGGTGATCCAGTAAAGTGCTCAATCTGAGTCGGGAGCAGTGTTGTTATCCGGCGAGACGTCTCCGGAAAGTGCTTGGGGAACGCTCTCCGAATCGGTAGTCTCCGAAGGAGAAAACCTGTCCAGAGAGGGTTGCTGCGGCGTAGCCGGCGTCGGTGGCAGAAAAACAGGACTTTCCGGTGTCGCCGGCGGAGTTGTTGGCGGATCCTGAAGAGGAACGGTTGGTGCTCCTTCGGAAGGCTCTGGCGGCATATACAGAGGCGCTTGAGGAATTGGGGCTTTTTCTTCCGAGGGTTGCGCCGGCGAAAGCGAAAGATTCTGTTGGGGAAGAGGCGTTCCTGTCGCTGTCGATGTCCCTGATTGTGACGTCGGTGCGGGTGGAACGTAGACAGGTACGCTCTTCGAGGAGGATGGCTCCTGTTGCTCTCCCGAAGGGACCGGCGTTGCGGGTTTCACCACGACGGGAGAGGAAAGGGGAACCCGAGGCCGTGTCGAACTCGGTTTGTTCGGGGAAGGGGCGGGAAGGAGCGGCTCCGCATGTCCCTGCTGGTCTGACAGGCTCGGGAACGGTTCGAAAAGTTCGATCCGGGGAACTCCTCCAGGTGGGACGACCATGCCCTGCGGGGACGGCATGATCGGTACGACGCCGCCCTGCTGTGGAAATATGCCTGGAGCCATCGGGAGCATTTCTGGAGCGGGTCCCTGTACGACACCCCCCTGGGGGATGAGGACTTCCACCGGGTGTGTCTGAGGCGCGATGTAGTAGGCTGGACCTCTCGGGATTGTCGGCTGCGCACCGAAGGGTTGCTGCGCGGGATCCCAAAGGGGAAGTGCATTTCCGTCCTCGTGAGCGGCAAGGATTCTTGAAAGAGCTGGATATTCGGGATCCACCTCGAGTGCCGTGCGGTAGGCTTCCTGGGCTTTTTCGAGATTCCCGGCACCTTCCTGAGCCTTGCCCAGCCAATACCACCCGTCCGCAGACCTCGGGCGTTCCTTGACGTACTGTCGGAGATAGGCGACGGCTTTTGTGAACCGCCCTTCAAGGCACAGCTGTTGTCCTGCTTTCCAGGCGAGACGAAGGACATCCTCGCCTGGGATCGATTGTTGTACGGATATTTGTCCTGCAGGGGCTGCCATGGTTCCGGAGGGGAAGAGGAGAATCCCCCAGGAACAGACAAAGGCAAGCCATCCGAAGAAGAATCTGCCGAGAGGAGGAAGCCCCTGCTCCTGCTTTCCCCTTGCGAAGGGAACGATTTGTCGAATCATGATCAGAAACCTTCTCCTTTCCTCGGTTTGTAGACCGGCACGGAAACCAGGTCGCGTAAGCGGATGGGGTTCTTGGAATCCTCTTTGGTGACGACCACGATCGCCTCCCGTTCCTTGATGAAGGTCACGGTCACTTCGCCGATGAGCTGCGGAAGCAGAACCACGGGATTTTCGGGATCCACAGTGATATACGTGTCGCTCCGCATGACGGAAAGCACGTCACCTGCTTTGAGAGAATCGTATTTCCCGAGAGAGAGAATGTATTCCCGCCTCTCCTTGGTGGAAGTTGCTGTGGGGGCGATAAGTCGCCCGAGAATACGGAACCCCGTGTACCCCCGGACGAGATCGTTCACCGCCTGACGGCAGGCCTGCTGGATGGTCGCCCAGTACACGCTGCGGGAAAAAGATTCCCAGTAGGGGGATTTGCTGGGGTCGTAGTCCGGGTCAAAGGTGAGGCGCGCCTCTTTCGCTTCGATGACGCTCCTGCTGCGGACGCTGCCTGTGGTCCCGTCGTAGACGGTCATCCGCAACGCCACGGATCCCTTGGTGGTCGTTCCCACGGGGATGGGAGTGCCGGTTCTCTTGGGGAGAAAACGGTACAGTTCGACCTCCACGGCGAAATCCTCGCCTCTTCGCGCACCGGAGAGCCAGAGCGCGCGGTCTTCTGCATCCAGGGTGGAGACATCGGCCAAGGGAGACTGTTTCAACAGCTCCGAGAGGAACCGACCGATCTTTTCCGGGAGGACGTCCTGCGGGTAGTATTTATTCGGCCATACCACGACTTCCGTGTCGTTGCGCACGGGAAAGATGGCGACGGAAACTCCTTCGCGGGGAATGATTTCCGCCCGGGCCGAGGAAACGATTCCGAAAAGAGCGACGATGATCGCTCCGGAAAGGAAACGGAAAAGACGTTTCTGAGTACCGTTTGTCATGAGCCGCATCACAATCCTTCCAGGAAAAGCGTGCGGAGAAGTGTCCGCATTCATACGAACCCGCTTCAGGTATCGGAAGCGGAAGGGAAAAGGTTGAGATAGCCGGGAAATTTTTCCTCATCCGAAGAGGGTTTTCGGGATGAGGGAGGCACATACGCTCCGAACGTACAGCCTGACGATGAAAGAGACGGACGAAAAGTACGGCAAAGAAGGATATCACGTCCCGTTTTCGGAAACGAGAGAAAATCGTGTGTCCACCGCCTTGAAAAAGGCATCGATATCTTCCTCCACGAGGAGAGAGATGCGTTTCTTGGGAAGGTAGTCGAAGGAAAGGGGTCCTCGATTGACCACGACGAGATCCTTTCCGGCATAAGCTGGGAGAAGCGCTGCGGGGGTGACCGTCAGAGACGACCCGATCACGAAGAGCAGGTCCGAGGCTTTTACCAGGTGCACGCACTCCTCCAGATATCGCACCTGTTCACTGAAAAAGACGATGTCCGGTTTGAGCACACTTCCGCAGGAGTCGCAGTGGGGAATGTCCGTTTCGAGGGCCTTCCCCGCTGCCGCTTCGCGGGGATAGGTCCGGGAGCATTGGACGCAGGTGCTTGTCTCGATCCCGCCGTGAATTTCCAGCACGTGGGACGATCCTGCCCGCTGATGGAGGCCGTCGATGTTCTGGGTCACGATGCCCTTGAGGATTCCTTTCTGTTCAAGGGCCGCGAAGAAGCGGTGTGCGAACGTGGGACGGACGGTGTCGAGAAGCGAGAGGAATGCCCTGTGAAAGCGATAAAAAAGCGCGGGGTTTCGAGAGAATTCCGAGAGATCGAAAATGCGCTCGGGATCGGCGATTCCCGCGGTCCGATAGAGTCCGTTCGGACCGCGGAAATCGGGGATGCCCGCGCTCGTGGACATGCCCGCTCCGCTGAGGAGGACAACGTTTCTGGCTTGTTCGAGCATCGCGGCGCAGCGCGTCGCCTGCTCTTCGAGGATGTGCGCCATGAGAGACACCTCCTGCAAGGTTCTTTCGAACGCAGCATAGGCGTCTTTCCGAAGAAACGCAACATGGTACAATGTCGAAGGCGCTTGCGATAAGCGGCATGAACCGCAAGAATGCTTTCCGGGAGGAATGGGGCGTGGTGGAGAAACGATACGATGCGATCATTGTGGGTGCAGGTCCCGCGGGACTTTTCGCTGCCCTGGAACTGACGGAAAAAGGCGCCTCGGTTCTCGTCGTGGACAAGGGGCGTTCCCTGGAGGGGCGGAAATGTCCGCTCAAGAACGGGGCGGTGGGGCAATGCATCCATTGCTCTCCCTGTAGTGTCATCTGCGGGTGGGGGGGAGCCGGGGCATTCAGCGACGGAAAGCTCACGCTGACCCCGGAATTCGGGGGCAACCTCGAGCGCTATGTGGGAAGGCGCGTCCTCGAACAGCTCATCCCGGAAGTGGATGCGATCTGGGTTCACTACGGCGCGGACACGCCCGTGTTCGAGCCCGATGCCGCCTTCGCCGGAGAGGTGGTCAAAAAGGGGCGTTTTGCGGGGCTTCAGGTCATCCCCGCAAAAATCCGCCATATCGGAACGGATCGTTCCCAGGAGGTTCTCGCTGCCGTCCGGAAGGCGCTTGCATCACGCTGTGACGTACTGCTCGAGACGGAAGTCGCGTCGATCCTCTCCGACGACGGTGCGGTGAAAGGGATCCGCCTGGCGGATGGCCGGGAGATCCCATCCCGATTCGTGCTCGTCTGTCCCGGAAGAGAAGGTGCCCACTGGATGGAGCGCGTTGCGAGAGAACTTCGGTTGCACGTGGACTCCCTTCCGGTGGATATTGGTGTACGGGTCGAAATTCCCCGGGAGTGGGCGGACGGTCTCACCGAGCAGTTCTACGAAGTGAAGGCGCTCTTCAACGCGCCCACGTTCGACGATCGGGTCCGCACGTTCTGCATGTGTCCGGGAGGCGAGGTGGTCACGGAATATCAGAGCGACGGCAAGGTAGTGGTCGTCAACGGGCACAGCAACAGAGAGACGAAGACGGAGAACACCAATTTCGCCATTCTCGTGAGCACCGACTTCACCGAACCGTTCCACGATCCCAATGGGTATGGCACGCACATTGCCCGGCTGGCGAACATGCTCGGAGGAACGGTACTGGTTCAGCGTCTCGGCGATCTTCGGGCGGGCCGGCGTTCAACGGCGGAGCGAATCCGAAGGGGACTGGTCCGCCCGACCCTGGCGGAGGCGGAGCCGGGAGATCTCTCCTTCGTGCTTCCTTATCGCCACCTCACGGACATTCTCGAGATGCTTCACGCCCTGGACACCATCATGCCCGGAATCAATGGCCCTCATACCCTCCTGTATGGGGTCGAGGTAAAATTCTACAGCCTCCGTCTCGGATTGGACGAAACATTGCAGACCTCCATTTCGGGGCTCTACGCCGCTGGAGACGGGGCCGGAGTGACGAGAGGCGTGATTCAGGCATCCGCGAGCGGCCTCGTGGCAGCCCGCTCCATCCTGAGGACTGCGGAATCTTTTCCCCCGCAGGGACAGTGACGTGAACCCGGAGAGAGGCACAGAGGGATTCCGAGGGACCGGCGCGACACGCGCCACGGCATTACCTGGAGGAGCCGCAGGCGAGGACGTGAGGGAAGTTGTTCCGGAAAGGTGTTGCAAGGCTTGCTGTGGAGCGAGAAGGAGGAAAATCCATGGAGACGACGTTGGATGTGAGAGCGCTTTTCAAACTCAGCTATGGGTTGTACATCGTGGGAGCCACCTGGGAGAGGAAATGTAATGGACAGATCGCCAATGCGGTCATGCAGATCACCGCAGAGCCCATCTGCGTCACGACCTGTCTTCACAGGAATAATCTCACCACGGAGTTCATCCGGAAAAGCGGCGTGTTTTCCGTGTCCGTCCTGGAGCAGGATGTGCCCATGCCGTTCATCGGAAATTTCGGTTTCAAGTGTGGCAGAGACATCGACAAGTTCTGCAATGTTCAGTACCGACCGGCACCTCTCGGCTCCCCCTTCATTCTCGACTGGACGGTGGCGGTGCTGGAGGCAAAGGTCATCGCCGTTCAGGAGGTACATACGCATGTCCTCTTCGTGGGCGAGGTTGCAAGTGCCGAAGTCGTCAAAGAAGGCAACCCCCTCACCTATGCGGATTACCATCGTCTCAAGAAGGGCAAGTCCCACAAGAATTCGCCCACATCCGTCTTCAACGACGTGAAGGGGCTCTGACGGTTCGGGTCGCGACATATCGTGTTCTTCACGGCCTCCGGAATCAACTCGGTGGCTGTTCGGGGGATCGGATCTCCTCTTTCGCAAAGAGGATGTGTCCGGTCCCTCCATTTTTCTGCTGGCCCACCGGAAAGGAGGAGTCGCCCGTGTTGCTCCCGCTGCGATATCGCACGTGTTTCGATGCCCTCTACGAAACCTATGCTTCTCCCCGTTATCTGGATCCGGATCCGGTCCTTTTTCTTCACCGGTATGATACGCCGGAGGATGTGGAAGTCGCGGGTCTTCTGGCGGCATGTTTCGCGTACGGTAAGGTCCGCCAGATCCAGAGGAGCGTCGAAATTCTTCTGAATATTCTCGGTCCGGAACCGTCCGGCAGGCTTGTCGGAATGCCGGAGGAAGAGTTCGTCACCTCGTCGTTTCCGCTGCGTCACCGTTTTACCGACCCGGAGGAGACGGTGGCGCTGCTCCGGGCCATTCGTCTGGCGCTGCGGCGGTATGGTGGACTGGAGCCTCTTTTCCGCGAGGGAATGAACGTTCCCATGGAGGGGGAAAGGGAAATCCTGCATGCGAACCGTTCTGTTCGTGCGGTGCGAGGGGTGGCTTCTTTCGTTCGAGTGCTGACGCAACTTGGCGCCGTGCCTCCGGGAAGAAGCCGGAGCAGCCTTCTGGCTTCGCCGGAAAAGGGGAGCGCCTGCAAGCGTCTGTTCCTTTTCCTCAAGTGGATGGTCCGTCGTGATGCCATAGATCCAGGGGTATGGACGTGCCTGTATCCCTCCGAGCTGGTTTTGCCGCTGGATACGCACATGTTCGCTCTCTGTTCGGCCTGGGGTTTCTGCGAGAGACGTCATCCGGATCTCGGTGCCGCGCTGGAGGCCACACGGGTCTTCCGGGAGATCAATCCCGAGGATCCTCTTCGGTATGATTTTGTGCTTACCCGCTTCGGCATTCGCCCCGAATTGTCCATGGAAGAGCTCTGTCGCAAGATTCCCGACGAGAACAACGGAGAGGAATAGTTCATGAAAAGGGAAAGAATTTGAAGGATATGCGCTGATTTTAGCGCATGAAGGGGTTTTTCCCCGTCGGAGTGGCACAGAGGGGATGGGAATGAGGAGCGTGTCTTTTGCCTTCAGGTGACGGGAAGTGAGGAACGTGTTATCATCTGTGGTAAAGAACAAGGCAGGCAATCCATATTATTTTTTTGTTACGTTGTGTTGTTGGATTGCGCCTTCCCCCGATGCTGCAAAGAAATGTCACAGAGGCCGTGTGCCCGGTTTCGGCGAAATGGCTTTGAGGAGTTCCCGGAGTCATGAAAGGGAAGGTGATTGTCTGTGGTCTGTCCGTTGACGTCATCCCTCCGTCGAAAGAGATTCCTCGGAGATTTTTCGGGAGTTGCGAGACGCTCTTCCGTTCTTTTTGGACGCCTCAGTGTTGTGTTTGCGAAATGTCCCCTTCCTTCTTTTTCCTTTCATTGCGACAGAGCCAATTTCTCTCCGGAACATCCCTGGGAAGAAAGGCAGATTTGCTTCGGCGCTGTGTCGAGCCATGGCGGTGTAACGCGGGAAGATCCCGCGTTAAGGCGCATGTCCATACCGGTTCGACGCCCTGGATGATTTTGTACGCGCTCCTCTTGCTTCATGTCCTGGTTTCGATAGTGGGCGCAGCTCGTCTTGAAATATTCGGAATAGATGCATCTATACCGTCCGGTCGGTACAACTACATCCGAAAAAGAGTGTTTTCTTCTCGGCGCGTGACGTGTTGTCTCCGACATTTTTCTCACGAGGAATATATCTGACGTTCCTTCGACCGGTGCGGGATTCAGGGGAGGTGATATCCGCCGGAGGTTCGGAGATGAGGCGAGTCTCTCCGGCGCGGGGGGAAGACACGTGTGCTGCGGCGAAACATCGGTTCGTGTGCTTTTCGGAGGCATGGAGAGTCTAGGAAAGGATGGGATGCATGAAAAGAGAAATGAAAGTCTTCTTGTTGTTCCTCTTGACGTTCGGCGTCCTTTGTATGGCGGGAGCTGCCTTTGCGGAAGACCCTGTGTACGGTGGTATCCTTCGCTGGCGTGAAATCAACGATCCTCCGAAGCTCGATCCAGCCCAGGCCACGGATACGGTTTCCAGCCGGGCTATCTACCTCATGTTCGACAGCCTTGTGGAAAACGACAGCGATGGCAAGGGAGTGCTTCCTGCGCTGGCCGAGAGTTGGGAGGGAAGCGAAGGCGGCACGGTGTGGACCTTCAAACTCCGGAAGGGCGTCCGGTTCCATAAGGAATGCCTGGGAGAATCCACGGCGAACGGTGGACGAGAAGTCACCGCACAGGACTGGAAGTACACCTTCGAGCGCATGGTGCGGGACAATTCGCCCCGGGCGTATTTCATAGAAATGATTGAGGGCTATCAGGATTTTGTCAGCCGTGATGAAACGGGCGCGACGGAGTGGAGCGGCATCAAGGTCCTGGATGACTACACCCTGCAGTTCAAGCTGACCTATTCCTTCGCGCCCTTCGTCAGTGTCCTCGCCTACAATTCCTTCATGGTCATTCCCAGGGAGGACGCGGAGAAATGGGGCAAAGAGTTCAATTTCCATCCCGTGGGAACGGGACCGTTCATGCTCGAACGATGGGATCATGACCAGAAAGTGGTTCTCAAGAAAAACCCCGACTACTGGCGGAAGGATGACAAGGGGAACGCGCTGCCCTATCTCGACGGCGTGGAGCTCGTGGTAATCCCCGACAACACCATTGCCTACGAGGAATTCAAGAAGGGCAATCTCGATGCCTTCCAGGATTTCCCCGACGAGTTCTATGTAGAGGCGAAGGCGACCTACGGCCCGCTCTTTCGGGAACGTCCCTGGGTGGGAACGTATTACTACGGATTCAACAACAGCAAGGAGCCTTTCAAGGGCAACAGGGCGCTTCGCCAGGCCGTCAACTACGCTGTGGACCGGGAGCGCATCAGCGATCTCGTCATCGAGGGACGGTATCCTGCAGGCAAGGGCGTGCTGCCTCCGGGGATGCCCGGTTTCAATCCCGACCTGAAGGGGTACAGCTACGATCCGGACAAGGCCAAGGCCCTGCTGAAAGAGGCGGGATATCCGAGTGGTTTCGAATGCGAACTGCAGGTGAACAACAATCCCCGGCACAAGGCGGTGGCCGAGGCGATTCAGGCCCAGTTGATGGAACTGGGAATCAAGCTGAACATCAAGGTCGTTGACTGGGGCGTGCACCTCGACATGTGCGAGCGTGCGGAGACGCAGATGTTCCGCATGGGATGGGTTGTAGACTATCTCGATCCGGACAATTTCCTTTACGTGCTGCTGCATTCGAGCAACCACGGATCGAAGGGCAACTATTCCTTCTACAGCAATCCCGAGGTGGATGCCCTGCTCGCCGAGGCACGGGTGGAGACGAACTGGGACAAGCGCATCGAGCTCTACCGCAAGGCGGAGCAGCTCATTGTGGAGGATGCACCGTGGGTGTTCCTCTTCCACTACTCCACGAGCCTTCTCGGACAGAAATGGGTGAAGAACATGCATCTGCCAGCCATGGGTGACTACTCGACGCCGCTCTATAACGTGTGGGTGACGAAGAAGTAGCGCGTCTGAAAGAAAAGGGAGGAGGGCTGGTCTTTCCTCCCTTTTCGTGTGTCTTCGTCCCAACTTTGAATTGGGGGTGTGCTCGTGTTCACCTATTTTCTTCGAAAACTCCTGTACACGATCCCCGTCCTCTGGGGTGTCGTCACAGTGGTATTCATTCTCATGGCTGTTGTTCCAGGAGATCCTGCGCGTATCATGATGGGGCAGCGCGGCGACCCCGCGACGCTGGCGCGGATACGCGCCGATCTTGGGCTCGATCTTCCTCTGCACCGACAATACACGAAGTTCCTCGGTGAGCTGCTCCGGGGTGATCTCGGAACCTCCTATCGGAGCAACGAAAAAGTCTCCGTCGCTCTTTCCGTGCGTTTCGGTGCCACCTTGCGCCTTGCCTTCTGGGCCATGGTGTTGGCCTCCGTGCTTGGCGTCACCGCAGGGATCGTCTCGGCGGTGAAGCAGTATTCCGTGTTCGACTATTCCGCCATGTTCCTCGCCATCTCGGGAGTCAGCGCTCCCGTTTTCTGGGTCGGGCTTCTTCTTCTGCTCGCCTTTGCCTACAACCTGCACTGGATTCCAGGTGTTGGCTACGGTGATGGTCAGGCGATCTATCTGATCCTTCCCGTGCTGACCCTCGGTGTCCGCCCGGCGGCGCTCATCGCCCGGCTTACCCGCTCCTGCATGCTCGAGGTGCTGAGCCAGGATTATATCCGGACCGCCCGGGCGAAGGGGCTCGCCGAGAAGATCGTGGTGATCAAACACGCCCTGAAGAACGCCCTGATCCCCGTGGTGACCATCATCGGAACCCAGGTGGCGGAACTGCTCTCCGGGGCGGTGCTCACGGAGACGATCTTCGCCTGGCCCGGCATAGGTCGGCTTGCGGTGGAGGCCCTTGTGGCCAGAGATTTCCCCATGATCCGAGGGACCGTTATTTTCATGGCGCTCATTTTTCTCGTAACCAATCTCGTGGTGGATCTCTCCTACGGCTTCATCGATCCGAGAGTCCGGTTCGAGTAGGTGACGATCATGACGGAAAGAACGACACCTGCTGCATCCGGCGGAAGTCTCTGGTTCGAGGCGTGGCTTAGGTTCCGGAGAAACCGGCTTGCCATGATTGGACTCGTCATGGTGATCACGGTGATTCTCGTGGCAGTTCTGGCGACGTGGATCTCTCCCTACGATCCGCTCAAACAGCTCATCTGGACCGAAGGCAAAGCCGTCCGCCTCGCCTCTCCCTCGGCAAAGCACTGGTTCGGTACGGATCTGTACGGTCGGGACATTCTGAGCCGGATCATCTTCGGGGCGCGCATTTCCCTTCAGATCGGCATCTTCGCGACTCTCGTCTCGCTGGTCATCGGCATTCCTCTCGGGGCACTCGCGGGATATGTGGGGAAGTGGGTGGACGATCTCATCTCCTGGCTCGTCAACGTGGTCTTCGCCTTTCCCTTTCTCCTCTTCGTCCTCGCGGTGGTTGCGGTGTTCAAGGATCCAAGTCTCGTGGTGGTCTACATCGCCATCGGCATGGTGAACTGGGTTTCCATCGCAAGGGTGGTTCGGGCTCAGTTCATCTCCCTGCGAGAGCGGGAGTTCGTCGAGGCCGCCCGAGCGCTCGGCATGCCCTCGTGGCGGATTATCTTCGTGCACATTCTTCCCAATGCCCTGGCTCCCGTGATCGTGCAGGCGACGCTGGGGATGGGGAGCATCATCATGATCGAGGCGGGGCTGGCTTTTCTCGGCTTTGGTGCGCAACCTCCCACGCCGAGTTGGGGGCTGATGATTTCCGAGGGGCAGAAGTATCTCGGCCAGGGGCAATGGTGGTGGGCGATCTTTCCCGGGCTCGCCATCATGTACACGGTGCTGGCCTTCAATTTCCTCGGAGATGGTCTTCGCGATGCGCTCGACGTGCGCCTGAAGCGATAGGAGGTGCTTTTCCATGCCCTTGCTGGAAGTCAAAGGACTCAAGACTTATTTCGACACGGATCGTGGCGTTGTCAGGGCTGTGGACGGCGTCTCCCTGAGCATCGAAGCGGGGCAGACCCTGGGTGTGGTGGGAGAGTCCGGATGCGGAAAGAGTGTCACTGCCCTCTCCATCCTACGGTTGGTGCACAAGCCCGTGGGAAGGATCGCCGGCGGGGAGATCCTCTTCGACGGTAAAAATCTCCTGGCTCTTTCCGAACAGGAGATGCGCTCCGTGAGAGGAAACAGGATCTCCATGATTTTCCAGGAACCCATGACGAGTCTCAATCCCGTCTATACCGTGGGGGAACAGATTATGGAACCCCTCATGCAACATCAACGGCTGGGCAAACACAAGGCCCGGGAGAAAGCCGCGGACATGCTCGATCTTGTGGGCATTCCGGGGGCGACGCGTCGCCTCGATGAGTACCCCCATCAATTTTCCGGTGGGCAGCGGCAGCGCATCATGATCGCCATGGCTCTCGCCTGCAATCCAGGATTGCTCATCGCGGATGAGCCGACCACGGCACTGGATGTGACGGTTCAGGCACAAATTCTGGATCTGATGAACGATCTGAAGAAGGAGTTCGGTTCGTCGATCCTTCTCATCACCCACGCCCTGGGGGTCATCGCCGAGACGGCCCAGCGCGTTGTGGTCATGTACGCGGCCCGGGTGGTGGAGGAAGCGGACGTGGGGCCCCTTTTTCGTAAACCCCTGCACCCCTACACGAAGGGGCTCTTGCACTCTATCCCCCGTCTCGATGAGGACCGGGAACGTTTGGACGTCATTCCTGGCGTCGTGCCGAATCCTCTGGATTTTCCCGAGGGATGCCGTTTCCACAACAGATGTTCCTCATGTTTCGAGAAATGTCGCACGGAAGAACCGCCGCTTTTTCTCCTAAAGGGAGGACGTTCTGTGCGGTGCTGGCTTTGCGCGGATGATCCGGATAAGGTGGGTGAGTGCCATGATTGAGGCGGGAAAGGAACAGCGAAGGTCTGCATCGATTCTCTCCGTGGCGGGGCTGAAAAAATATTTCCCCATCCGGAAGGGGCTTTTGCGTAAGACCGTCGGCAATGTCCTCGCTCTGGACGGTGTTTCTTTTTCGGTGAACGAGGGAGAAACCCTGGGGCTCGTCGGAGAATCGGGGTGCGGCAAGACCACCACGGGACGAACGCTGCTGCACCTTGTGAAGCCTACCGAGGGAGCGGTTCTCTTCCGTCAGATGCCCGTAGGGGAAATGCTCCGGAAAGATCCCGCGGGTGTGCGGAGGAAGATGCAGATCATCTTTCAGGATCCCTACGGGAGTCTGAATCCGCGCATGAACGTGCGGGACATCGTGGGGGAGGCGGTGCGGTATCATGGTATCGCCCGGGGGAAGGATGTCGATGGCTACGTGGCGGACATTCTCGAACAGTGCGGACTCCGTCCGGAACACCGATTCCGGTACCCTCACGAGTTCTCCGGAGGACAGCGGCAACGCATCGGCATTGCCAGGGCACTTGCGGTCAAACCTGAGTTCGTCGTCTGCGATGAACCTGTTTCGGCGCTGGACGTTTCCATCCAGAGCCAGGTGCTCAATCTACTTTGCGATCTCCGGGAGCGGCTCGATCTCACCTACCTGTTCATCTCCCACGATCTTTCCGTGATCCGGTATATCTCGGACCGGGTGGCGGTCATGTACCTGGGGAAGATCGTGGAACTCGCTCCGAAAAAAGCATTTTTCGCCGCACCGCTTCACCCTTACGCGGAGGCGCTTCTCTCGGCCATCCCCGTTCCGGATCCGGTAAAGCAGCGGAAGCGCATCATCCTGGAAGGCGATGTGCCCTCTCCGGTCTCGCCTCCCAGCGGGTGTCGTTTTCACACGCGCTGTGCCCATGTGATGGACCGCTGCCGCCACGAGGAACCCGCCCTTCTGGACGGAGGCTCCGGCCATTTCGTGGCGTGCTTTCTCCATCACGAGGAGGGGGGAGAAACGGTCTGAGATCTCCCGAGAACTCTTCGGGTCAAGGGGGTCCCTGCACCGCGGCGGTCTGCGGCTCGGAAAAGGTGAGCGTGCAGAGCACGATTTCCGGAACGCTGCTCGTGCGGAAGGGGGGCCCCCAGGTGCCTACGCCGCAGGAAACGTAGAAGATGGTTTTTTTCTTTCGCAGCATTCCCCAGCTTTGTTCATAGATCTTTCTCGTGATGAGGTTGAAGGGAAAGAGCTGGCCGTTGTGGGTGTGCCCCGAAAACTGGAGGGAGACGCCGGTGTCTGCAGCTTCGTCGAGATCCAGCGGAGTATGGTCGAGGACGACCACGGGAAGATCTGCGGGAGCGGAGGATTCGGTGAGGAGCGTCTCCAGAGATTTTCGAGAGTGGCCGAACCGGGGCGCCTGGCGGTCGTTCCGCCCCACCAGAAGGAGCCGGTCTGCCAAAACGACGGATTCATCCTGAAGAATGCGGACGTTTCCCTTTTCGATGTAGGCCAGTGCTTCCTCGATGCCAGCATAGTACTCGTGGTTTCCCGTCACCGCGTAGACACCGAGCGGTGCGTCCAGCTTCTGCAGCTCCTCTGCCAATTCGGCCTCCTCCGCCTTGCGGACGAGGCCGTCCACGATATCTCCCACCAGGAGCACCGCATCGGGTTTCGTTTCGTTCACGCGCTGAAAGATATGTTGCAAGCGTGCGTTGTGGATGATTTCCCCCGCGTGGATGTCGGTGACGACGGCGAGTCGGAGCTGTTCCGGTCCGCTGCCCAAGGGAGCCGGAAGTGTCATTTCCATGAGGCGGATTCTCGGAGTGAGAGCGTTGATATACCCCAAAAGAAGCAGTGCGCCGATGCCGACTCCTCCCCAGAGCCACAGGTGGGTTGTTCCCGCAGGGGAAAGGGGGCGGAGGAGAGCAGGGACAAGGCTGCTGCAAAGCCTGTAGAGATCCGTCATCAGTGCCAGAAGGAGTGCATAGGTCAGAAACCCGAGATAGAGGGCTCCGATCCAGAGGAAAGCGGTTCCGAGCCAATAGGGGAGGAGTCGGCCCAGAATGCGCCCCAGGGGATACGCAAGGAGAACGAAAAGCCAGGCACTGTAGAGGAAGGGGCGAATCCATGGAACGATGACTGTGGCGAGATGGATGTGGCGGAAGAGATACAGGTTCGTCATCGTATAGATCGAGAGAAAAAGTGTCAGAAACATGCTGATGTTTCGCACGGGTCTCTCCTTTCACGCACGCTCGGGAAGTACTCTCCGGAAAGGGGTACGACAGGAAACACGGAGGGAAGACGTGCCTTTCTCTTCCTTCTCGCTCGTATCATAACAAATCGGAGGCAGATGAAAACCGTCATTTCTGAAAGAATGCATGTCGGCACAAAAGCTGTCGCACTGTTTCTATGGAAAAACGAGATCACTCCTCCACGTGGTGGAATGAACCACAGATCGGGCCCCCACATCGTCGGCAGCTTTCTCTTCGGATTGAAACGGGAATCTTTCAACTCCTTTTGGAAAAGACCGCGACAGGGCGGTGAATGCTACAATGTTCCTGAACACCAAGAGGAGAGATTCCCGGAACGGACGAGGTCTTTCTTGAGGAAGCGCACGTATGCCTGCCTCTCTGACAAGGACTGGGGGAGAGAAAAATGAAGGACGGACGGAACGAGCGTGTTGTCTATGGCATCTCCCGGTTGACCGATTATGACATCTATCTGTTCCGGGAGGGCAACCACTGGAGTCTTCAGGACAAACTCGGTTCGCATCCCATGACGGTGGAGGGCAGTGAGGGCACGCTCTTCGCCGTTTGGGCGCCCAATGCGAAACGCGTAAGCGTTATGGGCGATTTTAACGATTGGGACTGTGGTGCACACCCTCTCGCGCCCCGGTGGGACAGCTCGGGAATCTGGGAGGGATTCGTGCCCGGAGTGGGTAAGGGATGCCTCTACAAATATCACGTCAACAACGGGGATTTCAGTGCGGAGAAGGGGGATCCCTTTGCTCTGTGGTGGGAAGAACCGCCCCGGAGCGCTTCCGTCGTGTGGTCTCCCGAACATGTCTGGAACGATGGCATGTGGATGCGCGAGAGGGCTTCCCGAAATGCCCTCGACGCTCCGTTCTCCGTGTACGAAATTCACCTTGGTTCCTGGCGGAGACGGTACGGCGCTCTTCTGAGCTACAGAGATCTCGCGGAGGAGCTCGTTCCCTATGTTCGGGACATGGGATTCACCCATGTACAGTTTCTCCCGGTCATGGAGCACCCTTTCTACGGATCCTGGGGATATCAGTGCATCGGCTATTTTGCTCCGTCGAGCAGATTCGGTACTCCCGAGGATTTCATGGCCCTGGTGGACAGATTCCACCAGGAGGGAGTCGGCGTCATTCTGGACTGGGTTCCCTCCCATTTCCCCGTGGACGGACACGGCCTGGGACTTTTCGATGGAACACACCTCTTCGAATACGCGGATCCGCGCAAGGGATTCCACCCAGACTGGAACAGTTACATTTTCGATTTCGGAAAAGGCGAAGTACGGAGTTTTCTCATCAGCAGCGCTCTCTTCTGGTTGGAGCGGTATCACGCTGACGGTCTTCGGGTCGATGCCGTGGCCTCCATGCTCTATCTCGATTACTCCCGGAAGGATGGGGAATGGGTTCCGAACGAGTTCGGCGGCAGAGAGAACCTCGAGGCGCTTCAGTTTCTCCGAAGGCTCAACGAAGCCGTCTACGAACGAGTCCCCGAGGCCCAGACCATCGCGGAAGAGTCCACTGCGTGGCCGCTCGTCTCCCGCCCCACCTATGTGGGAGGGCTCGGGTTCGGTATGAAGTGGAACATGGGGTGGATGCACGACACGCTGTCCTATTTTTCCAGGGATCCCATTTTCCGAAAATACCACCAGAATCAGCTCACGTTCAGTCTCATGTACGCCTTCACGGAGAATTTCTGCCTCTCCCTTTCTCACGACGAAGTGGTGTACGGTAAACATTCCCTCTTCTCCAAGATGCCCGGAGACGACTGGCAGAAAGGAGCCGGTCTCCGGCTGCTCTTCGGCTACATGTTCGGCCACCCCGGCAAGAAGCTCCTTTTCATGGGAGGGGAGTTCGGTCAGTGGCAGGAATGGTACCACGAAGAGGGGTTACACTGGGAACTGCTGGGTTTTCGCCCCTTCGACGGCATTCTGCGTTGGGTCATGGACCTGAACTGGTACTATCGAAATAGGCCTTCGCTGTATCGCAGGGATTTCTCCTGGGAAGGCTTTCAGTGGGTGGATTTCACCGACACGGAGAGCTGCGTTCTGAGTTTTCTCCGCTGCGATGGTCCGGAGCGAACCCTTGTGGTGTGCAACATGACGCCCGTTCCGCGGTTCAATTACCGTCTCGGCGTTCCCGGAGGGGGCTTCTGGAGAGAAGCCCTCAACAGCGATGCCACCGAATACGGCGGAAGCGGCATCGGAAACACGGGGGGAATCACAGCGGAACCCATTCCCTGGCATGGGCAATCCATGTCGCTTTCCGTGGCTCTCCCTCCCCTCGGTGTTCTTTTCTTTGAAGGGAGTTCTTCCCATGCCTAGAGAGGCAGGGGTTCTCCTGCATCTCTCCTCCCTGCCATCCTCCTGCGGCATCGGGGATCTTGGCCCGGGTGCGTATCGTTTTGTGGAATTCCTCGCCCGATCCGGCATGACTCTCTGGCAGATTCTCCCCTTCTGTCCCACCGAAGAGGGGCGCGGTAATTCACCCTACAGCGCGTCGTCGGCCTTTGCGGGAAACCCTCTCTTTATCAGCCTTGATTTTCTCGTGGGTATGGGTCTTCTCGAAACGTGCGACATCCTTCCTCCCGTTCCGTTTCGGGAGGATCGTGTGGAGTACGGAAAGGTGACGGCATGGAAAAACGCGGTGCTGGGCAAGGCTTTCGAGGCGGCGCTCCGCTCGTCCCAGCTTATGGGCGAGGTGGCGGGATTTCACAAGGCCCAACGTCACTGGCTCGAGGATTATGCGCTTTTTTCCGTACTGAAGAAAGCCTATTCGGGGCAGCCCTGGACGTCCTGGCCCGAATCGTTGCGAAAAAGGGATCCCGCGGTGTTGGCGAAAGCCCGGAAGGAACTGTGGAGGAGTGTGGAGGAGGAGATTTTCCGGCAATATCTCTTCTTTCGGCAATGGGGTGCCTTGAAGAGCTTCTGCCGTGGAAAGGGCATCGAACTGCTGGGGGATCTTCCTATCTATGTGGACCACGACAGCGCGGATGTATGGGCTCACCAGAACCTCTTCGATCTCGACGGGGAGGGACATCCGAACTCCGTGGCGGGAGTGCCCCCCGATTATTTCAGCGAGACTGGACAACGATGGGGGAATCCACTTTTTCGTTGGGGGGAGAAACGAGAGGAACTCTTCTCCTGGTGGGAGGCTCGGGTGGCCCACCTTCTCTGTTGTTGCGACCGGATCCGGTTCGATCACTTCAGAGGATTCTTCGCCTTTTGGTCCATTCCGGGAACGGAACCCACGGCAGTGCGGGGAACGTGGAGGGCGGGGCCCGGCGAGTCACTCTTCCTGGCACTGCGGGAGCGTTTCGGCAGGTTGCCTTTTGTGGCGGAGGATCTGGGTGTCATCACCGAGGATGTGCGTCGCGGCATGGAACGACTGGGGCTTCCAGGAATGCGGGTTCTTCTGTTTGCCTTTGCCGGGTTTGATGCCGAAAATCCCTATCTTCCCCACAACCATGACCGAAAAACCGTGGTCTATTCGGGGACCCACGACAACAACACTTCCCTGGGGTGGTTCGACCGGGAGGCGACGCCGGAGGAAAGAGAAGCCTTATCGGACTATCTGGGTTTCCCCCTCGGGAGAGAGGCTGTCGCAGCGGTTTTCCTCCGGATGGCGCTCAGTTCTGTGGCGGAAACGGCGATCCTTCCCATGCAGGATATCCTCGGGCTTGGCCGGGAGGCTCGTATGAACCGTCCCGGCACTGTCTCGGGGAATTGGGAATGGCGCGTACAAGGAGAACATCTTTCCCTTCCGGTGAGCGAAAGGCTGCGGCGCTTCCTTCAGCTTTACGGAAGAGCTCGAAGGTGAGCGAAGGTCGGCAGGAGCGGTTTCCCGTCGCGGGAGGTCCTGTCAGTCCTCCGTGCGTTTGGGCGACTCGGAGGAGGCGGAACGGAGTTCCTTCCGTTGCGGCGCGGGTACGGGGCCGGCCATTTCATCGAGGGTCACGAATCGGTATCCTTTTGTCTTGAGTGTGTCGATAATGCCGGGAAGTGCCTCGATAGTGGCCTCCACGCCGCTGTGAAGAAGGATGATGCCTCCGGGACCTGTTCTCGAGAGAATACGTTTCGTAATGTCTCCGGAGCTGATTCCGGTGCAGTCGGCGCCGTTGGCTGTCCAAAGCACGGTGGTCAGCCCGGATTTTCGTGCCACTTCAAGGACCGATGCGTCGTAGTTCCCTCCGGGAGGCCTGGCGAAACGGGGTGCCTTTCCGGTAATGGTCTTGAGGGTGCTGGAGCACATATCCCACTCGATATGGACATTCTCTAGAGGAAGCGAGAGCAGGTTGTTGTGGTAGTGGGTGTGATTTCCCACGGTGTGTCCTTCCGCGAGCATCCTGCGGACGATTTCGGGGCTTACTGCGGCCATGCGGCCCACGACGAAGAAGGTGGCCTTCACGCCTTTTTCCTGCAGAATGTCCAGAATGCGGTTCGTAAATCCCGGATGAGGTCCGTCGTCGATGGTGAGTGCCACATTTTTCGTGGAGATGTCGCCTCGTGCGATGACAAGCGCCTGGGCTGTGCCCTCCTTGGGTGCGTGGAACGCACACCAGAAAAGGGCGACGGTAAGAACGAGAAGCAGATTCCGCAGTTTGCGCATGAACGTGGGTACCACCTTTTCGGAAGTTTCGAAGCCTTTCAAAGAACATACGGACTCTTTGCCCATCCGTCAAGATGGACTGTCGCGGAGAGGAGCGGGCGTGTCACCTCTCCGGGTGGGGAACGGAAAGGTTTTGGGGATGTAAGCGAGGCGACGTCTTTGCGAATGAGAGAGCGTAACGCTTTTCATGCCTGAACGGAAAAGGTGACGGAAGCAGCGGCACGATCGTGCAAGGAATGGATCGAGGCTCCAAAATGTCGCGAATTTCGGGGAGTACGCAGCTCCTATGTCCCATGTCACGAAAAAAGGGTATCATGGTGCCGGTAGACGATTTTCCGAAGGCCTTTGGAAATGCTTTCCCATCAAGAGGAGATGTTCGCGTGCGGAACGAGGCGCCCCTGACTAAAGGGGTGATGTTTTCCGATGAACGACGGGTCTCCGTATTGAGCGATTCACCAAGTTGGATTATAGTGTTCCAAGGGCTTGGAGAAGACGAACGGGGTGATCTCATGAGGGACGAACGCATTCTTACCGAAGTGGGGACGAACGAATGGCAAGTGGTTGTCTTCCTCTTGGGAGATCAGAGTTTCGCGATCAACGTGGACAAAACGCGGGAGATTCTCCGATGGACGGGAGTACGCCCCGTCCCCAGGTCCCATGAGGCGATGCTGGGAATTACGACGGTACGAGGAGAAGTCATTCCCCTCATCGATTTGGCGGCATTTCTCGGACATGTTCCTCAGGTTGAGCAGGAACAACGAAAGGTCATCGTCGCCGAATTCAACAAGATGAAGCTCGGTTTCGTCGTGGACGCGGTTGAGCGCATCTACCGCATCAATTCGGACGAGTTGGATGCCACGCTTTCTGGAACGTTTCTCGGTGAGAATGCGCTTTATGTCATCAAGCGGGAAGGACGGAACATCCTGCTTCTCGATTATGAGAGAATCGTTCAGGTGGTAAATCCCGTGCTCTCCGCCCAATTCCACGTGGATTCCCGCACGGCGAAGAACGTGGTGCAGGAAATCGGCGATCCGAACAAGTACAAGATTCTTGTCGCCGAGGATTCTCCGTTGATTCGGAAGCTCATCCAGGATGCCCTTGGCCAAGGCGGTTTCCACAACGTGGAGTTGGTGAGTCACGGAAAGGCGGCCATGGATCGTCTTTTGGACGAAGGAGAGTCCTTTCACCTCCTGATCACCGACATTGAGATGCCTAAGATGGACGGGCTCACACTGACCCGCAGAGTCAAGGAGGATGAACATCTTCGCAGGCTGCCCGTGATCGTTTTCTCTTCCATTATGGCCGACGACATCAAGAGAAAGGCCGTCAGCGTCGGCGCGGACGCCCAGATCACCAAGCCGGAAATCGACATTCTTGTCGAAACGGTGTGCAGACTCCTTGTTCAGCGGTAAGAGGAAGGGACACAGCGGAGTTCCCATGGGCGTTCTTCCCTACTGGGACAGGGACGTGGACCTGGACATCGCGTCCTGGGTTTCTTACAGTCTGGATTTCGCGCCCGTGTCCATCAATTCCATGTACAGCGAGCAGCTCCGCTCCATAGCCGCCTTTGCGCTCGAAGTGGGGAGCGAGTTCCTGTACCTCAAAAGTCTGCGGAGCGGTCGTGTGGGAACGCTGTTTCCGGACCATCTCATCGATCCCGAGCGCGATGGGGGGGGACGGCTTGGTTTTTCGATGGTATTCGGATATTCGTCGATCATGGAGACGTTGACCCATCTTCTCGCCCAGGCCGTGCCGGGGCTGAAAGCAGGGTTGACTCTTTGCGGTGTCTGGGACCGCTTCATGTTGCTGGATGAGTGCAAGGTCATCGCTCTCGCGAGTGAGAATCCTTTTTTCGATGAGGAGCCCTTTCTGAATATGCTCACGGAAGTCTTGCAGAAGGCTGCGGGAAAGAACTCCTTCGCCGCATTTTTTGCCGAGCGTTTCGGTTACCGGAGGGGTGCGATTTCCTACGAGACCGACGACGTGACACAGCTCGCCATCTCTCAGCTCCTCTTTGATTTCGAGCTGGAGGAGACCAGAAAAATTGTCGGTCCCCTGCCTCAGGTGGCGTTGGAGGGTATCTTTCGAGGAACACAGGAGGACGCCTTCGCCTGAGGGGGAGCGGTTTTTCCGGAGGGCTTATGCGCTCTGCTTCCGTCAGTGAGTGTAGTACGCTACGGCGGGGTATCCAGCCCCGCCGTGTTGTTATGAAGAAAACGAGGTGGCCTGCATGGAAACGGAGACCGCAAAGAACGCACGTCGTGTCGTTTCCTCGATGTCCGGGGACGACCGTCCGGATTGGACGGATTATTTCATGTCCATCGCGTCGGTTGTCGCTAGCAGGAGCACCTGCCTGCGGCGGCAGGTTGGGGCGGTGATCGTGCGGGGGCGGCACATCGTGAGCACCGGTTACAATGGAGCACCCAGAGGTGTTCGACACTGTACGGTTGTGGGGTGTCTTCGGGAGGAGCTCGGCGTTCCATCGGGCGAGCGCCACGAGATCTGCAGGGGGTCCCATGCGGAGATCAACGCCATCGTCCAGGCGGCGGCGACGGGGTCATCCACGGAGGGAGCGGAGCTGTACTGCACGCACGAACCCTGCAGTTTCTGCACCAAGGCGATCATCAACGCGGGGATCCACAGGATTGTCTTCGCCTCGCCCTATCCCGATCCTTTGGCGCGTACATTGCGCGAGGAAGCGGGTGTCGAGGTGGAACAGGTGCGGATCGAGGGATGATGTTGCGTGCTCTTCCTTGGTTGCTTCTTTGCGTGGATCGATCTTGGGGGAGCGGTCGGAATCGGACAAGACCGAAAGAAACACTGTTCAGGAGGATGAGCGATGACAAAGGACAGGGAGCATGCGTTGACGTTGTTGAAACAGCACAACACAGAGGAGATGCACGTGAAACACGCTCTTGCCGTGGAGGCGGCGATGCGGCATTTTGCGGTGAAATACGGGGAGGATCCCGACGCGTGGGGTGTGGTGGGACTGCTTCACGACATCGATTGGGAGGAGACGATGGCTGACCCGCAGCGGCATACGGAGAAGGCTCTTCCGTGGCTGCGGGAGGCAGGGTACCCGGAGAGTGTTGTTCGTGCCGTGCGTTCGCATGCCTGGGGTCTCCTTCAGGAGGATGTGAAACCCGAGAGTCCTATGGAGAAGGTCCTGTATGCCATAGACGAACTGACGGGATTCGTGGTTGCCGTAGCTCTCGTGCGCCCCAGCAAATCTCTGGGCGACATGGAGGGAAAATCGGTGAAAAAGAAGTGGAAGGACAAGGCATTCGCTCGGGGTGTCGATCGCGATGTCATTGCCAAGGGAGCGGAGCTGCTCGGTGTGTCGCTGGACTCGCTCATTGAGGAGGCGATCGTTGCCCTTCGTCCCGTGGCGAAAGAAATCGGATTGGAAGGATAGACAAGCGCTCGCCTCTCCCAGGGAGGGGGCTGAGACAATCCCCTTGCTGCTCCCTCCCTGTCGTTTCGAACGAATGCCCTTCACTGTTCTTGCAGGTGTTCCGGGTCTTCCACGTCGTAGCGGAAATCGCAGTAGCAGTGTCCTTCCATGAGCGTATGTTCCCTGGTGAGGCGAATGCCCGTATTGAATCCCTCGATGAACGCGAAATCCCGTTCGCAGGAAAGCGTTGTCCCCAGATCGCGCATCCCAAGGTACTCGTAGAGTTCAGCGTAGGCGCATCGTGTCACGTTAAAAGCAAGATGTCGGGAGTTCTGTTGCAGGACGGTTATTTCGAGGGCGTTGCCGTCCTGCCATCGGTCGATGACGTTTGTCAGCTTCTCCAGGGAATTTCCCCCGAAACGCTCCGCACACGTCAGTCCTTCCTCCATGGCGCACTGTGCGATGGTTTCTCCAAGCACACGGCGTGTTTCCTCTTTGCCGAAGGCCTTCTCCAGAGCGGGAAGAAGGTTTTTGAGAAGACGTGCTTCCACCTCTCTCCGCAAAAGATGTGGAATGTCCTCGATGTTTTTGGTTTCCGCCATAGGTCTTCACCCCTTACGTGGCCATGTTCCGCGGCTTCTTCGTTTTTTTTCCGTGCAGGCTTCTCTCTCGTTACCGGTGAACTTCTGCGGCAAGAGCAAGAGAAGCGGTAAAACCCAAAACGGTCACGTCAGGCAAAAAAACAACGAGGCGGCTCGCGAAGGTTGTCCTTGCGCCGCCTCGTCCGTCGTCTACGATCCTGTTTAAAATCCCCCGCCGGAGAGATTGGCCGCGGGGGTGTGTGCGTTCGGATCAGGAGGGAAGGGGTGTGGTCATATCCTCAAGGATCGCCTCAAGGTCTTCCTCGTGCTCCACCTCGTCCTCCAGGATTTCCAAGGCCATGTGATAGGTCACGACATCCTTGTCCTTGACGAAGTCGAGGATCTTTCTGTAGACCTCGATAGCGCACTGCTCCCCTTGAATGTTCTGCTGAACCAGTTTCAGTGTGTTCGGATCGGAAGGAACATCGTAACCACAGTTCGTCTGCTCGTACCATGCCTTCGGTTCAAGCAGCGGAGTTCCTCCGAGCTGGATGATGCGCTCCACCAGCATGTCTGCATGGCGAAGCTCGTCTTGGGCGTGTTCCTCGAGTTCGCCCTGAATGATACCGCGCATCCTTCCCTTGGCGACTTTGGCCCCGATCCAGTACTGGTAGTATGCGAGCCATTCATCCGCCAGGGCTTTGTTGAGCAGTTGCAGAAGCTCCTGCACGTTTACGCCCACGATCTCGATTCCCTTAGTTCCCATCATGATTCCTCCTTTTGTCTGAAGTTGTTTTACTTGAGACCCTTTCCTATTTTACCAGAGGCATGTCTTTCGTCCAAATGGAGTTACTGGGTCCGAGCGATGGAATGTGCCGTTTCGGCAAAAAGATCCCAGAAGGTCTCTTCTCGTGCGGTTCGCGTCGACAGTGCCTCAAGGCTCAGGACCCACAGATCCAAAGGAAGTGCGGGACGAATCAGCGCTTCTCCGAGAGGCATGAGATTGCGTTGGAGCACAAGGGCATCTTCCTCCGTGTCGGTGATCCAGAACCACCAGTTGATAGCGTCCTGCTCCTCCGTGTCTCTGTCGAAGAACCAGGGAAGGAAGACTCTCCGTTGCCAGAGGAGAAAGAGGTGGAGTCTGCCGATGTCCCAGCACACGGCATCCATCTCGTCGCGGTGCAGGTTTCTTCCCGTGAGGGATGGTGGCGCGAGGCGACAGTAAAGCCTGTCGGTGTTGCGGAACCCCAACTCGTCGTTGGGGTGAGGGGGGACATGCATGTATTGTTCGAAGTCATAGTGCTGGAGCAGCAAAAGGTCTAGTTCGAGATGGGAAACCGAGATGTCCTTTGCGTGGAGGAACGCTCTCATTTCCTGGAGGTTCGGAGGGATGACGGCGGCGTTTCCGGGGAGCGGGTATCTGTCCAGGAGGAGGCGCACGGAAGGATGTTCCGCATAGGTCCATGTGAGCGTGTCCCCTGCTTCGCGGCGGAAAAGCTCTTCCTTCGTCAGGGAAGGGAACCAGGGGAGGCATGCTCCGGGGCGGGGTTCCTTGAGCCCCCACCTGCCGAGAAAACTACGGCGGAGAAGGAGTTCCATCCTGTTGCGTCGGAGCATTTTTCGAGGGTCTTTCGGTGTTGTGCCAGGTGCGGCATCATAGTAAGCCAAAGCGGCTTCGGAACGAAAGCGTTGCACGCCCGCATCGCTCAGAACATAGACCGCGCCTTCTTTTGTAAGGAGCCCTTCGCGTTCCAGAGCCGGAAGTGCGTGTGGATCTTCTCCGGCGAGCGAGACGGTCTCCTCGTTCCAGCAAGGATGTCGGGCATCGAAAAGCAAAAGCACGGCCTCTTCGCTCATGGGTGAACCTCCTTTTATTCGTGTTTCGAACGCGGGAAACGTGATGGACCTCGTCTGCTCTGTTCTCAGAGTATAGTACACGAGAGGCAATCTGTCCGGAGCGCATCTGCGCCCGTTGTAGCGTTCGGCCCGTGGGGTTCGACAGGGAAGGCTGGGCGTTGTCTCAAAATCGACCGGTCAGACGGATCTGTCGATGGAGCGCGGGGAGGAATCGCCGGATGTCGTCGGGTAATCACCGGCAACGATGGCCGGCAGGCCTTTCCGACGGTGCCCGGTTGTGGGGGCTGGCGAGGAGACACATTTTTTGAAACCTCCTCAACTTTTTGACTTGCGGTGCATTGACGCTGTTGCAACAAAAAGACCAAAGGGATCTGTTACAATTCTTCAGAACAAGAGATGTCACTCCGGGAGGTACGGACATTGTGAAATTTCCTGCGGATTTTTCCTGGCGTGCACTGTTCCTGGGATTGGGTGGCGCCGCAGTCATAGCCGCGAGCAGCACTTACGTGGCGTTACGGCTTGGAGCGCTCCCGTGGCCGACTATTTTTGTCGCCGTAGTGAGCATGGCATGCCTCCGTCCCTTCGGAGCCTCCCTGCGGGAAATCAATGTAGCCCACACAGGAATGTCCGCCGGCGGGCTTGTGGCGGGAGGCGTGGCCTTCACCTTGCCCGGGCTCTGGATGGCCGATCCGGAAGCGACGCTTTCCGCAGCCCAGGCTCTTGGTGCGGCATCTACGGGGGCACTTCTGGGAGCGTTCTTCACGGCTGTGGTGCGGCGCTCTTTCATTGAAGAGCAACAGTTGCCCTATCCTATGGGAGCGGCTGCGGCGGAGACGCTTCTCGCCGGGGATTCCGGGGGAAGGAAGGCCCGGGTGTTGTTTGGCTCGTTGGGGTTTTCCGGGGTGATCACGGCTCTCCGGGATGGAGTCGGAGTGATTCCCGCGTTGGTGGGGAATCCTGCGACGCTCGGATTCTGGCTCTCTCCGATGGCACTTGGAATCGGGTACATCATCGGCCCCCTGTTCATGGGCTCCTGGCTTGCGGGGGGAGTTCTCGCCCATGGTTTGTTTCTTCCCCTCGGGTTCAGGTTCGGTCTCTTTTCTTCGGAGGAGGCGGCCCTGCTCATGAAGAACAGCCTTGGTATCGGCCTTATCGTCGGTGCTGGGGTGGCCACGCTGCTCCGGGGAATGGTGCGACTTGGCCACAGAGGAAGGGGGCTTTCTCTCTCCGGGTGGAAATGGTCCGCCTTGACCGTAGCCGGGGGATGTGCGCTGCTTACCGCAGTGATGGGACTTTCTCTGCCGCTGTCGCTTCTTGTCGTCTTCGGAGTGTGGCTTTGCGTGATCATGGCGGCCACGCTCACCGGGCAAACGGGGATCGATCCCATGGAGGTCTTCGGTATTCTTCTTGTCCTGTTCGTGCGGTGGTTTTTTCCGCTCGGACGCGGCGAGGCCTATCTTCTTGCGGCGGTGGTCGCCGTGGCGACGGGACTTGCCGGAGATGCGCTGCAGGATTTCAAGGCTGGTCATGTATTGGGCACGAACCCTTTCTCGCAATGGCTCAACGAGGTAGGGGGCGGCATGGTCGGTGCGTTTGTCGCTGTGGGGGCGCTTTTCATCATGAAGGATGCTTACGGAGCAATGGGTCCTGGAACACAACTTGTCGCGCCGCAGGCGTTTGCGGTAAAGAGCGTCGTCGAGGGGCTGTTTCACGGAGGATTTTTTCTCGGCGGAGCGATAACGGGGATGCTCCTCGCGTTGTTGGGCATTCCCGCCATGACCTTGGGAATCGGCGTCTATCTCCCCCTTTTCATTTCCACTACGGCGGGGATTGGAGGAGGCGTGCGCCTGCTCGTCGACAAAACGGGAAAGAGGACGGATGGCAACGAAACCCTGATCGCTTCGGGGTTTCTTGGAGGTGAAGGACTCGTGGGGGTTCTGATTGCTCTTTTGAAGGTGGTGACCGGGGGATGAGTCTTTCCTGCCTGATCGGACATGCCCAGGACGAAAGAGGAGGGACGGGGTGCACGGTGCTCTTGTTTCCCGAGGGTGCCACGGCGTCTGGCGATGTGCGGGGTGGTGCTCCGGGTGGACGGGAGACGGCTCTCCTGGATCCGGCGTGTTCCGTGGAGCGCATCGATGCGCTGCTCTTCACGGGAGGAAGCGCTTTCGGTCTCGATGCTGCGTCGGGAGTTGTCGCTTTTTGCGAGGAACGAGGATGGGGTTTCGATGTGGGAGTGGGGGTCGTACCCATTGTTCCCGGCGCTTGCATTTTCGATCTCCCCGTGGGGAATCCCGGGAGTCGCCCCGATCGGGCCATGGGCTTGGCTGCCTGTAACGCGGCCAAGCCGTGGAGCGAATCCCCTTTGGGGAATGTCGGTGCCGGCACAGGGGCCAGTGTGGGGAAATATCTCGGTCCCGAAGGAGCCATGAAGGGAGGCTTCGGGTGGGCGAGTGCCGATGTCGGTGACGTGACGGTTCTCGCGGTTGCGGTTGTCAATCCTTTGGGTGCCGTGCGTGAGGAGTCGGGGATGTTTCTGGCCGGGGCGGTGAGAAACGGGACAATTCTTTCTCCTCTTGGAGCGCTCCGAGGTGAGGTGAGAGGCGAGGACGAACTCTGGGGGAGGAACACCACACTCGTCGCAGTGGTGACGAACGCGAGGCTCTCGAAATCGGAATGCCGCAGGGTGGCCATCATGGGGCACGATGGACTTGCCGCGGCGATCTTTCCCGTACACACCCCCTTCGATGGAGACACGGTCTTCTGCGCTTCCGTTGGCACGGTCGCCGGTAACCCTCTTCTGGTGGGGACGTTGGGGACGTCTCTGGTCGCGGAGGCTATACGACGAGGGATTCGCGAGGCGGTGGGCGCTTATGGGCTGTCGGCGGCCAGGGATATTGCGAGTGGGTGTGTCTGATTGTCGACCCGGTGCGGGACTTTTTGCCCGGGGACAGGCTGTTTTGCGGATGCAGCGCTTCCGGATTGCAAAGACAATGAGAACGTTTCTTCCAAGTGGGAGAAGCTCTTTTTTAAAAAATCCGGGGGGAGGTGTGGAGTGTGATTCGATTGCTTCTGGCGGACGATCATCCTCTCACTAGATCGGGAATTGCCGCGTATCTGGAGAAGGAACAGGACATGACACTGGTGGGTGAGGCCGGGGACGGGGAGGAAGCCTGGGAAAAGATCCGGGCGTTGAAACCTCACGTGGCCCTTCTGGATATCCGCATGCCAAAGGAGGACGGCGTTGCGGTGGCCCGAAAAATAAAGGAGGCACGTCTTCCCGTGGTGCCTCTCATGCTCACGTCTTACGATGCGCAGCAGTATGTGGTCGCCTCGTTGCGCGCAGGTGCCAAAGGGTATGTGCTGAAGACCGCGACGCCCGAGGAGTTGACTCGGGCGGTCCGGGTCGTGGCCGGCGGCGGGATTTATCTGGACAGCGAGGTCTCCAGGAGCATGGAGGGCGGGGATTTCACCCCCGAACCTCTTTCTACCCGGGAGAGGGAAGTGCTTCTCCTGGCGGCGAAAGGGCACTCCAGCAAGGAAGTGGCACAGGAGCTTTTCATCAGCGACAGGACGGTTCAGACCCACTTGGCGTCGATTTATGACAAACTCGGGGCAAAGAACAAGACCGAGGCGATGTTGCTGGCCCTGAAATACGGTATCGTCACAATGGAGGAGCTGCTCGAGTGAAACGCCATCTCCTGGTGGTCCTTGTCCTCGCAATCTTTCTTCCCTCAGTGGCGACACTTCTGGCGGCGGGGATGGGCATTGTGGAGCACGAACGGGCTATGCAGCTCGTGGCGCATTCCTACGTCCAGGATCTTGCAGAAACCGTCGCATCACGCCTGGATCCTGGATGGGGGATTTCCAGGCGCTTTCCGGGGCAGCAGGTAGTGACTCCTTCTCTGCTCACGATCACGAGGCTTCTGTCCTGGCGGCTTTCGCTGCCGGGATGGGTGGCCGTTGTGGATGGGGAGGGGCGTGTCCTCACCGCATCGCCGGGAGCGGAATCACTGTCGCACATTCTTCCGGGGCAGGTGCCTCTCGGAAGAGCCGTGGAGATCCGCGACAGGGGCAATGTGTACACCGTCGCGGTCTACCCCGTCGGGGACGTGGGGTGGTACGTGGTGGCTGCGGTTTCCTGGGAGCAGCTTCTTGGGCCGATGCTTCGCTACGGCACGTTGTGGGCCGTCATGGTGGGTGTGTTCGCCATTGCGGCGCTTCTGGCGGTGTGGGCGCTTTGGCGATGGCTCATCAGCCCTCTCAAGGCACTCGAGACCGAGGTCTCCCGTCTCCGTTGGGGCGAGGATCTTCCTGCGGCGGACGAGCCGGGGGCCGTATTCGAAATCCGCCGCCTTCGCGCCGTTCTGAAGCATCTTGCACAGACCGCAATCGAGAAGGCACATCTCATGCGTCGTTACGTCACCGACATGGTGCGTGTCCAGGAGGAAGAGCGGGGGCGTCTTGCCATGGAGATTCACGACGGACCGCTTCAGGATGTGACGGCCCTGATTCAGCAATTGCACCTCACGAAGAGAGCGACGACGCAGGAAGAACAGCTTCGGCGTCTCTCTCTCGCCGAAGAGGGAGCGGGGTTGGTGGTGCGGGAACTGCGGGGGCTTTGCGATGAACTGTCCCCGCCATGGCTTGATCTGGGGCTTTCCCAGGCGCTCACGGAAATGGGAGAGCGCTTTGCGGGGCATCTCGACGTGGATGTTTCTGTGGAATGCGACCAGAGCGTCGAGGGTGTGTTTCCCACAGAAAGCGTGCTCACGCTCTTTCGGGTTGCGCAGGAAGCCGTGCACAATGCGGTGCGCCACGGCGAAGCCACACGGATCGAGATTCGGGGATATCGGGACGAAAAGGGGCGCCATTTCATTTTGGACATTGAGGACAACGGCAAGGGGTTTTCTCCGGTGTCCGATTTCACGACGCTGCGTGTTCAAGGACACCGTGGACTTGCGAACATGTCCGAACGGATGACTCTTTCGGGCGGTCAGATCATCGTCCGGTCCGCTCCGGGCGAAGGAACCCGCGTACGGTGCACACTCCCCCTGGAGGACGGGGCAGGGGTCATTTCCGCTTCATCCGAAAGTGCCCTCCCCAAACTCCCTTGACGTCGGAGACGAAGACAAATCCCTTGTCTCCGATGATGCGCGTGGCTGTCTGGATATCCTTTCGCCCGCAGATCACCTTGATGACGTAGCGGACGCCGGTGCGTCCTTCTCCCGTGAGGACCGTCGTGCCGAATCCCTCTTCCCGGAGGGTTTTGATCATGTCGAAGGTTTCCTCATTGCGCTCGGAGATGACCTCAAGGAGGACGAAGGCGTTCAGAAGTCGTTCCTCGAGAAACGCTCCGAGAAAGTTCCCCATGGCATACCCCCCGCAGTAGGCGATGAGCTGGGGTATTTCGAGAGGTTTGCCTCCACCGATGACGTAGCCGAGAATCACCATGTAGAGCATGACCTCGAAGAACCCGATGCAGGCTGCGATGAAGCGCCTTCCCCGCACGAGGAGGAGAATTCGGAAGGTGCCGCAGCTCACGTCGAGAATTCGAGCGCCGAAAATCATCAGAAGACCGATCATATCTATGTTCATGGCGATGCTCCTTTGGGAGGAAACTCGAATTCCTGTATAGTGTACATGGTTCTCCCCGAAGACGGAACCCCGGAAAAGGCCGTTTTCTCCGGGATGGCCGGGGATGTTTTCCCTCGGTGCCGGAATCCGGAACAACACGCTTTGATTTGCGAGAGGAGGGAGCCCTTCGGGCACGGCTATGCGATTACGTATCCTCGGCGCTGCCGGTGAAGTCACCGGTTCGAGTTACCTGCTTGAAGTCGGAGAGAGCAGGATACTTGTCGATTGCGGTCTTCATCAGGGCAAGGACGAAGACCGCCTGAACAGGGAGCCCTTTCCTTTCACCCCGGAGAGCCTCACCGCCGTGGTGTTCACCCACGCCCATCTGGACCACACGGGAAGAGCTCCGCTTCTGGTAAAACAGGGATTTTCAGGGGCAATCCGAACTACGCTTCCCACGGCTGAACTCGTCAGAGTCCTTTGGGCGGATTCCGCCCATCTCATGAAGGAAGAGGCGGAATGGCGTTCCAGGAAGAATGCGCGAAAAGGGTTGCCCCCGGTAGACGTGCTCTATGATCAGGAGGATGTGACAAAGGCATTGGGACATCTTGTCCCCGCAAGCTACGACGACGTCATCTCCCTGGCGCCTGGTGTCAAGGTCCGTTTTCGCGACGCAGGGCACATCCTGGGCAGTGCGGTGCTCGAATTCTGGCTTTCCGAAGGCGCGTCGCAGAAAGAGGTGAAGGTCGTCTTCTCCGGGGACCTCGGTCCCCAGGAGACAGTGATGGAACGAAATCCTGCCCTGATCGAGGATGCGGACTACGTGATCATCGAATCCACCTACGGAGATCGCCTTCACAGAACAAATGCGGAAAGCCGCGACGAATTCAGGGAGATCATGAGACTCGCTCTCCGGAGTAAGGCGAAGGTACTCATTCCCACCTTCGTGGTGGATCGTGCGCAGCGGGTTCTGTATGAGATCATGCTCCTGCAGAAGGAAGGGGTTCTGGAGAACGGGATTCCCATTTTCTTCGATTCCCCCATGGGGGTTCGCGCCACGGAGATCTATCGGAAGCACATGAATCTTCTCTCTTCCGAAATCCAGGGCCATGTGCACCGGGGGAACGATCCCTTCTCGCCGGAACAACTCCGGTACATTTCCGACGCGGAGGAGTCTCGGGACATCAACAGTGTGAACCGTGCGGTGGTTCTCGCCGGAAGCGGCATGTGCAACGGAGGACGCATCGTGCACCATCTGAAGCACAACCTGTGGAACGAGAAATGCCATGTTTGCTTCGTGGGGTACCAGGCACAGGGAACGCTGGGGCGACGCCTTGTGGACGGAGTGAAGCGCGTGCGCATCGCTGGAGAAGAAATCAGCGTGAAAGCGCGACTGCATACGATCAATGGCTTCTCTGCCCACGCAGACCGAAGAGACCTTCTGAAGTGGGCGGGAAATTTCGCCAACGGTCCCCTCTTCATCGTAACCCACGGAGAGCTGAAGTCGTCCCGTTCTCTCGCGGAAGGACTGACGGGGCTCGGATTCCGGGCGGAAGTGCCCACACCGGGGCAGGAGTTCGCGCTGGAGGCGGAGCATGCCTTTGCCCCTGAAGCGATCGTTCCCGTCTTTCCCGGATCGAAGGAGGCGGCAGCGAAACGGCTTCTTTCCGACGTGGCGATCATTGCTTCCGACATCCAGGATGCGGATGACCTTCCCGACGAGGATCTGCTTCCTCTTCTCGAGTCCTCGCGAACGCTTCTGCAGATTGTTCGGGACAGAATGACCGAGAAAGCCCGGGGGCGGGCAAGCTGAGACGTCGGGAGAGCCTTTGACCGGTCGGTTGCTTTCGTTTGTACGGAGGGTGACAGCAACGGGGCGAAACCGGCAGAGGAGGATGTGGTTCTTGGTGAAACGTTATGCGGGAATGCTTTTCTGGGTTTTCCTTCTCCTGGGGGGGATCGGCTTGGGAGCATGGAAAGCCCTTTCGAGGGAAAAGCCGGCTCCGCCGGTGAGTGTGGCGGCCATCAAGGCGGAGCGAGGGATGCCCGTAACGGTGGTCACCGCCGAGAAGGGGTATTGGGAGTCCTGGATCTCTCTCTATGGACGCGTGCAAACGGCCAACCCTCATTCGGTGGCATCGGATCGGCAGGAATACGCCCTGACCGTGGATGTCAACGTGGGAGATCGTGTGACGAAGGGGCAGGTGCTCGTCACGCTGGACACGCGGACGGCGGCACAGAACATGGCCGCACTGAGGGCCAGGAGCGCCGAGGCCCAGGCTCAGTACGAACGGCTTCGCTCCCTCCACGCCGCGGGAGGTACGAGCATGCAGGAGGTGGAGTCCGCTTTCGCCGCCGCTCAGGACGCCAGGGCGCGCCTCGCGGAATCCCAGACGGGTCTTTCGCGCCACAAGGTGACGGCCCCGGTGGGGGGAATCGTTCTCAGCCGTACGGTGGAGCCTGGGGAACTCGTCTCCCCGGGCAAATCGCTCTTTGTCGTGGCCGACCTGGATGACCTCGAAGCCGTGATGGACGTTGCTCCCGGCGATCTCCCCCGAATCCCGCCGAATCCGAAGGTCATGGTGCGTTCTCACGTGAACGGGTGGGTGGATGCCCGTTTCAAGCGTCTCGATCCTCAGGCGGATGTCACGACAGGGCTTTACGCGGCGGTCTTCTCCCTTCCTTCGGGATCGGGGTTGCTCCCCGGCGCTGTCGTGGAGGGACAATTACGGCTTCTCGCCCTGGAGGATGCGGTCTCCCTCCCCTACGAAGCGGTGCGCCCCCTGGCGACGCGCCACGTGGTGTACGTCGTCTCCGGAGATGTGGCGGAGGAGCGGGAGGTCCGCATCGATGACACCCGGGACAACAGAACCCGCATCGTCTTCGGCCTCGAAGGGGGCGAGCGGGTCGTCTTCAAGGGGGCGGAACGTCTCTTCCCCGGGGCGAAAATCTGGATTCAGGGACAGTGACGATGGATCTCATCGGGATCTCGGTTCGAAGGCCTGTCCTGACGTCGGTGATCATGATCATCGCCGTGCTTCTCGGGCTTTATTCCTTTTCGCGCCTCGGCGTGACGCTCCTCCCCAAGCTCGATATTCCCGTCGTGCAGGTGCGGGTTCCCTACAAGGGGGCCAATCCCCTCGAGGTGGAGCGACTCGTGGTGCGCCCCGTGGAGGATGCCATCGCCACTGTGGAGGGTGTCACAAAGATCACCGGCTATGCGCTGGAGGGGATGGCCTATGTGATGGCGGAGATCGCCTACGAAACGGACATCACCCAGGCGACTCTCGACATTTCCACCCGGGTCAAGAGCATCACGGCGGCGCTTCCCGACGATGCGGACGAACCGGTGGTCAGGAAATTCGACATCAATGCCCGGCCTTTTCTGATTCTCGTAGTCAACTCTCCGCTTCCCGCACACCGGGTTCGGGACATAGCGGACGATCGCATCGCCCGGGCGCTCACACAGGTGCCGGGTATGGCGGCGGTGGATCTTTTCGGGGGGCGTGTCCGGGAGATCCACCTGAACGTGACGCCTCTGACGCTGCGTACCCACGGGTTGAGTCTAAAGAAGCTCTCGAACCTCGTGAAGGATACGAATTTCAACTCTCCTTCGGGACACATCGCAAGCGGTTTTCGGGAGACCACGGTGCGGGTGGTGGGAGAACCCGCGCGCCCGGAGGATCTGGGAAAGATAGGTATTTCTCTGCACGGGGGGCGCTCTCTCCGTCTTGGTGACGTGGCCACCGTGGAGGATGGTTTTGCCGAGGAACGGACCAGAGCCCGCTACGATGGAAGAGATGCGGTCCTGCTGGAACTCGTGGCTCGCCCCAACGAGAATATTGTCCGTATCGCGGGGGATGTACGACGGGAACTCGTCCGCCTTGAACGTTCCCTCCCCGAAGGCTTTTCCATCGGTGTGGTGTACGACGGGAGCGAATTCGTCGAGAAGGCGATCCGCAACGTCATCCGGGACATGATCACAGGAACCGTCCTGACGGCGCTCATCCTTTTTCTTTTCCTCCAGCGCATGGGAGCTACGGTGGCGGTGGCCGTGGCGATGCCGACGGCCATCATCGCCACGTTCATTCCCATGTATCTCGCGGGGTTCACCCTGAACATCATGAGCACTCTCGGCCTCGCCGTGTCGGTGGGTGTTCTGGTGAACAACTCCATTCTCGTTCTGGAGAACATCTATCGTTATCGGGAGCTTGGCGAAGGGCCGGAGTCGGCGGCGATCAAGGGGACGAAGGAGATCGCCGCCTCCGTGCTCTCCACAACGGCGACGAATTTGGGTGTCTTCATTCCCGTTGCCTTCATGGGGGGCATGGTGGGCCAGATGTTCCGAGAGTTCGCGCTCACCGTGGTTTTCTCGACACTCTTTTCCCTGTGGATGGCCTTTACGGTGACGCCCATGGCGGCGGCCCGTCTTGGCAGCGAAGGAAAGCCTGTGTCCCGAACGGCGCGTTTCCTCACGGGATGGTGGCAATGGCTCTACGGAGGACTCGAGGATCTGCATCACCTTCTCTTGGGAAGGGCCATGAGGCACCCGCTGCTCACCGTGGGATTTTTCGTTCTGCTTTTCGCGGGATCACTGATGCTCTCGAAACAGGTGGGGTTCGAGTACGCTCCCCGGGTCGATCAGGGAACCATCGCCATCGGGGTGACTTTGTCGAGCACGGCATCTCTGGAGGCCACGGATGAAGTGCTCCGGCATGTGGAAGCCACCCTTGCGGGAGATCCCCGCATCCGCTCCATGAGTACCACTCTGGCCGGCGGAAGATCCGGTGTGAACAGCGGAAGAGTTCGCGTGTATCTGGTGGAAGAGAGCGAGCGGCCTTCCGCCTTTCGCATCGCCTCGGAATGGCGGAGAAGGTTTGCGAATGTCGCCGATGCGGACATCTCCGTCGAAGTGGCTTCCCAGCGGGGCGGATCCCGGGGAAAACCCGTTGAAGTGACTATCGCGGGAGAAGATCTTGACGAACTCAGCGCGCTTTCCGAACGCGTCAAGGATGCCATGCGCACTGTGGAAGGGCTGGTGGACATCGACACGGACTGGAAGGTCGGCAGGCAGGAAATCCGCCTGATTCCCCGGCACAATCGCTTCGCTGAGCTGGGAATCTCCCTCAAGGACGTGGCGGAGGAGCTTCGGGGTTACCTGAGCGGCATCGAATCCGGCGTGTTTCGCGACCAGGGGCTCGAATACGACATTCTCGTACAGCTCCATCCCGCGTTTCGCGCCAATCCCTCGGTGGTCGCGGGACTTCCGGTGTGGACACCCGGGGGGTTCGTGCCTTTCGGGGAACTCGCCGAAGTGGAGTACACTCAGGGACCCACGGCCATCTACCGCCTGGACCGTCAGCGAACGGTGACGGTGAATGCCGATGTGGCGGGCAGAAGCGTCGGCGATGTCGTGACGGACCTCCGGAAAAAACTGGATGTGCTGGCCGTTCCGCCAGGGTATCGTTTTCTCTTTCGCGGAGAAGCCGAGGATATTCAGGAGAACTACGGAAGGCTTTACGCGGCATTCGGCATGGCTGTGGTGCTGACCTTTCTCATGATCGCCGGCATCCTCGAATCATATATTTACGCGCTCGTCATCATGCTCACCGTTCCCCTTGCCGTCATCGGCGTTTATCCGGCGCTCCTGCTGTCGGGGGTGGCGGTGTCCATCTACGGACTTCTCGGAATGGTCATGCTCGTGGGGCTTGTGGTGAACAATGCCATCGTCATCGTGGACTATGCGGAGATCCTCAGAAAAGACGGAAAGGATGCCTCCCTCGCCGTGGAAGAGGCGGTTTCGGTGCGGCTGCGCCCTGTCATCATGGCCGATGTGACGACCCTGATCGCCATGTTGCCTCTTGCCTTGGGGCTTGGCACGGGAGGACAATACCGGGCACCGATGGCCATCGTGCTCTGTGGAGGTCTTCTCGCGGGAGGAACGCTCGCGGTTTTTCTCATCCCTCCCATCTACGTGGGCATGTGGCGTCTTCAGGAACGGTTCATCCGAAGGAGGCTTCAGGATGCGTAAAGGTCTGTTCTTCTGGGGAATTCTTCTTGTCGTGGGGGGAATTCTCGTTGCGGGAGCCGTCTATTTCGGGAAGGCACCCTCCTCTGTGCCCGGAGACGGAGTGCTGCCACCCTTTTCCGAGACAAGGGTTCCCCGGCTTCTTCTCCAGGCGGAGGGGACGCAGATTCCGGCGCTTCTTCCGGAGCTGTTGGAGGAAGTGGGAAATTTTTCCGAGTTCGGCGGGATAGGGGTTTTGCTTGAGCATTCTCCCGTGGGAATTTCCGACATGCTGCGACGCTTTCTCCTTCTTGCCCGTTTCTGGGGGCGTTTCGGCGCCATCGCGGAATGGCATGATGGGACGGCACAGATGGGTTTCGTCGCCCGTCTTTCCGACGAAGACAGCGCGGCGTTGGCCCGGGGGAAGGTCCCTTCCCGGTGGAACGTTCCGCTCCCGGAGCTGGAGATACAGGTCGATTCGGGCACGGGGAACCGGGAAATGCGTTTGAAGAGAGGGAGCGTGTTCACGATCTTTCTCGACCTACGGAAAGATCTTCTTGTCGGCGCATCCTCGCCCGACCTTCTTGAGCGGACATTTTCCCTTCTTCGTGGGACGGTATCTTCTCCGGAACTTGCGTGGCGGCTGAATCCCGAATGGAGAGGTCATCTCCGGGGTGGCGATGCAGGATTCCTGACCCCTTCGGAAGGCGAACCCCCCGCGGAGACGACGATCGAGGCGGCATGGACGACGGAGGATGGAAAGGGACGTCTCGTCTGGACACTGGAGGGGCCCGGCCTGGAGCTGGATCCGGCATGGGAAGCTGCATTTGCGCCGCGTGAATGGACCGAGGCGATGCTCCTCCCCGAGCCGTTTTTTGCCGCGGTGGGAGGGATGATTCCCGAATATGCCCTTGCGATGGAACATCCGAGCGTGATGGAACTGGCACGTTCCCTCGAAAGGCTCGGACTGACCTCCGCGGATGCGGGGGCTCTGCTGGCCGGGCCGATTCTGTTTGGTGTCGGTGGCCGTGCCCAGTATCTTTCTCTTCCCGCTCCCGCTTTCGTGGCGCAGTTTCCGGGGAGAGGCGAAGTGGGCATGCGTTTCGCAAAACGGTTCTGGCGCCAGGGGCCATTTCTCTTCCTGCCCGATCCGGATCCTCTGAAGGGATTTTCCGAGGGCGGGACATCCTCCGTGCCTTTTTCTCTCGTGGTCGCTGCGTCACCGGATATGGCAGTTCTCGGTGTGGCGGAGCCCGAATCGCTGGCAGGAGGTGTTTTCCCCGCCGAGTTGGTTCCAGAGCTGAAGAACGAGAAGGCACTTCTGTGGGTCTGTTGTGATGTTGCCGCCCTGTATGAGGAGCTCTCTGGACTTCAGGCTGCGGGCAGGGTTGGAGAACAGCTCGGGTTGCGGAGAGCCGAAAACATGAATACGGTAATACGCCTGCTGGAGAAGGTGCATTCCGTGAAACGTATCGTTTTCCTGCTTTTTACCTTGGGAAAGGGTATGTTCTCTTGGAACTTCCCCGAGTCGTAGTAAGTGAACACGTCAACGTGCGAATCGAGATCACCGGCGTCCGGTTTCGAAATTTCGTCCGAAGAGCATGAAGGAGGCGTTGTGTTTTGGGGCGTAATGTGCTTGAGGTGATGCAGGAACGGGGATTCGTCGAATGGTGCAGCGCTCCCCAGGAGTTGGGGCATCTTTTCGAAACGGAAACGGTAACAGGATACATCGGGTTCGATCCCACCGGAGACAGCCTCCATGTGGGACATCTGGTGCCTATCATGGGTCTCGCCTGGCTGCAGCGATTGGGGCATCGTCCCATCGCGATCGCAGGAGCCGGAACAGGCCTGATCGGGGATCCTTCCGGAAAGAGCAGGGAGCGGAATCTCCTCACACTGGAGACGGTCGAGCAAAATCTCGTGGGCGTACGCAGGCAACTTGAGGCCTTTCTCGATTTCGACTGCGGTTCCACGAGCGCAAAAATCATCAACAACTACGACTGGCTCGGAAAGATCGGGCTTCTGGATTTTCTCCGGGACGTGGGAAAACATTTCACGGTGAATTACATGCTCTCCCGGGAATACGTGCGGAGCCGCATCGAGGATCCGGAAAAATCCATCTCCTACACGGAGTTCGGATACATGCTTCTTCAGGCCTATGACTTCTATCATCTGCGTATGGAAGAGAACTGCCGTCTCCAGATGGGCGGCAACGACCAGCAGGGGAACATCATCGCAGGAATCGACCTGATTCGGAAGAAGTCCGGTCAGGATGCCTACGGTGTCACCTATCCGCTTCTTCTCTCTGCGTCAGGGACGAAATTCGGCAAGACCGAGGATGGCGCGGTCTGGCTCGCTCCGGAGAAGACGAGCCCCTATGCCTTCTACCAGTTCTGGATCAACGCGGATGATCGGGACGTCTCCAAACTGCTCCGGTTGTTCACGTTTCTGCCGTTGGAGGAGATTGTGGCCGTCGAGACGGAACATGCACGGAGGCCAGAAACGAGGGAAGCCCAGCGAATTCTTGCCTGGGAGGTCACGAAGACGGTCCACGGGGAGGCTGCAGCTCGGGAGGCGCGGCGCGCCAGTGAGATTCTCTTCGGGGGGCAGTTCGCTCCCGAAGACCTTACCATGGAGATGCTCCGGGTCCTGGAGAGAGAAGTCCCCTGCAGCGATGTGGAAAAGCTCTCCGTGCCCGTGACGGATGTCCTGGCGGAGTGTGGCGCCTGTGGCAGCAAGGGAGAGGCCAAGAGACTCGTCCGGGGGGGCGGCGTGCTCCTGAACGGTGGCAGGATTGCCGATGAGAACGCTCTCGTGGATACTGCCCACGTTCTTCACGGCGGGTACCTCTTCTTCCGTCTCGGCAAGCGGCGTTTCCACATGGTCCGAGTACGAGAAAAAAGCAAGCAGTGACGCGCCATTTTCCCAGGGGCGTTCCGGATGATGCCCCTCATCATCCAGGGAAGGGGCAGACCTCGAGGGAGGTGGCTCGGTGAAACAGACCATCACATGGTGCGTGTCGAAGGAATGCACGCCCTGGGAACGTATTGTCCTGCGGGGGTTCGCACGGCAGATTCGCTCTTCCGGCGAGGATGTGCGTATCCTCGACGCCGGTGCGGGAGCGTGGAACGAAGCGTTGCCTGTGGAGTATTGGCATGCTTTGGGACAGGGCGAACGTCTGGCGAAGATCCTTTTTTCCGGGCGACTGTGGCATTTCTGGGGAAAGCTGCCTCCCTGGTCGGGAGTGGTGGCGTTGCGGGCCCGAACCGTGCACACTCAATGGAGAACCTTCGACCGGTGGGTCGGGTTTCCCAGCGTCGTTTCCCAACACCAGACGCGACAGGCGGAGACCTACCTGCCGCCACTGTTCGACAAGCAGCTCTTGTGGAACCTTGAAGCGTCCCTTCCCGCCGCCGGTGGCGAAGGGCCTCACGTGGCGGTTCTGGCACCGTCGCAGAGGCGCTGGTCTCCAGGGTGCCAGGAGATGTTGCGGGAGAGACGGCGTGCCGCTCTCTGGATCGCCCTGGGGCTGCCGCCGGACAGAGAAAGCGAGACACTGCCCGTCAACGACGGACTCTTCGTGCACTGGCGGGAACGAGGAGGTCTCCTCGTCCTTCCCGCCCAGCCCGATGCGGCCGATTCGTGGCTTGCCGCCGAGGCGGCGTTGCTTGCGGTCGCGACGGTGAGCGAACCTTCCCCCTTTATGGATGAACTCCTGGGGCGGGACGGGTATGTCGCTGTGGATCTCAGAGGAACGAGTGGCGTGGTGTCGGCGTGGAAAGAGGCTGTGGAGCGGGGGCTCGGTGCGGAGGGACGGACGGTGGCGGCGAGGGCCCGACATCGTATCGAGGAGGAGTTTCCCCCGTCGCGGTCCCTCGGGGCTCTCTTGGCACTCTACAACACACTGCGGGGTGTGGAGCATTGAGAGCACTTCTCTGGTTGGTGCGTTTTCTCGATGGCTGGGTACGGCCCGGATGGCGTTCCCGTACGGTGCGGAATGTTCTCGGGGGGCTTTTGTCCACCTTGCATCCCAGAAGCGGCGTGGCACTTCGAAATCTCCAGGCTGCCTACCCCGAGTCGGATGAGGCGTGGAGAAGGCAGATCCTGGGAAAACTCTACGAGCACATCGCGTGGAGCACCGCTGAATATTTTGCGCTTCAGAGAAATCCGGAGGAAGTGCTTCAATGGTTTTCCCCCGGGAGAGGGGTGGAGCTGCTCGATGACTACGCCGCCCGGAAAAAAGGACTCATCGTGCTCACAGCCCATTTGGGCAACTGGGAATTGCTTGCGGGATGGCTGGCTGGACGGGGCTATCCCATCCATTCCATCGTGAGGCGACACGACGACCCCCTCATGGAGGAAATGACCGAGGCCCACAGACGAAGAGTGGGCCTCGTCACCATCTCCAAGAACGAGCACATGAAGAAAGTCGTGGATCTTCTCCGCAAAGGGGCCTTCGTGGGCATCCTCGCGGATCAGAAAGCGAGCCCTCCGGAGGGGATCATGGCCCCTTTCTTCGGCATTCCCAGTCTTACCTACGTGGGGGCGGCGGCTCTCGGCATCCTCGCCGGAGTACCTGTCGTTCCCGTGGCCTCGTGGAGGAAGGAGCCCTTTCGCCATGAGATTGTGGCCAGCGCACCCCTTTGCGTGCCCCAGGGAATGGCCCGGAGCAAGATCATCTCCAAAATGACCGAAGAAGCCAACCTTCGCATAGAAGAATTCGTCCGACAGAATCCGGAGCAGTGGCTTTGGCTGCACCGCCGGTGGGATTTCTGACGCCTAGTGCCCCTTGTCCGACATAAGGGTCCCCGCGATGGCGTAGTCGTCCTTTTCCATCTCGCTGAGAATGATACGCACCGTTTCGGGGGGAGCGGCGAGGCTTTCGGTGATCGCTTTCGTCACGGATGCGACGAGAAGACGTTTCTGTTCCAATGTCCTTCCCTTGATCAAATGAATTTCCACGATAGGCATGGGAAAACCTCCTTCAAGCTCAATATGCGGCGACACTCGACCGCGTGTGTCGGAGCGCTGTCGACCGAGAACATCATAGCCCTTTTTCGACGAAGAAAAAAGAGAACGGGACTTTCGGAACTTGCGTCTCGGGCAATCTTGCGATAAGGTTTTATCGAGGTGATGTGGAGTTTTTCGATTTTTGGAGTGTCTACGGGAAAGGAGATGACGGACTTGTTTTTCGAGCTGCTCACGAACGGCGATGTCGTCCGGTTGCCCGGCGAAGTATCCGTCATGAACCTGCCCGAGAGGGGCCGGCCCCACGTGGTTCTTCTCGCCCAGTACAACCGTGTTCTCGTTGGTACCGACCAGTTCGAGAGCTTCGAACGGTGGCTGTGGGGAAAGCCGGACGGTTCCGAATGGGAGGAGATCTCCCTGTACGAGGGAATGTCCAAGAAATTGCATGTGCCTTTCCTGGGAGATGTCCACATCAAATCTTCCGTCGTGACGCTGTTGCGCAGGGAATTGCTGAACCGCCTTTCGCCGCCGGGGAATCACGATGCAGCGGCGGCGTTGGTGCGCGATGCGTTGCAGGAGGATTCCACCTGTGTTCTCGCACCGTTGCTGAAAGACGAAGAAACCTTTCGGGAGATGGTGGAAGAGGACGTGATCCTTCGGGCCGCATATTGGGGTTTTCGTATGGGGTTGCTCTGGGGTGGCCCCGAAATGATTCTCCGCATCAAAATGTGGGTTCGTCTTGCCCGGCTCTCTTTTGATTCTGCACTCCGTTTCCCGCGCATGTGGTTTTTTCTCACGGGACAGCCGGATGAAACTTCCGTGACGGACCTTCTGGGTATCGGTTTTTCCGGAGAGCAGCTTCGTTCCTTGGACGGGGAGGATGGAAACCCTGTCTTACTCAAGGGACCTGGAGGCTACCTGATTCAGGCCTGGCACAACGGATTGGGGCGGAGCGGCAAGGAGGAGCATGTCCCTCTCCGTGTATGGCTCTATCTCACTGTCTCCATGTGGGATGACCTGAGAGGGAAAAAGGGCCTGTCTCTTCGGGAAATGGTCTTCGCCGCCTGGGGTTTTCTGGAGGCGACCGATGCGTGGGAGCGGATGAGAATCTATGGTGGGACGTCTCTCGTGACAGGTCTTTCTCCTGTATAGAGAAAAAGCACTTCTGTGGAGAAGAAACGATGATGTGCTTTCGGGCCTGTGCAATACGTGAACAATTGCACACAGGGGGAGGCTTGTCTCTGCGGAGAAAACGTTGTACTATACTTAGCGGAACGTCAGTTACGAAACGATTACTTGAAACAGAGTGAAGCGGATACGGATGCAGAAAATAGGTTTCGGGGAGGTTGCGGTGTGCTGGAACGGATAGCCCGAGTGCGCCAAATTCTCAAGGAACGGCCTGTCATTCCGGCAATACGGACCGGACGGGACATCACGAGGCTTTTCAAAGGTGCGCCGCGGTGCGTTTTCGTTTTGGAAAGTTCGATCCTTGACCTCCAGAAAAACGTTGCTCAGTTGTCCGAAGCGGGACATGTCGTTTTCGTCCACGTGGATTTGGTGGAAGGACTGAAGACGGATCCTGCGGGGATTCATTATCTGGTTGATACGATTGCCCCGCATGGGGTCATCAGCACGCATCGGACTGTTCTTGAATGGGCGAAGAAAGCGGGTTTATTGCGGGTGCTCCGCGTGTTTCTCCTTGATTCGGAGGCTTTGCGCAAAGGACGTGACCTGGCTGCACAGAGCACGCCTGATTTTGTCGAAGTCCTTCCGGCATTGAGTGTTCCGCTTTTGCCGGAGCGTATGCTCAAGGACATGGCGGTTCCTCTTATTGCCGGGGGGCTCGTTACGGAAATCGGTGAGGTACACAGCATTCTCAAACGCGGTGCCGTAGGAGTTTCGACAAGCCAAAGCGTGTTGTGGTGAGGTTTTTCTGGGGTTCTGGAGGAGCGCGATTCTTTTACTTGGCCGGAGGGAGCTGTTATGTCCGGCGAGAGTGTGTCGACCGGAGATCACGGTAGAAAAAGTTTTGATGATTTTGTTTGCGACGGCCCTCTAGAGAGAAAAGAGAGCAGGCGCCGGTCAGATGACCGTGTTGCGTGCTCTCTTTTTTATTCTTGTTTAATTATTAATTTTTTATGAAGGGGCGAAGGGGGGTGTATGCGAGGAAGACTGCGCCGTCACCGGAGTGTTGCGACTGATCGATTTCCGATCAAGTAAAGGAGGGGTACTCGTATGTGGAAGCGCATTATCGTCGGTGCGTTCGGTGGTGCCTTTGCGGGCGTGGGTGTCTTTGTCATCTGGCCTTCAGTGCTCTATCATCTCAATTGGTGGGGCGGCTTCTTCGCCGCCGGTACGATCATTCCGATCGCTTGGTTCATCAATCATTTCTGCGGCGCGATTCCCAACGATCCCGAGGGGTCCTGGGTGGATATGGCCTTCCCCATCGGACTGTCCGCCATATTCGGCGGCATCGTCCAGGTCACCAAGGATGGCCCCGTCCGGGCTGCTCATGGTATCTTCACCGGCGGCAATCCCCTTCCCTCCATGCAGACGCTTGCCGTTCAGTTCGTCGGCGCCTGCATCGGCGGACTCCTGGCCTACTGGCTCCTGAGCGCCGGCAAGAAGGAGGCGTAGAACGATGACTGGTTGGACCACTGCAAACATCCTCTCGACTCTCTTTGGTGCGGCGCTCTTCCCCTTCATGATCGCCGTGGCCTGGGGAAAGATGGTCGAAGTGTTCGGCGCCGCGGGCGGCTGGGTCGCCGGATTCTGGATTGTCGGCGTCTCCTGGCTTCTCAATCACGGGCTCGGCCTGCACCATCAGGCGGGTGATGTGTGGATCGACATGGCCATGGCTGCCTTCGTCGGTCTCTTCGTTCAAAGCACGCTGGCGGGTGGAAAGCCCGGCAAGGCGGTGCCCGCGCTCATTTCGGGCGTTCTCGGCGGTCTTCTCGGCGGTCTGATTCTCTCGATCATGGCATAATCCACTTCATGGCGGAAACTTTGTTTCCGCCATGAAGTCTTTTTGGAGCAGATACAATCCGGAAAAATCAACCGAATGAAAGGTGGGCGCACCACATGAAGAAACTCATGAACAAGGTGGATGACATTGTTGTCGAATCCCTGGCGGGACTCGAGGCTGCCCATTGTGATCTCGTGAAGCTCCATCCTTCCATCAAGGCGGTTCTTCGGGCCGATGCTCCCAACTGTAAGGTTGCGGTCATCTCCGGAGGCGGCAGCGGTCACGAACCACTCCACGGCGGTTTTGTGGGGTTCGGCATGCTTGATGCGGCCTGCCCGGGCGAAGTCTTCACCTCCCCCACGCCGGATCAGATGTACGAGGCGGCAAAGGCGGTTCAGGGTGGCAAGGGTGTTCTTTTCATCGTCAAGAATTATACCGGCGACGTCATGAATTTCCAGATGGCTGCGGACATGCTCGCGGGTGAGGGAATCCCCGTCGCCCAGGTCGTCATCGACGATGACGTGGCTGTCCAGGATTCTCTCTACACTGCGGGACGTCGCGGTGTGGGCGGGACCGTGCTCGCCGAGAAGATCGTCGGAGCCATGGCGGAACTCGGTGCGCCCCTCGACGAAGTGAAAGCCGTTTGCGAGAAGGTGAATGCCAACGTGCGCACCATGGGCATGGCGTTGACCTCCTGTGCCGTTCCGGCTGCGGGCAAGCCGACTTTCGATCTTCCCGAGGACGAGATGGAGATCGGCATCGGTATTCATGGAGAGCCCGGCCGGAAGCGGATGAAGATGATGTCCGCCAAGGAGATCGTGGAGATGATGGCTGGTGCGATCGTAAACGACCTTCCCTTCTCCGAGGGCGATGAGGTGGTGGCGTTCGTCAACGGAATGGGTGGAACACCTCTCATTGAACTCTATCTCCTGTACAACGATCTCGTGAAGTTCCTCGATGCAAAGAAAATCCGCATTGCCAGGAAACTTGTGGGGAATTACATCACGAGCTTGGAAATGCAAGGGTTCTCCATCACATTGCTCAAGCTCGACAGCCAGCTCAAGGCGCTTTGGGATTATCCCGTTCACACGCCGGCCCTTCGTTGGGGAAAGTAGGTCCTCTGGATGCCCATGAACGTCGAGCAGGCGCGTAAGGTTTTCGAGCGCGTAACGGAAGCCATCATCTCGCACAAGGAGTATCTGACGGAGCTCGACTCGGCCATTGGTGATGCCGACCACGGCATCAACATGAGTCGTGGATTTGTGAAAGCTCAAGAAAAAATCAAGGCGGGGGCCTACACGGAGGTCGGCGGTGTTTTCAAGGATGTGGCCATGACGCTCATGGGCTCTGTCGGTGGTGCCTCGGGACCACTCTATGGAACTCTGTTTATGCGCATGTCCATGAAATTCGGAACGAAGCAGGAAGTAAACAGCGCCGATTTCGTGGAAGCTTTCGAAGAGGGGTTGAAAGGGATCCTTGCTCTCGGCAAGGCGCAACTCGAGGACAAGACCATGGTGGATGCGTTGACACCAGCGTTGGAAGCCATGAAAGCCGCCGCGTCGAATGGCGAGGATCTCCCGGCGGTTCTCGAAAAAGGGATCGCTTCCGCCGAAGATGGCATGAAGCGTACTATTCCCCTTGTGGCGAAAAAGGGCCGTGCCAGCTATTTGGGAGAACGTTCCGCAGGACATCAGGATCCCGGAGCTACTTCCACGTTTCTCATCCTTTCGGCAATGCTCGAAGGTTTGAGGGGATAAACGCGTGATCGGCATTCTCGTTGTCTCTCACAGTGCCAAGGCGGCGGAGGGTATCGCGGAAATCGCTTCGCAGATGAGTGGCGGTATTGTCCCCGTTCGTGCCGTGGGCGGAACCGAAGAAGGAGGATTGGGAACCTCCGTGCCGGGTATTGTCGAGGCCCTCGGAGAGCTGCTGGAAAAAACGGAGGGCGTCGTCCTCGTTCCTGATTTGGGGAGCGCCGTTCTTTCCGCCCGATCCGCCCTGGAATTTCTCAGTGACGATGCCAAGAAGGTGGTCATTGTCGATGCACCTGTCCTGGAAGGTGCGATGATGGCGAGTGTCGAGGCCAGCATCGGCTCTCCCTTGGAGCGCGTCGCTCAGGTTGCCGGGGAGGCGCGCCTGCTCAGCAAGCTTTCCCGGTAAATTGCGGTGTTCGTATCTGTGGGAATTGGGTCGGGAAATTCGTGGACAGAAGAAGAGGAGGAGATGTGCGGTGACGGAGAAGAAATATGTCGTGGCCATTGACCAGGGAACGACGAGCACTCGTTGTATGGTGTTCGATTCCAAGGGACTGCCCGTTTGCTCCGACCAGATGGAACATGCGCAGATTTACCCGAAGCCCGGTTGGGTTGAGCATGATGCCATGGAAATCTGGTCCCGCACGCAGGATGTCATTCGCGGCGCGTTGAAAAAAGGCAAGATCGATCCCGAGGAGATCGCGTCCATCGGCGTCACGAATCAGCGCGAAACCACCGTTGTCTGGGAGAAGGCCACGGGGAAACCCATTTACAATGCCATCGTCTGGCAGTGTATGCGGACCCAGGAGTTCTGCGAAGAATGGAAGAACACGCCCGGATGGGGTCAGGACATTACCGGTTGCGGGAAGGTGAAGGATCACACGGGCTTGCTTATCAGTCCCTATTTTTCGGGAACCAAGATCAAATGGATCCTCGATCACGTACCAGGTTCCCGGGAAAAAGCCGCGAAGGGTGAACTGCTCTTCGGCAATATCGACACATGGGTCATCTGGAACATCACCGGCGGCCCCAACGGTGGCGTGCATGTCACCGACGTTTCCAACGCGTCCAGAACCCTTCTCATGAACATTGAGACCCTCAAGTGGGACGAGGAGATGGCCAAATTCCTCGACGTTCCTCTTGCGATGCTGCCCCAGATCAAGCCGTCGAGTTTCGTTTACGGCAGTACGAAGAAGGATGGTCCCTTCGGCGCCGAGATTCCCGTGGCGGGAGACCTGGGCGACCAGCAGGCCGCTCTCTTCGGTCAGGCCTGCTTCGGCAAGGGTGATGCGAAGAACACCTACGGAACGGGTTGCTTCATGCTCATGAACATCGGAGAGACCCCCACGCCGTCGAAAAACGGGCTGCTCACGACTGCCGGTTACAGCCTCGCCGAGGGCAAGTGCACCTATGCTCTCGAAGGGTCCATCGCCATCACCGGTGCGGCCGTACAGTGGCTCCGGGACAATCTGCGGCTCTTCGACGACGCACCCGACAGCGAGCATTTTGCCCGCAAGGTCGATGACTGCGGCGGTATCTATTTCGTTCCCGCGTTCTCCGGGCTCTATGCTCCCTATTGGGATATGAGCGCTCGCGGGGCGATTGTCGGCCTGACACGCTACATCCGCAAAGAGCACATTATCCGTGCGACGCTGGAAAGCATCTGCTTCCAGACCAGAGATGTTCTTGAGGCCATGAACAAGGATTCCGGCGTCGAGCTTTCCGCGCTGAAGGTTGACGGTGGCGCGGTGAAGAATAATCTGCTCATGCAGATGCAGGCGGATATCCTGGGCGTCACGGTGGATCGTCCCGTGGTCAACGAAACCACTGCTCTCGGTGCTGCCTATGCGGCAGGCCTTGCGGTCGGTTTCTGGAAGAGCACGGATGAATTGAAGCACCACTGGGCGAGCGATCGCCAGTTCGATGCTCTCATGGAGGCAGGAAAGCGGGAGAGCCAGTACAAAGGCTGGAAAAAGGCCGTTGACAAGGCCAAGGGGTGGACGGAATAGTCCTTAACCTGTACGTAACGCCTGTGTAAAAGACCTTCCTATCGAATACGTGCGATCAGAGAGCGAGAGGGTGCACGCAGAAGTTGCGTGCACCCTCTCGCTCGTACTCTCTCTCCGAGAATGCGGAATCAAAAATGGGGGCGGTGGAAGTGATTCAAAGGCTCTTCGATGTGATCATCATCGGAGCCGGCATCGTAGGGGCGGCGCTGGCCAGGGAGCTTTCGGCGTATGCGATGCGCGTTGCGGTGTTGGACAAGGCTGCGGAAATTCCTTCCGGAGCGAGTCGGGCGAACAGTGCCATGATTCATGCCGGTTATGACGATAAACCGGGAACACAGAAGGCGCGATTCTGTCCTTCCGGGAACAGGCGTTTTCACGAACTGCAGGGATCGCTCGACTTCACCCTTCGGGAATGTGGTTCCTACGTCTGCGCCTTCGAAGAGGACGAGATCCGTCATCTGGATGTACTGCTGGATCAGGGAAGAAGGAACGGTGTCCCCGGAATGGAGATCATTTCCGGCGATACGCTGCGTGACAGAGAGCCTCATGCGAGCCGCGAGATCCGGGCGGCGCTCTGGGCACCGAGCGGAGCAATCGTGAACAACTTCGAAGCCGTCGTGGCGTTCATGGACAACGCGCAGCAGAACGGTGTGGAACTTTTCCTTGAGACGCAAGCGACGGGGCTTCTCTGCTCAGAGGAAAAACAGGAGGTTTTCGGTGTCGAGACGACCAAGGGACGCTTTCTCGCACCGGTGGTGATCAATGCGGCGGGAGTCCATGCGGGGGAGATCTCCCGGATGGCCGGAGAAGAGAGCGTGCGCATCCGGCCCACCAGAGGAGAGTATTTTATCACAGACAAAACGGTGGGACACCTCGTGAAGGGATTTTTCTTCGCCTGCCCGAGCACGAAGGGAAAAGGAATCACCGTTGCAAGCACTGCCGAGCATAATCTGCTCATTGGTCCAACCTCCACACCGCAGACCGATTTGGAAGATACCTCGACAACGATGAAGGGACTCGAAGAGGTGCTCGATGGGGCGAGGAAACTTGTTCCCGACATTCCTCCGGGAGCGGCCATCACCTCTTTTGCCGGCGTGAGAGCCAACACGCTTTCCGGCGATTTCAACATCGCCGTTCTCCGAAAGCCCCGCGGCTTCGTCAACGTTGCGGGAATCAAATCTCCGGGTTTTACCAGCGCCCCTGCCATCGCGCTCCACGTGGTGGAGATGCTCCGGGAGGAGCTTTCCGACAGGGTGATCATGACACCCAATCCGCGTTTCGTTCCCGAAAGAACACACATTCCCCGATTCGCGGAGCTCTCCATGGAGGAGCGAGAGGCACTCGTGCGGCGGGATCCCCGATTTGCTCAGATCGTCTGTCGCTGCGAGACCGTCACGGAGGCGCAGGTTGTAGAGGCCATCCGGCGAGGTGCTCGTACGGTCGCGGCAGTCAAGATCTGGACAAGAGCTGGGGCTGGGCGTTGTCAGGGCGGATTCTGCGGGCCTCGCGTGGCGGACATTCTTGCCCGGGAACTCGGGATTCCCCTTGAGGAAGTGACTCGGCACGGCGGGCACTCGAGGCTTCTCGTGGGGCGTACCAAGGAGTATTGGTTCAGGGGGAACGAATGATGACAGACATCAGAATCGATGTGGCGGTCATCGGGGCGGGTCCTGCGGGTGTTGCCGCCGGAATCGGCGCACGGGAGGCCGGTGCGGAACATGTGGTCGTCTTCGAAAGGGACTGGGATCTGGGAGGAATCCTGCAGCAGTGCATCCACCCAGGATTCGGCCTGCACACGTTCAAGGAAGAGTTGACAGGGCCGGAGTACATGCACCGGTGGATTGAACGGGCACACGGCGCAGGGGTTACGTTTCGGACGAACACAATGGTGTTCAGGATGGAGGAAGACGGATCTTTCTGGACGATGAACCCCGACGAAGGAATTCAGCATGTCCACGCAGGAGCAGTTGTGCTGGGCATGGGGTGCCGGGAGCGCCCTCTCGGTGCCATTCGTGTTCCCGGCAGCAGGCCTGCCGGCATTTACACGGCGGGGACGGCCCAACGCTTTGTCAACATGGAGGGCTACATGCCGGGAAACCGCGTGGTGGTTCTCGGTTCGGGGGACATCGGTCTTATCATGGCCCGGAGAATGATGTGGGAAGGTGCTTCCGTGGAGGGCGTTTTCGAGATCATGTCCTGGCCGGGGGGCCTGCGGAGGAACATTGCGCAATGCCTCGACGACTACGACATCCCCTTCCACCTGGATCACACGGTCACCCAGGTTCACGGAAAGGATCGCCTTGAGGGTGTGACCGTGGCGAAGGTCGACGCGAACAAAAAGCCCATCCTCGGAACAGAGCGATTCGTCGCTTGCGACACACTGCTTCTCGCGGTGGGATTGATACCGGAGAACGAGCTTTCCCGTATGGCAGGGGTTCAGATCCATCCCGTGACGGGAGGTCCGGTGGTCAATCAGTGTCTGCAGACAACGCGGGAGAACGTGTTTGCGGCGGGAAACGTGGTGATCGTCTATGACCTTGTGGATTGGGTCAGCGCGGAAGGATACAAGGCTGGAAAAAACGCGGCGTTGTTCGCTCTCGACGGATTACCCAAGGCGACGCGCCGTTTCGATGTCCGAGGTGGGGAAAATGTTCGCCTTTTCTCCCCCCAGTGGCTTTCCGACCAGGAGGATGCGACGATTTTCCTTCGCGTGACGAAACCTGTCGAACAACGGTGCCGCGTTACCGCTGATCATGGTTTGTTCTCCAAAACGTTGCGTTATGCGCGTCCGGGAGAGATGAACGAGGTGCACATCAAGGCGGAGCAGTTGCGGATGTTGCCTCCGGATGTCAGAGAAATCATCGTTGACGTCGAGGAGGAGTGAGAGTCATGACGGAGCGTGAAACGAAAAAGTTCATCTGTGTTTCCTGCCCGGTGGGATGCATGCTCACCGTACACATGGAAGAGGGGCGGATCGTGAAAGTCGAGGGCAACGCCTGTATGCGTGGCGAGGCCTACGCAGAGGCGGAGGTACGAAATCCCACACGTGTCTTTGCCAGCACCGTCAAGGTTTCCGGGGGCTTGCTTCCGGTCGTGCCTGTGCGGAGCAGGAGTGCCGTTCCCAAGGAAAAACTGTTCGATATCGCCCGAGAAGTGGCCCGAGTCGTCGTCGAGGCCCCTGTCAAAATCGGCCAGGTCGTCCTCGTCGATGTCTGCGGGACGGGCGTGGATATCGTCGCAAGTCGCTCCCTCGAAGCGGAGGAGAAGCGAGCCGGCTGAAGAGTGGGTGACTTATCGGACGTATCGTGGGAAACTGTCTTGCAAGAACGTAGAGAAAACGTGCAGGAGGAGAGTGGAATAGGGTGAGTCAACGGATCGTGGAGGTAAAAAACCCTCATGGGTTGCACGCCAGGCCCGCGGCGCTTTTTGTGCAGAAAGCCGCATCCTTCCCTGGAAAAATCGTGGTCGAAAAGGGGGGCAAGGAGGCGGATGCCAAGAGCATCCTGGGAATCATGAGTATGGGCATCGAATGTGGCGATACGATCACCCTCAAGGGCGAGGGCGACCAAATCGAGCCGGTGTTCGACGCTCTCGAAGCAATCGCACGGGACACGTCTATCTGAGCGTTTCTGGAAAGCGTGCCCGTTTTTCCAAAAGAGCTCTTTCTTCGTTGTTCCCCTTGTGCTTTGAGGGAGGAAAACGAGGAAGGCGCTCTTTCTTTTTTGCGTGGCACTTTTGATTGCGGTATCGGCGTTCCCGTTCGCTCCTTCCCGCAGGCTGTGTATCCCGGTCTGTGAAAATCCTCCTGATCAAAAATATTTCAAAAAATCCCCTTGCTTCTTCATTTTCAAGTGTTTCAAAAAGATCAGTAAAAGTCAGGTATAAAAAAGGAAGAAGAGGGGGTTGACGTGAAGTAGCGAGGCTGGTAGTATCTCCCCTGCGCGCTCCGGAAGGGCCGCGAGGTAACAGCACCTTGACAAGTTCGAAGGCAGCAGAGAGAGAGACGGGAAGGGCGAACTCGGAGTCGTGGAGCCGTAGGGGAGCGATCTTTTTATGGTGAAGCGTGAAGGGGAAGCCCTATC
>Ga0228535_1001026_pt1 | contig 54905 bp, 54 predicted proteins | sample SJ1metagenome_FD_168457 | JGI IMG/M metagenome (GOLD analysis project Ga0228535, IMG submission 168457) | Enriched culture of PCE-dechlorinating microbial communities from Ithaca, New York, USA - SJ1 | ecosystem: Engineered > Modeled > Simulated communities (microbial... > Unclassified | place... | reverse complement strand
AACGGCAACATCCCCAACATAATTGCCGCATCCGGTTCCACACTCTACGCCTCCTTCCCAAGCTATGGTCTCTATAAATACGACGGTTCCTCATGGACCCAGATCAACGGCAACATCCCCAACATAATTGCCGCATCCGGTTCCACACTCTACGCCTCCTTCCCAAGCTATGGTCTCTATAAATACGACGGTTCCTCATGGACCCAGATCAACAATGTCCTTCCTGCGAGCATGGTGGCTGGGGACTAAGAGGGGGGATTAGCTTTACGATGCCCATTTGTTTCAAACAGTTGCGCAGTTCTTTCGGGTTGGTGCCTTTTTACTTCCTCTCCCGGGTAAGGCCGATATTGTCGGCTTCCCTTCAGTTCGAAGGTGGAGCGATAATTCGGACCTTCCCTGAAATTTCCTCTGAGAGATAATGTAAGGGCCTCAATATCTAAAACAAAATGCCTCCCCGTGTGGAAACTGCAAAGATTGTTCCGAGGAGAGCTTTATTGACGATCTTGAATCTGCATTACAATAGAATGATCGCAGATTTCGATATGGACCTAGAAAAACAGAAAAAGGCAGAAAATCGTTACAATAAGATCAGCCTGCTAGAAATTGGCCAAATAGTTACAAAGTCATAAGGAGGGAAAGGCAGCAGAACCGAATCAGGCGCTGCACCTGACGCGAAGGAAGATCGGTCTGAAACCCGTTGAAGCATTGGTTGCCCGACTTCTCGTCCGCCCCGCCGGTAAACACTGTGTTAGCTTGAGAGTCCTTGCCGCAAACGAACCCCGGAATGAGACACGAAAGATTTCTTCAGACATCTGGAGGGTCTTCTTTCCGGGCGAGCATGGCCATGATAACTTTCATGAGGTTCTCATGGGGACTCTCGTGAATGCCAGCGAAGCGATTATAGCAATTCCGAGATGACCAGGGAGGCGAAAGATTTCGAGCTGAAGCGAGGGTTCAGAGCAGAAGCGATGAACAGAGTTGAAGCGAGAGGTCTTGAGCAGGCTGGGTCACGAGGGGAGCGTATATTGCCACACATGCAGATCCTGTTTAGCTCCTGCCTCTTGCTTCGCATAACCTTCCAAACGGTGTCTTCCTGATAAGCTCCCTGATAATATCACAGGCGCAAGCCACGAGCAGAAAGCGCAAGCGGAAAGCACAAGCAGAAAGCTGGTGGCGGCAAGCCTGCTGGCACTGAGGTCTTTCTCCACCCATCTCTCAGCATAAGGGCGGATGACGGTCAAGGTCATGAGCCAAACGCAGGATGTGAGAACTTCCGAAGGAGGAATCCCGGAAGGGTGAGTAAGCCGGAAGGCTGCATGCCTGGGCAAGGCTGCACGCCTGAAGGCGCCTTACCCTGAAAAAGCGGAGCAAAGCGCAGCAATAAGCGAAGCGACAGCGCATCTGGTAACAGTTTTCATAACTATTTGATTTTATACCTTAATAAGAGAAAAACTGCAAAAACTGCGATTTTTGCATTTTATTTCGGTGCATGCATCGTTTCTTTTCAAAAAATCCAAAAAACCCCAAAATTTGCAGTTTTCATATCTTAACTGTTTGAAATCATTGCATATGGTATATCCGGACAAGTCCTTCTTTGTCAGAACGGCTTGAAATTCATGATCCGTATTCTACCGTGCTCAATTTACTGGCAGTTTACATATCCTCACTATTTGGATCAATTGTTGACATATTGAGCATCTACACGTATAGTATACGTATAGGAGGTACTCTATGCAAAAAAAATTGACCATCACTATTGATGAAGAGGTTTATGAGGGTCTCCACAAAACTATTGGTCCACGCAAGATCAGCAGATACATCCAGGAAATTGTTCGCCCCCATGTAGTACGTCCAAACCTTGAATCAGCTTACGCTGAGATGGCAAAGGACAAAGAACGGGAAAAAGACGCTGATGAATGGGCAGAAATTACCTTTATGGATGTGGCTCATGAAACGGTCTGAGGTATGGTGGGTTAATTTCGACCCCTCAATTGGTGGAGAAATAAAGAAGAAACGTCCTGCTGTTATCATCAGCAACGATGCATCGAACAAGTTTCTTAACAGAGTTCAGGTTGTTCCGCTCACCAGCAAGACAGACCGCCTGTATCCCAGCGAGGCATTTGTGGTCTTTGAAGGTAAAAAAAGCAAAGCCATGGCTGATCAGTTAGCTACCGTCAGCAAATTGCGGCTCTTTAAACGTGCCGATGTTCTATCCGCAAAAGACATGCAAAAAATCGAGGAGGCAGTCAAGGTGCAACTCGACATAGCTTGACACTACCCATGGCTAAAGCCAGGGGTCTTACGGCGGGAAAGGATAAATGCGGCCAGCAAGTTGCTCAAGTCAATCGTGGCCTCTCCGGGCCACTCCGGTTTAACTCTTCGTTATGCCGCAAGTGGTTAAACGAAATAGTCTATAGATACACAAGATTCCGTACTTCAACTATATGATATCTTTGCACATGATATAAATGGCCCTTCCTCAAGGATCCTTCCCCAAGGATTTTCCCTTAAGGACCCTTCCAGGGAAGTAATACACAGAGCCGGTCAAGTCTTTTCAGACAGCATCCAGCATTTTTTAAGTGGTCCACCGCTCCTGTTCTCATACCGCATCCCTGATCTTTGGTAATGTACAAAAGTACACCTCATCCGGCGTCCTGTCGTTAAGCCCCTGGTGGGGCCGGCGGACATTATACCGGTCGAAGAATTTTTCAAGCTCCTTTCGTGCGTGGGTTATTGATTCATATGCCTTTAAATACACCTCTTCATATTTTACTGTTTTCCAGAGCCTCTCTATGAATATGTTGTCCCTCCAGCGGTTGCGCCCGTCCATGCTGATACGGATGTTGTTGTGTATGAGAATATCGGTAAATGCGTCAGAGGTAAACTGGCTCCCCTGGTCGGTATTGAAGATGTCCGGTTTTCCGTATTTTATCAATGCTTCTTCCAGCGCTTCCATACAAAATGAGATATCCAGCGTATTTGACACCCTCCATGACAACACCTTCCTGCTTGCCCAGTCCATTATGGCGACGAGGTAGCAGAATCCCTTTGCCATGGGGATATAGGTGATGTCCGAGCACCAGACCTGATTGGCTTCCATTATGTCAAGCCCACGAAGGAGGTAGGGATAGACCGTATGGCCGGGATGGGGTTTTGAAAGACGGGGCTTTTTGTAGATGGCCTCGATGCCCATCTTTCTCATAAGGGTACGGACATGTATCCTGCCTATTGTGCAGCCCCTCCGTTTCAGAATGCTTTTTATTCCCCTGGAACCGAGGTAAGGCTCTTCCAAGTGGACCTCGTCGATGATACGCATGAGTTCTCTGTCTCCGTCGCTTATGGGGACGGGGGTATAGTAGATGCCTGACCGGGAGAGGTTCAGTATCGTGCACTGTCTTCTCACAGGCAACGGATGCTCCTTGTCGATCATTTCTTTGCGCTCGGCCCGTCTATGCGCCCGAGCGCGACTGATAAAAAATCGTTCTCCATGGCAAGCTGCCCTATTTTGGCGTGGAGTTCCTTGATATCAGGCTCTTTCTGGGAGGATCTCCCTTTGTCGAACACTTCAGGGGCCTTTTCCAAGAGGACCTTCTTCCACTCTGCGATCTGGTTGGGATGGACCTGGAACCTTTCTGATAACTCCACCAATGTCTGCTCTCCCTTTATTGCTTCCAGTGCTACCTTTGCTTTAAAAACTGCTCCGTGGTTTCTTCTCGGTCTTTTTGTCATCTGACTGCTCCTTTCTTTTCTTATTATAGAGCAGTAAAACCACTTATGTCACTGTCCGAAATTATTGTACCAGCTCTCACATCAAGTGCACAGAAACCCGGAAAGGAGGCAGTAATGATGAACGGACCAACCCTCCGCAGGACGCCGGTTGTCCCCTCATCGACCAACGTGCCGGGGCTCCGCATCAATAGCGGCGTCAGCTACGCCGCCGCGAAGGCCCTGGAACACCTGAAAAAGGGCATAGGCCAGTCGAAGCGCTGCTACAGGAAAGCCTACGGCCGGTCCCCGCTTATCCACGCCTACAAGACCCTCAGCCGTTACGCGGGGATCTTCAACAACTTCAAGGACACGGTCCTCATCCCCGGAGGCGGCAACAAGCTCCGCAAGATCACCACCGGTCACATCGACAGGCACTTCGGGAACCTCATAGAGGACGGCGCCTCGGAGAAGACCATTGCCGTCAACGCCTCTGCCCTCAACAAGTTCTTCCACGCCTTCGGAAGGTACGACCTGGTGGAATACATCAATGAGACAAGGGCCGCATGGAGGGAGTCCGCAGTCCCCTCATCGAGGACCGAGCCCTTTGTGGACCCCGAGCGGGTGATCCTCTCCATGAGGTCCCCGTATCACGCCGGCGCGGTCATCCAGTACCTCACCGGGGCGAGGGTCGCCGACATCAGGAAAGTCTGCGAGTGGGTGCATAGGAACCCTTGCTCCACAGAGATCCGCATCCTGAAGTCCAAGGGCGGAAAGGACAGGGTCATCTACTTCCCGGAGAGGTTGCACCACCTGGAGCGCATCAGGGAGGCAGTGCGTATCCTCGGGGGCGGGGATATCGACTGGCCCGCCTTCCTCAAGGCGTACACGAAAGAAGTGAAGGCGTCCGCCAAAAAGAACCGTGAGATCTATACCGGCCCCCACGCCTTCCGGGTGAACTACGCAAACAACCGGTACGAGGAACTGGCTTTGCGCAGCATGAACTCAAGGGAGGAAGAGGAAACGCTCATAACCATCACCGAAGAGCTCGGCCATTCGAGGATATCCATGGCGAAGTACTACATACCTGCCTTCAGGCAGTCATAAACTGACCCGCCTTCAGGCGGGCATAAACCGATCGACCTCTCAGGGCTTTATGTAGGCGTTCAGCCCTACGACGAGAGGTTTTCCCTCCACCTGTGCGTCGGTGACCACGTTCCCCCGCGTGCTGGCGACCACGAGGGTTTTGCCCGATGAAGAGGGTGTCGGCTTCTCGATGTCGATCTCGATGAAGAGCTTGTTGTCCTTTACCTCTACTTTCATGGCCATAGTTAACCCTCCTTCATTTATTCACCGCGAACGGTCTTTTGAATTGTGAACCTGGCAACGTCCCTTGACCTTTTCTGCATGGTATTCCAGAGATCCAGTTTGGCCTGTATGGAAAGCCAGCTCTCCGGCGATGTATCCGTGGCCTTTCCGATCCGGATGGCTATCTCGGGGCTCAGACTGCACCATCATTATAACAACTTGCTGAACAAATAATAACAAAAAGTTGAACCAGAGCGCAAGCGATCGGTTGTATTGCTAAAGGATGGTCAAGGACGTCCACAAAATCATAAATAACTTTTGTCAGTTGCTTTCTCTTGGCAATCATCAGTTTTGTACCAGTCGAGCCTACTACCTTCTTAAGTGTAACATTTAATATCATAATAGAATCATTAACGACAAATACTCTCTGATGTGTTGTTCTGCGATTCCTGTTGCCTGATTGCCTGTTGTTTCCGGTTCCAAAAGATGATTCCGAGAGGAAGGAGGATGCTATATGGAATCCACACAAAGAACCGGTATGGGTTAGGTAAACCAAGAAGCAGCCCAAGAAAGACCAAAATTGCAATCCAGCACACGACTGCCGACTTGATCATAAAAGAACGCTCAAGTGGCCCGTTGGTGTTCTTGATACTGAAATACGTCCCGATGACCCCGCCAGCAAGACCAAAAATGCCGCCAGCGATGCCGCCAATCCATCCCCACATGACGCCTATGTTCATATCTTCCTCCTTTTCAAAGTTTCTTATATACCAGTATTACTCTCCGCCAGATGTGACTGGGCTTCAGGACAGGTTGAGAACAAAACAAAAAAGGGGAGCCCAAGGCTCCCCTTCATCCTGCTCCCCTTACTTTTTCTTCACCAATGTATGTCCCTTCGGCTCCAGCTTCTCGAACTGCTCGGGGTAGACCTTTCTGAAGAGATTGACGCTCCACTCGACGGCCTTGTACTCGCTTGTGCCGAACGCCGCATGCGCGAATTCGTGAAGGAGCGTGATAACCGAAAGCTTCTCCAGATAGATCACGCCGTTCCGGTATATGCCCTTTCTTCCCCCGAGACCGGCCGTCTTCACGACGGGAGGTTCGATCCCGTAGATCCCTGCAAGATCCGCCACAAGGTCCCTCATCGCCCTGAGCCTCTCTTCGGGCTTGAGCCTGAAGGACATCTTCGCCTTGAACGACTGCATCGCCTTTACCACTTCCTGCGGGTACTGAATGTCGGTGATGATCGGGCGTGCAGGATATACGCTGACATCGCCGGCTGTACCGACTATCAAAACCACTGCCCTGTCCATGGTCACCTCCCCGGAGACTTGAGCACCACTGCGGCCTCAAGCCCTGTGTTCCGTGCGATCTCCGATACCCTCTCAAGCTGGGCATAAAGTCCCCCGGTGTGCCCTTCCCTCTTCATGTAGACACGCCGGTTTCCTGCGCCGTCTCCTTCGTCCGCCACGATATACCCGTACTGTCTGACCTCTTCGTCAGAGCGGGCGGAGAGGTCAGACAGGGACTGCACGTGGAGCACCTTCGCGGCGATCCTGAAGCCCAGCGCCCTCAGCCTTTCATGCTGTTCCCTGTTTGTCTTCAGCGCCATGGTTGCACCTCCTTTAGATATAATGTCTTCCTATGAAGTGGACATAATTTCCTCCGATGAAGAGGTCGCCCTCCCGGTCTTCATCCGCCAGGAAGTACAGCCAGGCACGGATCTCCTCTTCCTGGTTGAGCATCACAGGAACCAGCCGTCGTCGGTAAAAGTCAGGGTGGCGTTCCAGCCGGTCGATGCGACGGAGGGCATCCTCGTCCACCTCATACACCTCCCCAACAATGACAGCCTTCATCCCGGACCTTCCCTTGACATAGGGGATTCCACCCGGCAGAACGTACATGCCGTACTGTGCAACCGTCTCCCCCATGCCGAGGAAACCTGACCCCTCCAGCAGGCGATGGTTGCCCATTCCCTTCTTGAGAGTCCCATACACGAAAACCTTTTCAAGCTTTCTTCTGATCTCTGCATTTTTTCGCGCCATTCCGCCTCCTTTTTTTTCTCATTTTTTTCTCATTTTTTTTGGCTAAGTTTTTTGACTTAAGTTTTTTGACTGATGAGCCTGTCACCTAGAATAGCGAGATACCCGCAGGCATCGACGATGGTGTCCCGCGAGATCATGTTGCTTCCCATCATGCGGGCGTGTTTGAAGAGCGAAAGCATGACCGCCGTGTCAACCCCGGTCAGTTTCACATCAACCCTGAACTTCCGGTTGATATATACGCTCCACAGGTCCGCGATGGTCTGGAAGCTGTCCTCAGGATGACCGTAAGCATCCTGACGCTCCCCGTTGATAACCTTGTGCGCCTCTTCGAGGACGCTCCCGTTTGGGTGGTTCATGATAAACACCTCCTTTCCGTGGCAAATCGCCTTAATGGCAAATCGCCTTGATTTGTAAATCTGAAACTTGTAAGCTGAAATTCGTCGGTCTACTAAGACTGTCTTCTATCTATGTATTACCTCCTGCGTGCTGCCGCAGGCATTCTCGCAAGGGTGCAACTCTCGTTACCATTGAATCTTTTTTCTTGCAATCGTCGGTATTCCGGGTATCATATAAGAAAAAACAGCCACAGGAGGACTTTTCATGAACAAGGGTGATCTGATTGACACAATAGTTAAGGAAGCGAAGATATCGAAGGCAAGCGCAGAGAAGGCACTGAACACCGTCATTGACTCTGTCGGCACAACGCTGAAGAAGGGCGACAAGGTCGCAGTGGTGGGCTTCGGGACCTTCTCCGTTTCCCGGAGAAAGGCGAGGAAGGGCAGAAACCCGCAAACCGGTAAAGAGATCAAGATACCTGCAAAGAAGGTCGTAAAGTTCTCGGCAGGGAACAAGCTGAAAGCCAGGGTCGCTAAGTAGCAGCCCGCTAAGCAGCAGATTTGTAATATCCTGTCCCAGTCTTGGTCAAAAAAAAGAAACAAAAAAAGGGAGGGTTTTGTCCCTCCCTTCCCTTTTTAAAGAGGGGGGTATCACCCCTCCCTGATATGAACGCTGAACACCGTCCGGTTTCCCTGCGGGCTTATCACCTCGCCGATCTCCCTGAAGCCCTCATTGCAGCACAGGCTTCTCATCGCCTCATTGTCCTCTCTCACGGTCAGGAAAAGAACCGGCGTTCGGGAAACCTCCCTAAGGTGCATAAGCAGTTCCCTGCCGTACCCCTTCCTCCGGTCCTCCGGGGTCACGTAAAAGTCCCTTATCTCCGAAACGACCCATCCCCTCTTTATGAGGAGGACCATCGCCGATCCTGGTATACCGTAGTAGCGGCCCCTGTCCGCCCTTTCCTTTCCGCTCTTCTCAAGGAGAGTGACAAGCTCGTCATTTTCAATAACATCAACCATTCCGTCCTCCTTCCGCGAGGTCTTTTCCTTCGGCTTTTCCTTCGCCTTCGGCTTTTTCTTTGCCCTCGGCTTTGCCTTGTATTTCGCGTTGACCCTCGCGTTTCCTCTTTTCCCTCTCATAGATCGCGTCCGCGAGATAGTCATTCAGATCGGGGTCAGGACCGAACAGACTTATTTCATCCGATATCTTCCCGATTATCTTGTTCAGTTCCCGGTTGGACAGCGTCTCCGGGTCCGGAAGATCGAATTCTTCCATCATCTCGTCCATCTCGTCTTCACCGGGGAAACGCTCACCATAAAACCCTTGCTCACCATAATCAGGATGAACGTTGTCGTACTCGTCGAACAGCATTCCCGGCTCCGCCTTCAGAGGTTCCCCTCTTGTCCGGGAAAACCTGGAGGGTGAGGAAAAATCATACAACGTTTTCCTGGGCGGCGGTTTCGGAAGGTCGCACACCATATCGACCTCCCATGCGGGGGTCGTCCTGTGCCCTACCTTGTAAAGCCTGAAGGGCTTCAGGTCAAACCCTTCCACCTCCTTGAAGTCCGCCCCTGCTATCCTCAATGCCTTTTTGAACATATCTTCCGTCGAGGCAAACCACCTTCCCATATGTCGCTCCCTGAGATCAAACACCGCAAGGGGCCTGCCCTCGCTCCTCCAGAGGTACACGGCGTCAGGCATCATGTACGCGAAGGCGTATTCCGCGCTCTGCCCGCTGCCGCTTATAAACCCGGTCACCTCCGTTACCGCCTCTTCCAGGCTCTTCCCCCTTTCCTGAAGGGTCCGCAACGCCCAGAAGAAGGTCTCCGAATCCACCTTGGCCTTCGTACATCCGAACTCCCCGCAGAGCTTGTCGCAAAGCTCATCGGAGAAGACCCCGTTGTGCATGGCAAAATGCCACGCCCCCTTCACCCTGAACCCGAAGGGATGGGAGCACCTGTCTGACTGCTCCCCGGTCGTCATGTACCGCACGTGTACAAAGGCATAATTGTAAACCTTCTCCAGCAGGAAGTCCGCGTGTCCTCTCACAAGGTAGCTTCTCCCCCTGATGCCCTTTTTCATGAGGTTGTTCTTCCTGCTTTTCAGGTTCCTTGTGACAACCCCTGTACCGTGGGGGTTTCCTTTCTCCTCGGCCATGATAAGGCCCCGGAGGATCAGGGCGGTCCTCCGGTTTGACTGTGGTCCTACGTATCCTGCTATCCTGCACATGCTGCCGCACCTCCTTCATCGCAATATTCGCTCTGTTCGTTGCTTCTGCCCTGTATCTCCGCCAGTTCCTGTTGGGAGGCTTCGAGTCTCTCCTCAAAAAGCTTTATGAACAGGCGCCGGGCGGCCCACCGCGCGTGGTAGCACCTGTTGCTGTTCCGGCGGGCATAACTGCACGAACAAAGCACGCCGTGGCCGTCGTTTACAACAGCCACCGTCCTTCCATCGACTACAATCGCGCTCCCGTCCTCGCTGACGGCAATATCCTGAATGTTTATCACCTTCTGGGTGTTGCCTGCCGCCAGCCGCCACATATCGGCATATTCCTGGGATACCCCCTGCGGCAGTCCCACCCACCTTAGGCGACCGGTTCGGAAGTAATCAATTAAGTTCCTCGTCTGTACTATTTCCACTTCAAGCCTTCTTATACTGGCTATCTCCTCGATGTTACCTAACCTCGGCGGCACTATGCCTGGGACGTGCCCCGGATGCATCTCTGCATCCTTCTTCCAGTACTCGTACCGCTCCAGAAGGTGCTTCCTTGTCGCCCTCAGAAGGGCTGAGGAATCCTCTCCGAAACCGATCACATCAAGGAACCCCTGAAAGTCATCGGGGATGTCCCTGAAGGTGAGGCCGTTCTTCACAGCCTCGAAGAACATCATCATGAGGATTGCCCATGAGGAAATCTTTGTAAAATCCGTTGAACAGTGGAACAGCCTGAACTCGACCGTCCCGTGCCTCTGCGACGCGGAGAAGTTGAGGCTCCTGTACCTGTCAGCCCCAATCCTTCCCGCCATGTCGGCAAGGTAATCCTCGTCCAGAGGCTTGCAATAGCCGTTGTTTCTTCTCGACGGGGCCACGAGGTACCACAGGTGCGGTATCTCCACCTTTGCCCATGCAAAGGCGAGCCTCTTCCTGAACTCGTCGTCCAGCCCGTACCCGTCGATGTGGACATGGGTGCCCGCGGTAGTGACATGCGCGGCGCCGACGCTGTTCCATGTGTTCAGCACCTCCTTGAGCTCGCACAATCCCCTCCATCCGAAAAGCTTCGGAGATACAAGCTCTATGGAAGAGAACCCCTGCCTTGTGGTGACAGAAGCGTCGTCAGAGACTCTCCACTCGTTGGCGGCCCTTGTGTTCCCCGTATACCCGGTTCTGGCCACCGATATATTGTTCCTTCCGAGCAATTCCTCACAGAAGTCCCGGATGTTTTTTACATTCCCCTCAAGTTCGATGCCGAAGTAGACAAGGGGCAGGAGTGTCGGCTTCCTGTGGTTTTTCAAAAACCATGCGATCTCCCCGTAGTTCGTCCCCCTGAGGGCAAGGAACTCGCTGACCAGGAAATACGCCTGGGAGTTGGACAGGTGCGCTGTATCCTTCACGCCCATGGTCTTGAGCAAAAGACGCTGCCACTCCGACGGCTCCCTGCCGGTGTAGGCAGGGGTGATATTGTTTTCATTGATGTAACGCCTTATGTGCTTGCACGTCGAGAACGGCGTGTCCGTGTTCTCCGTCCCGTTTTGGAGCAGAAATGAGGGACAGGTGCACACGTAGGACCCGTCGCGTGCCTGTTTCACGTTGAACGTCCCGTTGTAGTTATGGGACACAATCGTGTACCTGTCCTCTATCACGGGGACGTTTTCTTTTTTTCTCTTTAGTTCCTTGGGGTCCTTTATGACGGCCTCGCAGGAAGGGCACACCGCTACCCTCTCCGAAAGCTCAGTGTTGCATCTCGGACACCTCATGCTATTTCCTCCTTTTCAGAATGTATTGGAAAAAAACTCTGGTGAAAAATTCAGTTAAGAAAACTTGCGTTTTGCACTTCTGGTGAAAACTTCAGTTAAGAAAACTCTGGCTGGAACACTGGCCTGGAACCAGGGGAAAGCCCCTGATCTTCCGTGCGCGGCTGTTAAGCTGTTTTCCGGAAGATCAGGGGCAGCGTCGGTCTTCCCGACGGGGGGAAACTACGCGGCGGCAGCCTCCAGAGAAACCACCACCAGACCGGTGTTCCCCCTGAAGAACTTCACCTTCACCACCTTGCCCCTCTCGGGTTCGACGGACTTCTCCGTCTTGGAGGTGATGTTGTACCAGAGGTCGTCGATCTTGATCCCTTTGCCCGTCTTTGAGACGGCCTTGATCTCGCCGACAATCATGTCGTCGGTCTTCTCTACGGGAGCGGGCGCCTCGCTCGGGAAATCCTCTGCGGGCGGCGCTGCCTTCGGCGGTTCTGCCTTTGGCACTTCAGCCAGCGGGGGATCAACGGAAACCGGGACGACCGGGGTTTCTGCCTTTGGCGTTTCTGCCTTCTGCGTTTCAGCCTGAGGGGCTTCCGCACGATCGGTCCCCATGACCCACAATTCCGCCTCTTTGGCGTACTCAAGAGACAGCGCGTCCAGGGCCTTCTTGAGATCGGGTAGTTCCGCCACGATCCTTCCCGCCGTCGCATACAGTTTCTCCACCGTGATGGGATCCGTCTGCGTCTTGAGGACCTCAAGGGACAGGTTTAGGATCGACACCGGGGAAAGCTGGTGCTTCAGCAAAGACATCCTTCTGATCTCTACATCCTTCTGTGCCATCTGTGTTACCTCCTTTTTTTGGTATTTTGTTTTGGTATTTTGTTTTGGTACTTTTGTTTTGGTACTTTTGATTTGGTACTTTTGTTTTGGTACTTTTGTTTTGGTACTTTTGATTTGGTACTTTTGTTTTGGTACTTTTGATTTGGTACTTTTGATTTGATACTTTTGTTTTGGTACTTTTGATTTGATACTTTTGTTTTGGTACTTTTGTTTTGATAGTAGGCGTTCGCCTTATCGCCTTGCGGGCGTTCTCTGTTTTCTCCTTCAGGGTAAAGTTCCCCCTGTAAGGATGCATTCCTGACTGGAATTTTCATGAGTTCGTAAATCTACTAAGACTGTCCTTATATATGTATTACCGCCGGAGCAACGAAACTTGCCTCCGGAGGTAATAAAGAATTAGACAGAGATGAGAAAGCGTATAGACACCGAAGACAAAAAGACCCTCCTTGAGAGGGCGGTCAAGTGGTGGTTCTACCGGAACAGGGACCTCAGGATCCAGCCTGTCTTCCCCGCAGGGGGGTCCCTTGAGGACCTCATCAGGCTCAGCGAGGAGAACCGGGCAGAAGCTGAACGCCGGAAGAAAAAACCCGGCAGGAACATCCACATGGGGATCGGCGTGAAAAAGGAGAACTACGAGAACATGCCGGAAAAAAGGCTCACGAACTATGTCCCCGGCGAGTTCTACCTCCCCGACGACTGGCGTCCCCGGCACTTCCTCTGCTTCGGCTCCACCGGCTCGGGCAAGACGAAGCTCATGACCTACATGATCTACCAGGACATCCTGAACGGGAACGACGTCGTCGTCTTCAACCCCAAGAGCGATCCCCTCGGGAAAGACGAGCACACGGCGGGCAACGAGCTTCTCTCCTATATCGTCCAGGCATGCGTCCAGGCGGGCAGGCTTGACGAACTGCTCATCGTGACCCCCCTCTTCCCCGAATGCTCCCTTGAACTCAACCCCCTGAAGCACTTCATGATCGAGGACGAGCTCGTCCAGCACGTCATATCCAGCGTAAGGACGAAGGAACAGTATTTCGAGAACGTGGCCTACGAGGTGTCAACGGCCATCATCATAAGCCTCGTGGCCCAGGAACGCGTGAAGGGGAGGAACCCCAACATCAACTTCATGGACGTGAAGGAGAAGGTGGACTACATCGCCCTCCAGGACCTGGGCGACGCCATCGAATACTACAAAAACTTCCCTGATCCCGACATAAGGGAAAAAATCGAGATGGGGCTGCTCACCATACGACAGATAGGCCACTCCCCCCAAGACTTTTTCGCCAAGGTGTCCTCTTCGCTCAGGACCGTCATGACCACGCTCACCACCTCGGTGGCAGGAAGGATCATCGGCAAGGCAAGGGACAACGAATTCATCGACCGGCTGCAAAACAAAAAGGGCGTCGTCTTCGTCTGCGCCACTGACAACATCCTCATGCCACGGGCGTCCCATATCATCAACAGGGCCATCATCTCCATGATAATCGCCGCAGCGGGAAGGATGGGAGCCCACGGCATGTCGCTCAGCAATCCCCTCAGCGTGTACGTCGATGAAGGGCACAACGTCCTCTTCCACGGCATCGAGGAATTCTTCGGCAAGGGCCGTTCCGCCCAGATATACCTCCACCTCTTCACCCAGTCCGTATCGGAGGTGATAAAGACCGTGGGCGAAGAGATTACGAAGAGCATCCTCAACAACATCAACACCTGGGTGATCATGAAGACCAACGACCCCGACACGGCGGAGTACCTCGCGTCGGCGACCCCCGAAACGACCTCATGGATGCCTACCATAAGCCTCGGCGGGGGCGACGAGCTTACGATCAACCTTTCAGCGCACCGCGTGCCCCTGATCCAGAAGGACAGCATCATGAAACTCCCCCAAACCTACTACTACCTCAGGAACGGCAGCAGCTACTACAAGGGGAAGGTCCCCGTGATCCCTCCCCCTTCCATACGTGTCCTAATGCCTGAGATATCAGAAGAAAAAACGAAGACAAGCGACCGCATGATTATGGAGGTCGCACCGTGAGGGGGACCATCATCACAGTTATCACGCTGCTGGTAATGGTTGTTGCCCTCTTTTACATCGCAAGATACCCAGGAGAGGTCGGCACGCTCCTCGCGTCCGGGACCTTCCCCCGCATCCTCGCGTGGTTCTGCCTCATCTACGGCTCATGGGGGCTTGCAAGGGCGAGGCTGTCGGTTCCCGGCGCCATGATATTCTTTACCGCTGCGGGATTTTTTGCATACGTAGGGCCTTACGTGCCCTTTATCAGGAACTACTACTGAGAAGTCAACTACACAGGAGCACAGGATCAAATCCATGCCAAAGACACAGAAACAGATCATAAGAAACACGCATGAAGACACAAAGGCCAGAAGCTTCCTCGAAGCAGTCGGTCTTATAGAGCAGGTCTCGGCCTGCGAGATGGATCTCCCTGACGGGTCGTATCCCACGCCTTCGAGGCTGACCTTCGCAAACGTCGCGATCGCCCACGCCCTGCAAACGACGGTGCTCACATTCCTCCTGTCCCCTATTACGATGCTCGTGATCGACAACTACATGCACATCTTCGGCAGGCAGGAGGCCGGCTTCCTTGACAACCTCTTCTCCGTTCTTCTCTCATGCGCCCCCGCAGCGGGGTTCTCGCTGTTCTTCTCGATCATTATCTGCAAGCTCTACCTGGGGAAGCTTACGAAGTCGCTTCTGGGCTATTATATAACCCCGTATATCATGATAAAATTCATCGTCACCGTGTTCATGTTCATGATCCTCTTCATCGTGAGCACCAGCGTGCTGACGGAGCAGAACATCACCTTCCTGTCGCGGCAGATATCCGGGGTGGCCTCGATGCTCAACGAAAACTACGGTCCTGCTGTATACAACTGGTCCTTTGATACGCTCCATGAACTGCAATACGTCCTCATCAAGTCAGGCGTATACTCAACGTGCATCCATATCGGGTGCGCTATCCTTATAGGAGCCGCGTACGTCAGGTCGTACTGGAGATCGTGGCTCATAGACATGTTCAGCAGGGATTTTGACTGATTTTGGGAGCCTGATGCAACTGATTTTGGGAGCCTGATGCAACTGATTTTAGGAGCCTGATGCAACTGATTTTAGGAGCCTGATGCAACTGATTTTAGGAGCCTGATGCGTGATTGAAGCAATCCTCATATCCTTATTGTGCGCGGTCTGTATCTACATTCCGAAGATTCTCTTCTTTCCGCCACGCCGTAGCCATGGGAACACGAACGCAGCGAACGCGAATGCGGCGAATGCGAATGCGGCAAGCGCGAACGTGACGGTCAGCCTTTCCGATATCTCGCGGATCTGGATGCCGCAGCCCTCCGGAGGAGAAGGTTTTTCCCTTGCAGCTGACCCCAGGGGAAACAAGTCTTCCGCACAGGTCGGGACACCTGACCTCCCGGTGGAGAAACCAACGGAAGCCGGGGAACCGGCGAATGCCGGGGAACCGACGGAAACTGAAAAATCAGCGGAAGCTGAAAAACCAGCAAATGCCGTAGGACAGACGAGTGCCGGGGAACCGGCGAATGCCGGGGTATCGGCGAATGCCGGGAAAAAAGAACTCATGCTTTTTTACCAGGAGTGCGTGCTGCCCTTCTCGAAAACGATCACGGAACAAAATGTCCCGAAGACCATCGAGAATCTCCTTGGCCTCCTGCCGGAGGCGGGCCATGTTTCTTCCATCAGCACAGGCGATGTGAACAAGGCCGTGGACGAGGAGTTCCTCGAACTGGAACCGCTGGCGTCCGATCTCGCGAAGACAACACTGCTCAGGCACACCCTCACGGTAACAAGGATCCTGATAGACAAGGTAAGGGAGACCTACGCGGAAAGCGATGCAAGGATGCCCATGGCCGTCACGGTGGGCCTCGCCCATGACATCGGGAAGCTTGTCAGGGGCAACCATCCTCAGAAATCGGCGGAGATGCTTTCGGAAATACTCCCCGACGACATCCCATGGGCGGAACATGCGCTCCAGGTGATCAGGTCACACCACCAGAAGACATCCGACCAGTTCACAGTCCTCCTGAAGCAGGCCGACATGCAGGCGAGGAGTTATGAATTGGCAGCGCATATGCCTGGATATAACGTGGCGCCTTTCAGCCGGTGGTTCGACGCGGAAAGGTTTTTGAAGGACTACATAGAGCCTGAGATAAACATCGCCCAGCAGACGGGGTGGCAGGCTTTCTCCCTGAACGGATGCGTCTACGTGAAGCCGAAGCTCCTGTACTCCGCAGCGAACGCGATGTGTAGGGACATGAATGTCATCGACGTGCGGTTCTTCTGCGGGTCCGAGTACGACAACACCCTGCGGGAGATCCTGCAGGGCATGAAGAAGGCCGGGTACCTCCACGACATGGCCCGGTCTCAAAAAAGCGGTGGGGCCGCTAATCCCGTCATAAACTTCGAGCTTGTCACGAGGATGCCTGGGCCGAGAAAGATATCCGCCATGCTTGTCCCTGTCAGGGGGGAACTCTTTGACCTGCAGGAGCTTGAGAAGAGGAAAACGGATTTCCTTGCCGAGATCAGGGATCTGAAATGAGGATCTCTCAGGAATGAGGGTCTCTTCGGCAGGAAGCAACGCTTAAGGTTATACAGCAAGTATCCCAACGCCTGGGGGTTTTCCTTGACCCGCAGCATAAAACGATGATACTTTTTTTTCGGAACGAAACAGCGCTGAAGATGACGGCAGCTGTTCCTGTTGGGAAAACGATGACTATCTGCAAACACTGCGGCAAGGATATAGAAGACCCACGAACCACCACCTGCATCAAGGACTACATCGAATACCAGGATGGCCTCACGCTTCCAAGAAAACCTTTTGATGACAATGAGAATGAGCGGTGCCCTGTTTGCCATGTCATCCGTGGGGCCTTTCACCACAAGGGTTGCTATGTTGAACGCTGTCCCAGGTGCGGGCAAAGGCTGGTATCGTGCGGGTGTCTTATAAAAGGGAAAGAGTGGCGGCAGCCTGAAAGGTAAGTTACTGTAAAAAAACGCCGCATCCATACCATAAAAACATGATAGAGGGCATAAAACTCCGCAGAATCAGGTACAAAGATATACACGATGCAGGTTCGCTGATCCGGGAGACCATCAGGGCTTCCTATCCGTCTGCATATCCGCCACGGGCAGTAGACTTCTTTCTCAACTATCACAGGAACAAGGCGATCAGGGAACGGGCCGTGGACGGGTTCGTCATCGTGGCGGAACAGAACGGAGATATCGTTGCGACCGGATCTATTATGGGGAACGAGATCACGGGCGTGTTCGTAAAACCCGATCTCCAGGGAAAGGGGATCGGGGGCATCGTGATGGACAAGCTGGAGGAACTTGCCGTACAAAGCGGGTGTGGACATGTGGTATTGAGCATCTCCCTGCCGTCGAGGAGCTTTTACGAAAAAAGGGGATATGAGGTCACCGGTGCGGCCCGGATAGATGTGGGCATGGGACAGTTCCTCGAATACTGGGAGGGCAAAAAGACGTTCGGAAAAAATCAGAACACCGAATCCGGCGTCAGGTCGCAAAAAACCAGAGGTGTCATGGTGGAGGAGATCCATACGCAGACGGACCTCGACGAACTGGACTCCCTGCTCTGGGAGGTGCTGTGGCGGCCTGTCGGACTCCCCCGGGACATCCGTCAGTCCTTCCATCTCGAAGGTCCGTGCAGGGAGTTCTGCGTCCGCTCCAAAAAGGGCATTGCCGCCGGCATCGTTGTCCGCAAGACATCAGCGGAGGAGATGGAGATCTGCCACATCGCGGTCGCCCCGGAGATGCAGGAGCAAGGGATCGGGCTGGATCTCGTGGAGCATGTGATCAACATGGCGCGTGAGGAAAACTGCTCCTGTATCCGTGTGATCGCCCGCAACACCTCCGCAGGTTTTTTCAAGAAGATTGGGTTCAACATCCTTCCCCAAATCATCCCCGACCACCCGGTATTCAAAAAACAGGGGGTAACGTTCCTGCTGATGGAAATGCCCGTCTGTGCGAAGCTGCGAGGGGGAACCGGTTCCCAGGAAAAAGCTGGTCCGGGCTCTCCGGTAATGACCATGGAAACCATAGGGGTCATCCATTCTCCCTTCCGTACGAAAGAGGATTGCCCTATCCAGCCTCTCCACTCCTCCGAGGCTTTGGGCCACGTCGAGGTGTTTGAGAAATACGAGGCGGGCCTCAAGGACATTGAGACATTCTCCCACATCTATCTGTTCTACCGGTTCGACAAAGCCGGCGATACACAGATGGAACGGCCAACCTTCCTCGATGATGCATCGCACGGAGTATTTGCTACACGACATCCTTACAGGCCCAACAACATAGGAATGTCGGTTGTAAAACTTATCAGGAGAGACAAAAACATTCTGAAGGTGGAGGGCATAGACGTTCTTGACAACACTCCCCTGCTCGATATCAAACCGTACATACCGAGGTTCGATCGAATCGATACGGCAAATGAAGGATGGGTTGCCGACATAAAGTGGCGGCCAAAACCGTCCGGGAGAGAATGAATTCTAGCGTTCCGTATCGGCCCCGTTCGCCGGGACCCACCGGTAAAGCGTCGGAACGGAAACGCCGAGATTCTTCGCCACGTCCCTTGGAGGAACACCGCCGGCTAACAGCTTCTTTGCAGATTCGATCTTGCTATCGGTCATCCGGCGCTTGCGCCCTCCACGACGGCCCAGGCGTCTTGCAGTTTCCAGCCCGGCGCGGGTGCGCTCTATCACCAGTTCCCGCTCCATCTGGGCAAGTGCGGCCATCACATGAAAAAAGAACCTCCCTGACGGCGTACCGGTGTCGATTGAATCCGTCAGGCTCCTGAAATTCACGCCCTGCCTGGCAAGCTCATTGGTGATATCCACGAGGTGCTTGACACTCCGGCCCAGCCTGTCCAGTTTCCAGACAACAAGCGTATCGCCCTCCCTGAGCATTTCGAGGGTCTTTCCGAGGCCGGGACGTTCGCCGCGGCTGCCGCTGATCTTGTCCTCGAAGACCTTCTTGCACCCTGCCCTTTCCAGCGCTTCACGCTGCATGTCCAGGTTCTGGTCCTGCGTCGAAACGCGTGCGTAGCCGATCAGCATTGTTCACTCCCATAGTAGTATTAAAATCTGGCGTGAAGACTCGGTATTAATTCTCCTTCGATTACAAATTATCATTGTTTTATTTCATTGTTTTATTTTGAAATGGATTAAGTTATAGTAAAAATTATAAAAACCGCCAGGAAGATCCCTTTCGTTCAGGGAACGGGAGTGCCAAATTAAAAAACGAATATTAAAAACCGGGGTTTTTTGCAGGGATATATGAATATCCGGTATATCGCACAACCTGATGAGCAACCGGGGTCGAGTTCTATTTCGTAAAGGTATTTGCCGATTCTGGACATCCTCCCTCCCCTTCTGGGGTCATTAATACCAACCCAGAATATTAAATGCAAGATAAATCTTTCATGCAGGTATTAACGCTCGATGTGTAATATCAAAACGCATCTCAATATCGGCAAACGAGAATTCAGTTTCAAGAAATATTTTTGAGAATTCTAACCTGTTGAATTGCCGTTATACATTCTGGCGGGAAGTTGTCTCTCGAAAACGAGCGTTTACGAGAAGCTTAATACGCCGCGCGCCTGATGGCAGGAATCTTACGGGGGGGGATAACGATAAAATCAACTACCGCACGACCAATTGTCATGCCTCTATCTATTGTACTACTTTTACCAACGGACAGATGATAATCATTGCCAGAAAAACGTTTTTATCAACAGTTAACTTTCCTCTGAAATTTTTGAAATATAAATACCCCTGTGGTATATAATGTATAAGCAGGAGCTATGAGGTGAAAACATGACAGTCAAAAGCAGGTTCAAAAACGGCGCCTTCAGGCCCATTGAAAAAATTGGCAGGGTGTTCAAGGAAGATGAGATTGTCGAAATAGATATCAGAAGAAAAAAAGAATTTGCCTGGCGCGGCGCATTAAAAGGAAAAAAAGAGACGTCTGTTGGATTGCAGCATAAAATAAAAAATATATGGTAATTGATGTACCTGATAGATACAAATATATTCCTTGAGATGCTGCTGGACCAGCAAAAATCTGAAGATTGCCAGGACTTACTTGAAAAATTGTATAATGGCGACATTACGGCGTATGTTAGTTCCTTTGCGCTTCATTCAATAGAAGTGATTCTCGAAAGGTCAAAAAAGACTGATATGGTGAAGGTGTTTTTGAGGGATATAAACGACTCGAAGGGTTTGAAAAGAATGGACACAACAACCATGGAAGAGTTGTTTGCCGTTCAGTTGACAAAAAAGACCGGCCTTGATTTTGATGACGCCCTGCATTATTTCATATGCAAGAGCTTTGGATTGAAAATGGTAAGCTTCGATAAGCACTTCGACAAGACAGATATCAAACGGCTTGAACCTAAGGATGTTCTGAAAAAGTCATAAGATTGTGAACTACCCCACCCTTAAGGGCAGGGCTTCCCGGCTCAGCGAGGGGCCTGGCAGCACTGCCTCTCCCCGTGCGTACCTTCCCGTGGTTCCCATGTATTTTTCATGGGAACAAAATACGGTAATACAGGATAAATGGCATTCTATCACCTTACCTTGATCCCTTCGTCGAGGTACTTGATGAGGGGATAGATGAAGAATTCTATGATCCTGCGCTTCCCCACCTTGATCTCCGCCGTAAGGCTCATGCCGGAGGTTATAGGCACCCGTTTCCCCTCAACGAGGAGGGTCGTCTCTAAGGGGGTGATGAACACCTCGTAGACCGGCCCCAGCTTCTCGTCGTCTGTACTGTGTTTCGATATGCTTCTCATGGTGCCGTTTACGATCCCGTACTTCTGGAAGTCAAAGGCGTCGATCTTGATCGAGACCGGCATCCCGTCCTTCACAAAACCGATATCCTTGTTGAGAACGGTTGCCTTGACGACAAGGGGCGTATCAAAAGGGACGACGGTCATGAGCTTCTGCGCAGGCGTCACAACGCCGCCTATCGTGTGGAAGTAGAGGTTGGACACATACCCGTCGACAGGGGAAAGGATCTTCTGTTTCTCGTTCCTGAAGTTGGTCTTGTCGATCTCGGCATTGATCTCGGTCGCCGCCTTATGCTTGTCGGAGTATTCCTTCAGCGTCGTCGTGCGGAAGCTCTCGGTAATGTAAGCGATCTCATGGAGGATCTGGCTTTTCTGCTGGGCGAGTTCTTCCAGTTTATGGCTAAGCTGCTCTATAGTGTTGCCGTATGTGAGGACATCGTTGAGGGCCTTCTCGTATTCGCTTTTTGAGATGATGTCTGCAACCTCCTTGAGCCTCTTCTCGCGTTCTTTCGCGATATCGAGAAGCGATGTGTTGTACACCCTGTCCCTGGCAGCCGCTTTGATCTCTTCTTCCGTCTTATGCAATTCAGCCCTTTTCGCATCAAGCTGTTCCCGCAGGCCCTCCACGGAAGACCGGTAAAGTTCCTGCTGCGTGCGGATCGATTCGGCGTCATGGGTCTTTTTGTCGGGGCTGAAGCCGCCCTTCCCGATTGCGGCGTTGAGGCGCATCTTTTCAAGCTCAAGGTACTGGAGGCTCTTCTTTTTCGAGTCAAGCTCAGGCGCGGTGATCGAAGGATCGACCTCCATGAGGACCTGGTCCTTTTTGACGAAGTCCCCCTCACGGCAGAGTATGGCGCTCACGACGCCGGTATCGAGGGGCTGGAGTATCTTCACGTCGCCCTCGGGGATCACCATGCCCCGTGCCGAGACAACCACATCAATCTTGCCGATGCACATCCAGGTCGCGAAGAACACCATGGTGGCGACGATGATCCAGAACACAATCCTCCCCAGTGGATTGGCTGGTCTCTCCTCGATCTCGGCCATGGTCGGCTTGAACTCATAGGCGTCGTCTTTTCTGAAGACCCATTGCGGCCACCGCACGATCGTATCGATGATCTTTCTAAACAACAGGCGCCTCCTGCTGCGTGTAGAGAAAATGGTAATATCCTTTCTTTGCTATCAACTCCTTATGGGAGCCCATCTCGATGATCCTGCCTTCATCGAGGGCGATGATGACATCGCAGTCCCTGACCGCAGAGAGCCTGTGCGCGACGATGAAGGTGGTCCTCCCGGCCTTGATGCCGGCAAGGTTCTTCCGGATAATCTTCTCCGACTCATAATCAAGCGAGGAGGTCGCTTCGTCAAATATCAGTATTCTCGGATTGGTGATCAGGGCCCTGGCTATGGCTATCCTCTGCTTCTGGCCGCCGGAGAGCGTCGACCCGCGCTCACCCACGATCGTGTCATACCCCTGGGGGAGCTCTGAGATGAACTGGTGCGCCCCTGCGGTCTTTGCAACGTTGATGATGGTCTCCATGGGGGCGTCCGGCCTGGGGAGGGCGATATTCTCGCGGATGGTCCCGCTGAAGAGATAATCGTCCTGAAGCACGACGCCGATATTGTATCTGAGCCACACGGGGTTCATGTGCCTGATATCAACGTCGTCCATATAGATGGCGCCGTCGTTTATGATGTAGAGCTTCTCGATGAGCTTCGTGATGGTGCTCTTCCCGCTGCCGCTTCGCCCCACAATCCCTATGCTCATACCCGGCTTTACCTCGAAGCTGATCCGGTCTAAGACATCGGGGGCATCGGGGTTATACCTGAAGGAGACATTATCGAACCGGACAGAACCGTTTAGTGTCTGAAGGGTGATGTCTTGTCCCGATTTCAGCTCGATGGGGTTGTTCAGGATGTCGCCCAGCCTGTCCACGGAGAGAAGGGCCTGCTGGAACTCGTTCCAGAGATTGACGAGCCGCAGGAACGGGCCGGTAAACTGCCCCGCGAACATCTGGAATGCGATCAACTGGCCGACGGTAAGCTGATTGCCGATGACGAGCTTCACGCCGAGGTAGAGCACCGTTATGGTCATGAGCCTCTGGAACATGCCTGAGAATGCCCCGGCGATATTCGACATGTTGGAAAGCTTGAAGCTTGAATGGACGTACCGGCTCAGGTTGTCTTCCCATTTTTTCTGCATGGAGCCTTCCAGGGCAAGGGACTTCACCGTCTGGATGCCCGTGACGGTCTCGACGAGATACGAGTTCGACTGGCCGGCCATGAGGAACTTGTACTGGAGTCTCTTCCGCAATTCAGGGGTCACCGTGAGATAGAGGATGGCGATGACAACGACAAAACCGATGAAAATGAGGGTCAGCTTGACGCTGTAGAGGAACATGACGACGACGAAGACGAAGGAGAAGAAAAGGTCGATCAGGACGGATACGGATTTATTGGTGATGAACTCCCTGATATTGTCAAGCTCGCGTATCCTGTTGATGATGTTCCCGACCTTGCGGGACTCGAAATAGACAAAGGGGAGCGCGAGCAGGTGCTTGAAAAGCTTCGCGCCGAGCTTGGCGTCTATCTTGTTGGCGGTGTGGATGAAGATGTAGTTTCTCGTGACGTTGAGGATGCACTCAAAAACAGCCACCGCGATGAACGCAACGGCAAGGACGTCGAGGGTGGTCATGGTCCTGTGCACGATGACCTTGTCGAGTATGACCTGCGTGAAAAGCGGCGTGACGAGGCCGAAGAGCTGCACTACAAAAGAGCCCGTAAGGACTTCGGCCATAACGTTCCTGTAGTGGAGGATTTCATTGTAGAACCAGCGGAAGCCGAAGGCGACCTGGCTGGTGATCATCTTGTGCCTGAAGACGATATACTCACCGGTGGAGATGTTCCCGAACTCATCGAGGTCGACCTGCTTCGCCGTCATCTCTCCGGGGAAGAAGACAAGGGCCTTGTGTTCTTCCGTGCTTATCTTGAGGAATACGCCGTAGGTATTGTCGGAAAAGATCACCATAAAGGGCGCCGGGTACTTCCGGAAGATATCGACAGGAGACATCCTTTTGATCCGCGCCTTGAAGCCGAGGTCCTTTGCTATGAGGAGGAGCTGCTCCTTGGAGAGTTCGCTGCCGGTGATGCCGTATTCCCTGGCTGCCGTGCGCAGGTCCACGTTGATCTGGTTTATCCTCGCAATGAGCTCAAGACATACAAGCGCCGTCTGCATCAGTCACCTGCCCCGGAGAATATCCGGAGACCTTTTATGGTCGCCGTCTTCGAGATGATCGTCCTGGCAAGTTCAAACCTCTGGTTGACGAGGTCGATCTTCTGATTCAGATACTCTGCCCGTTCTATCTCCTTCTGGTCCGAGAGTCTCTGTGCCATGGTCAGTTTCTCCTCCACCTTTGTCAGCATCGCCTTTTGATGCGCGATGCCGCTTATGTAAGTCTCCCGTGTCTCGCTGAGCTTCGCATGTCTCGCTGAAAGCTCCGTCATCTTCTTCCCCTTCTCCACTTTGAGCCGTTCCAGTTCGAGTCTCGTCTTCTCTATCTCTGCGGGGCTTTTAAACCCCTCAAAGAGCGGCAGGGTGATGGCCATGCCGACAAAAAAGTTCCTCGGTTTCACGTACTGCGCGGAGATATCGAGCGCAGCGGGGTCGCTCCCGTACAGGGCGTAGGTGGAATAGAGACCGAACTGAGGAAGAAGCGCCCTCTCAAGGACCTTAAGCTCAGCCTTCTTCTTTTCCATTTCGAGGTCGTATCTTTTCGACTCAGGGGTGTTCTCGGGATCAAATTCGTGTTTGTAGTCGTCTTCTTCGCATTCCCTGAAGGCGTTCACCCTCGTATTGTCCGCACTATACTGTTCACCCGTCAAGGACGAGAGTTCTTCGAGGAGCGTTTTCTGCTTCAGCCTCAGGGTATCGATGTCGTCGACGATCTTCACCACCTTCACCGCATCGTCGGTCATCTCGATCTTCGAGATCTTCCCGGCGACATAGAGCCTCTCCTTTGTGAGCGCAAGCTCCTTGTAAAGGGTAAGGAGTTCCTTCTTTGTTCCAATCTCTTCATAGGAGATCAGGAGGTCTGAATAGAGGCTCAAGACGTTCAATCTGATATCGCGCCGCGACTGGCGGAGCGCTGCCTGCCTTATTCCCACGTCTTTGTCTGCGATGGAGACCTTCTGTTGTGTGCCTCCGAAATCAAAGAGATTGTAGGAGCCCATGAGCATGAAAGAACTCTGGTAGGCCGTATTCTGGAGAAGGACGGTATTGCCGATGGAATTTATCTGCGCCGTGCCGTCGGTCAGGTCCCGGATGTATTCTGTGTTCCACCGGGCGCTGATCGTGGGATAATAGAGGGAATACGCCCGCCTCTGTTCGGCCCGGCTGATGTCGATATCCAGCCTGGACAGGCGGATGTCGTGGGCGTAGCGGAGCGCCTTTTCGACAACCTCATCGTAGTCAAGTGTTTGGATCGCTGCGGCTCCGGCAATGCCGTACATCAATACAAACAGCGACGCAAGCGTCGGGAGAGCGCTCCTTATCCCCACCATTCCCCTTTTGTCTGTTACCCTTCTGTGAGTATCTATTTAGTTTCTTTTGTTTCCACTATCACTGTCTTTCCTTCGTTCCACTCCTTACTCCGAACGCCGAACTCACGCCGCAGGCGTGCTACGTATGCCATGAGTTCGCTATGATGTTCATCAGATCCTGGTTCGCCCTCACATCGGCAAGGCTTGTCATGGATATCTGGTGGTCTGCCGCAAAGGCGGTCATCTGCTGGATCACGAGGTTGACATCATCGTTTGTCAGAAAAAGACCGTTATTCAGTTCCAGCCTCTCTACCCCTGCATCGGCGCTGAACTGGTTGGTGATGTTTACCTGGTCAGTGCTGCCGTATCCGACATAGAGGTTCTGACCGTTTTTGAAGAGGGCCACCGTTGCCTCCATGACATCTGAATTGAAGAGGACCTTGTCGAGGGTCGATGCATCGGAACCCGTGTCCGTGACGGTATCTGTGCCGCCGTTGAGAGAAAAGATGTAGGTGTCTGAATCTGCACCACCAATGAGGGTGTCGTTGCCGATCCCACCGATAAGCGTGTCGTCTCCCACATCTGAAGAGAGATAGTCATTGCCGGCTTCGCCAGAGATGATGTTTGCCGCTGTGTTACCGTATATCTGGTTATTGAGATCGTTACCGGTTCCGTTGATCGAATCTGTTCCGGTGAGGGTGAGGTTCTCGATGTTGTTGGTCAGGGCATAACTGACGGAACTCCGCACCGAGTCAGTTCCTTCGTCGGCGTTCTCAGTTACAACGTCTCCTAAATTATCAACATAATAGGTATCGTTCCCTGCTCCACCGAACATGGTATCTGAGTCAGTGCCTCCGATTAAGGTATCGTTGCCTGCACCGCCGTAGAGAATGTCGTCACCACCGTCAGCAGATAAGTAATCGTTACCGACACCGCCATCGAGGGTATTATTGCCGCTGTTGCCGTATATCTGATTGTCCAGAATATTACCTGTTCCGTTTATTGGATCTGTCCCTGTAAGGGTAAGGTTCTCGATGTTATCAGTAAGAGTATAGGTGACGGAACTACGAACCGAGTCAGTGCCTTCACCAGCATTTTCGGTTGTTATATCTCCTGCATTATCAACATAATACGTGTCATTTCCTGCACCACCGCCCATAGAATCTGCTCCAGTACCTCCAATAAGGGTATCGTTGCCTGAACCGCCGTAGAGGATGTCATCGCCGCCGTCTGCGGAGAGATAATCATTCCCTGCTTCGCCAGTTAAAGTGTTTGATCCACTGTTCCCATAGAGTTGGTTGTCGAGGGCGTTTCCGGTTCCGTTGATCGAATCTGTTCCGGTTAAAGTCAGATTTTCTATATTGTCTGCAAGTGTGTAAGTGACGGAACTCCGTACTGAATCAGTTCCTTCATCGGCAGCTTCTGTAATTACATCGCTCGTATCGTCCACATAATACGTATCGTTGCCTGCTCCACCGAACATGGCATCAACTCCAGTTCCTCCAATTAATGTGTCGTTCCCTGCGCCTCCGTAGAGGATGTCGTCACCGCCGTCAGCGGAGAGGTAATCGTTGCCTTCACCGCCATCGAGGGTATTATTGCCGCTGTTGCCGTATATCTGATTGTCCAGGATATTACCTGTTCCATTGATACCATCTGTCCCGGTTAAAGTCAGGTTTTCGATGTTGTCTGCGAGGGTATAAGTGACGGAGCTTCTGACTGAATCGGTTCCTTCGTCGGCAGCTTCCGTAATTACATCGCTCGTATCGTCCACATAATACGTATCATTGCCTGCTCCACCGAACATGGTATCTGAGTCAGTGCCTCCGATTAAGGTATCGTTGCCTGCACCGCCGTAGAGAATGTCGTCACCACCGTCAGCAGATAAGTAATCGTTACCGACACCGCCATCGAGGGTATTATTGCCGCTGTTGCCGTATATCTGGTTATCCAAGGCGTTGCCAGTCCCGTTTATCGGATCAACTCCTGTAAGGGTAAGGTTTTCCACGTTACCGGTTAGAGTGTAACTGACGGAACTTCTCACAGAATCAGTTCCTTCGCTTGCAGCCTCAACGACAATATCGCCTGGGTCATCAATGTAGTAAGTATCATTACCCAATCCACCGGTCATAGAATCTACGCCGGTACCTCCAATAAGGGTATCGTTGCCTGAACCGCCGTAGAGGATGTCATCGCCGCCGTCTGCGCTTATGTAATCGTCACCTGCTTCACCGCTTAAAATATTAGCGGCAGTGTTGCCGTAAAGCTGATTGTTGAGATTATTTCCTGTCCCATTTATTGGATCGGTTCCAGTTAAGGTCAGGTTTTCTACATTATCGGTAAGCGCATAGGTGACGGAACTGCGGACCGAGTCGGTTCCCTCTTCTACCGCCTCTACCACAACATCACCTGGGTCATCAACATAGTAAGTATCATTGTCGGCCCCACCGAACATGGTGTCAATCCCAGTACCCCCAATCAGCGTATCATTGTCCGCGCCGCCGTAAAGGATGTCGTTGCCGCCATCTGCGGATAGGTAATCGCTGCCTGCACCGCCATCGAGGGTATTATTGCCGCTGTTGCCGTATATCTGATTGTCCAGAATATTTCCTGTTCCATTGATAGCATCTATTCCGATTAAAGTCATATTTTCGATATTGTCAGCAAGAGTATAACTGACGGAACTCCGCACCGAGTCAGTTCCTTCGTCGGCGTTCTCGGTTACAACGTCTCCCAAACTATCTACATAATAGGTATCGTTCCCTGCTCCACCGAACATGGTATCTGAGTCAGTGCCTCCGATCAAGGTGTCGTTGCCTGAACCGCCATAGAGGATGTCGTTGCCACCGTTTGCGGAGAGGTAATCGTTACCTCCAAGACCATCGAGAATATCGTTTTCGCTCGTGCCATATAGCGTATCATCTCCAGAGGTCCCCTGAATAAGGCCTCTTACCATTCCCGCTATGTCTGTTCCGGTCAATGTTGTACCATCTGGAAAATTAAACAGCTCGATTTTGTGGTTGTCTTGTTCCTGGAGATACCAATCTTTTATGGTGATCGTGTCATCCGTATCCCGGATAGCGATAGTGAGGTCATCTGCATTTCTCGTAACAAGAAGATCGGCCTGTCCTATACCTGCGGAGAATGTAATCGCGTCTGTGTCGGTATCGGCGCCATACTCTATGATAGTATCCTGACCGTCACCTCTTTGAAAAATATATGTATCGCTGCCTGTACCCCCGATCAGGGTATCGTTGCCCATAGCCCCCCTTAACAGATCATCGCCATCAGCCGCAGAAAGAATGTTTGCCGCGTTATTGCCGGTTAAGACATTGGTAAGCGCATTACCTGTACCGTCAACCGCATCATTTCCTGCAAGGATTAAGTTCTCAACATTGTCACTTAGGGTATAGCTTACCGTTGAATACACAACGTCTGTGCCCTCGCCGACTACCTCAACAATCGTGTCGGCTTGATCATCGACATAGTATGTATCATCTCCTGATCCCCCTATCATTGTATCGGCACCAACTCCTCCATCGAGAAGATCGTAGCCTGCCAGTCCGTCCAGGATATTTGCTGCGCTGTTACCCTTGATGATATTGTCGAGATTGTTTCCCGTACCGTTTATAGAATCGGTTCCGGCGAGTGTAAGGTTTTCGATGTTGACAGAGAGGGTATAATTAATAGAACTGGCTACAGTATCAGCGCCTTCGCTGACCGATTCAATTACCAGATCACCACTGTTGTCTACTATGTAAGTATCATCTCCTAATCCTCCGGTCATGGTGTCTGCGCCAAGAACGCCATCCAGGATATTTGCCGCGCTGTTGCCCGTGATGATGTTGTCCAATGTATTACCGGTACCATTGATTACGTCATTACCGATAAGAGTGAGATTTTCGATATTTGCGCCAAGGCTGTAACTTACCGAACTATTAACCGTATCTGTCCCTTCATTGACTGCCTCGGTCACCGTATCGCCAAAATTATCTACGAAGAAGGTGTCATTGCCAAGCCCTCCTGTCATCGTATCCGCACCTTCCCTGCCGTCGATGGTGTCGTTGCCTGCGTTACCTGTGAGAATGTTGGTATTCGCATTGCCGGTAAGCACATTATCCATGCCGTTTCCCGTACCGTTGATTGGTGAAGTACCGGTAAGGGTGAGGTTTTCGACATTTGCAGGAAGTGTGTAGCTTATAGAACTAAATACGGTATCTGTTCCTTCATTTACTGCTTCTGTCACTATATCTCCGGCGCTATCAACGTAGTACGCGTCGTTACCTGTGCTGCCGACCATTCTATCGTCGCCCGTTCCTCCGTCAAGGAGATCGTTCCCTGCTTCGCCCGAGATCTGGTCGTTATCGGCACCGCCGTAGAGGGTGTCGTTGCCGGTGTTGCCGTTCATCATGTCGCCGCCGTCCTCACCGTAGATTATGTCGTCGCCGCCCTGGCCCGCAATGTTTTCACCACCTGCACCACCGTAGATCGTATCGTTGACGTTACTGCCGTAAATGACATCGTTTCCGCCCTTGCCCCATATAGTCACCCCGAAGTTCTGGGGACCCCAAAGTTCGTCAGCGCCCTCTGTACCTACGACCCCGGCTGCAATTGCCTCGGCTTCCACCTCAGAGCCGGCCATGGTAGTTCCATCTTCAAATTGGACGGTCTCGATCTTCTTCGTACCGGTTCCATCCAGCCAGCCCATAAACCGGGCGGCCTCGCCTGTATCTTTTATTCTCACTTGAATGCCGTTATCATATCTGGTACCTGATATGGAAAACTCGACATTTGCACGGTTGAGGCCGGTCAGTCTGAGGGTATCATTGCCGGAGTCTTCATAGAGTCTATCAAACCCACCTCCCCTCCCGAAGAGGTACGTGTCATCACCGGGACCACCATTGATGTTGTCATTTCCTGCATCGCCCGAGAGCATATCGTTACCGGCACCGCCGGTTATATTATCATTGCCGCCGCCGCCGTAGACTGTATCGTTGCCCGCATCACCGTTAAGGGTATCCCCGTCGTTTTCACCGTAGATGATGTCGTCGCCTCCCTGTCCTGAGATATTTTCATAACCCGCTCCACCGTAGATGATGTCGCCTGCGTTACCAGCGGTGATAGTGTCGTTGCCGCCCAAACCGTATATTGTAACACCTGTGTTTAACGGTCCCGTTATAGTATCGTTCCCTTCTGTTCCAAGTATCGTACCCATCGCCGCCGCCTCTACTTGAGACGCAGTCATAACTGAACCATCTTCAAATTGAAAGCTTTCTATCTTGTATTGGTCACCGTTCAGCCACTGCCTGAGCCTTAAGGTTTCACCGGTATCCTTGATCCTTATGAAAAGTCCGTTATCACCGCTTATTCCGGATACGGTGTATATCAGTGAATCAGGTGTTAATCCTGTGCCCATTTGGACAGTATCGTTTCCTCCATCATCATTTATCACGTCATTGCCTGAACCCCTCCCGAAGAGGTACGTGTCATCACCCGTGCCGCCGGAGAGTACGTCGTTGCCCGCGCCGCCGTCGAGGAGGTCGTTGTCAGCTTCACCGATTACATTGTCGTCTCCTGCACCGCCGTAGAGGGTGTCGTTGCCGGTGTTGCCGTTCATCATGTCGCCGCCGTCTTCACCGTAAATGATGTCGTCGCCGCCCTGGCCCAAGAGGTTGTCGTGGCCCGCGCCGCCGTAGATGGTGTCGTTGGCGTTGCCTGCGGTGATCCAGTCATTCCCACCTTTGCCGGAAAGCGTAACACCAAGATCCTTCGGTCCTGAAAGGATGTCATTCCCTTCCGTTCCCGCTATCCCTGACGCAAGGGCCATCGCCTCCACTTCGGCGCCGGTAAGGGTCGTCCCGTCGGCAAACTGGAAGGTCTCAATCTTCTTATCGCTGGAAGCAAACCATCCCTTTATCCGTAATGTCTCACCTGTCTCCTTTATCCTGAGCAGAATACCATTATCACCACTTGTCCCTGATATGGCATATTCAATATCTGGCTGGTTAAGTCCTGTGAAGGAGACGGTGTCAACTCCGCTCTCTTCCTCAATGGCATCGTGTTCATATCCTCTGGCAAAGATATAGATGTCATCTCCCTGCCCGCCGGAGAGGGTGTCGTTGCCGGAGCCGCCGTCAAGAATATCGTTCGCGTTCTGTCCGTAGAGTCTGTCATCACCCTTGCCTCCGCGGAGGATATCGTCATCGCAGCCGCCTACGAGGTTATCGCGCCCTTCATTGCCGTAGAGGATGTCCTTTCCTGTATTGCCATAAATATTATCGTCGCCTTCATCGCCGCGCATGGCAGTATCCTCAAGAGGATTTGCAAAAAGACTATCATTGAGTACCGTGCCCTCGACGATCGTTCTGCCCGCCGATTCGATCTGCCATCCGGCATCTTCGTCGTTGAGTTCAAAGGTGGTGGATAATGGGACAAGATCAAACATCTCTTCAGCCTGGAAACCATGGATTGTCCGTATGAACTCTTCCGGGGCATCGGACATTCCGGTACCTGCAACAAGCGCTTCAATGGATGCGGTCAGGTCGCCTTTCAGGGATTGTGTCTCCTCATCCAACGCATAGGTGATCGCATCATAGACGTATTTCAGGTGGGTCTGTGCCATAAGCTGGGCATAGAACATCTCTGACAGACCTTCATACGTCTGTGCGAGTAATGGTCCCGCGAGGTCGTTGGGGTTGGGGCCGTTCATTCCCACAAAATCCTGGCCGAGGAGCTTTTCGATAACGGCGAGCTTTTTTGCATCGAAGAAGGCACCCCTGCTTCCGTCAACCACATCTTCGCTGCCTGTCCACTTAATAAGGATCTGGTCCATAAGGGTGTCACGGGTAGCGGCATCGGTCGCTGCAATAAACTGCTCAACGAGCGACTGCAATTGACCTGATGCATCCCATACCATCGCCTGATGGAGGTCGTAGACATTCCCGTAGCCCTGGAGATCGGGGAGCGCTGCGATGGCGTCGGGGACGTCGAGCCATTCGTTGGCGATGGTGTAGGTAGGATCACGCTGGAGGGTAAAGCCGCCTATTGCTGCCGTTGAAGCGTCTGTTTTTGTGTATGTCCCTGACTGCACCTGGGTATTGCCGTTGGGATCGGTAATGTCCGTATCAATATGGGCAAGGTTGATGGAGGCAATACCCATCTCGTCCAAGGTAAACAACTCATCCGATGCAGAGTACCCGTCACCGTCTATGTCCTGCCAGATCTTAAGTTGAGAGAAGGCAGTGTCGTTTGCATCGACCTTGCCGTCAGCGTTGCTGTCCAGTTCTGCCAGTGCCTGGAACCCGTCGGTTGCCGTCTGCCCGCCCTGAAGTATCGTCTGGTCTCCGAAGAGCTCTGCCCCGTCGTTGATGACGCCGTCGCTATTCCTGTCCATAACAAGGAGCCCGTCATCGGATGCTGCCCAGCCGGTCTTTTCTGCGAAACCGTTGCCGTCATGGTCAAAGTATGCGCCGTCTTTGACATTGACAGTCTCTATCCCATCCCCATCAAGGTCGAGGATGAGGGGGTCGATGCGAACGACAGTCTGGGAATTATTAAAAAGGTCTGTCCAGGGGGCCATAGGTTCAAATTGGCACAATTTATTCTTTGCAAGATATTCTGCGACACTCATGCCGTATTTCACCTTTTAACATCATTCTTGAATTTTGCATGCTGAAGTATGGCACAAAAAGATCTACTGCATGTCCCTTCCATAATATGAAGTATTTATTCATTGTAGTTTGTATTTATCCCAAGTGATATGAAGAGAGGAAATGATTGTGCGCAAGAATCGTATAGAATTACTGATATTGTGAAGATCGATACCCATACCATAACCCCCCCTATACATACCAAACGTCACTTAAGCAATAGATTTATCGAAGATGGACCCCAGATCGTATAGTTACATTTTAATCATTTTGCAGTTATTCCTGTCAAGCATTTTTATACAATACATGAGGCATGTATCCTTATTTACTATAACTTTGGCTTTACTTCTGGTTAAGGAGTTCATTGAGGATGGCCGCAATGGATTATTATGCGACTTCTTCTCACCGAAATAGATAGCGGACCGGATGGATGAGTTCTTGAACAATCCCGAAAGGATGCGTCATCTCGGACAGGCGGCGCGGCGGGACATTGTCGAGAAGTACGGAGTGAGAAAGAAACTGGCCGAATATCAGGAATTGTATCTGTCGCTGGCAGGGTAACAGACTGAAAGGTAAGGGCATAGGGTCAGGTGGACAATCACGCATCTTGTCCTCTGCCTTCTTCACCGCCCTGCTCACCGTTGCGTAATGGACACCGAAAGGTCGTATCTCCAAGGAATATCTGACCTGTCAGTTCATTCCAGGGTGATTGCCGGTTTATCCCTTCCCGGACAAAGAAACGGCAGAGCCTATATGCCCTTTTCTTCTGCCGGCTGAATTGTCCCAGTATCCAGTCCGTTGTAAGAAAGGGAGGGGAAGGCTCAATCCCTGCGGTACCGTGATAGCTGCTCCACTTCCAGTCTTCAGGGGCTTCGACCATATGTTCCCTGACCGGATTGAGGACCACATACCTGCTCAGTTCAAGGAGGTAGCTGTCTCATCCCTTTTGAGAGATTGCCGCCGGGATATTCTATCCTGAGGGGACGGGCCATGGAGGGGTATACCCGGGAAAACGTGGAAAATTTGTGCTCTTTTAGATCACCAAACCTTAGACTAAAATCGAAACTTCTTGACAATTGGTTCGATTTGATACAAAATAAACTCTATGAATACCCTTTATTATGCCATGAATCCCTGGTGGGAGGGGATAGCTGCGGAGACCGGTATTGAGCGGAAAGACTATACGGCCCTTCTTCCCATGTTCCAAAAAAGAAAGCAGATTGAAATTCTCATCGGCAGCAGGCGTGCAGGCAAGACGACTCTTTTAAAACAATTCATCAAGGAGCTATTGCAACAGGGAGTTCCCCCGAAGGATATATTCTATGCCGCCCTTGACCACCCTTCTTTATCGGGTACGCCTATTTCAGAACATGTAAAGAACATAAGAAGGATGTTCATGCATGATCGCAAAAAGAGGCTCTACCTTTTTTTTGACGAGGTACAGGAAAGTCCGAAGTGGGAACTCGAGCTGAAATCTCTTTACGATATAGAGAACCTTAAAATATTCTGCACAGGATCAACGTCATCGCTCATAAAGTCGCAGGGAGGGAGGCTTACAGGCAGGCAGATTGTGGCAACAGTCTATCCGTTAAGTTTTCATGAATTTATTTTGTTCCACGGAGAGAAGCCGCCCCTGTCAGAAGACTACAAGCTTGAGAAGCTTGCCGAAGACTACCTTCTTATTGGAGGATACCCCGAGCACGTACTCAACCCGTCGAGCGAATACATGGTTAATCTCCTTGATGATATACTCATGCGGGACCTGATAAGGCTCTACCCGATCAAGCGGGCGGCAGTCCTTAAAGATCTTTTAAGGCTTATTGCATCGTCTGTGGGGTCAAGAATAAGCTTCAACAAGCTTGGCAACGTCCTCGGTCTCGCAGTTGATACTGTAAAGGATTACATATACTACCTGGATTCCGCTTTTCTCGTGAGCAGCATGGACAAATGGACCATGTCCAATACTGAGAGGATATACGCTCAGAAAAAGATATACTTCCAGGATACGGGTATCAAAACCTTACTTACCGGTACATCCGACATCGGCATGAAAGCAGAGAATGCCGTATACATGGAGATGCAAAGAAAGAAGATCCCCTGTGGATATTTTGCAGAAAGCGAACGAGAGGTTGATTTTGTGACAGGAAAGCAGGGCAGCCCATTGCCCATTGAAGTCAAGTATATATCAACCGTAGATTTAACGGATAAAAGGCTTTCAGGAATAAAACTTTTTCTGAGAAGATTCCCGAAAACCCGCAAAGTTCTCGTAGTCTCAAAAAACGTTGAAGCACATCAAACGCTTGACAAGACCGTTATAGATGTGGTGCCGCTCTGGAAATTTCTTCTATCTTCGGAACAGTATCTTGTATCCCGGTAAATAATCAGGAGATATTTACCGACGATGTGGTTGCCGCAACAATCCTGGACAGACCATTGCATCATCGCTATCCATTTTTCGGTATCAGGAAGCTTTGTCGCCAGATTTGGCATGTAATGCCTCCCCCTAGGCTTTGTCCCTGACGTCTTTGAGCGAGGTATATCCTTTCGCGTATTTGCTCAATGAGCCGGCAGCGCTTTCTACCGGAACCACCACGACCTTGTTGTCTATAACGTCGAACTCAACCACATCGCTTTTCAAAAATTCGCGGATGCGTTTCGGTATGGTAACCTGCCCTTTTCGTGTTATCTTCACGGTTCTCAGTTCCATAAACTCTCCTTACCCGAATAACATTCCTTACTGGTAGAGATAGTACTACTATTTGTCTCAATAATCGAGTCTTTCCAGGTTATGCAATTTCCCCTTTATCAAAATACGGTAATACAGGATAAATGGCAAGGACATCGCAACAAGCGGGAGGAAAAGGGAGACCTTCGCAGCAAACAAAGCCTTCGCAAAAAGGATTGCCTTCGCAAACCTGTATTTCCCATGAGATCTCCGTCATAGGCGAGTTCCACGGCTACCGGTTCAACAACGGCAACTTCGCGGTCCTGAAAGCCAAAATTATTAGCGTCAACCCCAACGGCGCAAACGGCATGCTCCCCGTGGAAGGGAAGATGATAACCATCGTCGGCACGTTTCCCGACAACATCTTCTACAATGGCGCGAGGTATCTCTTCTCCGGCAGATGGGAATCGTCAAGGTACGGCTACCAGCTGAGGGCGAAGGGCCTGTCGCCCATCGAACCGGAAAAGGAATCCGAGATCCTCCGTTTCCTCTCCTCGGGGATCATCAAGGGGATAGGCCCCGTAACGGCCTCAAGGCTCGTGGAACACTTCGGCAAGAAGACACTGGACGTCCTCGACAACAACCCGCAGGCAATCCTTGAAGTGAAGGGCATCGGCGGGAAGACCGCCGGGAAGATCATCGCCTCCTGGAAAGAGCAGAGAGAGACCGCGAGGCTCCTCACCGTGTTGTGTTCTTACGGCCTCACCGTCCTCGCCTCAAAGAAAGCCTTGATGCGGTTCGGGGCGGACGCCCTTGGGCTTGTCAGGGAAAACCCCTACATCCTCACAGAGATCAGGGGGGTCGGTTTCCTCCGCGCCGACGCCATCGCGGAACAGATCGGTTTCAAAAAAGACGATCCCAGGAGGATCACCGCCGGCATCTTCTACTGCATGGAGGAGGCGACCTGGCGCGAAGGCCACCTGTACCTCCCGAGGGAGGAGCTCACGGAAAGGGCGACGGCCCTTCTGAACCTCCCGGCGAGCCTTGTGGAAAAAAACATGCCTGAGGGGGGAGGACTCACGTACACAAGAGACAGGGTATACCTGACGCGCATCCGCAACGCGGAAACATACCTCTCCCGCAGGTTCTACACGATGGCGTACGAAGCGTCCTTCATCGTCAGAGAAAGGGTGCAGGAACTGCTCCACAGGGAGCAAACCCTCACCGGTGAACAGGCGAAGGCCGTGTACCAGTCGCTTTTGAAACGCCTCACCGCCATCAACGGGCTCCCCGGTACAGGCAAGACGTACTCCATCAGGGTCATCATCAGAATCCTCGACGCCCTGAACATCCCCTACGCCCTCTGCGCCCCCACCGGCAAGGCGGCGAAGAGGATCTCGGAGCTTGCGGACCATGAGGCGACCACGATCCACAGGCTTCTCGAATCCAAATGGAAGGACGGCATGACGGTCTTCAGCCGCAACGAGGAAAACCCGCTGTCCGTAGGCTGTGTGATCGTCGATGAGCTCTCCATGGCGGACGTGCTTCTCATGGAGGCGCTCTTCAGGGCGGTACAGGGCGATACCTGCATGATCCTTGTGGGCGATTACAACCAGCTCCCTTCGGTAGGCCCCGGCAGGGTGCTCAAGGATATCGTCGAGCGCAGGCTCTGCAAGGTGAACAACCTCACACAGATCCAGCGCCAGGCAAAGCACTCCGCGATCATAAAGGTGGCCCATGCCGTGCACAACGGTGAGCCGGTAGTGCACCTCACGGCCCACGACTTCGTCTTCGTCAGCGAGGAAGAGCCCGAAGGGATCAGGAACAGGATCGTCAAGATCGTCAGGGACCAGCTATACGCCCCGGCGGAGGATACCCAGGTGCTCTCCCCTATGAAGAAGGGAAGCGCGGGCACATATGAACTGAACCTTGAACTGAAAAAGGTCGCAAGGGGTTTTTACATCAGGAAGCTCGGCCTTGTGGACAACGGCAGCGTGCTCGGTAACTTCAGCATAGGCGACAAGGTCATACAGATGGAGAACAACTACGACAAAGACGTCTTCAACGGCGAGACAGGCTACGTGACCGCAATTGATATGGAAGACAGGACCATGCAGGTGATCTTCGACGGAAGACCCGTCTTCGACGGGAAGCTCGTCACGTACGAAGACTATGAACTGGACCAGCTGGGGCTTGCCTACGCGCTGACCGTCCACAAATACCAGGGCAGCGAAGCGCCCTGCATCATTATGCCCGTCACGCAACAGCACTACATAATGCTTTACAGGAACCTCCTTTATACCGCTGTAACGAGGGCCAGGACGCGCCTTGTGCTCGTGGGTTCCGAGACCGCCCTTTCGATAGCCGTCAGGAATGAAAGGCATGTGTTGCGGTATAGCGGGCTTGGGGCCTGATCTGCCGGAAGCAAAAACAACTCTGTTCTGCCTGATTTTTCGATAGTGGATCAGTTTGATTTTTTACTTGAATTATATATCATATTGATATATAATAGATATATATGACAGGAACATCAAAGGCAAGGGGTAAGACAAGAAGCGAAGGCAATGGCGAAGCCAAAAATGCCGCAGGCAAAAATGCCGAAGCCAAAAGTGGCGAAGCCAAGAGCGAGGCGTTCCTCCTGAGGCTGAGCAAGGATGAGAAAAAGATGCTCGGCGAAAAGGCGCGCAGCCTCGGGCTTGAGCCATCGGCATTCCTGCGGATGCTGATCAGGATAAGCGACGTCTCCTGGGTGGAGAATTTATTACAAAAAAAGGAGGTAAGGTGGCGATGGAAGAAATGAAAGAAGATCCCGTAAAGGACCCCACATTCATTGTGGTGCCGGATGTGGAACACATGGACGACTATACGCGGGGCCGCATGAACGGAGTGATTGATATCTTCCGTGAGGTACACAGTGCGGAGGGAGAGGATGCCGTCGAGGTGATTCCTCGGTTCAGAACCGAAGAAGAAGCAGAAACAGAGATGTACATCCACTACATCAACAGGGGGTTTGATCAGGAAGTTGCATCATGCAGGGCGAAAAAGGCTGCGGAGACCATCAGGCAAATCAACGAGATCGAAAAAAAGGAAAGAGAAATCGAGAGAAAAAGAAAAGAAATGATAAAAAAACTCACACAGGAATAGAGGAAAACCGACAGGTAAAAAGCCGACAGGCAAAAAACCGACAGGTAAAAAGCAGAAAAGCTAAAAAGCGGACAGACAAAAAGCCGACAGACAAAAAGCGCAGGGCGCTTAAAATAGAACAACAAAAAAAAGGGAGAGGTTTAGAACCTCTCCCTTACCTTTCTCAGGATCTCCCTGATCTCCTTCTTCATGAGTTCTTTTTCGGCTTTGAAGACCACATTCCCGAGGAAAACTCTTAGTGTGTCTTTTGTGAACTTGTCTGCATTGTAGCCACACCGCCTCAACGCAACAAAAATTTCCTCCAGGCACACTGGGCTTCTTTCCATTACATACACCATATTCCCCTGCATTATCATACCATCCTCCTCTGATAAAGATTTAATTAATGAAAGCTCGGTTAAAGATTCTTCATCTTCAGGACTCAGGACGCATATGTCGATGGCTGCCCTTGCCTCCCTCAGCACCTTTCTCAGCGCTTCATGGGGAATCGGCTCGGGATACAAACGACCCTGAAGCACCTGCCGAATGAAACTGGCGCCCCTCAGCAACGTCCTGCCTGTGGAAAAAAACACCTGTGGCGTTAACATAGATCCTCCTTCAATATTTTTTTGGTTAATTATTTTTGGTTCATTATTTTTGGTTTACTATTTTTGGTTCATTATTTTTTCCCTGAAAGGGATTTTCCCCTGCGGGACTTCTTCCTTTTACGGATCAATGTTTCGAGTAGTTCTCCTCCACAGGGCAACGGCAAGGATTTGAACCCTGCAATCGCCTAACGGACAGGGGCAGCCAACGAGAACGGGGGTCACACCCGTTGTATGCTTTATTCCCCACGAGGTTGTCCGGCAATACCATTCTGCCACGTCGCCCTGCGAAAGATTGAATTGATGATTATGGTTAGCTTGAATATGAAACACCAAAATCGTCTTGTGACGCTAAAGGCGTCTCATGATACCTGATTTCGTGAACCTACTAAGACTCTCTCTACTATAAGTATTACTTTTTTTATTACTTTTTTTTTGTTTGTTTCTCAAGCCCCCCACCTGGTGTTTTTTTACTGTCATCCGGGCAAATCCAACCCTCGCGGCGGTAATACATATATAAGAACAGTCTCAGTAGGTTCACGATCTCATTCCCCGTTTCGGGAGCTTCCCCTACGGTGAAATGCAACTTCAAAAGTTTTTCAACAATAGTTTTTCAACAATAGTTCTAACAAGTTTTAACAATCCCATTACAAAAAGGAGGTGTGACAGTCAACCCTGCTACGGGGGAAGAATCCCCTTCGGGGGAAGAACTTTCAGGAGGTAAGCGTATGAACGCAACGGTAAACGCATCAGCAAGAGCATCAGCAAATCTGTACGAAGTAAATATGTACGACGTAAATATGTACGACGTAAATCTGTACGATGTCCTGACAGATCTTTCAGGACGGGGACAAAGGGAAGGAAGATGCTTCAAGTTCTGCTCTCCCTTCAGGGACGAGCAAAGTCCGTCATTCGCGGTATATCCGCAAACGAACACGTGGTTTGACTTCGGCCTCGGCGAGGGCGGCGACCTGATATCGTTTTTCCGCAGGTTCTACAACTGCGGATACCGGGAAGCGCTGTGCGAGATCGAGGCATATACCGTTGCAGGTGCAACGAATGAGAGGCAGACCCCGCTTACGGCAAAACCGCCTGCGGCAAAACCGCCGAGGATAAAAGTAAAACCCCATGGCGCGGAGGAGATTCTTAAGGGAATGGGCCTCCCGTACACCAGTGAATGGGGGAGCTTCATCATGAAGAAGGGGTCGTCGGAGTACCTTGCATTCCCCTGCCCTTCCAGGTATCAGCCTGAGGGTCTGGAGTGCAGGCTGCTCTTGGGAGACGGCCCGAAGAGGATGACCATCGGAAAGAAAAGCATATGGCGCTTCCTCGTGCCGACCAGGCGCTACCTTGTTACCGAGTCCATCGTGGACGCGATAGCGGGGATGTGCGTCATACCTGCCGTCTCGCTTATTTCCCTCAACAGCGTCTCCAACTGGGAGAAAGGGGTGGAGTTCCTCAACAGGTTCACTCGCGGGGATGCAACTGTATTCCTCGCGCTGGACAACGATGATCCGGGCAGGGCTGCGTCTGAAAAGATGTGCGGCAAGATCAATGACCGCTGCCGCGTTGAGGACGTGTCCCGGATGTATAAAGGACACAAGGATTTCTACCGCTACCTGCAACACAAAACAAACAACAGATAATTAAGAAAAGCTCTGAGAAAAACCCTGAGAAAAGCTCTGAATAAGGCTCTGAGAAAGGCTTTGAGAAGAAATAATACCAAGGAGGGATCATGAGAATATCATACTCGCAGTACAATATGTACCTCACGTGCGGCATCAAGTACGCTAAGAAGTACATCGAGAACATCCCCTACCTGTCAGCCCCGGTTCTCGTGGGCGGGAAGGCGGTGCACAAGGGGATTGAGATCAACTACGCGCAGAAGGTCACCACCAAGGTTGACCTCCCAGTAAGCGACCTCAAGGACGCGGTCGCCGACGAGATCGAGAGAGGATTTTCCGAGGAACTCTACCTCACCAGTGATGAAAAGACTGTCGGGAAAGAAAAGCTCCGGGGGCAGTGGAAAGACCTTGCCGTATCGGGCGTTGAGGTCTACCACAGGGACATCTCCCCTCATGTAATCCCCATAGGGGTGGAAAAGGAATTCAGGCTCCAGTGGGGTGACCACATCCTTCACGGCTACATGGATGTGGTGGACAAGAAACACCTCGTAAGGGACACGAAGACATCCCAAAAATCGCCGGCCGGAACCGTAGCCGGAAAATCCCAGCAGCTGACGATGTACGCCGTCGCCCACAAGGCCCTTTATGGGGCCCTTCCCGAAAAACTGACCCTTGACTACGTGATCCTCGCGAACGGAAAAAGCAGGACGGCCATGTACGAGACAACAAGGGCCGAAGAGGACATGAGAAAATTCCTCATGCGTCTCAAAAGGGTAATCAGCGGCATTCAGGCAGGCGTGTTCCTCCCTCCCAGCGAGGCGTGGGCATGCAACTACTGCCAGTACTCGGACAACTGCACAGAAAGACTGTAAGGAGGGATCTCATGGAAAATATCATCGTATCCGTCAAGAACGGATGTGTGATCGAAGTAAAGGCGCCTGCGGGCATTGATGTCTTCATCAGGGACTACGATGCGCCCGAAGGCGGGGCAAACCCCAAACTGATAAAAACCGACCAGGACGGCGACGAGTACGTCGAAGAGGTCTGGTAATTGAACACTGCAAAGGAGGGAAACCACATGATACAGGAAAACATTCGCGAAAGCATTCTCGCAGCAAGATACTACCGGAAGAACGAAAGCGGAGAGGTGACGGAGAACTGGGACATGCTCTCGGCAAGGGTGGCGAAGGCGCTTGCCAAGTCGTATGAGGAGCAGGATGAATTCTACAACGTGATTCACAACCGGCTGTTCCTTCCCAACACGCCCGCACTGATAAACGCGGGGAGGCATGATTTCTCCCTGTCGGCCTGTTTCGTCCTCCCCGTTGAAGACTCCATGTCGGGGATCTTCGACGCGGTGAAGCAGGCCGCCCTGGTCCACAAAATGGGCGGCGGCACGGGGTTTGACTTCTCCCGGCTCCGTCCGGAAGGTTCAGCGGTGAAAACAACAAGCGGCATCGCCTCAGGCCCCTGCTCATTCATCCGCGTCTTCGATACGGCGACGGATGTGACAAAACAGGGGGGTACACGCAGGGGCGCCAACATTGGCATCCTCAGGGTTGACCACCCTGACATCATGAAGTTCATCTCCATCAAGGAAAAGGAGGGCGTCCTCGCCAACTTCAACATCTCGGTGGCGGTAACGGACGAGTTCATGGAGGCCCTCGCCGCAGACGGCGAATACGCCCTGCGGTTCGGCGGAAAGGAATACGGGAAGCTGAAGGCAAGGGAAGTCTGGAACATCATAGTGGAAGGCGCATGGCGGAACGGGGAGCCCGGAGTGGTCTTTATCGACACCATGAACGCCGACAATCCCACCCCGCACGTCGGAAGGATCGAGGCTACAAACCCGTGCGGAGAGCAGCCGCTCCTCCCCTATGAAGCCTGCTGCCTCGGCTCCGTTAACCTCTCGGAGATGGTCGAGGATAACGGCGTCATAAACTGGGAAAAGCTCGCGTCCACGGTAAAGACAGGGGTAAGGATGCTGGATAACATCATTGACATCCAGGCATACCCTCTTCCCGAGGTGGAGGCGGCGCACAAGGCAAACAGGAAGATCGGCCTCGGCATAATGGGCTGGGCGGATATGCTTATCAGGATGAGCATCCCCTACTCTTCCGACGAGGCGATAGGACTCGCAGAGCTCGTTATGAATACGGTCAGCATCAAGGCGCAAGAAGAATCCGAGGCCCTGGCAGAAAGGGACGGCACCTTCCCCAACTGGGAAGGCTCCGTCTGGCAGAAGAGGAACACAAGGCTCAGGAACGCCACCCTGACGACAATCGCCCCGACGGGAAGCATCTCGATCATAGCGGGGTGTTCAAGCGGCATCGAGCCTGTGTACGACTGGGTCACGGTGCAGAAACGCCCTGTCGGAGAACATAAGGTGCTTCACCCGCTCTATGAAGCATGGGTGGCAAAACACGGGAATGGAAACACGCCCGAGTGGTTCGAGAAAACCGCGGACATCCCCCCTGAAAGACACGTGGCAATGCAGGCGGCCTTTCAAAGGCACACCCACAACGCAGTCTCCAAGACGGTAAACCTCCCGAACAAGGCAGCCAAGGAGGACGTGGACAGGATTTTCAGGCTCGCATACGAATCGGGCTGCAAGGGCATCACGGTGTACAGGGACGGCTCAAGGACAGAGCAGGTGATCAGTTCCGTGGCCTCACAGAACACGGACAAGGAAACGAAAAGGGGAACAGAAAAGGAAACAGGAACAACAGAAACACTGGAACTCCGCACCATTGAGGAATCGAAGAGGGTGCGGGTCAAGACCGGCGAGGGCAACGTGTACGTGCACATCACCCTCAGGGACGAGAAACCGGTTGAAGTATTCGTCAATACGCCGACGGAATCAAGGTACGCCGAGGTCTACGAGGCATTTGCAAGGGTCTTCTCGGTGGCGATACGGCACCGTGTGCCGGTGAAGCTGCTGCTGGAGCAGCTTGAGAGGGCCAACGAGCGCTTCGGCTCGATTGTGTCCCCGGTGTATGCGGTTCTCAAGGCGTTCAGGCTGGTGGGTTTCAACGGCGAAGCCATGTGTCCCGAATGTAAAGGAACGCTTGTTCCCCAGGAAGGGTGCCTCAAGTGCCCTGCCTGCGGGTATTCCAAGTGCTGAAGGGAGGGGACATGAACCGTTCGGACTCCCTCTGTATCATGTTTTTTGCAGCCGTTATCACCTTCACGGTAGTTTTATCAATCGAGGCTTCAATAGACACGAGGAAGGATATAAATATGGACACAAAGATGACCTCAAGGATGGACACAATAAAAGACGTGGAAATAAAGGTGACAGAGGCGGATACGGGAACAGCATCAGGAATCCCTAAGGGAGGTTTTCAGGAAAGTATCATAACGGCGGGCGACAAGCAGGCGGCCCGTGGACAGGGAAGTGCAGGTCGCGCCTGCACCAAGTCGGGCGCCGAAGGAGGGGCAGCGCGGAGCGAAAGCTGTGAAGCATCCTCTCCCTCCCGCTGGTAAAAATCAAGATCTGAGAAGCAAGACCCCCGTAGCCTTCCGGCTGCGAGGGTCTTTTTTTGCCTGTCAGCTTTTTTATCTCTTATCTCTTGACCGCCCGAAAAATTTGACAAAAAGCCTCTCTTACTATAAGTATATTGCGTCATTTCTCAAGGAGGTGTCTCGCACAGATGAGTTTATTAAAGGCCTATATTATCATGTTCATTGCAAGTTTCCGCACCCTCGCCATAGAGATGGTGGCGAGCGTGAAAAAAGTAACATTTCTCTTGACATAAATATTTGCTGATATATACTTTATATAAGCCGAAAGGCTGGTGGTCCTTTACCAAAGGTTTAGGGCCGTGGCAGTGCCTCAGTCGCCGTTAAGACTGGGGTTTTTTATTTCAACCAAAGTGCTTTCCTGTCTAATTTTTTCAAGATAAAAACTATCCGCCGGAAAAGCAGAAATAAAATTTAGTTCCTTCCCCTTGTCAGTCTCTTCGAGAACAACCACGTATTTTTCTTCTACAACAATCAAAGTTCTTCGTTTCCGTAACCTCCCACGACCATCTCTTTTCATTTGATGCCTTCGCTCTATTGTTCCCGCAGAGGCAGACAAGGTTTCTTTGATCCATAAAATTCGGTAAGCCCGCTTGTACGAAAAAGATATGTCATGCACCCCATAGCTAAACCGGTAATTAGAAGCTTCAGAAAATGCATGATCAAACATACCTAGACTGAAATGAATCCTATTATCGTTCCAATCTTTGATAATAATTTTATCGCCGCATGAAGTCTTTACATATGTTTCAACGAATATTTCTCGATATTTTTCTTTCAACTCATCGCCTGAAGAACCCTTTAGGCGAAGCAAAGGCCAAAGATGAGCTGTCATTTTACCTGGCCCGTGAAATGGAATATGTTAAATTTCTCTTCCCTCAGAGCAGTAGATTTCTTGAGGTTTTCCAATCCAACAGAACCAGCTAAATCATTGCAGAAAAGCACTTTTGTGTTACTCCCGCTTTGATCATTCCAAACATAACCAACGGCGCCAGTTAACAGATCGGTAAGCTGAATAAGGGGCATCTGGCGAGAGGAAACGGGCTCCAAGCATTCTATCCTTGTTTTCCCAAGAAGTTTTCTTTTTAGAGCATCACGGAGACCAATAAAACGTGTTTGGTTTTTATTTTGTTGCCAGTCGAGATAAATGTGATAGGCAAAAGAAGGCTTTAACCAATGTATAAGCATCTGATAATAAAGTTTATAGAAACCCAATTCTTCATCTCCGAAATTGAACCTATCGTGATCAAGGGCGCTACGATCGACAACAATACATCTGAAAGAAAGGTTTTGCTTTACAAAAAAGTCAAGAAGTGACCAATAGAAATCCCGCCTGTTGGGCGAAAGGGTTTTCCAGCCAAATTCACCCCATGTGTTGAACCTTTTCTTTATTTGATTAATTTGTCTTGTAAGTTTTTCCCGTTGATTTCTCTGGCATGATAGTGCCCCGATAACCATATATTTATCTTCGGGGTTTGAAGTGTGCCGACTTTCATCACAATAAATATTTATGTGGTCATAAACACTCCGTGGCATATTTTACCTCTCTTGATTGCTATCCTTCCGATGAATGAAATCCTATCCTTGTAAATAGTTTTTGTCAATGTAGTTAAGAAAATTGTTCTACTGACTGTGATCTTCTGTACCAGTTCCTTTTATCAGCAGAAAACCTGCCCTCTCCGGTTAACGGTTCTTTCAACTTCGTTATATTCCCGTGATAGTATCTTTGGGTAGTCATTACGTATGTATGCCTCTTAAGGTCTTTTGTCTGTAACACGTCAACACAGCTATCAACCATTTGGGTTACAAAGCTATGCCTTGACGCTTCATAGTATGTCACGTCCTTAAGTCTTGTGCATTTCTTCCATATGGCATTCGGCGCCTTCACTGAATACCTTCTCCCGGTATCGGGCCTGATAAACAGATAGTCCCATTTCTCCTTCCCTTGGACATTCTTTACGCATAGCTCCAAAAGCACAGTTTGAAAGTGGTGTCAACGGCCAAGTGGGGATATACCATGGCTCTCGACAAGTGGTATTCTGTCTTTGTGTCTTCCCTTTGTGGACTCAACAACATTTACATAAGCTGATATGGTGCGTCTTACCCATAGGCTTCCGTTTTTAAGACCGACGTCCCCCACCGCACGGATTCCGTGGCTCACAACTCGCCGGCGTTCCCGATGACCTTCACGTCCTGATAACCAACCTTCAGTTTCACAAGGTTTCCCCACACCATGGTCTCGACGCCGCACGTACTTTTCCCGACCTCCCTCACTATCCCCTTGAGATTCAGGTCCTTGTACTGGCCGCCCACTATCCTTACCAGCTGGCCCACCTCGGGCGGCTTCGGCTTCATGTATTCGAGAAATTCGCCGAGGACGCCGTAGTCCTTGTAGATCCTGAAGGATTCCTTAAGGGATATTTCCATCACTTTGGCCCCGGACAGCAGGAATGAAGGCACCATACTCTTCGGGTCCTCCCGCACGAGGATGTAATCATCCATCTTCGTTTCCTCGAACTCTATCTCCCTGAGCTTCAGGTACTCGATGATCTTCTTTATCTTTCGGCGTGAAGTATTTATCACGTACATATCCGTTTGTGAGCAACCTCCTGATCCTGTCCAGCATTATCGGCTTCTGCTTGTCCGAAACATCCTCAAGCCTTTTCTTCCCCGTGACCACACGACCGTTCTTTTCAAAACCGGTCAGCCTCTCGATCAGTTCCTCGCGGGCCATGCCTACCATTCTCGATGCTGTCTCCACGAGTTCTTCGAGGTTCCCGCTTGCGGGGTCCTCCCTTGCGGGGTTCCCGCTCCTTTCATGCACAGTTCCGTCAGATGCCCCTTCCCTGTCAGGAGGCGCCCTGAAGACGTTCACCAGGCAGTCCTTGTTGTGAATGTCCACCAGCCTGTTGATCACGGTCTTGTTTATAGCGGTGTGCACAACGATTGAGACCCTTTCCCTCATCCCGAGCGAGGTTATCCGTCCCCTGAACCACACGGCTTTCCGCCCGTCCAGGAAGATCGACACAATGATGTCATACTTTTTGAGGTTCTTCAGTTCCTCGATGTCGTCGAATGACAGGGAAACGGCGAACCTTACGGAAAGGACCTTTTCAAGGATCTGTATGGAGGATATGCCCGCATGTAACTGCACATTATTGTATTACCGACAGGATAGGCTTCAAACAGAACAGGTTTCAAAAGAACGGACCGCAATCAATGAATTCCTTTTGAGGAAACCCCAATTCCCTGAACAGCCTGATCTTTATTGCTGCTTCCGATACCTTGAAGTGTCTGGAGAACTCTGCCACCTTCCGGCAACCCTTATGGTAATAATCTTTGATATCATGAGCCGGCATCAGAAGCTCGGTCGCAAAGATATTCGCAAGCCGCTCGTCTTCTGCATTTTCCCCGTGGAACTGCCTGAAGACAACCCTGTATTTGCCGCCATACTGTTTGTTGAGGATATGCCACAATTCATGGGCTATCGTGAATCGCCTGTGGTAGTAATGCATATCGCCATTGACGACGATTACCATGCAGGCAAGCCATGGGTGCGGGTATAAAAAACCACTGATGCTCGACGGGAACTGATTGAATATGACACGGATCCTTGCCCCCAGGTAACAGGCAAGCTTGCTCAGGTTCACCGGCACACCGTACAACCGGGAAAGGCTTAGCGCCGTTTCTTTGGCCTCGCTTTCAGCCTCACTTCTCCTGGTCCCCCCTCTTGTTTCACTTCTCCCTGCTTCGCCACTTTTGGCTCTGCCATTTTTAGCTTCACTTTTTCCCCTCATCTTTTACTTCCTCCCTGCACACACTGAATATCTTGTCGATTACATCCATAAACCTGTCGATATCCTCGGCAGAAAGGTTTCCAAGACGGCGGAAAACTATATTAAGTTTTTCCCCCTGTTCGATTGAGTGTCTGAAAGCGCTCGGCATGTAGTTTGAAAGCACCAGATACTCTTCCACTGGCTGTTTGAGAAGACCTGCAAGGGCGATCACCTTCTCCCTGCTCAGCACTGTCCTGTAATGGACGACTGCATCCAGCTGCTTCTCGGAAACCCCCGCACCCGTTAAGACATTCATAAGGCCATCATCGTCATACTTGCCTGAATCCTTGAGCCTTTTAATATCCTCTTTCAGTCTTTCAACGAAACCAACAGGCATGGAGTCGCTGAATTCCTGAATCTTCTCTTCAAGGTATTCCTTTATCTCTTTTGGCGCGATCTGTTTTGCCCGCGCCAGCATGAGCCTTTTTTCATAGTATTTCTTTTCTTCGTCACTGGATCCGCAGATGCGGGCGATCTTCCGCAAGAGGGTGTCGGAAGGTACAAATGACCGTTCGCCCCTCCTCGGCACCCTCTCGAAGTTCCCTACATACATCTCGGTTACTCCAAGTTTACGCGCCAGTTCTTTTCTCGACATGCCGGTCTTCTCTCTCAACATCCTCAGTTCATCCTGCAACAACGGGTTCCTCCTTTTTCCTAACCCTGTACAGGAACATCATTACATAATATGTTTCTCCATGTCAATAGGTAACTTTAACATAGTCAACTAATAGTATATTAATATTATCAGTAATCCTTTGTTATATTCTTGTAATTGTTTTCAACTTTTTGTTTATATTGTGTTTATATACTTATAATATTTTATTGTATGTTTTATTATTTATATTATGACATATTTGTTTGACTTTTATCACCGTTTATGATATTATCTTATTAGGGATGTTTGATGCCAGCGACATATTTAAAGTATTACTTCCGCAGATCAGGGAAATAATAAAAAAAGTTGAAGGTTTCAATGACTGCTATACCGCAGATGACTATCTCCAGGAGGCGTACCTCGCCTGTCTTCAGGCGAAAAAGGCCTATCAAAGAACAAAGACAGGCACCCGTACAAAGATGCAGTTTCCTGTATTCTGCCAGTGGTACATCACGAAAAGGCTCTGCCGCATGGCCGATACCGGAGAGGTGGCGTACCAGATATATACACGGGACGGTGAATATCTGAAGACCCTCTACAACGGGGAGTTCAGGAAAGTGAAAAAAGAGTATGAGAAAGACGGGTGCTGTTTCAGGTCCGTCCGCGTCGTGGAAGACCTGTTCAGGAACTGGGACGGCAGGGAAATCGAGATCCAGCTGGAAGGCGATGTCAACGGCGACAGCGCCTGTAGCATAGAAGAAACCATAGAAAAGAAGGGGAGGGTATATGGGTGACGTGATCAGCTATCCCGATGTCCCTAGTGACGACCGGGACGGTCACGACGAAGGCGGTTTTGCCGAAGGCGGTTATGATGAACTTGAAAAACTCTTCCTGAAGCTCAAGAAAGAAACCGAGGAAAACAAAGGAATCAGGTATGACGGGCTTGACATCCCCCTCGCCAATGAAGACGCGGTCAGGAAACTCGAAGCGGAGTCAAACGGGATATGGGCCACGGTGGGCGAGCTTGCATATGCGTACAGAAAGAAAAGAGTGACAATCTGGAGACAGATTAGAAAAAGGAAATGGATAGTGAGAAGGGTTAGCAACAGACAATCAAGAACTGGCTACAACTACCTGATCTGGATTATCGATCCATTGACCATAAAAGATATAAACGATGAGCGTGTGAAAATGAAATCAATGAAATCAGTTAAAATCGAGGTGCCAAGAACGGAGTTGTTTGTTCTCCGTGACATGGACAAAATAGACGAAGAAACATTCACCAGGCTAATGAGGGAAGGGGGCAGAAAATTCAGATTTCAGTTTCTCGTTCCGGAAAAAACACTGCACCAGGTTTTCAAAAAAGGTATGGTGCTGCCTGATAGTCAACTACCCGGGATTGAAATCCCAGGCATGTAAATGCCCCGGTTGACAAGGGGGTTAACAGATAATGCTGAACAGAAGTTGCAAAGGTCACGACACCATGGGATATTCTCCGTTCACATGATTCGGTAATAAGACGGTCAGAAACGAATGGTGGCCAGTTCACCAAAACAAAAAAACAAGTCAAAGGGAGGTATTTATGAAAGTTATTTACTTGCCGGTTGAACAAATCAGATTGCAGGAAAACCAGTTCAATGATCTCGACAAACTCCAATACGAACAACTGCTCTCCAGCATCGCAGAATACGGTATCCTCGAACCCGTCCACGTGTTTAAGGAAAACGGCAATTATACCCTGGTGCAGGGACACCAGAGGTACAGGGCCGCAAGGGAACTCATGTACAGGGAACTCCCCTGCGTCATAGTTGAGGACAAAGAAACCTCCTTAGCGGCTGAATACCACATCAACCTCTACCGCCGGCACCTTACCATGAAGGAAATGATAGGTTACGAGACTGATTTGCAGGAAAAGTACAAAAAACTCTCCGGCCTCATCCCTGAACTAAAGTACGTGCAGGACGCCCTGCCGAAGGAGATGGTCAAGGTGATCAGATCCTGGTCTCAGGAACACCAGAGAAAATTCTACAACGCGCTCCCGCAGAAGATCGTCGAGAACACCGAGGAAAAGGAAAAATACGAGAAGCTCATCGAGGAAAACAACGAAAGGCTCAGGGAAAGGTCAGCTACGATCAAAGCGTTAAAGGAACAGATCGAAACCTATGAGGCCGTCAAGAAAGAACTGGAGACGCTCAGGGAGGCGAAACAGGCGGACTTCAACAAGGCCCTCCAGCTGAAGTTGAAGGAGAAGGAGGCAGAGCTTAAGGAAAAATACGCGGAAGAATCCGCCGGCAGCCTGCAAGCCAGGCTGGATAGGGAAAAGAAAAGGCTCGAAAGGGAATACGAGAAGAAGCTCGAAAAGGAGATTGAAGAATACCGGAAGCTCGCCGGGAGGCACTCGAAGGAACGTGAAAATGTGGCAAGAGAACTCGAAGCCACGCAAAAGGAGAAGGACCGGCTTGAAAAAGACATCGAGATGTACAAAAGATCCTTGAGCGAAAAGGAGCAATACGACGAGTGGGCGCAGCAGAAACTCCAGAGATTCATCCGTATGATGAAGGTCCCGGAACAGATCAAGGCGATCGTGAAGGATATGACGCACGTCAGAAACAGGATTATCACCTGTAAGGAATACCTCCTGCAACTCGGCGACGCCGTCCACGAGGAGCGTGCGGAAAACCTGAAGGCGATCAGGGAGCTTCAGCCGGAGATGAAAAAACTCCTGAGCCTCGCGAACGACCTCATTATCCTTATAGAATCGCCGGAAAGCGAAGCAAAGAAGAGCGGGCAAGTAATTACTGTGGAAACACCCGTCACTGGATAACCCGCTTACACCTCATATATTTCTCCTTGCACAAGGCCCCGTGCTTCCTCCTCACGGGGCTTTTCTTTTGCCTTCTCGGGTTGGAAAAATCAAAACCACACTCAATGACTGTTACATATGAAACAGTTCCCGTTCAATGACTGTTACATATGAAACAGTTCCCGTTCAATGACTGTTACATATGAAACAGTTCCCGTTCAATGACTGCCAACCAGTTAAGAAAATCAAAACTACAGTTCAGACTGGAAACGTTGCTGAAACGTTGCTGAAGTGCCGGTGTTGCTGAATGAAGTGCCGGTGTTGCTGAAGCACCGCCGGCAACAGCCTCAGCTGCGCCCCGGCAGCCCGCTGGCCTTCCTGATGATCGTGGTCGTCCTGTGCTCCCTGCACCGGTAGACATCCTTGCCGAGATGGAGCATCTCTTCCTTCCTGCGCATCTTCCCGCAGACATAGCATCGCGCCGTCTCGTATTCGGCGATACGGTACTCATTCACCCTCTTCGCCGCTGTCGTCAGCGCACCTCCCGCCAGCGCCGAGGCAACCCTGCGGACAGCGTCTTCCCCGTCTTTGGCAACAACGTCGCAGTCTATCACGAGCCTGTACAGGCTGCGTTGCCTGCTGCGCTCTGTGCTGCGCGTTGGGCTACGCATCACAGACCTCCAGCACGTACGTCCTGACCCTCCCCCTCGTTTTCCCCACCAGGAGCATCTCCTCGGTGATAAAGTCCTCCCTGATCTTCTTCCTGTCAGGTATGACAAAGACGATGTGGTCACACTCGCTGCCCTGGTACTTGTGGACCGTGAGGGCGTATGCGAGGTCGATGTGCCTCCTCTCAAGGAGCACGGCGCCCCTGGCGGCTGTGTTGACGAGGCAGAATGCGTATCCGTCCGCGCGCCGCACCTCCGACACCGTCCCCACCGTCCCATTGGCCGCGATCAGCCTCCCATCGCCCGTGTAGACGTTCTGATTCACAATGACCTTGTCTCCGGTCTTTATCCCTTCCAGGGATTCCCTTTCTGCGTTGTACAGTTTCTGCAAATACTCGTTGAGGTATGCCGTACCCAGCAGACCACCGTGGACCGGCGTGATCACCTGCGCGTTCTTTCCTCTCAGTTCCCCGCAGAGGAGATTGCTGAGCGCGGCGAACACCTTCCTGTCCGAGTCCTTCCTGACCGTCGTCACGTCAAGGCCGTTTTTGTAGCGCCATGCCTTCTCAAGCTTTACGACGGGGAGGACCTCCATCATCACTGAGAAGACGTTCTCCCCCTCCACGGGAGGCAACTGCTTCGGGTCTCCCGCAAAGACGACCCTTGGCGCTGCTGCAAGCACGGCGTGGAGCGTCCGCCAGTTGATCATCGAAGCCTCGTCGATGACAAGGACGTCGCAGTCCAGCTGCTTCTTCGCAAACCCCCTCGGCCCGTATCCCAGGAGGGAGTGCACCGTCGCCGCATCCCTGCCGAGCACCTGGGCGGCCTTCCCCGTGAGCCCCGCCAGGACGCACCGTTCACCGCAGGTCTCCGCGAGCCTCCGCAAAAGAGTGGTCTTCCCTGTTCCGGGGTCCCCCGTGAGGATGGCGTACCGGTGGGAGAGGAGTTCCCTGACGTTCCCGTCATCGGTGTCATGGGGGATGAACGGTGTGTTAAACTGCATCGCCTTCATAGCCTTCATCTTCATGTAGTACACCCATGCGAGGTACACCCTGTCGTTGATGTAGAGCTTCTTTCTCCCCCTCTGGGTCCTCCTGATCTCCATGACCGCCGCCTCGATCTCTCCCTCGTCTGCGTCCATCATGACCGACAGTTCAAAGACGGCGTCCGCCACGGGGATCGACTCCCTGCCGTTTTTGTACGCCTCTTCCAGCAGGTGGTAGAGCCATGCCTGGATCTTGTCCCTCGTTGCGGACGGCATCAGGGTCCTCAGCGAGATGACGCGCGCGGAGTGGAAGTCCAGATGCCCGTTGAGGTACAGAAGAAACGGGTTTGAGACATACCTGAAGAGCTTTGCCTTCTTCCCGGCAAGCAGCTTCTTCACGACCGCCCTTCTCCCCATGTACAAGAGAAGGCCCAGGGTGTCCATCTGCGTGGGGGAATCGTTTTCGCTCAGGTACACGCCGCACTCACAGGCGAACCGCACTACCCTCCTGTACTGCCTTTCCAGGTTGAGCTTGAGGATCTCGGCGCTGTCTGCCACGAGCAGGCCCTTCGCCGGGCCTGATGACCTGCGCTTCTTCTCTCCCCTGAAGGATACCGCTTGGGCCTCAACGACTGTTTCTTCCTGCCTGTCCACCACCCACGTGCGGCTGTTGATCCTGACCTTCCTTCCCTGCCGTTCAACAACAAGTCCCTGCATGTGTCCTCTCTTTATTGCCTGCGGCATTATCGCTGTGTGCATCGTTGCCGTATGTAAAGAGCCATTCCACATCGTCGATGGAACGCGCCAGCACATAGATACCGCCGGCGTTTCTGATCCTGCTTCCGAAGACCTTCTGGTCGTCTGACTGCACGCCATTCGGCGCCTTTACCTCGATGAACGCGGCAACGCTGTTCTTCACCGCGATGAGGTCGCACAGGCCCTTGCTCCCGTACAGCGATGGAGGCACGCGGAACACAAACCACCCGTACACCCCCAGGGCGTACCGTATCTGTTGCATGATGGCTGTTTCAGTATTTTTCTTTCGCTTCGTAGTTGAAAATCCCTTTTCCGCAGATCCTCTCTCAGTCATTGGCGGGCTCCTTGATTGTTCAATGGTTTCAAGTGGTATTAACCCAAAAAATGCAATTGCAATAGACATACCTACGTTATAAAGCCCATCAAGGCTTTTCCTCACTTCTTATCAGAACGACCATTGTTGGTGCGGTTTCTTGGCCCACCTCCGGTTTGGTTGCC
>Ga0228535_1001023_pt1 | contig 55071 bp, 51 predicted proteins | sample SJ1metagenome_FD_168457 | JGI IMG/M metagenome (GOLD analysis project Ga0228535, IMG submission 168457) | Enriched culture of PCE-dechlorinating microbial communities from Ithaca, New York, USA - SJ1 | ecosystem: Engineered > Modeled > Simulated communities (microbial... > Unclassified | place... | reverse complement strand
AGGACGTCAACTCGGCCCTGGAGAGTGCCCCCGAGATCCTGAACCAGAGTCCCGAAGAAGAGGGGTGGATGGTCCGGCTGGAGATCTCCGGCCCCGATGAGGCCCGGGACCTGCTGACGCGGCCGGAGTACGACGAATACGTGCGGGGGCTGGAATGAGCGGTACCGGCTACACGCCGCACACACCGGCCGAGATCCGGCAGATGCTGGACGCCATCGGTGTCGCGGAGACGGACGAGCTGTTCTCGGCCATTCCTGCTGGATTGCGCGCCCGCTCCTTCGACCTGCCGGACGGGATGTCCGAATTCGAGATGCTCCGCCGGATGGAGGGGCTGGCAGGGCTGGACCGTCGCGACCTGGTCCCCTTCATCGGTGGCGGCTGTTACGACCATATCATACCCTCGGTGGTGGACCACCTGGCCGGCCGGTCCGAGTTCGCCACCTCCTACACCCCCTACCAGCCCGAGTGCTCCCAGGGGACCCTCCAGGCCCTGTACGAGTACCAGACAGCGGTCTGTCGCCTGACCGGCATGGACGCAACCAACGCCTCCCTCTACGACGGTGGCACAGCCCTGGCCGAGGCTACCCTCATGGCCCTGCGCATCACCGGGAGACACCGGATAATCATGGACGGCGGCGTCAACCCCTTTGCCCGGGAGATCGTCCGCGCCTACCTGGCGAACCTGGACACGGAGCCCCTGGAGGTCCAGCCGACCGAAGGTCTGACCGACCGGGACGCGATCCTGTCGCACCTGGACCACGACACGGCGGCGCTCGTCGTCCAGAACCCCAGCTTCTTCGGTACCGTCGACGACTTTTCCGACCTGGCCGCCGCAGCCCACGCCTGCGGCGCGCTGCTGATCGTCTCCGCCTACCCGGTTTCGCTGGGGATGCTGAAGAGCCCCGGCGAGATGGGGGCCGACCTTGCCGTGTCGGACGGCCAGAGCCTGGGGAACCCCCTTTCATTCGGCGGCCCCTCCTTCGGCATCCTGGCGGTGCGTGACGAATACATCAGGAACCTGCCGGGACGGATCGTGGGGCAGACCGTTGACCGGGAGGGGAGGCGCGGCTTCGTCCTTACCCTCCAGGCCCGCGAGCAGCACATCCGCCGGCACCGGGCCACCTCCAATATCTGCAGCAACCAGAGCCTGTGCGCCCTGCGCGGTCTGATCTTCCTGGCCGCCCTGGGGCGGGAGGGGTTTGCGGAGCTGGCGCGGCTCAACTACGACAAGGCCCACTATGCAAAGGAGAGGCTGGCTGGAATCAGCGGGGTGTCGCTCCTGAACGGCGGGCCCTTCTTCAACGAGTTCACCCTGGTCCTGCCGGCGGATGCCGGGCGTGTGACGGAACGGCTCCTGGGGCACGGCATCGCGCCAGGTATCCCGCTGGGCCGCTACTATCGGGGCATGGAGCGCCGCCTTGCGGTCACGGTCACCGAGAAACGGACCAGGCAGGAGATCGACGCCCTGGCCGAGCGGCTGGAGGAGGTCCTGTGGAGCTGATCTTCGAAAAATCCGTCCCTGGCCGGCGCTGCACCGTGCTCCCCGGCTCCGATGTCCCGCCCGCCCCCCCGCTTCCAGCGCAGCTCACCAGGAGGGAGGCGGCCCCCCTGCCGGAGGTGGGCGAGCTGGACCTGGTCCGGCACTTCACCAACCTTTCGCGTCGCAACTTCGCGGTGGACACCTCTTTCTACCCGCTGGGCTCCTGTACCATGAAGTACAACCCCAAGGCCTCGGAGGACGCGGCCCGGCTGTTTGCCCGTACCCATCCCCTGCTCCCGCTGCTCCCCGGCGGGGAGCGGCATTGCCAGGGTTCGCTGGGGGTCATCCACGAGCTCTCCCGGTTCCTGGTCGAAATCACCGGCATGGACGAGTTTTCCTGCCAGCCCCTGGCCGGCGCCCAGGGCGAACTGGCGGGCATCATGATGATCGCGGCCTACCACCGCTCGCAAGGGGAAGACCGCCGGGTCGTGGTGGTACCCGATTCGTCCCACGGCACCAACCCGGCAACGGCTGCCATGGTCGGCTGCCGGGTGGTCACCGTGCCCACTGCTCCGTACGGCGACATGGACCTGGACGCCTTCAGGGAGGCCATGAGCAGCGAGGTGGCGGCGGTCATGATGACCTGCCCCAACACCCTGGGCCTGTTCAACCCGCATGTGGCAGAGATCTGCGCCATCGCCCACGAGCACGGCGCCCTGGTCTACTGCGACGGCGCCAACCTGAACGCCGTCCTGGGCAGGGTGCGGCCCGGTGACATCGGCTTTGACGTGATCCACCTGAACCTGCACAAGACCTTCGCCACCCCCCACGGCGGCGGCGGTCCGGGGAGCGGGCCGGTCGGGGTGAAGCAGGCCCTGGCGCCGTTCCTCCCGTCACCGCGGGTGGTTCGACGTGCCGCCGGGGGCCATGCCCTGGAACAGGCCGGGCCGGAGAGCATCGGCCGCATCGCTGCTTTCCACGGCAACTTCGGGGTGCTGGTCAGGGCCCTGGCCTACATCACCATGCTCGGCCGGGAGGGGCTTGCCCGGGTGAGCGAACGGGCCGTGCTGAACGCCAACTACATAAAGGCCGCACTCAGGGGCTACTACGACCTCCCCTACGACGGCGCGCCCTGCATGCACGAGTGCGTCTTCTCCGCCGCCCGGCAGACGAAGAACGGGGTGCACGCCCTGGACATCGCCAAGTTCCTCATCGACCGGGGCTTCCACCCGCCCACCATCTATTTCCCACTGATCGTCAAGGAGGCCCTGATGATCGAGCCCACCGAGACCGAGGGGAAGGAGACCCTGGACGCCTTCATCGCGGCTATGATCGAGGCGGCCGAGCTGGCGGAGACTGACCCGGAGGCCCTGCTGCAGGCACCCCGGACCACGCCGGTGGCGCGCCTGGACGAGACCAGGGCGGCCCGGGAGATCAATGTCTGCTGCCCATGGGACGGGGAGGACGGAGCGTCATGAGCGCGGAGTGGCGCCTCATCGACACCGGTCCCCTGGACGGACCGGACAACATGGCCCTGGACGAGGCGCTCCTGTCCTGCTTCGACCCCGTCGGCTCCCGGCCGGTGCTCCGGCTGTACGGCTGGAGCCCGCCGGCCTTCTCGCTGGGGAAGTTCCAGCGGGCCGCGGAGGTGCTGGACCTGGAAAAATGCGCCCGCGAGGAGGTGGCGGTGGTCCGGAGGGTCACCGGCGGCGGGTGCATCTTCCATTCCGACGAGATCACCTACAGCATTATCTGCTCTCCGGAGCACATCTCCGGCATCGCGGGAGTCAAGGAGTCGTACCGCCGGCTGTGCGGCTTCCTGATCCTTGCCTACCGCGGGCTGGGGCTGGAACCGGTATTTGCCGTGGATGCGAACCCGGCTGGTGAGCGCTTGGGCCGAAGGACCCCCCTCTGTTTTTCCGGCAGGGAGGAGTACGATATCACGGTCAACGGCCGCAAGCTGGGAGGGAACGCCCAGCGCCGCAGCAGGGGTTTCATCTTCCAGCACGGCTCCATACCGCTTGGAAACCGGCTCTCCCGCATGGCCCCCTTCCTGAGGGAGCCTCCACCCGGCCCGGCCCGGTGGGCGGTCTCCCTAGCCGAGCTGGTCCCCGACGCCGACCAGGAGCGTCTGAAGGGCCTGCTGATCAGCGCGTTCGAGGAAAACCTGGGCGTCACGCTTTGCCGCTCTGCCCCCAGCCGTGCGGAACAGGAAACGGCCTGCCGGCTACGGGAGACCAAGTACCTGACCGATGCCTGGAACCTGGAGATGGGGGAACCATGAGCGCGCCGCGCCGCCCCGAGTGGCTGCAGAAAAAGATCTCGCCCGCGGTCCACGGCGACATGGAGCGGCTGCTGGACGGACTCGGGCTCCACACCGTCTGCCGGGAGGCCCACTGTCCCAACATCTCGGAATGCTACGGCTGCGGTCAGGCCACCTTTCTCATCCTCGGCACCGTCTGCACCCGGATGTGCTCCTTCTGCAGCGTGTCCAAGCAGGAGCCGCTCCCACCGGACCCCGACGAGCCGGAAAGGGTGGCCGAGGCGGTCCGCCGACTGGGGCTGCGCCACGTGGTCGTCACCAGCCCCACCCGGGACGACCTCCCTGACGGTGGCTCCTCCCTCTACGCCGCGACGGTGCACGCCATCCGCGCCGTGTCCCCGGCAACCGCCGTCGAGCTGCTGATACCCGACTTCGGCGGGGAAAGGGAGAGCATCGCCACGGTGGTCGCGGCCCGGCCCGAGATCATCGGCCACAACCTGGAGACGGTACCCCGGCTGTACCACATCCGCGCCGGGGCCGACTATTGCCGCTCCCTTGAGGTGCTCCGGCTGGTCAGGGAGCTTGACCCGGCCGCGGTGACCAAGTCCGGGGTCATGCTCGGCATGGGGGAGCAGGAGCACGAGGTCCTGCGGACCCTTGCCGACCTGCTGGAGGCCGGTTGCGCCTATCTAAGCCTCGGTCAGTACCTGGCACCGAGCAAGCGTCACTATCCGGTACAGGAGTACCTGCCCCCGGAGGTCTTTGACCAGTACCGGGAAAAAGCCCTCTCCATGGGTTTCCGGCACGTAGAGAGCGGCCCGTATGTGCGGAGCTCGTACCTGGCCGAGCGGTATGGGAAATGAAAACCGGCTTTTGGATTCTTTTTTGAGCCGGGCCGACATGAAAATTCAAAGATAACCGCGCGGAGAGGGTGCGTGCTCCGGCATGCTTGCAGCTTGACATTGCCGCCCGATTCCGTGATAATGCGCGGGCATTCAGGAGAGATGGCCGAGAGGTCGAAGGCGGCAGACTCGAAATCTGTTGAACCGCTTGCGGTTCCTAGGGTTCGAATCCCTATCTCTCCGCCAGATTAATTACAGAGGTCAGCCGATGCGGCTGGCCTCTTTTTTTATGGTTTTTGGGGCCTAAAAACCCTCAATGGTGCACTTCCCCACAAATAGCCACGACACTCAGCAGCACCACGCGACAAAACCATATCTCTATTTTATCCAGGATTGACGGGTAGTTACGGGCAGGAAAATTTTTTGAAATGCACCACCATTGCACCAAAATTTCTTTACACGTTTATAACTATTTGATATAAGAAGCGAAATTTAAAAAGTACATCAGATTGAATGTCAGTTGTCATGGTTTGCCGAGGACTACCGGGACCAGGTGAGGCAAGCCCGACCACCGTTGCCCCAAAGCCTGAACGACCGGGCGCAGGACAATTGGGGACCGCTCCTTGCCATTGCCATGGCGGCCGGCAACGAGTGGCTGCGGCTCGGCACCACGGCGGCGCTGAAACTGTTCGGCAACGAGAGCGCGGCGCAGACGGTCGGCACGGAACTCCTTGCCGACATTCGGGAGATCTTCGGCGATGACCGGGAGCGAATAGCAGCGGTGAACAGTCCCACGCTGAAAAATCTGGGGGCGAATCGGGAAGGTGACCTCTCGCGGTGGTCAATGATCATCGGCCACGGCGGCTCAGGCTGATCGTAGGCAATCTAAAGCGGCGCGAACACCGGCAGTCCTGGAAAAACGACCAATCTGGAACTTCTCAATCATTAATAATCACCAAAAGCCTCCCCTTAAAGGAGGCTTTTGGTTTTCGGAGAAGAGTCATCGAAGAATATGGCTCCTTATTTGGTGACCTTGGTGACCTCTTGGCGTCCAGATTATTGTCCTATCTCGATGCCACCGAATAAGTTACCAAAATTGATGACCATAAAAGGGAATCGTGGGGAAAGGGAATTCTGACCGCACCCCCTTCGAGTCGACATGGAAAGCCTTTCTCATTGACATTAAGGGCGAAAAGGTGTATTAAATTTGCGTAATTTTACGGTGTTATGGGAGTCGATGATGGAGTGTGATACCGGGAAAAAACGAAGGAAGGAAAGCCGCCATTTTCAGCATGATGCTGAAGGCGGCTTTTATATTTCCCCAGAAGTTGACTGAACGTCACGATGGTTAATGGAGGTAGCAGGTTAAGTAAAATTCACAATCATTATCTCTGACTTGGAGCTATTAATAAGAGGTGGTTATGCAAAATTTTAGCTTTGCCCATATCCCATGTGGGCCTACAGCAAACGAAAGCGAACGTACTGCATTTGACAAACTCAAAAACAAGCTTCAAGGATATGCAAATCAGGGGCGCTGGATTTTCCTTACCAACATACCCTTCACTTTTCATGCACAAGGATATTCTGACGAGATTGATTTGATCGTAGTATCGCCTGTTGGCGTGACAGTTGTCGAAGTGAAGCATTGGGACAACGCTTTCCTGAAAGAAAAATCGTCAATAGCCGAAGATGAAGCAGAAAAACTGAATGCAAAGGTGAAACGGGTAGCGGGAAAACTTAGAAAATCATTCGATGTTGGGTTTATTGAGGGTCGTTTCCTTCTTACAAAGATCGAAACAAAACTACACAGTGAGTCAGCTCCTCGAAAGGTCAGGGGAATAACCTGTTATTCTCTTGCAGACTGGAAGGAAATTCTTGATGCCGACAAGGCACATCATTTAAGTGACCAGACTGTTGATGCGATCTGCAATCAACTGGAACCAAAGATAAAGGTTGCTTTGACAGGAGATATCAGAACCTTTGCCGGACTCACTAATCTTGAGTTGATGTCTCGAAAAGAGGACCGTTTCCACAGGGTATACAAGGGGAAACACCTTACACAGCAGGATAGAGTTATTCTGCACCTGTTTGACCTTTCTGGGACGTCTGAAAAAAATGCCGAAGAACGCGCTAGGAGAGAGTATGATACTATTCAGAAGTTGCAGAAATCACCATTTCTCCCAAGGATTCTCGATTCTTTTCAATATGCACCAGAATACCCAGGTGAGCTTTGCTTCTATTCACTGATCGACCCAATGGTGCCGTCCCTCACGGAAAAGGCAAAGGACAGCAACTGGCCGATAGAACAACGAATAATAGCATCTGCTGCATGCGCCCGTGCCCTTTATTCTCTCCATCATCCAGAAGACTTGCTCGATCCCCCAATTGTTCACCGCAATCTCACCTCTCGCAATATACGTATTCGTTTTGACAATCGACCAATTTTTACGGGGCTCCATGTCGCTAAGCTTCCGGACTGCATAACAGTATCTCCATCCGGTGCTAATTTTTCTAATATTGAATCAACAGCTGCACCCGAGATTCGAATGGGTGGTCTATCCGTCGCAGATTCCAGAACAGACATATTCGCTCTGTGTACAGCACTTGTGGAATTGTTCCAAGATGAACATCCACTAGCCATTCAATGTCTTGAACTGTTGGAGAAGGGCCTTATCAACCAACCGGAGGGCAGAATCCCGTTACATAGTCTTGCCGAGGGATTTGAGTCTCTTCTGGCTAATGGGGATTTGCCACAGACAGAGATTAAGCCTACATGCTGGGAAGAAGATTGCATTATTCCGTTTCAAAATTCATTTTACCGGATTGCGAATCGTCTGGGCTCAGGTGGTATTGGACAGACCTTCAAGGTTGTTCAGGTTAACAAGGAAAACTCGCATGAGTATGGCCTCTTTGTGGCTAAGGTTATAGCGGACCAGGAAGAAGCGGAATGTGCCCTACATGCTTATCGGAAAGCCCGACCCCATTCATCACATCAACATTTATCCGTCATTCATGAAATTGCCCCCACATGGGGTCCAGAGACATTCGTTGCTCTCATGCGCTGGGTACCAGGGATGCCGCTTTCAAATTTGAACGGTGTAGTTTCTCTGCATGCTGAAGAGCTTGGCGAGACTCCCTATGAAGTCCTGGTTCTCAGCTGGCTGGAGTATCTCTCCGATGCCTTGTCCTCATTACATCGAGCGAATTTGGTGCATGGCGACGTTACTCCCAAAAACATCATTGTCTTAGGTGGTGACGTCACCCTTATTGACTATGACGCAGTCATTGAAGCAGGCGCCAAGCCCCGCATTGACACTGCCACTTATAGCTCGCCCTCTGTGCAACAGCTTAAAATTATTGTCCCATCAGATGACATTTTTGCTTTAGCCACAACATTTTTTCATGTCTTATTTGACCGTGAGCCATTCCGATTCGGTGCCAAGTTTGAAAAATCAGATGGACTGAACTGGGAAGGTCCCAATACTGATGAATTACCTCTTGTTTCCCAATTCTTGAAGAAGGCCACTAATGAAGATCCGAAGCAACGTTTTAGGGACGGCGCAGAGGCAAAAAGTTTCATTGCAAAATTGCTTCACCCCGAAAGCCCCGCAGGCTCGATTATAGCCACTGGGACCGCTGAAAATGAAACTGAAAGACTGTCTCCCAATATCGTGCCACGTTTACTTGATATTTTGTTTTCCTATCCGGGCTCGCTCAAAGGTAATCGAGAAACACGCGGTCTAGACACGCAATTTGCCGTAGAGACATACGTTGAGACAGCACTCGATCGCACGTTGTTTGAAGAAATCATCGAACGAAAGGTAAGCCTTGTAATCCTCTTTGGTAATGCTGGGGACGGGAAAACAGCCTTATTGCAGCATCTTGCCATGAAACTGGGGTTGCCAAGTCAGAATTCAGCTGAACGTTTGTGGGACCACACCTTGCCAAACGGAATTAGAATTAGAGCAAATCTGGATGGTTCTGCCTCATATCAGGGGCGTTCGGCAACCGAACTTCTTAACGAGTTTTTTGAGCCTTTCCATGACTGCAATCCCCCTGAAGACATTGTGCATCTCATCGCCATAAATAGTGGCCCGCTACTCAAGTGGATCGAGGATTACGAGTATGAGACCTGTTTAACAAAGCAATTGGTAGCTGTACTTGAAGGTGATATTTCCCAGCTTGACGAACGGTTCCGCTTGTTAGACTTGAATAACCGTTCTCTTGTTGGCGGGATCAATCATGAAACAAAAATCATCTCAACTGATTTCATTGATAGTCTTCTTGCGAAGTTCCTCGGTGACCAGAATGATGACCCCTGGCATCAATGCCTCACTTGCACAGCAGCCGGCAGGTGTTCTGCCTGGGAATCGGTGCAGCTTCTACGAAACCCTGAAAAAGCCCATATTGTGCGGCGTCGATTTGATGAGGCGCTCCAAGCGGTGCATCAGCGGGGCGAAATACACATTACTGCTCGTGAACTGCGAGCAGCTGCAAGCTATATCTTTTTTGGCCTTCACCATTGTACAGATCTGCATGAACAGCCGGAACTAGACCCCGGACGCTATTATGACCGTGCCTTTAACCCAACATCATCAGGTCGACAGGGAGACTTGCTACGAGAAACGGTCTTCCTTGACCCGGCTCTGGAGGCCCATCCAAAGATTGATCGTTACCTCCTGGGGCATGGCGATCCGATTGGGCAAGAAGCAAATCAGTACCCATATCTTCATCTCAAAGCTGCCAGACGGCGAGCATATTTTGAATGGAATCCAGAAGTAATTCCACGTATTGCAGGAGATACTAGCTACTTTGGTCTCGCGAGAGGCAGGCATCTGAAGGAATTTCGGCGGATCCCTCTTATGGATGTGGGTGAGCTAAATAGCTATAAGCGGAAATTATGTGAAGGTATTGCGCGGCTTGAGGAGTTGCCAGATATTGCCTTTGATAGTCATGGGATTCCTCTCAAAATGATTCCAAGAACACCGACGGAAAGTGCTTTGTGGGTTAAAAAACCCTTCGCACAATTCTCCTTACAGGCGGTCACTCCACCTGCGACCAAAGGACTGGAGACGCTGCATACTCACCTCAAGCTCACATATCGATACAAAGATGGCAGTGACGAGCATCTTCTTATGGGGGCAGAATTGTTCCACATCCTCCTTGAGCTTAAGAATGGGGTTCAGCTGTCTGATGCGGCTTCGGCCGATATTTTTGCCAACCTGGCCATATTTACCCAGAGACTTGCACAAGAGGACAGCCGTGAACTTTATGCATGGAACCCCATTGCAGATACCAAGATTTTTAAAATCTATATCAAGTTCACTGACGGAATACAAAAAATTATCTGTGAGTCTTTTGAGACAGGAGATTAAGAATGAGTGAAATTACACCAAAAGAAGCTTTTGTTTCTGTCCTTGGTGCTCAAACTGTTAAAAAATTGTGGACTGTAAATTACCAGCCAGCATTACCTTTCACCGCACAGGATTTTTCTATAGGTGCGTTGCTGCCCGCAATTCTCTATATGTTTCGTACCGGACGCAGGAGAGGGAAAGGCAAATTCTTCGACACATACGGCATTACCCAAGAAGGAAAAAGGATTCCGCCAACTATAGACTCCGTTAGCATTGCTTTACAAAAAAACGGCTCTCTGATTGGCTTTGATTCTTCTGCAACACAGGCGATTCTGGGGGACATGCTCCTTTCGACCTGCCTTGAAAACAAGAATCATCAGACTGGTCGAACAGAGCAAATTCAAAGAGCATATCCGACCCATTATCTGACAAGTTGGATAGACTTACCAGCCAGGATGCCGGATTTACGGTTTATTCCTGAAATGCTTGTAGCACTTCTTCTTCATCAAGTGGAAGGTGCTGAAATTAAAAAGAGCACAAATCACACACCGTTTGCGGTAGGCAGCGGTTTTGAAGGTAATATTTTGCTCTCCCTGTTTGGTAGGGGAATGGAAATAAGTGGCCCACATATAACGAGTCTCACTTCTGATAAATTTATCGAAGATGATGCATCTGTTGGTATAGACCAGCTATTGACAATACGGATCGCCCAAGGGTGTGGCCAACGACCTATGAAAGAAGAGGAGCAAGAGAAAATACGTAATCAATGGCCATTGGCCTCGACAGCAGCAAAATCCTTTCGTGAAGATTTCAGCGTATTCGTTCGTGCATATGGCAAAACCATACCTCGACAAACATTCCTTCAGATGCTTGAATCAAGCATATCACTTGGATTGAGCAATATTTATTTTTCTACTATAGACATGTTGCTGGAATGGGAAAGAATCGGAAAACTTCCGTCAGTTGAACAACAAAAGCCGTGGCCGCTATTCGTGGATTGCTCATCAGGAACCGACAGAAATTTACGCCTTCTGGCTGAAGAATCCATGTCTGATTTTATACGTCGTTTAGGAAGAATACCAAATATACTCATGTGCATGCGCATACTTGAGGAGAAGGTTCGCTATGATAGACAGTTACGGGATTCTTTGCCGGTTGTATTTCCTGATGGGACAGAATTTATAGACTTGCTCGGCAGTATATTTATATATACACACCCAAGATCAGAAAAAATTATCGATAATCTTGACGAAGAGTGTCTAAAAATTGGAGACACTCTTGCTGAAGCAGGAATAGAGCCAGACATTCAAGGCATTTTGAAAGATGATAGAAATCCTATAATAAAGCTTGCCGAGGCATTATGTAATCTTATGACTGACAAAGCTCATTATGTTAGATACTTAAGCGTTGTTAATTCATCACTCATGTTGGATGAGCCAAACGGGTTGGCACAAAAAAGAAAGGTTACACAGAAAAACAAGGCTGGTAAAACCTCCAGGGTTGATGTTCGTTCAATAATTCTCACCAACCCCATGATTGATTTTATTGTCCATCGACACTTGCGTAAAGCAGCAGGGAGAACGGGCGCCAAATCTCTAACCTATGATGAATTTCTATTGTTGATGAAAAAACGTTATGGTCTGTTTGTTGATGATTCTCCCCCTGGAATGTCAATCCCAGTTGATATGCTGCAGCGTAATAAACGGGTTCTTGAGCGCCGTCTTAGAGACCTTGGGGTGCTTGTGGGTGTTAACGACGCAGAATCTATGAAACGGTTGCGGCAACGGTTTAATGCTGTTGGCGATGAATAACCCTTAAGAGGATGACGACCATGCTGAACAATAATCATGCTTCATTGCTCGCAAAAGCTTTGGACAAAATTCTCGGAAAGGCTGAAGAGGGAAATATTGCCTATATTCGCTGCCTTGCTCCTGAGGTTGTTCGAGCACTTTGCGTATCTCCTGAATTTAACTTGAAAGACTGGGCTTATTTTGGAGTTATCGATCAAGTAGATAAGGACAATTTCTTGATAACTGCCGATATGGCTGTTGAGATTAGAGAGGACAAGAAGGGTGCAGTCTTGTTGTTGGTTGACATTAATGACGCTGGCGCGGGGATGGACGGCATATACAACGCCTGTCGTGAAATTCCGGAAAAAGAGTTGTTTGAAACTGCAAACAAAGAAGCACAAAAATTTATCGCATATGGAAGCAAGGATTTCTCAAAACAGGCAGTTGTCAAAGCTCGGCGATTAGGAGGTCATACGACTATCTCACCTTGGAGAGAATTTGATTTTTACTCATCCTGTGAGGAGCCTGAAGCAATAAGCACTGCCTTGATAAAGATCGGATTGTGGCCGATTCAATTTAATCACAAACCCAGCATTCAGGATCTTGAAACTTCTGTATTACTTGTGGAACGGCTCTTTCTTCAAGGCCGTTCTTCTTTGACTGCTGAGGCCAGGGTAGAAGCTCTCATGCTTCAGGGGCCAACGGTTCAACAGAAACGTGACCTAATGAATCTAATCAGACAAAGTGCCGGTATGTCAATTTCGGAATCAGTGGCTAAACTTGTTGATAAGCCACATTTATGGGTGAATGCGATTTGTCCATTCCCATCTGATGAATTAATAAAGATTGAGGTCATGACTTGGAGAAATGCAAATGGCACTCCCAAAAAGTGGTCTGGATTAACTCTTTCTTCAAATCAAGATGAGAGATTACAGTTCATTCTTGATCCGCAAGCAACTGGCAGAAGTCAGTCTAAGCTTGAGGTACGATGGGATGGATTGCCTGACACCCTTGCAAGAGGCGCTGTAGAGTATTCTATTGCCATCATTTCTGATGATGAAGAACTAGCCGAAAAGAAAGTCACTCATTCTGGCAGGAGTCCACAAAAATGCACCTTTACCAAGGATGATTTTGAATTAGATGAGGGCGCTAAATTTGAGGCAATAGTACGGATTCGTTCCATTGGTGAAACTGAGCATTCAGAACTAACGGAAGATTTTATCCTTATGTTGGGTGAGATACCTGACCAAGTTAGGTCAAGTTCTGGCAAGACCTACCGAACCATTGTCGAAGGTGCCATCCTTATTGACAGAGAAGAGGATTTCGAGGCTGCATGTAAAAACGATAAGCACTTTAGTCGTCTTGAAAATGGAACTGTAACTTTTCGGTTTCAGGCTGAGGGTTCTAAGACATGTAATGTCAAAATGTATTGCCCAGAGTTGTTAAGGGTAATTGAGGAGGATTGGAGCAATCGCAGTGGTGCCGTTGGGCGATGGCATGTCAATGTTCGTTCCGACGGAACTCCGGCAGGTCGTCCTGAATTCATTACTTGCGAAAATGCAGTTAATGCAAATTTGAACGCCGCGGCAAGAAAGCTGGCAGGATATGCAGGAAAACCTCAAGGAATTGTGGGGATGATTCATGGTTTTCACGATGCGGAGAAAGACTATCTGAATGCCTGGCAGAGTGAGCTTCAAAATGGGCCTCCTCACCTTGCTCTACAGAACACTCTTGAGGTTCGCACTCTGTCAGGAGTCACTGTTGGCTTGATTGTACTTCCTTTCCACCCCTTACGACTTGCTTGGCATTGTGCATATGACCAGCTTCTCGCATGGTGCCGTTATGATCAAAAGGATCTTTCAAATAAGAAAATATTAGATGTCGTATCCACCCTTGATGGTGCCCATTTCCCTGCAATATTACCCGGCTTGAAGTACGGTGAATCGTTCGTGTTTGGAGATACGTTAGGCTTCCATGCCGTCGCAATGGTTGCCGATTCCGACAAGGAGCCAAAAGCCAGTGTGGCTATGCTTGCAAAAGTGCTGGCAGGAGGTAAAGACGAAATTGCCCCCTCCATTGGCAAAATTACGTCGGATATTTTAGCTACCGAAATAAACCGTTACCTTCTTCTCCATGATAACTACAACTTAATTACAGTGCACGCATTACGTCCGGGCGATGGGATGACTATTGGTAGGGCATTGGGAAGGTCACTCAAGTTGTTTGATGAGTTGGATGATGAACAAGATGATAGGACTTCTCGAAATGCAAGTTTTTCATTGGAACTATTTTCTACCAAACATCACCAGCAGGTCTGTGGTAGATACTTTTCAACAATTTCGGAACGAAAACGTTCTGGAGCGGGCAATATAACCGATGTGGATAATTGGATGCTTGAGCCATGCCGTCGTGATGGAGATCTAAATATCCCAAAGCTTTCATGGGCAAAACGAGATAGTGAGCAACCAATTTCAGCAGCACACTTGTCTGTTGCGTTTGATACCTTCGACTCACGAGTTGTTGCGATGCGCCCGGATGAGCTTGAACCTGCGCCCACTGAGGTGTTTGGTCTTTCGATCAATCTTGTTAGATCATTTACCTGCGATCCACAGCCGCTCTGGCATACCTACCTTTCTCCAGACACAAAGGGAAAACGGCATCCCGCCGCTGAAGTAATTACAGATCGTATTTCTAGGTTGCACACGTCTCTTATGACCTTGACAGCGACAAACCTCGGGGTTTCTGGGGGATGGCCTGTTCTCCAGACCAGTATAGATGCGGATAAAGAGGATGCAATTGCTGTGCTCCACCGTTTAAGCGATTGGGTTATCACTATTGATAGAAATGCTGGTATTGAATATTTTGATTCTCCACGAGAAAAGACCTCAGTTTATGATGCATACATTATTGACTGTGTACCAGAACGTGAGGATCTTGGTTTTTTTCAAATGGTCACCTCTACAAGTAATTTCGATGAGGTGCGTAAACTTCTCGATATGACCTTGACTGAGATGGGGCTGAGTGCCAGTCCGCGCAATTGTCTTTTTCTCTTGAATGAGCTGAAAGCGCTGAGTGGCCGCTTTGCCATGCGCCTTTCAGGTTCTGGCAATCATCCTCAGGAGATGGTTGCACTTTCCATGACGCATGCCGTCTGCAGAAACCTTACTTCAGCCGATGATCAGTGGCTTTCATTACGGGAAGGCTTTTTTGTCCCGATTGACGATGTGCCTGATTTGCTAGGTATAGAGAGCGAAACATCGGATGATAACAAGCGGCGTGCAGATCTTTTGTATGTCACGGTCCCCAAACGTGGTGGAGGATTCCAGTTTACTTTTGTTGAAGTGAAGTTCAGGAGATACCTGAGAACTGCAAGAGCAACTGATGTGCTTGAGGCGATTACAAAGCAGCTACAAAGTTCACGGCAGAAATGGGGCCAGTTGTATGGTGCAGAATCATCGCCACTCGAAAAGGCGGTACGCAGGTGTTGGCTTGCTCGCATTCTTAGGTTTTATGCAGCGAAGGGGCGTCGTCACTATCTGAATGAAGATGCGTGGTTGAGAATAAACCGCGAACTGGACAGAATGGTGCGTGACGGGGAATCTTATCTTTTCCCCGAGTCGAGTGACCAGGAGTCATCGGATAGAGGGTTCATCTTTTGTCCGGAGTATTCCGCCGATGCAGCGACACGTGTCTCGTATCAGGGCCAACCAGAGATATATCTTTTTGGGGCTAATGAGATGCCCGATCCACCAGTGCGGGCAGTTAGCAGGTTGAGCTCTGATGATGTGGGCTATGAAATGCAAGGAGTCGATAGTCCAGATGTGGGCTCAACTCAAAGTAATATTGCGCATAGATTTCAGAATACCCCAGGTGATGAAAATTGCGAAACTATCAATGTTCCAATGGACCCTGGAAGCCTGTCTGCTGAAGAGAGTCGCGATCCGTCGATGACTAAAGACCATGCTGAGCAAGAAACAATCGATGTTCAACCTGTAATTGGTTCTGAAGCACCTATTTTGTTGGGAACTGAGCCGAACAGCCAAGAGAATGTTCGCTGGAAAATTTCGATCAAAACTAATCCCCACTTAATGATTGTTGGTTTGCCAGGCATGGGGAAAACCACTTCTCTGATAACTATCTGTAATCAGATGGTTCGCCAAGGCATCTCTCCAATTATATTCTCCTATCATGACGACATAGACGAAAAATTGGCTAGCGTTCTTGGCGACGACTTACAGTACGTTGATTACGCTGGGTTGGGTTTCAACCCGCTCCAAGTCGTCAGTGATAACCCTATGGCTTACATTGACAATATCAGCATGCTGCGGGATATCTTTGCTTCCATCTTCCCCGACCTTGGTGACATTCAACTCGGTAGATTACGTGAGGCACTCAAGAACAGCTATATTGATAAAGGATGGTGCGATAGCGGACGCGATAGGACCACCCTAGAATTACCTGATTTCCAAGCATTTTATGATTATCTGAAAGCAACAACTAAGAATGATAAGGCTGACAAGGGCCTCTTGACAAGACTTGATGAACTCAACGATTACGGTTTCTTCACAGCATCAACTGGAACAAAAAGTCTTCTCGATACAAACAAGACTGCTATTATCCGGATTCACAGAACCCAGAACGAAGTCCTACAAAAAGCATTCGCAACGTTTGTTCTTCACAATCTTTATCAACAAATGTTCATTCGTGGCGTTCAGCAACGCATCTCTCATTCGATTATTTTTGATGAGGCTCACAGGGCTGCAAAGTTGAAATTGATTCCTACCATGGCTAAGGAATGTCGCAAGTACGGAATTGCCTTTATTCTCGCTTCTCAGGAAGCCAAGGATTTCGATCCTTCCCTCTTCAATGCCGTTGCTAATTACCTTGCATTAAGACTGAACGAAACCGATGCCAAGGTAATGGCAAAAATCATGGCAAGCACTGATCATGTCAGCAGATTTACTGATAGAATCAAGCAAATGCCGAAGTATCACGCTTTCTTTTTTGGGGAGGGTAGAAATAGGGCGGTGTTTTCTCAACTGTTAGGTCCGTAAATAATTTAAAAAAATGGCTTTGTATTATCAATAAGGCGGCACCATAGTGGCCCACACTCCCGAAATATCCTCTCCCTGCTCCCATTACTCGACGAGCAAATCGCCGACGATCTCGAAACCGAAACCCTTGACTTCAAGGAGTGCCCTACCGAGACAAAGCTGCGGGAACTGGCCAAGGAGATGGCTATCTGTCTCGGCAATGCTTCCGGCGGCACGGTGGTATTCGGCGTCCGCGAGCGGGTTCTTGGCTGCGACAAGGCCATTGTCGGGATTGACTTCGCGCCAGACCTGGAGGCGCTGAACGCCACTATGTACGGCAGCATCGACCCAAAGTTGCCGGTTCAATTCGAGTGGCTGATGTACGGCCCCCGCCGCCTGTTGCTGATGCATGTCTATCCATCAATGTCCCCCTACACAACACCTCCGGCAAGGACTGCAAGCCGCTCACCGGCTCCCTGCTGCGCCAGTTGCGGGAAAAGGTGGGGCTGAGCGATCCAACCGCGGCGATCCTCCCGATCGATGAGCCGCTACGGGCGATTTCCCCCGCTGCGCTCGAGATCCTGCGGCGGGAGATGAAGAGCATAGGAGCGCCCGGCGACCTGCTGGCCTGCGATGATTCTGATTTATGCAAGAAACTTGGCTTCTTCAGGGAGGGACGGTTGACCATTGCCGGCCTTCTGGTAGCGGGCCGGGAAGAGGAGATTTCCCTCCATGCCCCGAACCACGAGTGGAAATACAGTCGCTTGCGGACAGACACCGACTACGAGACCCAGCCAGTCGGGGGACGCGACTGCATCCTGTCGGCGTTGGACAAGATCATGCTCCTCCTGGGGCAGAGCAACCCGGTGACAACCGTCCCGTCGGGACTCTTTCATCCCGAATTCCCCCAGTATCCGACCATCGCGCTGCGTGAAGCCTTGCTGAACGCCTTTGCCCACCGGGACTATTCCATACCTGGCATGGTATTTATCCGCCATTACCGCGACCGGTTTGAGATCAACAGCCCCGGTGGTTTTACCGGCGGCGTGACCCCCGAAAACATACTCCACCATCCGCCGGTCACGCGCAACCGCTACTTGGTGGAAACCGTCCTGCTGGTGACCCGCCTGGTCAACCGTCAGAACCTGGGGGTACCTCGGATCTTTCGCGCCCTGCTGGAAGAGGGGAAAGAACCGCCGACCTTCGATGAGATCGGCCAGACGGTGCGGGTGACCTGTCCGGGCCAGCAGGTAGACAAGGCATCCAAGGCACTGCTGGATGTCCTTATCAACGTGCAGGGAGCATACCTCGATGTCGATGATCTCCTGCTGCTACATTTCTTCCGTCGCCACGAGGTCCACTGGAACGAGATGCGAGAGGCCTACCCTTACGATGACCGCCGCCTTAGGGAAAAACTTGCTTCTCTTGAGACCAACCTGCATATGCTGGAACACAGCGGCACCGGCCGTGGCACCATCTACCGGCTGTCCCGCCGCGCGGCCGCCATCCTCAGCGAAGGCGTCACCTATGACATGACACGGAGGCTGGACAAGGAGGCCATCAAGGTCCGCATCCTTTCCCTCTCAAGGACCGGCCGCTCAGCAATAAGGATATCCGGAATTTCACGGACCTGGGTCGAAAGCAGGTAACCGGCTTGCTCAAGGAGCTTGAGACCGACGGCCAGGTCCATTCATCAGGCCATGGAGCCGGGGCTTTATGGCATTTACGGGTGAAGGATTGATCCGGAATTGACATGGCGGGCAATTACTGGGGCAATTCCGCGACAATTGACCCGATAATTGACCGTAGGCAATTATTGGAGCAATTAATCGTTTTCATTACAAGCAGAGACAAAGCGGGGCCATATTGAAAGCAAGGAGATTGTCCAAGTTTCGCCAGCATATCCAGGGAGGGGGAGTCGAGTTACGAGCAAGCGAGGCTTGCCGATATAAGAATGGTTGAAATCGACTCTTTACCGGGAGGGAAGCCATGATTCATAGGGGTAGTTTTTGGGGTATATAGTTACAGTCGTATGTAATTTAATCAAATATATTATATGGTTAGCCTTTATATTCGACTCCCTATCTCGCTGCGGCTAATTGAAAACAAGGAAACAAGTTGCCTATATGCGGAACGTGGGGGTTGGGTTATAGGGAGCAAGTTGCCAAGAAGAAAAAAATTCAGTGGACGAGTAATCACCTGGGATCACAAACACAGGAAAGACAAGGTTTCTCACTACGAGTACCAGTCGGCACGTCAATTGCTCGAAGACTTCTGGACCGACGTAAGAGCGATCATGGCAAGTTTGAAGAGGTAGAGTATGCGGAAGGAAAGAAAGACATTAGTAGCGGGAATCATGCCTTTGGATGACTATATCGCAAGGACTGTTGCAATTGCCAAAGGCGAGGATATACCCAAGAAAGGCAGCCCCAAGGTTTTCTTCGAATCCGTACAAACCATGGCTCAAGTGCTGAGCAGCGAAAACAGAGAATTACTGAGGATCATCCAAGACCGGCGCCCCAAGAGCATCAAGGAGCTCGAAGCGGCAACAGGCAGGAAGAGCAGCAATCTGTCACGGACCCTCAAGACTATGGCCAAGTACGGCATCGTTGATCTGGTAAAGCAAGAAGACCGGACGATCAAGCCCGTTGTCAAAAAGACCAATTTCAGAGTTGAGTTCAGTATATAAGGGCTTGCAGCTCAAGCTATAGTAAGCTTCCCTGTTAAGTCGCAAGCTTTTCCTTGACGCTGTTGACCTTGTCTTCCATGGTCTGGTCACGATCTGTCCGGGTTCCCACTTTGATGGTGGTGGTGACGCGCGGCGCGCCCATTTCATGCACCACCTCGTGACACCGTTTGACGGCGGCAAAGACCTCATCCCATTCACCCTCGACGTTCGTACCATAGCCATGGAGCGCCGTCTTCAGTCCCGCGGCAGTGAGAACCTTTTCGCATGCGGCGATATAGGGTGACAGGGAAACGCCGACCCCTATCGGTACTATACACAGATCAATCATCACCTTCATGTCCGGATCTCCTCTCGTCTTATTCAGGCGCTGCCAGCCCAGGTACCTGCTCTTTCAATATCTCCATGACGCACTCCGGCGTAACATTTGCGTAAATAACATCTTTCTTTCCGGGAATGCAGACCGTGACCAGGGGACCGTCCGTGCAACGGGCGGTGCAGCCGGTCGTGTCCACTTCCACCTCGATGTCGAGACTGAGTGCCTTGACCGTCTCCACCAGCGACTCGTAGACCGCCTCTGCCCCGGCTGCGCGGCATGGGCTGCTGTGGCAGACGAGCACGCGGAAGCGGGATGCGTTCCGGTTTCCCCGCAGCGTGCGGTCATTCGACCGGAGTCCTTCACCAGTCATGGCTTTTGTATGTCCTTCCCTTTGACACATAAAATTCTTCCAGCCTCGATGCGATTTCCCGCACACATCCATGCACCACCTTAATCCAGGGTTCAGGATGTTTTACGAAGTGACCGCCTTGTAGACGGAGGAAAAATCCTCATCCGAGAAACCGAGACTTTTTGCCTTCTTATATGATTCATTGGCCGTGGCTGCCAGGAAAAGCGGCAGAGTGAGCTGATCGCCCAGCAATACCGCGAGCCTCATGTCTTTCTGCATGTGCTTCAGGGGAAAAGCCGCATCGAAATTGCCCTGGGATATGAGTTTGCCTTTCAGGGCAAACATGGGATTCGCCATGGCGCCGGCGCCGATGACGTCGAGGATGTCGGAAGCGTCGAGTCCGGCCTTTGTGCCCAAGGCAAGCCCTTCGCAGAAAACGGCCATCATCCCTCCCATGATCATGTTGACCGTCAGCTTCATTCGCGCCCCATTGCCGACTTCACCCAGGTACAGGGTCTTTTTCCCCATTTTTTCGAAACAGGGGACCGCTTCGTCGAAAAGGCTACGGTCCCCGGCGGCCAGAAATATCAGCGTGGCCTCTTCCGCGGGTTTCCTGCTCCCTGAAACCGGAGCTTCCAGGAACCGGCCGCCCGCGCCCGCCACCGCTGCGGCGATCCTGCATGAGGTCGCTGCGTCCACCGTTGATGCGTCCACGTAACCCTTGCCGCGGCTGATCCCCTCCAGAACGCCCCCTTTGCCGAAACAGACCTCCTCGGCGGCGGCGGGATCCGCCAGCATGGCAAAGGCAATCGAACACTCCTCCATGAGCTCACGGGGAGAGCCGGCCTGGCGGGCGCCGAGTTGTTTGAGTTCTTCGCATTTGTCCGGCGAACGGTTCCATACCGTCACCTCAAAGCCGCCCCTGATCAGGTTCTTCGCCATTGCATTGCCCATGATGCCGAGGCCGATAAAACCGATTCTTTGCATTCGTTCCTCCAGTTCCAGTTTCCATCCGGAAATCCTGGGAAAAAGTTATGAGGGACGGGTCGGGGCTTTCACGGAGCCTCTCGTACGGCTTGAGTGCAATCGGGTGATTCACGGGAAAGCGCCTGAATCCGGCAGAGTATCTGATCCGGGCGAAGGATGGTGACCGATTACGAGGGGCTTCGGGGAAGTTCCTACCCGTCCCCTGTCGACACTTTCCGGATGGAGACCATATAGGACTTATGTGGTTTCTCGGGCAGGCGGCGCCATGAATTCCGGGCCGACCGGATCGGTTATGGTTTCTTTCAGGATTCCATCGATCTCTGCCTTGTCGTCTTCGCTCAGCGACCAACCCATGACCCCGTTGACAGCCGCCACCTGGCCCGGATGCCGCGCTCCCCAAAGCGCGATTTCCACGCCCTGATCGAGGATCCAGCGTACCGCCAGCTCCATCACGCCTTTGCCGTAGCGTTCCCGGGCAAGGCTGCTCAGCCGGCTGACGGCGGTCAGATACTGGTCGAAACGCGGTTGCTTGAATTTGGGATCGAACTTGCGCAGGTCGTCCCCTGTAAATTGTGTATCGGTTGCCATCCTGCCGCTGAGCAGGCCCCGGCAGAGTGCACCGTAGGTCAGCAGGGCAATGCCGTGCTCCTTGCAATACGGCAGCACGTCCTGCTCGATCTGTCGTTCAAAAAGGTTGTAAGGCGGCTGGCATGAGTGCAGCGGCGCTGCCCGGCGAAAGATTTCCATCTGGGAGGGTGAATAGTTGCTTACCCCGATGGCCAGGATCTTGCCGGCCTTGCGCAGCTCCGCCATTGCGCCGGCGGTTTCCTCGATCGGAACGAGGGGGTCGGGCCAGTGTATCTGGTACAGGTCGATATAGTCGGTTTTAAGCCTGCGCAGGGAATCCTCTATCTCGACGGCGATCCTCCCGGGAGTGGAGTTGCGGTGGACCCGTCCGTCCCGCCACTCCAGGGTCGCCTTTGTGGCGATGATTATCCTGTCTCTTCCGCCGTAGCGGGCAACGGCCTCGCCCACTATTTCTTCGGAACGGCCGAAACCGTATACGGGAGCGGTATCGATGACGTTGATCCCATGGTCGAGGGCGGCGTGGATCGTCCGGATCGATTCCTCCTCGTCCGTGCCGCCCCACATCCAGCCGCCGATGGCCCACGTGCCCAGGGCGACCCTCGAAGCCTCGATCGGGATACCATTCAATTTTGTTGTTTCCATGACAGCTCCTTTTCCCATGGTTAAGCCCTTGCCGGTTTTGTCGGCGCACTGCCGTGCTCAAGGGGCGTTCACAACGGCAGCGGGTAATTGCTCCTGCTAGTGTACCATCGTTTCCAGTGATTTCTCGAGGCGGCCGTATGGTGGGAGAAGTGACTGGTACGAAACATGGCATGTGACACGATGGGAAACTATCGTCTGAAAGGGTGTAAATGAACCCTCGAAATGAATGACCTCGTGAAACGAAAGGCAACGGGTTTCTGTTCACTTGCGGAAAAGTGAGGTCGTTCGGAGGGCAGCATAAGAACTGGCCAATTACGAATGTGCAGTTTGAATTCTTAGCAACGTACATACCAAATCAAGGAACAGATTCGGGAATTTCCCTAAGCCGTTGTTATTACATGGAGCCTTTCGTATAGGTTTTTTGTTATGGTATTCTTTGTAACGACCCCTGTCTGCATTCGAATCATCTGTAGCGGTGTACACATTGTCGGACAACGGGCCTTTAGTCAATCGTCCCTGAAAAAATATCCCGGATACAAGGGGGTGAAGATGAACTATCCGCTTCTGTTGACGCCGTTTCACATCGACAGGCTCACCTTGCCGAACCGAATAGTGATGCCTCCCATGGTCACGTTCCTGGCGGAAGATGACGGCCTGGTCACCCGCGCGCACCTGGAACACTACCGGCGATCCACGGGACCGGGACTGATTATCGTGGAAGGGACGGCCGTCTTGCCCGAAGGAAGGATTGGCAGGCGCCAGCTTGGAATCTACAGTGACAGGCACGGTGAAGGTCTTGCCCGGTTGGCAGGCATTATTCACGCAGGCGGAGCAGTCGCAGGGATCCAGATCCACCATGCCGGAGCGACCGCTCTCGTGGAAACGCAACGCCGCACCTGGCGACATTATGCGTCCATATTGTTGCGCTTGGTGAAACAGCAGATAATGGTTTCCGCCTTGGTCCGCATTCGGGAGGCATTCGGGACCGCTGCCCGCAGAGCTGTGGAGGCAGGGTTCGATATCATCGAGATCCATGGAGCCCACGGGTATTTATTCAGTCAATTCCTGTCCCCCTTGAAGAACCGGCGGATGGATCGCTATGGGGGGAGCCTTGAAAATCGTGGACGATTGCTCCTTGAGGTGTTCCGATCCGTTTCTCTGGAAGCGGAAGGGAGAGCCCTGGTTACCTGCAGGCTCGGCATCGCGGACAGCAACAGACGGGGCCTGGCCCTGTCGGATGGACTGTCCACCGCTTCCGCATTGGAGCGGGAGGGAGCGCGTGTGCTGGACGTGTCCTTCGGCAGCGGCATACCTGCTTCGGTTCAGCCGGAGGGAAGCCCCTATTCCGGAAGGCTGCACCTGGCCCACGAGGCCAAGCGGGTGGTAGGTATTCCGGTTATTGGCGGAGGCGGTATCCGTCATCCCGACCTTGCGGAGCGGGCCTTGCGGGACGGCATGGCGGACCTGATTTACGTTGGCCGGGGGATCCTAGCGGATCCCGCGTGGGCCCGAAAGACCATCGAGGGGCGGCCGGAGTCCATAATCCCATGCAGTCATTGCAGGTACTGCTTTCATTTCACGGATGCATCCAGGTGTCCGGCCCGTCGGCAAACGAGTGAGTAACGCGCAGCTTAGCTCGTTTCCATCCGGAAACCCCTGAAAAATGTCCATCAGGGACGGGCCGGGGCTTCGGGGAAGTTCCGCCCCGGCCCCTGTCGACGCTTTCCGGATGGAAGCGAGATAGAAAAACGCCTGGGTCGGGTGCAGGTTAATGGGGTTGGGATTGGGAACGTCGTCGAATATGCTTTCCGCACTGCGGCACAGGAACTACCGATTGTTCTTTGCCGGGCAGGGACTATCCCTGATCGGGACATGGCTCCAGCAGGTAGCGATGAGCTGGCTGGTCTACCGCATGACCGGTTCTGCCATGCTGCTGGGAGTGATCGGGTTCACCAGCCAGATCCCGAGCCTGGTCCTGTCGCCCATCGCCGGTGTCCTTGCCGACAGAATGAACCGTCGACGCATCCTGATCTTCACCCAGCTGCTGTCCATGGCGCAGGCCTTCACCCTGGCCGTGCTCGTACTTGCCGGGAGCGTGGCGGTCTGGCATATCGTCGTGCTGAGCATTGTGCTCGGCATCGTGAATGCCATGGATATGCCGGTCCGCCACTCCTTCACGGTCGAGATGGTCGAGGACCGGAGCGATCTGGGCAACGCCATCGCGCTCAACTCGTCGATCTTCAACGGCGCCAGACTGATCGGACCCTCGCTGGCAGGCATATTGATTGCCACCGTGGGTGAGGGGTTATGTTTCCTCATTAACGGAGTGAGTTATCTGGCGGTCATCGCGGCCCTGCTGGCGATGAAGCTTCGGCCGGGTACGCAGGTTAAATCCGACGGCTCGATAGTGGAAGACCTGCGTGAAGGATTCGCCTACGCCTGGCGGAACGGCCCTATCCGGGCCGTCCTGCTGCTGGTCGTGCTCGTCAGCCTGGTCGGCATGCCGTACACGGTCCTCCTCCCGGTGTTTGCCGGCAGGATTCTCCACGGCGGCGCACATACCTATGGTTTCCTCATGACCGCGTCAGGGGTCGGCGCTTTTACGGCAGCCGTCTATCTTGCTTCCCTTCGCGAGACCGGGAGGCTCTGCAGGATCATCTCGTATGCCATAACCACCTTCAGCATTGGTATGGCCCTGTTCGCCGTAAGCCGTTCGATCTGGCTTTCCATTCCCTTCCTGTTCGTGACCGGCTTCGGGGTAATAACTCAACTGGCAGCGAGCAATACCATCCTGCAGACGGTCGTGGAGGAAGACAAGCGCGGAAGAATCATGAGCCTTTACACAATGGCATTGATGGGGATGATGCCTCTGGGGAGCCTGCTTGCCGGCGCGCTGGCGGACAGGGTCGGAGTGACGTCCACGCTTCTCATGCAAAGCGCGGCGTGCCTTGCAGGCTCATGGCTGTTCGCGCGTCGGCTGCATGGGGGGATGTCCTGACGGTGTTCCGGGCCGGAGACCTGATGTGAAAACAGAAAAGCCCGTTATCCGGGCTTTTCTGTTACCTGTTCCGGCCATCGGGGTGCCGCCCGCGACGTGGCGACACCCCGGCCGTATTCCTTATTTCTGCGGTCCGGCCGGCGGCTGAGCCGTCTTTCCCTGCCGGAATTTATGCTTTTCAGCCAGTTTTGTCTTCAACTCGTCGGCCTTCTTCTGCTGTTCCGGGGTAAGGATCCCCTTTATCCGCTCGAAGCTCTTGTCATGGATTGCGAGCATCTTGGTCCGTGTCTGGGCACGGGTGAGGTTCTCGTCGGCGCGCACCGCCTTCATCTCCTTGAATTCCTCATCGAGTATCGGCAGTATCTTGTACCTCTGTTCCGGCGTCAATCCGAGGTGGGCGGTCATCATGTCGAGCCGCGCGCCCGGACCCATCCGGTGGCCGCCTCCCTTCCTGCACTCCACCTTCCCTTTGCCGTGCTCCACGCCCGGTCCGCCTCCGGGATACGCCGAAGCGCCGGTGCCGATGCCGATAAGGGCCGCAAGGACCGCGGTTGTTGCGATAGCCATCTTAGCTTGTCTCATGTTCGTTGTTCTCCTTTCCGTTGTTGTGGACAGCATTCCTGTGAAGCTGCTTTTATCCACCAAAACGGATTGAGGCGCGAATGGTTTACACGCATGGACGACAATCGAACAGAAATCCCCCTGAGCGGGAGATCGGGAAAGGGTATGTTCATCGTGCCGCAAACCGCCCCACTGAAGGGGTGAGGAATTAATGTGCCGGATTTGGATTGGTAACTTGACCTCGGCGTCACTTGCTTTTATGCTGTGCGGAGTGCACGGTGAATGTGGCGGGTGGCCATCTGTGCCACCTTGCAAATGAGGGAAAACAGGGATGTCCCGAGCGACCCGGCAAGCGGGTTCCCGGGAGTGAAGGAGGGAGCATGAAGGTTGCTGTTGGATTTGCGATAATCCTGCTTGTGTGTATCGGGTCATACGTCTATTTCACGAGAGTTGCTCACACGCCGATTGGGAATATCCTGAAGGAACCGAGGAAATACGAGAAGAAAACCCTGACCATCTCGGGGCAGGTAACGGACAGGGCTTCCCTCCTGGTTGTCAGGTATTTTCGGGTCAAGGACAACACCGGAGAAATCCCGGTGGTTACCAGGAGAACACTTCCGTCGGTGGGGTCGAAGGTACGCGTCAAGGGGAGGGTCGAGGAGGCGTTTTCCATCGGGGCCGAGCAGTTGCTGGTTTTCGTGGAAGAGGCAAAGGATGAAGGGGAAGGGACAGGACAGTGAAAAGGACCGTTTTCGGGATAGGTCTCGCGTTTATTCTGTCGTGCTCCGCCTGGGCCGGTGACACCGCTTCCTGCTCGGTCCAGGTCCTCTCCAGGACGGACTCCAGTTGGGACGGGGCGAAGCTTCCCGGCTATCCGACCGGCAGCCCGGAGGTCACCATACTCAAGATTACAATCCCTCCCGGAGAGAAACTGCCGCTCCACAAGCATCCGGTAATTAACGCGGGGGTCCTGCTGCGCGGGACCCTGACCGTGGCGACCGACCAGGGCAGGACGCTTCACCTGGAGGCGGGGGACCCAATCGTGGAGGTGGTTGACAGGTGGCATTACGGGACAAACGAGGGGGATGAACCCGCTGAAATTATTGTTTTTTATGCCGGTACACCGGGTTGTCCCATAACGGTCAAAGAGGAAAAGAAGGAGCAGGAGGCGACATGGAACCGGTAACCATTACCAACAATCGCCTGGTCAAGAACGAGGACCTGAACCACCACGGCACGCTGTATGCGGGCCGGAGCGCCGAATGGTTCGTGGAAGCGGGATTCATCGCAGCCGCCGGCCTTACGCGACCGGAAAACATAGTCTGTGTGAAAATCCACGGCATGACCTTCATGCGGCCGGTGCACCCGGGCGAGATAGTCGTCTTCGAGAGCAAGGTCATCCTTGCGGGGCGCACTTCCCTGCATACCTACGTCCGTATGCAGGGAAAGGGGGAGTTCGTGATGGACGGGTTCGTCACCTTCGTGCACGTGGACCACGAGGGACGTACCCTGCCGCACGGGATTACGGTGTCCCCTTCGGCTCCCGAGGATCTGGCATTGCAGGAGCGGGCCAGGGCGGTGGTGGGCGGGTTACCCGCCTGAACGTGTGAATGCTTCAAAGGACATGGGCGCGCTTCCCTGCAACCGGCCGGACCCGATTGTCCGATCTATAGACAAGGCTGCCCCCTGACCTTGAGGCGAAGCTGGAGGGGCTCGGCCCGTTACCCGCTTCCGGCAGCTTGGAACAGAAAAAGGGGTCATCCCCTCGCCGGAGACGGCCCCTTTCATCGCTTCAGATCACATGCCGGCCGGTTCGGCTATTCATGGATGCACACACGGCTCCCTACCGTAGCCGTCACGACCTTTGCGATCTTCCTCAGTTCTTCGCAGCTCTGCTCACTCTCGGCCTTGGAGAGGTAACCCTTCACGTTGGCCGGAATGAAGTCTTCGGTGATATAGACGTTCACCTCCTCACCTTTCCTGATGCGGAGGGATCCCGAATAATCGACCTTCATGCCGTCGCTGTATTCGCATTTCATATAATCACCCCCTTTGCATATTCATATTATTGCATGGCAGGTTTGGAAAATCATCAGCAAAGTATCCTGAAATAATTGGCGATACAATTGACGGGAGACCGGGTTGGATGGAAACAGAAATCAATCCAGGCACCTATGGCGGGGCAGGGAACAGCGGCCGCTCTACGAGCACGACGGCTTCATCGTCTTCGCCAGCGGCGACCGTGGGATCGTGGCGATCAACAAGGCCAGGCAATGGCGGCACCCGACCATCTGGACCTGGGGCCTGCGCCACGGCGGTTATCGCTGCACGATCCACGGCCACGAGATGCATGTGTCGGGCGACTATTTCAGCTTCGCCATGCCGCCGCGCCAGGCCCAGATGTGGCTGCTGCAAAAGGGGTAGGGAGCGGTATGCCCGGGTCAGCGGCCGCCGAACACTGTCCGCAGTATATCCGTGGTTCTGGCCGCGGGGTTGGTCCGGATCTTTTGCTCTTCCTGACCCAGCACGCTGAACAGGCCGTCCAGGGCCTTGTTGGTGACGTACTCGTCAAGATCCAGGGAAGGGGTCCCCAGCATGGCGGCAAGGGGGAGCTGGTCGTATTTCCCGATCATATCCTTGTACGCGCGAGCGGTCCCCACCTGTCCCATGCTCTCCGATACGGTCGGCTTGAATGCGTCGAAAAGCTTGGCCCGGGTCTTCTTTTCAAAGAATTTGGTTGCTGCCGTGTCTCCGCCGGTCAGGATGCCCCTGGCGTCCTCGAAGGTCATCTGCCTGATGGCGTCGCCGAAGAAGCCGGCAGCCTTCGGGGCCGCCCGTTCCGCGGCCCGGTTCATGCTGAGCACAAGCTCGTCGACCTCTTTCCTGTAACCCACGGACCCCAGGAGATCCGCGGCTTTCTGGAGCTTTGCCGGCAGAAGTATCTTTATCAACTGGTTGCCGAAATATCCGTCCGTGCGGGCAACCTGGGTCACCGCCCGCTCGGTGCCGGTGGCCAGCGCCTCCTTGAGTCCCTTGACAACGGTGGCGTTGTCCAGGGTGCTCTGGCTTTGGAGCGACGGGAGCATCTCGCGGGACAGATCCTCCAGGACTCCGGCCAGACTTGGGGTCGTGAAGAACAGCAGGGTCATGAAGGAAAGGCACAGAATTCGTTGCATGCGGCACCTCCGCGTGGTTGGAATGACTGTCAGCTAACAGTATTGATCATTCTGCCCGCCGCGCAAGTGGGCCGGTGTCCAATCGATGCGCCACCCGCGACGGGGACATGACGCATTTCCGGTTCAACGTCCAGCAGGGCGTCTCGTTATCACCACAATGTCGAACTTAGTTATTGATTTTATCCTCGTAACGATGTAATAATGTCAGATTCACGGAAAGCTGTATTTTTTCCGTTTCTTTCGGCAGTCCAGACAATCCGCGCAGCAACTGTTTGTCCGCCTCATTTCGAGCAGGTCAATCAAATCGTTTGTTGAGCACCTTTTACGTGGATTTCGCATGGCTGTAATCTTAATCGTCTACCCTCCACCGGTGTGTTGGGGGCGCAACGGAGTCTTCGTGTCCGCCGGCGGGCATCCCCTGCCGGGAGCGCCGGTCTGCGGCCCGGCATATAAACTTGCCCCGAAAGGGAAATAATCAAGAAAAAGGAGAAGTAAATGAGGTATCTTCGCAAACATTGCATCGATTGCGGCAGCGATGCGATAGAGACGATCATCGACGAGATCAAGCCGAATTTCAGGATGGAAGTGGTCAGGTACTCCTGCGGCGCCGAGTTCAAGGGCTCGTTTTCCGCCAGGAGTAATATGGGGAAGGCCGAGCACTCCGGCTGCACCAATTAAATCCCCGCTTTCCGAATCAGAAACCAACTAACGATACGGTCGGACAGTGTCAGGCGGGTCTCGCCCTCCTGACACTCCGTGCCGTTGCACAAACCAAAGCCCGCTCCGGCGGGCTTTGGCCGTTTCGACCCCGCCTTTTATTCCGCTAACGAACACCGCCGGGCATTCAACCGGCAAGTCCTTGCCCCGCGTCATCAATTCCAGCCGGGGAAAAATTTCTCCCCCACTCCACGCTGCTGTGATAAACTTACCGCGGCCGTATGGTCAGGACAATCAGGCGTTCCGGACGTGGAGCTGGCAATGAAGTATTACCCGATCAACATCGACATTCGCGGCAGGGCCGTTACCATAGTCGGCGGCGGCGCGGTGGCGGAGCGGAAGTGCCGGACCCTCCTGGAGGCCGGGGCGAGGGTTACGCTCATCGCGCCCACGATCTCCAGAGGACTCCGTTCCCTGCTGGAAAAGGGGAAGATAGAGCATGTGGTGAGGGAGTACCGCCGGGGGGACCTCGCCGGCGCCTTCCTGGTGTTCGTCGCCACCGGCAACCAGGCCATAAGCAGGGCCGCCGCCGAGGAAGCGGCCGAGTGGAGGATCCCGGCCAACATTGCCGACATGCCGGAACGGAGCGATTTTACCACCCCATCCTCGGTCGCCCGGGGAGACCTGCTGCTGACCGTTTCCACCGGGGGCAAATGCCCGGTGCTGGCCAGGGAGATAAGGGAGGAACTGGACCTCCGCTACGGCGAGGAATACGCGATGGCGCTCCGGATCCTGGGCGCCGTGCGCGAAAAGCTGCTGATCCTGAAGAAGGGGGGGCACGTGACCAAGGAGATCCTGCATTCCCTGATCTCCCACGGTCTGCCGGACCTCATAGGCCGGAGTTCCCTGGACGCCGCGGATCGCCTTCTCAGGGAGCTGGCCGGTCCCGGTTTCAGCCTCCGGGAACTGGGCGTGGAAGAAAGGGAGCCCGAATGAACAGTGTGCTCTACTGGATCGTGATCGCGCTTTACAGCGTCGCGACCCTCCTCTATCTCTGGTACCTGCTCCAACCCGGTGAGCGGCTCGGCAGGGCCTCCCGCTGGGTATTGACCGCCGGACTGGCCGCCCATGTCCTGTTCACCTTCTCAAGGTATATCGAGGCGGGGTATACGCCGATCACCAATCTCCACGAATCCCTCTCCTTTTTCAGCCTGGCCGTGGTGGGCGTCTTCCTGGCCATGCAGCGGAGATACCGCGCGGTCGTACTCGGGTCGTTCGTGACCCCGGTCGCCCTGGTCATCCTGTTGGCGTCGGCATCCTTCTCCCGTGAAATCACCCCGCTGAACCCGGCCCTGAAGAGCGGCTGGCTGGGGGTGCACACCATCGTGGCCTTTGCCGGCTACGCGGCCTTTGCCGTGGCCTTCTGCGCGGGCGTCATGTACCTGCTCCAGGAACGTTCCCTGAAAAAGAAGCGGCTCGGCGCCATGTACCGCCGGCTCCCCTCGCTGGAGATCCTCGACGACATCAACTACCGCTGCCTGACCATCGGTTTTCCTCTCCTGACCATTGCCATCGTGACCGGCGCCATCTGGGCGGAATCGGCCTGGGGCTCCTACTGGAGCTGGGACCCGAAGGAGACCTGGTCCCTGATCACCTGGTTCGTCTATGCGGCGCTCCTGCACGGCAGGCTGACCACCGGCTGGCGGGGGAGGAGGGCGGCCGTCCTGGCAATCGTCGGCTTCGGCGTTCTGCTGTTCACCTTCCTCGGCGTCAACCTCCTGATGTCGGGACTCCACAGCTACAGGTAGCAGGAAACATGAACATTGTCGTCGTGGGACTCTCCCACCATACCGCCCCCCTGGAAATCCGCGAGAAGCTGGCCTTCGACGCCAACGGCATCGAGCGGCCCCTGCGCGAGCTGGTCGCCATCCCCGATGTGGAGGAGGGGCTGATCGTTTCCACCTGCAACCGGGTGGAGGTGTACGCCGTGGCCAGGGACATCGCCGCCGGGATAGCACGGATCAAGCGTTTCCTGGCCGATTTCCACTATATTCCCTACGACGGCGTGGAGCCGCACCTGTACGGCTACCACGGCAAGAACGCGGTCCGCCACGTGTTCCGGGTCGCGGCCAGCCTCGATTCCATGGTGGTGGGAGAGCCGCAGATACTGGGGCAGATCAAGGCCGCCTACGGCTATGCCGCGGAATACGGGACCTCGGGGCTGATCCTCAACCGCTTCCTGCACAAGGCGTTTTCCGTTGCCAAGCGGATCCGTACCGAGACCCGCATTGCCTCGTCGGCGGTTTCCGTCGCCTTTGCCGCCGTGGAGCTGGCCAGGAAGATATTCGACGACCTCTCGGACAAGACCGTCATGCTGATCGGCGCGGGCGAGATGGGGGAGCTGGCTGCCAGGCATTTCCTCAACGCAGGGGTCCGGGGGGTGATGGTGACGAACCGGACCTTCGAGCGGGGGGAACGGCTGGCCGCGGAGTTCGGCGGCAGGGCGATCCGTTTCGAAGACCTGTTCGATCACCTGCACAAGGCCGACATAATACTCTCGACCACCGGCGCGCCGCACCACATAATCGTGCCCTGGGACCTGGAGGAGGTAATCCGGCGCAGGAAGCGGCGGCCCATGTTCTTCATAGACATCGCCGTGCCGCGGGACATCGACCCGGCGGTCAACGAGCTGGAAAACGTCTACCTCTACAATACCGACGACCTTCAGGGGGTGGTGGAATCGAACCTGGAGCAGCGGCGCAGGGAGGCGGCAAAGGCCGAGGAGATCGTGACGGCGGAGGTCGGCCACTTCCAGGGGTGGCTTTCGTCCCTGCAGGTGGTGCCGATCGTGGTGGCCCTCCGCAGCCGTTTCGAGGAGATCCGCCGGGCTGAGCTGGCAAAGACCCTTGCCGCCTGGAAGGACCTCCCGCCGGACGGGGAAAAGCGGCTGGAGGCGCTGACCTCCGCCATTACCGCCAAGCTGCTCCATACCCCTACCAGCGTACTGAAGCGGACCGACCAGGGGAACCAGACCGATCGCTACCTGGACGCCCTGCGCAACCTGTTCGACCTGAGCGTGGAAGTGCCGCCGGCGGGTGCGGAGCCGGATTTTGGCGATCTGGAGGAGTAAGGCGAAAGGCGAGGGGTGAAGGGCGAAGGGCAAAAGGCGAAGGGCGAAAGTAAAAGATTCAATAGGCTGTGGGCAATAGGTAGTTTCCATCCGGAAAGTGTCGACAGGAGACGGGTCGGAACTTCCCCGAAGCCCCTCGTAATCGGTCGCCGGACTTCATCGGTACAATGGCCGCAATGCCGAATAGGCTGCTATCCCTCGAACATGCCATGGATTCCGCACGAGGGACTCCGTGAAAGCCCCGCCCCGTCTCTCATAACATTTTTCTGGGGTTTCCGGATGGAAACCAGGTATAAATGTTATGCGGCAGCTGTCTTTCCTTGTACCCCGTGCCTTGTGCCTGTCGAAAATACGGATGGTTTGAATCCTGCTTGCCACGGAGAAGAGTAAACCAATGCTAAGTTCGCTGAAAATAGGCACCCGCGGCAGCCAGTTGGCCCTCTGGCAGGCCAACTGGGTGAAGAGGGAGCTGGAGAAACGTTATCCCGGAATGGAGATCTCGCTGGTGACCGTGAAGACCATCGGCGACAAGATCCTCGATGTCCCTCTGGCCCAGGTGGGGGGAAAAGGGCTGTTCGTCAAGGAACTGGAAGAGGCCATGCTGCGGGGCGACATCGACCTGGCGGTACACAGTATGAAGGACGTGCCCACCGAATTCCCGGACGGGCTCGGCATCCACTGCATCACCGAGCGGGAAGACCCGCGCGACGCGCTCGTCTCGCGCGGCGTCGCCTTCGCCGACCTCCCCCGGGGGGCGCGGGTCGGCACCAGCGCCCTGCGTCGCCAGGCCCAGCTGCTGGCGTTGCGGCCGGACCTGGAGATGGTGGTGATCCGCGGCAACGTGGAGACCCGCCTGCGGAAGCTGGACAGCGAGGACCTGGACGCCGTGGTCCTGGCCGCCGCGGGCCTCAAGCGGCTCGGCTTCACCGACCGGGTGACCGAATACCTTCCGCTGGAGATCTCCCTGCCGGCCATCGGCCAGGGCGCGCTCGGGATCGAGTGCCGGCTCGATGACAGGGCCGTGCAAGAGGCCGTGGGTTTCCTCGACCACCGGGACACGAGTTTTGCCGTGCGCGCGGAGCGGGCACTGCTCTGGAGGTGCGAAGGGGGGTGCCAGGTGCCGATTGCGGCCCACGGCCGGGTGCACGACGGCATCCTGAAGCTGACCGGCTTCATCGCCTCGGTGGACGGGGCCCGCTCGGTGAAGGGGAGCCTGTCCGGCGGGGCGGAACAGTGCGAAACCCTCGGCATCGAGCTGGCGGAGCGGCTCCTGCGCGAAGGCGGCCGCGGGATACTGGAGGAGGTTTACCGGAGGGAGTTCTCCGGCGAGCGGGAGATACCGGTGTGATGAGGACAGGCCCAAGGCACGAGGCGCAAGGCGCAAGATGAAAGGCAAAATCCCCCCTGCCCACCTTTCGCGGAGGGGGGATTTGAGGCAGCATGCTATGAAAGAGTCAACCGAAAAAACCGGATATGTCTATCTTATCGGCGCCGGCCCCGGCGACCCCGGGCTCATCACCGTAAAGGGGAGGGAATGCATCGCCCGGGCCCACGTCATCCTTTACGATTACCTGGCCAACAAGAGCCTGCTGGACGCGGCCCGGCCGGATGCCGAGCTGATCTACGCCGGCAAGGTGGGGGGCGCCCACAACCGGGAGCAGCGCCAGATCAACGAGATGCTGGTGGAGAAGGCCGGGGAAGGAAAGACAGTCGCCCGGCTGAAGGGTGGGGACCCGTTCATCTTCGGCAGGGGGGGCGAGGAGTGCGAGGCCCTGGCAGAGGCCGGAATCCCGTTCGAGATCGTGCCGGGCGTCACCGCGGCGGTCGGGGCCGCGGCCTATGCCGGGATACCCCTCACCCACCGGGACTTCACTACCTCGGTGGCCTTTGTCACCGGCCACGAGAGCACCGGCAAGGAGGTCTCGGGCATAGACTGGGAAGGACTCTCCCTGGGGAGCGGCACCGTGGTGTTCTACATGGGGATGAAGAACCTCCCGCTGATAGCGGAAAACCTCGTGGCCCGGGGGAGGGCGCCGGAGACCCCGGTGGCGCTGATCCGCTGGGGCACCAGGCCCGAGCAGGAGGTGATGACGGGTACCTTGGCCGATATCGCGGAAAAGGCCCGCAAGGCAGGCTTCAAGCCGCCGGCCATTACCGTGGTCGGGGACGTGGTCAGGCTGAGGGAGAAACTGCGCTGGTTCGATAGCCGGCCCCTGTTCGGCAAGGGGGTGCTGGTAACCAGGGCCACGGATCAGGCGGGACGGTTCTCCACCCTCCTGGGCGAGCTGGGCGCCCGGGTCTTCGAGTGCCCGGCAATCGCGGTGGCTCCGCCGGAGAGTTACGCGGAGCTGGATGAGGCGCTTCGCTCGCTGTCAGGTTTCGACTGGCTGGTATTCACCTCTGTCAACGGGGTGGAGCGTTTTTTCGAACGTCTCGGGGCATCGGGGTTGGACAGCCGAGCCCTCGGCCCATGCCGGGTGGCGGCCGTGGGACCCAGGACCGGTGAGGCATTGGAGGTCTACGGCATCCGGGCCGACCTGATCCCGTCGGGGTATCACGCGGAAGGCATGGTTGAGGCGTTCACCCGGTTGGACGTGGCGGGGAGGAAGGCGCTCTATCCCAGGGCCGACCGGGCCAGGGACGCCATCCCCGCAGGTCTTGCCGACTTGGGGATGGAGGTCTCCGCGCCGGTCGCCTACCGGACCATGGTTCCCGATTCCATTCCGCCCGAGGCGCTGGCGGCCCTGGAGGAGCGGCGCATCCACTGCGCGACCTTCACCTCGTCCTCCACCGTCTCCAACCTGGCGGCCATGGTGGGCGAGAACCGCCTCCTCCACCTGCTGGAGGGGGTCGCGGTCGCGTCTATCGGCCCGATCACCTCGGCCACCTGCCGCGAGCTGGGGCTCCGGGTGGACATGGAGCCGCCGGAGTCCACCATCGAGGGGCTGACCGGTGAGATAACGCGGTATTTCAGCGTGGATGGGGAAGGTGCCTAACCGGTATGGTCGCTGGAAGTTTTTTCCTCCATGGCCTTCCTGTGCCTGGCCAGGACCTTGACTATTTCAGTGACGAGCCGGATATCGTCTTCATGCAGCCGCCGCAGCTCGCCGAACAGCCCGCTCCAGTCTTCGTCAACGGTCTGGTAGCCTGCCCCTGCGGAGGCAATGTCGTTCACCGCCGGGACCGGCTCGTCCGGGAAAAAACTGCTGACAGGCACGGAAAGGGCCTCGCTGATCCTGATCAGGATCTTGAGGGAAGGGAGTTGCTCTCCACGCTCTATCTTGCCGATATAGGTGTAATCGAGTCCCCCGCTGACCGTGGCCGCGAGCCCTTTCTGGGTCAGCCCCTTCTCAGTCCTCAATCTTTTTAAGCGCCTGCCTATCTCGATCTTCACTGTAAGCACCCCTGCAAACGCCGCCGGCCAATCCCGGCATCCCCATCCATAAAAACAGGCCCATGTATAACCCCATTTCGGTGTGATGTCAAATGGCATTGATATTAGGATAAATATTCCATTATTGCTTGACAATGATGATTATATATCTTATTTTTCAATGGCACGGAGACGGTGTATCCATGGACAAGCTCGGCATGCTGGCAGAATTGGAAAAACTCGCGGAAGCCGGAGCGGTGGGGAACGGCGAGTTCAGACTGTTCCTGCTGCTGCTGGCCAACTACGATTGCGGTAGGCAGAGCGGCGAGATAGGTTACGGGGACGTCGTGGCCGCCCTGGGGCAAGGTTTTTCCCGAGCCCGACTCAACCGGGCCTGCCGCGGACTCTCCGCTCTCGGGTTGCTGGAAATCAAGTCTCCGCTTCGGGAAGGAAGCGTTGTGGAGGAGCCGGTCATGGTATACGGAATTCCACTCTTGACCAGGGTGCAGGGGTGACCACGGAGAAAACATGGATAAGATAGGTGTGCTTGTCGTTGACGACGACCAGGACATGCTGAAACTGACGGCTGCCTTTTTGAAGAAAGAGGGCATGGAGGTGAGCTGCGCCACCTGCGGCGAGGAAGCGCTCCGGCTGCTGAACCTGAAAACCTTTGGACTGATGATTACCGACTTTGATATGCCCGGCATGAAAGGGTGCGAGCTGGCCGAAAGGGCCAGGGAGATTGCACCGGGGATGCCCATTATCATGGTTACCGGGGATGTCACCGGTGAGGCCGGGAGCAGGGCGGGGGAGGCCGGGATCCTGAAGGTGTTCGCCAAGCCGATCCGCTTCCAGGAGATGCTGGAAACCGTGCGAAGCCTGGTCCGTGCCCGGAACAGGGACAGTCGCGGCGAGTGATCCCCGTTTGCCGGGAAGCGCCTCTCTTCAATCCATTTCATGCACACTCGACGTGCGAACCCGGCCACCCGTCATTATTTGCTGGCAATAAGCGGCAAGTTGGATTATTGGATGTAGTTACATCGAAATCCGCCTGAACGGGATCAATGGAGGTCGAGATGAGAAGCCTGCTGGTTTGTCTCCTGGTCGTCGCCGGACTGGCCGGTCCTGCCGCGGCCGCTCCACCGGACGCCCTGCACGGCAAGGTCAAGGGCTATCTCGCGCAGGGCGATCTGCCCGACAGCGTCAGCCTGCTTGCGCCGCCGCCCGCCCAAGGGTCCGCCGCGTCTGCCGCGGACGAGGAGGCATACCGGCTGACCCGTTCACTGCGTGGAACGCCCCGCTGGGCACTGGCCGCCCGGGACGCGGACCTGGACTTTCCGGAAGCCGCGGAGACTTTTTCCTGTGCGCTGGATGCGCCGATTAACGATAAGGAAATGCCCTGCCTGTATCAGCTCCTTCTCCGCGCAAAGGCCGATGCGGCGCGCGCCACTGGAAAGGCAAAAGGCCATTATCTCCGCGTTCGCCCCTTTGTGGTGTACAAGGAGGCAACCTGCACCCCGGATTTCGAGTTCCGGATGGCGTTCAGCGGATCCTACCCGTCGGCTCACGCAGCCGTCGGCTGGGCATGGGCGCTGATCCTGGCGGAAATCGCCCCGGAGCGCATCGACGCCGTCCTGGCCCGCGGCAGGGAATTCGGCCGGAGCCGCGTGGTCTGTGGTGTCCACTGGCAGAGCGACGTGGAAGCGGGCTGCATGGTGGCCTCGGGGGTGGTGGCCAGGCTGCACGCCGATCCAGCCTTTCGCATGCAGGTCGAGGCCGCCAGGGCGGAGCTTGCCGGCGTACGCGCCAAAAAGCTGAAGCCTGCCCGCGACTGCAAGACGGAAGCCGCGGCGCTGGCACTTGGCGGCAAAACGGAGTAACTTGCGGCACTCCCATTTTTTGGCACCATGCCCGGTTCGTGAGGGATTACTTTGGCGACCTTACTCAGAAGGTTTATGATTCTGCTGGTATTGGCCGCCGCTTTCCACGGCGGCCCGATCCGTCAGGCCCGGGCGGAGGCGGCTGGGCTGCCCGCTTCGGTTGCGCCCGGCTCAGGCCAGTTGCTGGTGGTGGTGCCGGTGCGTACCGGCTCCTCGCTGGCGTTTCTGTACGCGCTGGAGCGTGCCGGCGGGGGATGGGCAACTACTGCCGGTCCTCTGGACGCCATGCTTGGCAGGAAAGGCTTTGCCAGGCCGGGAAAGAAAAGGGAAGGTGACGGACATACCCCGGCCGGCCTGTTCCCGCTGGAATTCGCCTTCGGCTATGCGCCGGCGATAGAGACCAGGATGCCCTACCGACAGGCGACCGCCGACGACCTGTGGGTGGACGACGCCGGATCGCCCGACTACAACCGGTGGGTCAGGCGCGGCGACACCAACGCCAAATCGTTCGAGGAGATGAGGCTGCCGGACCACCGCTATCGCTACGGCCTGGTCATCGGCTACAACCGGAACCCGGTGACGCCAGGGCTGGGGAGCGCCATTTTCATCCATGTCTGGCGTGAGGCGGGGGCTGCCACCGCCGGCTGCGTGGCCCTGGCAGAGGCCGACCTGGTTGCGCTCCTGGCCTGGCTCGATCCTGCTAAGAAGCCCGCGATCCTCATGGGAGACCCAGTTGATCTCACGGATATTCCGGGGCTGGCCGGATTCGCGGCACCGGCTTCATCCAGGTAGATAGCAATCCTGAATCCGTGGCGTCTGAACGCCGAGGCGAGCAGAATGCCGGGATTTTAACGTCGCCAATGTTGTCTCGCGTCTGTTACGCCGGGTGAACTTCGTCGGACTGCCTCAACCTGCGGGAATGCAAAAAACCGAGGCGTTCCGCGCAGACGCAGGCGTGAAGGCGTCACGGATTTAGGGTAATCTCAGGGGCAGGTAATGAAATTTCTCAAGTCGTACGGGTTCTCTCTCCTCCTGATCCTCTCCATTGCGGCCGGCCTGCTGCTCGGCGGCTTCTTCCCTGAAGCGGCCCGGGCCATACGGCCCGTCGGCGATCTCTTCCTGAACCTCATCTTCATGGTGGTGGTGCCGCTGGTGTTCTTTACCGTATCCTCCAGCATCGCATCCAGTTCCAACGCGCGCAGGTTTTCCCGCATCTCCGGCGCCATGCTGCTGGTGTTCCTGTTCACCAGCGTGGTGGCGGCCGTGACCGCCCTGGCCTTCATGCTGGTGGTGTCGCCGACCCCGGGGGACGGCATCGTGCTCCGGACGCTCCCGACCGAGGCCGTTCCCCCACTCCTGGAGCAACTGGTAAAGACCTTTACCGTGTCCGATTTCCCCGATCTGATCTCGCGCAGGTCCATACTCCCCCTGATCGTCTTCTCGGCGGCGGTCGGCCTGGCGACCCTGTCCTGCGGGGAAAAGGGCGCTCCTTTCGCCTCCTTCCTGTCCAGCGGCGCCAGGGTATTCATCCGCATGGTGGATTACGTGATGTACGCCGCCCCGGTCGGCCTGCTCGCCTGGTTCGCCGCCACGGTGGTCGATACCGGCGAGACGCTGGCCGCCGCTTATCTCGACGTGTTCTTCGTCTACTACTCCTTTGCAGGAATCTATTTCCTGGCCGGATTCTCCCTGTATGCCTATGCCGCGGGCCGGCTGCCGGCGGTCGCAAGCTTCTGGAAGCGCATGCTCGCCCCCTCGCTCACCGCGCTCGGCACCTGTTCGAGCATGGCGACCATGCCGGTCAACCTGGAGGAGGCGCCCAGGATGGGGGTGCCCCGTGACGTGTGCGACGTGGTCATACCGGTGGGCGCGGCCCTGCACAAGGACGGGTCGGTCATCGGAGGGGTGCTGAAGATCCTTTTTGCCATGAGCCTCTTCAAGATGGAGCTGACCTTCGGGTCGCTGCTGGCCGTCATCGGCGTCGCCATCCTGGTGGGGGTGGTGGTGGGCGCCATACCGAGCGGCGGCATGATGGGGGAACTCCTGATCCTCTCGGTGTTCGGCCTCCCCCCCGAGACGCTCCCGCTGCTGGCGGCCATCAGCGTCATCATCGATCCCCTGGCCACCCTGCTGAACGCCACCGGCGACAACGTGGCCGCCATGATGGTTGCCAGGATCACCAACGGCAACCTGTGGGGGAAGGAATCAGGATCGGCCGTTTGGGAGACGCAGGGATGGTGAGATCTGAATTTCACCCGTCCCCTGTCCGTCTGCAGAGGGGCGGCTGGTAAAAAAATGCTTCCTATCAGGTTTCTATCAGGGATAAGATGGGTATACTTTGTCTGCAGCGGTCCCGTGCGACCTTTCCGGATAGATTGCAATTCATGACCTGAAACCGGAGGTTTCTCATGTTTTTCCCCACCTACAGGGCGCGCCGCATCCGCGGCAAGGAGGTCTTCCGCAGGATGGTCAGGGAGACCAGCCTGTCGGTCAACGACCTGGTCTATCCCATGTTCGCCACCTACGGCAGGTGCGTCAGGAAGGAGGTCAGCTCCATGCCCGGCATCTACCAGCAATCGGTGGACAACATCGTGGCCGAGGCCCGGGAGGTACGGGACCTGGGCATCCCGGCAGTGCTCCTGTTCGGCATCCCCGAGAGCAAGGACGCGGTCGGGAGCCCGGCCTTCCGCGAGGACGGGGTCGTGCAGGAGGCGGTGCGGGAGTTGAAGAAAGAGTTCCCCGATCTGGCGGTCATCACCGACGTCTGCATGTGCGAGTACACCGACCACGGCCACTGCGGGGTCATCAAGGACGGCGACGTGGACAACGACGCCACCCTGGATCTCCTCTGCCGGGAGGCCCTTTCCCATGTCCGCGCAGGCGCGGACATGGTGGCCCCCTCGGACATGATGGACGGCCGGGTGCGCGCCATCAGGGAAACGCTGGACACCAACGGCTTCACCCATGTGCCGATCATGAGCTATGCGGTCAAGTACGCCTCCGGTTTCTACGGGCCGTTCCGCGAGGCTGCCGAGTCGGCGCCGCAGTTCGGCGACCGCCGCTCCTACCAGATGGACCCGGCCAACCGGCTGGAGGCCATCCGCGAGGCTGCCATGGACGTGGAGGAGGGGGCCGACATCATCATGGTGAAGCCCGGGCTCCCCTACCTGGACATCGTGCGGGAGGTGCGGGACGAGTTCAACCTGCCGGTTGCGGTCTACAACGTCTCCGGAGAGTACAGCATGGTGAAGGCGGCCGCCCGGAACGGCTGGATCGACGAGGAACGGGTGGTGCTGGAGACCATGACCGCCTTTAAAAGGGCCGGGGCCGACCTGATCATCACCTACCACGCCAAGGACGCGGCAAAAATTCTGAACAAGAAGTGACGGACACTTGGTTCGCTGTGTATGGTGGTTGGAGATACCCCCAGTTAAATCACATAGTTGCGTTCTATAGTGTGCAAACGCGGCGTTCTTGCGCAGGTTGAAAAAATTTCTTGACAATCCGTTATGGTCTGTTTTATATAACGTCTCACAATTTTCTGGATTAATGTATGACTCCGACCCGTAATCCCTACGGTGCATGCTATGGGATGCGGGCTATGGGTGCCGCCGGAAACAGCGTCGCCTCCCGTGTTTGGAAAGGAGAAAACATTACGTGGTCGATTGCGGCCGACGGATGTTTGTATCCGTCGGCCGCTTCTCGTTTAAGGACTGTCAGTCGATACATAATTTGACGTGAGATATTATGCAGATATTTAATCCAATTGCGTGGACGGGTAATGGAAAAACAAGAGAAAATTATCGAGTTGCTGGATGAACTCAAGAAGAAGCAGTTTACCGGTTTCATCAGGATCAATTTCAGTCAGGGCGGTATAACGAGGATAGAAAAAAATGAGGAAATACTCAAAAAAAAACCAAGTAAGCAAATAAACAAACCGTACCAAATTGAATTGTCTGGTCCTTTGCTGACCGTTAGAACGGACCCAGAAAGCCCAAGTATGTACGCCGAAAGACGTGTGCTTGGGTTTTTTATTTATATTAATAATTGTTTTGTATTATTAATATAAGAGAGTGGACATGAGGGACAATCGGAGATCACCGTATTGCATCCTTGAATCGATGCACCTATGTCAAGGAATAAACTTAGACTAACTGGATAAATAAACATCAGGAAATGAAACAGTAAGTATTCAAATAAGCATACACGCTGACTGGAAGTTTTGTGGTCCTTTGCTGACCGTTCATGAACGGACACAGAAAGCCCGAGAGATAAGCCTTACGGCAGGTGCTCGGGCTTTTTTTGTGTTTGGTGAAAAACGCGGGGCATCGCGCCGGTCCACGCAAAATGAGGAGCGGACACGGTTTCGTATCAAGGCGCAAAACAAAATGAAACATCGGACTAGCGGTCCAGGAAAGTAAGAATATTAACGAGGAGAACAGAGAGCATGAAAAAAATGGTGGCGGTATGTTTTGCAATACTCCTGGCAGTAATTCTTTTTTTACCGTTTCCTTCTACCGCGACGGCGACCGATGTTTCCGTGAGCCAGGCAGGCGAATCCGCGGCGGTATCACATGCCGCTCTGCCTGCGCCGCATGGGGAGCAGGCGACGGTACATGCCGTACATGCCGATCTCGGTACCTTGCTGCCATTATGGACCGTTATTCCCTTTGCCGGGATATTGCTTTCCATAGCCCTGTTTCCCCTGTTCGCCCCGAATTTCTGGCACCATCATTTTCCAAAGGTCTCGCTTGCCTGGGCGCTTTTGTTCGCGGTGCCTTTTCTGTTTGTCTTCAAGGGAGCGGCTCTTCATGAAATTCTGCATATCTATATCGTTGACTACATACCGTTTATTATCCTGCTCGGCGGCCTGTTCACCGTGGCGGGCGGCATCTATGTAAAGGGGACGCTTAAGGGTTCTCCTGTGGTCAACTGTATGATACTGATTATCGGGACGGTACTTGCTTCGTGGATCGGGACGACCGGAGCGGCAATGGTCCTGATCCGGCCGTTGCTGCGCTCCATCGCCTGGCGGAAACACAAGGTCCATACCATCGTCTTTTTCATATTCCTCGTCTGCAACATCGGCGGCGCCCTGACACCCCTGGGCGACCCGCCGCTCTTTCTCGGCTTCCTCCACGGAGTACCCTTTTTCTGGACAATGAAGGCCCTCCCGGCCATGACGTTCGTCAGCGTCATCCTCCTGGTGGTCTACTTTGCCATGGATACTTTCCTGTACCGGAAAGAGGACCTGTCCGCCATCAGGGCCACCGAGAAAGAGCCGATCAGAATCGAAGGGATGCACAACTTCATTTTCCTCGGCGGCATCGTCGGCGCCGTTCTCTTCAGCGGGCTGGTAAACCTGGGCGAAATCAGCATCCTCGGCATACATCAGTCCCTGCAGAACCTGGTAAAGGACGGGGCCATCATTCTCATGGCAATCCTGTCCATGGTGGCAACGAGAAAAGACATCCGCGAGGGCAACCAGTTCAGCTGGGAGCCCATCAAGGAGGTCGCCTACCTGTTTGCCGGTATCTTCATGACCATTATTCCCGCCCTCGCCATCCTTAAAGCAGGGGAACACGGGGCACTGGGCATGCTGGTCAAGACCGCCGACAAACCTTCCCACTACTTCTGGCTGTCGGGCATTCTTTCCAGCTTCCTGGATAACGCTCCCACCTATCTGTCGTATTTCAATACGGCGCTGGGCAAATTCTTCCCCGGTCAGCCGGAGAGCACGGCCGTGGCGCAGTTGTGCAGCTCCGTACAGATACCCGGCCGTGGGGACTTGTGTTACAGCGATTACCTGTTGGCCATATCGCTTGGGTCGGTGTTCATGGGCGCCAACACGTACATAGGTAACGCTCCCAACTTCATGGTCAAGTCCATAGCCGAGGAGAGCGGCGTCGCCATGCCGAGCTTCTTCGGCTACATGTTCAAGTACTCCATACCGTTTCTCGTGGTGACGTTCATTATCGTCACCTTCGTGTTCTTCTGAGTGGAGGACATGGTGGCGACGAAAAAACACATTGTCGAAACCCAGGGGGTGGAATTTTCGTACGGCGCCTGCGGTGGGCCCGTGCCGGGTGCGAAGGCCCTGGACGGCATCAGTCTGCGCATCGAAAAAGGGGAGTTCGTCGCCCTGGTCGGCGGCAACGGTTCCGGAAAAACCACCTTTGCGCGGCTGCTGAATGCTTTGCTGCTGCCGACCTCGGGTACGGTCTACATAGACGGGATTGACACGAAAGACAAGGAGCGTCTCTGGGAAGTTCGGCGGGTTGCCGGGATGGTCTTCCAGAATCCGGACAGCCAGATTATCGGAACTACGGTGGAGGAGGACGTGGCGTTCGGGCCGGAGAACCTTGGGCTGGAGCCAGAGGAGACGCGACGGAGGGTCCGGGAAGCGCTTCGGAGGGTCGGCATGGAGAGGCATGCCGATTCTCCGCCCCATCTCCTCTCCGGGGGGCGGAAACAACTGGTGTCCATTGCGGGCATCATCGCCATGGAGCCGGGGTGTCTGATTCTAGACGAAGCGACCGCGCTCCTGGACCCCACGGCCAGGGAGGAGATCATGGAGCTGCTCCGTCGGCTCAACAGGGAAGAGGGTATAACGGTCCTCCATATCACCCATGACATGGAGGAGGCGGCTCTCGCGGACAGGGTGATCGTGATGCACGCGGGAAGGGTCGCGCTTGATGGAAAGCCGTCCGAGGTTTTCTCGCGGGCGTCCCTTCTGCGGGAGATGGGACTCGATATTCCACAGGTCGCCGAGCTGTCCGAGCGGCTGCGGGGGGAGGGATTCGATCTCCCCTCCGGTCTGCTCGACACGGATGCAGCGGTGGCCGCCCTGGAGAGAATGCTAGCCGGGAGCCGCCATGCTGTCCATACGACTTGAAAACCTTTCACATACCTATCAGCGGGGGACTCCTGTCGAGAAAACCGCTTTGCACAACATAACGCTCCTGATCGAACCTGGGATGTTCCTCGGCATAGCTGGACGTTCGGGTTCCGGCAAAACGACCCTGCTGCAGCACCTGAACGGGCTGCTGAAACCGACCTCGGGCTGCATAACGTTTAACGGCTCTCCGATGGACGGGCACGGAATGCGGGACCTGAGAAGACGGGTCGGGCTGGTTTTCCAGCACCCGGAGAACCAGCTGTTCGAGGAAACCGTGTGCCGGGACATTGCCTTTGGCCTGTCGGGGACGGGGTTGAGCCCCGCTGAAATCGACATCCGGGTCAGGGGAGCGCTTGAGGCGGTCGGGCTTGGCGAAACGTTTCTCAACAGATCCCCTTTTGAGTTGTCTGGCGGAGAGAAGAGAAGGGTCGCCATCGCCGGTGTCATCGTGACTGACCCTTCCGTCCTGGTCCTTGACGAACCAACGGCGGGTCTGGATCCGCGGGGCCGCCGGGAGCTCCTGGACCATATCGTCGCTCTGCGGCGGGAGCGGGGCATGACCGTGGTGCTGGCGACCCACGATATGGAGCAGATGGCGCGCCATGCGGAGCAAGTGATGGTCCTGGAGAACGGGAGCTCGGCATTGTTTGGGACCGCACGTGACGTTTTCAGGGATGTGGGCACCCTTGAGAGGGTCGGCCTGGAGGCCCCGCGGATTACCATCCTCATGTCGAAGCTGAAAAAGGTGTTTCCGGAAATCGATGACGGGATAGTCACCGTTGACGCGGCAGTGGAGGAACTGAAGAGGTTGCATCGCCGGCAAGGGTTGCGCTGGAGAGATCATGATGAAAGATGTGCTCGCGGGTCGGTATGTTGCCGGGAATTCGGTTCTCCACCGGTCGGACCCCAGGACGAAGATCCTGATGGCGACGGTATTTATGACGCTTGTATTTCTTGCTGACAGTTATCTATCGTTTCTCCTGCTGCTTTTCTTCACATTCGTGGTTGCAGGCCGGGCCGGCAGGCCGTTCGGGCATTCGCTGAGAGGCATCAGGCCGATCCTGTTCATCGCACTGTTCACCTTGGCGGTAAACAGTTTCGCGGTCAAGGGCACGCCCCTTTCAGAGTATGGAATCCTCTGTCACATTACCCGTGAGGGGATTGAGCAATCCGTGCGTATGGTCATCAGGCTGCTTCTGCTCCTGACGGGCGCCTCCATCCTTACTTCCACGACCACCCCGCTTGCGCTCATGGACGGCCTGGCTGCCCTCATGCGGCCGCTGAGAAGGCTCCGGGTCCCGGTCCATGAGCTTGCAATGATGATGGCGATAGGGCTGAGGTTTATCCCGGTGCTCCTCGAAGAGGGCGGAAGAATCTTCAAGGCCCAGGTATCGCGGGGCGCCGGGTTCACTTCCGGAAACCCGCTGCAGAGGGCTCGAAGCTGCATACCGGTCCTGGTGCCGCTATTCGCCGGCGCCTTCAGGAGGGCCGACGACCTGTCCACGGCCATGGAGGCCAGGTGTTTCCGGGGGAGCGCCGGCAGGACGAGAATGAAGACCCTAGAATTCTCCCGCGCCGACGTTATTTGCGTGACCGCCATGCTGGCGCTTTCGGCGGTCCTTTTCTGCATGGAATTCGTAAAGATGTGATGCCGTTTTTCCGGAAGGAAACCAATGAACCGAGGAGTTGAGAGAACATGAGAAAAGCCAGCTTCAAGGGAGGTATCCACCCGCATGGATACAAGGAATTGACAAGTGGAAAAGCCGCGGTTCCCGCCCACGTTCCGGACAGGGTGTATATTCCCCTTTCCCAGCATATCGGCGCTCCCTGCTCGGCGCTGGTGCTTGCGGGGGACAAGGTCAAGAAAGGGCAGAAGATCGGTGAAGGGAAAGGCTTCGTAACCGCGCCGATTCATGCCAGCGTGAGCGGGACGGTTGCGGGCATCGAGCTGAAGGAGCACCCGGGGGGGAGTTTCGTCCCGTGCGTGGTAATCGAAAATGACGGGAAGGACGAGTGGGCGGAAACGGTGAAGCCGAACAAGGCGCCGGCCGGCCTGGATTCCCAAGAGCTCAGGAAGATAATCTTCGAGGCCGGCATCGTGGGAATGGGGGGGGCGACGTTCCCCTCGCACGTCAAGTACAGCCCGGTTGAAGGGAAAAAGGCGGAAGTAGTCATTCTGAATGGGATCGAATGCGAGCCCTATCTCACCTCCGACCATCGCCTTATGGTGGAGAAGCCGGAGCGGATTGTCGCCGGTCTCCGCTATATCATGCGAAGCGTCTGCTGCGGCAGAGGGATAATCGCTGTGGAAGACAACAAGATGGATGCGGTGAGCCTGCTGGAGAAGGCCGTTGCCGGGGAGGGGGGCATAACCGTTCAGGTGCTGAAGGAAAAGTATCCCCAAGGATCCGAGAAACAATTGATTTATGCCTGTACCGGTAAGCAGGTGCCGGTGGGCGGGCTCCCCCTGGACGTGGGAGTGATAGTCAACAACGTCGGCACCGCCGTGGCCGTCGCCGAGGCCGTTGAATACGGGATCCCCCTCATAGAGAGATACGTTACCCTCAGCGGCTCCGGTATCAGTGAGCCGGCAAACTACCTCGTCAGGATCGGCACGCTTTTCAAGGACCTGATCGACCAGAGTGGAGGATATGCCGGGGAGATTGAAAAGATCATTGCCGGCGGCCTCATGATGGGTAAAACGGTTTTTTCAGACGAAGTGCCGGTGGTGAAGGGGTCGTCCGGCATCGTCATTATCAGGGATGAGGCGAAGCGAAAATTCAAGGAGGTCAACTGCGTCCGTTGCGCCAAATGTGTCGACGCCTGTCCCATATTCCTGGAGCCTACCACGCTGGTCAAGCTGGCGAAGCTGAGGGCCTGGGACGAGGCGGAGCAATTGAACGTGACGAGCTGTATCGAATGCGGTTCCTGTGTCTATGGATGTCCGGCCCATATTCCCCTGGTCCAGTATATCCGCCGGGTGAAGCAGGCCGTTCTGGCGGCAAAAGCCAAGGATAAAAAGTAACGGAGGGAAGGAAGAGATGTCAAGTCAGGAGAATTTATTAGTTGTATCTTCGTCCCCGCATCTGCACAGCCGGGACGATATTACCGTGGCCATGCGGGACGTGCTGATAGCGTTGGCTCCGGCGCTTCTCGTCGCCGTCTATTTTTTCCGTCTTCCCGCCGTCATAGTCATTGTTTCCTGTGTGGCAGGCGCCTACCTCGCGGAACTGGCCTGCCTCAGGATCATGAAAAAAGAGCGGATACCCGGGGAATACAGCGCGGTTGTAACCGGTCTGCTGCTGGCGTTCTGTCTCCCGCCGACCCTGCCGGCATGGATGGCGGCATTGGGCTCGATCTTCGCCGTTGTGATCGCGAAGCACCTGTTCGGCGGGCTCGGCTGCAACATATTCAACCCCGCTCTGATCGGCAGGGCGTTCCTGCTGGCCTCTTTCCCGGTTGCCATGACCACGTGGGTCACCCCCATTGACGGTCTCACCACCGCTTCCCCGCTCGGTATGCTCAAAGAAGCGACCGGCCGGCAACTGCCCAGCATCGCCGATCTGTTTCTGGGCAACGTGAGCGGCAGCCTCGGCGAGACCAGCGCCCTTGCCCTCCTCATAGGCGGGCTGTATCTCCTCTACAGGGGACACATCGATTGGCGCATCCCAGGCAGCTACCTCGGCACCGTCTTTGTCCTGACATCCATAATCGCCGCGGTAAAGGGCCTGGGCCCGGACTATCCGTTATTCCACATGTTCGCCGGCGGTCTTTTCCTCGGGGCCTTTTTCATGGCCACCGATTGGGTAACCAGTCCCATAACCAAAACCGGCAGGATCATCTTCGGTGTCGGCGCCGGAATTCTCGTGGTCCTTATCAGGCTCAAGGGGGCATACCCCGAGGGGGTCTGCTATTCCATTCTGCTCATGAATGTGGTGACTCCTTTGATTGACCGTTACACTAAAGCTCGGGTATTCGGGGGGGTAAAGAGTCATGCTTGATATCACCAAACTATGTATATTTCTTCTCGTTGTCTCCACCGTTGCCGCTTTTGGCGTAGGCTACGTAAACAGCATGACAGCCCCGGTAATCCATAAACAGGCGGAGCAGGCGAAAGTCAACAGTTTCAGGGAAGTTTATCCGCAGGGGGATGAGGTCAAGGACGAGACGGCCAAGTATCTTAAAAAAGATTCATCACCCCTGCTGAAGGAAGTGAACATGGCCTACAAGGGCGGGGCGCCCGCCGGGGTCATCTACACGGTGGAGCCCAAGGGATTTTCAGGCCCGATCACGATTCTCGCGGGATTCGATATCGCTTCGAGAAAACTTACCGCAATCAAGGTGCTGAACCAGACCGAAACCCCCGGTCTGGGCGCGAAAGCGAAGGATCCTTTATTCCAGGACCAATACAAGGGGAAGGGTACTGAGACCGACCTCGAAGTTTCCAAGACGCCTCCGACAAAAGACAATCAGATTCAGGCCATCACCGCGTCCACCATAACGTCCAAGGCCGTTACCAGCGGTATCAACGCGGCAAGGGAACATTTCGCCGGCAACTTCAAGTAGTGTTCGTCCGGCGAGTATCGGTGGGGCCGGATTGAAATCGTATCAGAGATTCCAGACCTGACAGGGAATAAATCCGGTTACAAACCGGGTGAACAAATATCAATCGGAGGTATCCAGCATGAGTCTGCTGAATGAATTTACGAAAGGAATTATCAAGGAAAATCCGCTTTTCCGTCTGGTTCTGGGAACCTGCCCGGCGTTGGCAATCACCACGTCGGTGGATAACGGACTCGGGATGGGCGCCGCTTTTACCGCGGTGCTCCTCGGCTCGAACATAGTCATATCCGCCATGCGCAAGATAATCCCGGACAGTATCAGGATACCCGTCTACATTGTCATCATCGCTGCGTTCGTTACCATGATCGACCTCTTGATGCACGCCTTTTCACCCGACTTGTACAAGGCATTGGGCATCTTCATCCCCCTTATCGTCGTGAACTGTATCATCATCGGTCGCGCCGAGGCATTCGCCAACCGAAATTCTGTGGTTCCTTCCATTTTCGACGCCCTGGGCATGGGCGTCGGATTCACCCTGGCCCTGGTTTTGATGTGCACCTTCAGAGAGGTCCTGGGCGCGGGCACGTTCCTGGGGGTTCGTCTGTTTCCTGAAACCAAGGCGGCAATCATGATGATCCTTCCTCCGGGGGGGTTCGTGACCTTTGGATGCATACTTGGTTTCCTGAATAAATTGCAGGCAAAAAACGCCTGAGAGGGGAGAATATAACTGATGCAGGAATATTTCATCATTATTATAGGCGCGGTACTGATTAACAACATAGTTCTGGCGCAATTTCTGGGAATATGCCCTTTTCTCGGGGTCTCCAAAAAGCTCAGCGCGGCCATCGGCATGGGTGCGGCCGTGACGTTCGTTCTCGTTCTGGCCGGTCTTTTCACCTGGCTGGTCCAGACTTTCGTCCTGAATCCGTTCAACATCGGGTATCTGCAGACGATCGCCTTCATTCTGATCATCGGCGCCCTGGTCCAGTTCGTTGAAATGGTAATCAAGAAATACAGCCCCGGTCTCTATAAGGCGTTGGGTATCTATCTCCCCCTGATTACCACGAACTGTGCGGTGCTTGGCGTGGCGATCCTGAATATTCAGAAGGATTTCGACCTGGGCAAAACCATCGTTCACAGCGTAAGCCATGCGCTCGGTTTCACCCTTGCCCTGATATTGATGGCCGGCATCAGGGAGAGACTGGAGAGCGAGGATATACCCAAGTGCATGCAGGGAGTGCCCATAGCCCTCGTTGTGGCCTCGCTCATGTCCACGGCTTTTCTCGGATTCAGCGGTCTTATCTGAACAAACAACATGGAGGAATAGCGAATGTTAGCTGCTGTAATAAGCTTAGGGGTAATGGGAGCGGCTTTCGGGGTCATTCTCGGCATAGCCAGCAAGAAATTCGCCGTGCAAATCGATCCCAAGGTGCAGGAGATCCTTTCGGCGTTGCCCGGGGCAAACTGCGGCTCCTGCGGCTTTCCCGGCTGCGAGGGCTTTGCCGAGGGGGTCGTGGGGGGGGAGACAAAACCCAGCGCCTGCTCCCCGGGCGGTCAATCCCTCTATGAGAAGATTGCCGCTATCCTGGGGACGGAAGTCTCCGATTATGAGGAACGCAAGGTGGCCCAACGCCTTTGCCAGGGCGGGATCGGGCAATCCAGGATGCTGTACCGCTATGAGGGGATTGAGGATTGCCATGCGGCGTTTGCCGCGTTCAAGGGTCCCAAGGCGTGCAATTACGGATGCATCAGGCTCGGTTCCTGCGTAAAAGTCTGTCCGTTCGGAGCAATCGAATCCGGCGCCGACGGCCTTCCCGTCGTGGATTACTACAAATGCACCGGATGCAACAAATGCGTGGAGGAATGTCCTCAGAACATCTTCAGGCTGGTGGGGATTACCCACCTGGCCAATGTCCGCTGCGTGAACACGGACAAGGGCAAGGACGCCAAGAACGCCTGTTCCGTTGCCTGCATCAAGTGCAAGCTCTGTGAGAAGAATTGTCCTGAAGACGCGGTCCACGTAGTTCCCTACGGGACAGGCACGGTGGCCGTCATTGACTATGAAAAGTGTACCAACTGCGGCATCTGCGCCACCAAGTGTCCGACCAAGGCCATTGACATCATTCCGCCCATATCCGAGGAGGTCATCCTGAAAAGCGAGGAGCACGCCAGCGCGGGATGCCAACGGTGCGAGGTCTGCCAGTAGGAATGAAGAACCGCGCGATCGTTTGGCTGCTTCTGGCCGGGTTTCTGGCGGCGGTTTTCGGTTTGTTCCTGTACCTCCGGCGTCCCGTTGAGTACCGGAGCGAACAGTTCCTGATGGACACCTTCGTAAGTATCAGGGTGTATGGCCGGGACCGTGAAAAACTGCGGGAAGCCGTGACGGCGGCCTTTACCGAGATGCGTCGCATCGCGGAGCTGTCGAACCGGTTCCCACCGACAGGGACCGCGGAGCACCGGACCAGTGACGTATGCCGGATTAACGATATGGCCGGCGTGGGGGCGGTGCGGGTGGATCAGGATGTCTTTTCGATGCTCGAGTCGGCCCGCGCCTTTCATGACCTGACCGGTGGCGCGTTTGACGTGACCGTCGGGCCGGTGATGGACCTGTGGGGATTCGGGGGGAAGAAGCCGCACGTCCCCAAGGCCGGGAACATCCAGGATGCCCTTGCTCTGGTGGACAATGCCCGGCTGATTCTGGACCGGAAGGAGCGGACGGCGTTTCTGGAAAAGGCGGGCATGAGCCTGGACCTGGGGGCCGTGGCAAAGGGTTATGCAACGGAAAGGGCCGTACTGGCGCTGAAACGGAGCGGCGTAGAAAAGGCCCTCATAGACGCGGGAGGCAACATACGGGTCCTCGGGAAGAGTGCCGGAAACAATCCCTGGAGAATCGGCATAAAAAATCCGTCCCGGGAAGGAGATATACTGGCAGTGCTCTCTCTGGAAGATTCGGCGGCTGTCACGTCGGGTGACTATTACCGGTATTTCGAGTCCGGAGGGATACGCTGGCATCACATAATCGATCCGCGGACCGGGTATCCGGCGAGAGGGAGCAGGAGTGTCACTGTGGTAGCGAAGGACGCCGGCCCGGCGGATGTCCTTTCGACAGCCCTGTTCGTGCTCGGGCCGGAAAAAGCCCTGGAGACCGGTAAGAAGCTCGGTGTGGAAGTGATTATCGTGACGGCGGACGGTCGGCTTCTGTATACGCTCGGGATCAGGAACCGGCTGGAGGTGTTGGACAGCGCGAGGCACCGTCATGACCAGGGCTGACAGATATTTGATTGCCGGGGTACTCTGCGCGGCGCTGCTGGCTGCGGTCCTGATTGTTTTCCGCTGGCAGACCGGAAGCGGTCGTACCTGCGCCGTCATAAAGATTCAGGGTGAGCTAGCCGGAATCATTGAGCTTTCCGATAAGCGAAAGACATACGAGTTCCGCGGCAAGACAGGTCCCGTAATCCTGGAGGTGGCGGGAAAACGGATTCGGATGGTAGAAGCGACCTGCCCGGACAGGATTTGCGTCATGCACGGCTGGATTGAGAGGGCAGGCGAATCCATCGTATGCGTCCCCAACGAGATAAGCATTTCCATTACGGCGAATGGTTCAGCTCCGCTGGACGCCGTTACGCGTTGAAGCGAGGCCCGGCAATCAATGATCGACACGCGGAAACTGGTCTTTTTTTCACTGCTCGTCGCAATGGGAACGACACTTCATGTCGTTGAGGGGATGATTCCCAACCCGTTTCCCCTTCCGGGGGTGAAATTGGGGCTGGCAAATATCGTTACAGTGGTTGCCGTGTACTTTTACGGTCTGCGCGAGGGGCTGGCGGTCACCGTAGCCCGGGTGTTTCTGGGTTCACTGATAGGGGGAATGTTCCTTTCACCGGGATTCCTGCTGAGCCTGACGGGTGCCGTGATCAGTACGCTGGTCATGTCGTTGCTCCTGCATGGTGCGCCGGGTTTCAGTATCAAGGGAGTCAGTGTCGCTGGCGCCATTACCCATAATATCGGACAGTTGCTGGCGGCATCCCTGATTCTTCGAAGTTCGTCGATTTTTTACTATCTCCCGTTCCTCCTTCTGGCGGGAACGGCGACAGGCATGATCACGGGACATCGTCTGAGTATACTGGTGGCAAGGCTTGAAAAAACGGGAATCATGTGTAGACATGAAGGATAGCGCGATCACAATTATCAGATAAAGAGGGGAGACGTGATGACAGAAAAATACGTCGAGATTGTATTCGAAGGGCACTACAATACCGTCAGGGGATACCTCGAAGGTTTGCGGGACGGCCTGGGAACAAGCAGCAAGTTCTTTTTCAGCTCCGAATCCGGCATCGCCGCAGAAACTCTTGCCGAGCTTATCAAAGAGTGGATATCTCTCGGGCAAAGACTTCACCATGTTATTGTTGAGGAAAATTTTTGTGCGAAAATCAGGGAGGTGCTGTCAAGTAAGGGCACGGATGCCTTGGTGAACCTTGCCTCGATTAAATCGTCCAGAATGGTCCGGGAGGCGCGATTCAATTTCAAGTTCGATGCCTACGCTCGCAAGTATGCCGACGAAATAAAGGAATTGCTCGACAGGCTTCCCGAAGGCGTTTCGCTGCATAACTACCTGCCCGAGGAAAAAATGAATCATAGCGCCGAGGGTGTGGAACTGTATGCGCCGGCCCATGACTATATTCTCCGAGGGGAAGGTACAATCATCGGGTCTGTTGAACAAATAATCAGCTTCCGAAAGCTTCTTGATGATCACCCACTTATAGAAGCCGATAAAATCATTCTCGTATTCTAGATTTATTCTGTGTGAATATTACGAGTAATGACATAAGATAATACAGTAACTAGAAAAATGCTTGACATTTGCCTTGGGGTTGGCCTATATAGGTATATCAATTTAACATAAGCTATAAAGCACAGTAGACAATTGCTCCGACCCGTTTTCCCTACGGCGACCGCTAAGGGGGACGGGCTGTGGGTGCCGCCGGAAACAGCGTCGCCTCCCGTGTTAGGAAAGGAGTAAACACTGCAGGTCAATAAGGCCGGTGGATGTTTATATCCATCGGCCTTTGTCGTTGCGCCAGGCTTGATTCATCCTTTTTATCCTGTCTGTAAATACAGGCGCCCTCTCGAAACTGTATGGAGCGCCAACTCAAACAGTTGTATACTTGTTTGGTCCTTTGCTGCCCGTTTAACGGACCCAGAAAGCCCGAGTAGAAGTCTGAGTACAGGCTTTTCCCGGGCTTTTAGCGTTTCAGTAACGGAAGCAACTCCGGAGAGGACATCGACATGGGGGAGCAGGGTCGGTAAAGAACCGTTTTCTGGTAACGGGAGCCGAAGCTCGGAATTAACGATGCCAGGGCGCCTGTTACAACACTACACCATTGAGGAGGTATGTCATGGCAGATGTAGTTCAGCAGATCGACCAGTTGGTAACGAACGCCCGTAAAGCAGCGGACATCCTGAAGCACTTCAGCCAGGAGCAGATTGACAAGGTCTGCGCCG
>Ga0228535_1001022_pt1 | contig 55292 bp, 60 predicted proteins | sample SJ1metagenome_FD_168457 | JGI IMG/M metagenome (GOLD analysis project Ga0228535, IMG submission 168457) | Enriched culture of PCE-dechlorinating microbial communities from Ithaca, New York, USA - SJ1 | ecosystem: Engineered > Modeled > Simulated communities (microbial... > Unclassified | place... | reverse complement strand
CTTTTATTGTGTTGTCACTTGTTCCTACTAGTGTTTGTGATCCTTCTACTGTTACACTTGCAAATCCTTCTTCTCCTACAAAGCTTCCACTTACTATTTCATATCCGTCTGCTGTTAGTGGTGTCCCGTCATATACTTTTGTTTCACTGTTTGCTTTTATTGTTACTTCTCTCTTTGTTATTTCTAATGTTCCACTTACTTTTGTTATATTATAGTTTTCTGTTACGTCGGTTCCTTCATGTGTTATCTTAACTTCTGTTATTTCATTTGCTGCTGTTCCTACATCTGTTATTGTTCCACTTACTGTTACTTCTATTTCATCGCCTGTTAATAAGTTTCCTGTCATTTCATAGTCGTTTGCTGTTAGTGGTGTCCCGTCGTATACTTTTGTTGCACTGTCTGCTGTTATTGTTATTTCTACTGTCGCTTTTGTTACTGTTAATGTTCCTTTTTGAGTTATTACGTTGTAGTTTATTGCTTTTGTGTTGTCTTTGAAAGTGTAGCCTTTTATTGTGTTGTCACTTGTTCCTACTAGTGTTTGTGATCCTTCTACTGTTACACTTGCAAATCCTTCTTCTCCTACAAAGCTTCCACTTACTATTTCATATCCGTCTGCTGTTAGTGGTGTTCCGTCATATGCTTTTGTTGCGCTGCTTGCTTTTATTGTTACTTCTCTTGGTGTTATTTCTAATGTTCCACTTACTTTTGTTATATTATAGTTTTCTGTTACGTCGGTTCCTTCATGTGTTATCTTAACTTCTGTTATTTCATTTGCTGCTGTTCCTACATCTGTTATTGTTCCACTTACTGTTACTTCTATTTCATCGCCTGTTAATAAGTTTCCTGTCATTTCATAGTCGTTTGCTGTTAGTGGTGTCCCGTCGTATACTTTTGTTGCACTGTCTGCTGTTATTGTTATTTCTACTGTCGCTTTTGCTACTGTTAATGTTCCTTTTTGAGTTATTACGTTGTAGTTTATTGCTTTTGTGTTGTCTTTGAAAGTGTATCCTGTTATTGTGTTGTCACTTGTTCCTACTAGTGTTTGTGATCCTTCTACTGTTACACTTGCAAATCCTTCTTCTCCTACAAAGCTTCCATCTACTATTTGATATCCGCTTGCTGTTAGTGGTGTCCCGTCATATGCTTTTGTTGCGCTTTGTGCTGTTATCGTTATATCTCTCTTTGTTATTGTTACTGTAGCTTCTCCTGTTCTATCTTCATAGTTTGGATTTACTACTTTTACATATACTGTATATTCTCCTACATCTTTAAATTTAGGATTAGTTAATGTCCAGTCTTTTCCGCCTTCACGGTAGTATACTATATCGCCTTCTACCAAATTTCCTACTGTTATGCTGTGTTCTAATCCGTCATATACTCCAGTGTATCCTACAATCTGAAGTACTGGTCCAATGTTCTTTTGCCATTGGGCATATACAGTAATATTTTGGTTAACAATAGTTGAGCTAGTAAATACGCTTCCTGTTCCATTTGGTTCAGTATTCCACCCAGTAAATGTATATCCTATCCTTTGAGGGTCTGCAGGCATCTCTGATCCAAGTGAACTTCCTTTGTTTACATCTTTAGTGTATACGTTTGATCCTGGATAATTCTCATTAAATGTTACTGTAACAGTTTTTATTTTGTAATATCCAAAATATACTGTTTCTGTTGGCTTATTAGCTAACAATAATATTTGTAAGGTATTTTCATTTCCTTCGTTTTCATTCCATAAATATTTTTGATATTGATATCCATCTAAATTGTCCGGTGTTATAGTATACGTTTGATTGTATGATAGAGGATTGTTTGAATAGTTTCTGTTATAAATTATATTAGCTAAATCTGGTCTACCTACAACTACTCCTTCAGAATTAATTGGATCCCCATTCTCGTTTACTTCGTAACCGATTAATATTATTCTTCCTCCTCCTATAGATACTTCAGGAATCGGAAAATTCTTACTTGTATCATTCTCATAAACATCCGTGTATGAAAATACTGTTTCTTGATTTGTTGGATATAAAATGTTGGCATCTGCACCAGCTTTTATTCTTACTAAATACTTAAGGGTTGCAGGATTTCCTTCTGCAATATTCCCAGTATTCCAAATTATACTATTTCCTTGGATTTGAATACTTCCTTGACTAGCATATATATCTAACTCTGAACTAACTAAGTCAAACATATCACCCATTGGGTCTGTTACTATTCCATTCTTAGCAGCATATGAAATTTTACCACTTATTTCACTAAATACTGCATTTAAAGGGCTTAAATCAGTAGAGTTGATTTGGTAATACCCTGCATTTTGGCTATTATTTAATACATTTTGTCCGTTACTATCTGCGTTAAATGCAATTGAATATATTTGAGTCCCCTTATCTTTAGCTAAATTAGCTTCAAATATCGTTGGAATCCCATGATTATTTGGAAAGCCACTAGGAAATGGGCCATGATCATGATTAGGCTCAGTACAAATCACTTCATAGCTGTCACTGCTACTAATGTTAAATGATGAACCATTCCCTACTACATGTGAATAGTCAACTGCTACTATCTGTGGATTTGATATAATTATCTTTGGAATTGACCACCTTTTATGAGGAGAGAGTGTGATACCTGTGGCATCAATAACTTTATAACTATAAGTTGGCTGTCCATCTCCTAACAATACCATTGCTTTATTTGTCGCATTAGATGAATCTAATAATGTTTGGGCTACATGAATTCCAGCCTGCATATTTGTCCCACCACTTGCGGTTATACTGTCTATTTCATTTTTTAGCAATGTTTTGCCTGAATAGTCAACAAAATTAGATTTTACTGTTGCTCCATTATCAAAAGTTACTAATGCTATTCTATTTACACCATCTGGCAACAATAAATTATCAACGAATTCTTTTGCAGCTAATTTTAAATTTGAGATTTTTTCTCCTGACATGCTCCCCGATTTGTCAAGTACTAATACTATATCACTAGTGGTCAATAGATTTTTCCCTTCTATTTTCAGAGTTACTTCCCAAAGATTGGTTGACCCCTGAACAGGTTCAGCTACCTTAGAAAGATTTACAGCTCCCTGATTTGGCCATTCGTTACTATTTAAATTGTATTTAAGAAACATATTCGCATTGGTTCTAAAGCCAATCTTTGGATATGCGTATCCTTCAGAAATTGGTTCTCCTTTTCCTATTTCCTCCATAGATAAATTATCAGGATTATCTCCAATCATCTCATTATTTTCGTAATATAGAGTAAAACTACTATTTTCTGTTATTACGAATTGAGGTGTATCGCTTTCAACAAATTTATCTCTTATGTTTTCCAAAATATAATCTGTTGGGATAACTTCTTTTCCTATTTCTAGATCATAAACATCTTTGGAAATTAGGTTTCCAGAAAAAGAATCTACATGGCTTACTTCCAATTTTACAACGCTATCCAAATTTTCCTTTATGATAGAATTATCTTCCAAAATTGGTTCATCAATAGGCTGCATGCTTTCATCTGTGTTACTTATTACTTCTTCTGAGTATGGGATTTCTTCATCTATCAAGACTTCTTCAGGTGTATCAATGTCAGAAATGTTATCCGCAAAACCTGTAACACTCATGCTGAAAACCATTATAAAAGCTAAAAGAAAAGATAATACTCTGTTACGCTTATATTTCATTTTTACCCCTCCATTCCAAAATAATATTACTACACACTAACACTAAATTGTTCAAATCAAACTCCTCCTTCTATCATTCTAATGAATATTTTTCCTATCGTTTCATTATATTGCCTAAATCTTATACTCGTATTATTTATATATTAGCCAAAACAAAAGCTGCTTTTAAAGCAGCTTGACTATCCTAGCTTATAGCCTTAGACTCATAGCTTTGCGTCCTTATCTTTCGATAAGTTTGCCTGTTTAAAAAATACCTTCGTATTGGTTATCAAATTGCCAAATTTTCGTTTGATTTAATCCAACTCAAATCTAAAAAATAAATATATGTTTTCAAATCAAAAGATGTGAAAATATTTATTAAGTAGAAATTTCCTAACTCAGAAATATATTCTTTATATTTTTTGCTGTTATCAGGTGTCAATTTATAATATACATCTTTGAAAGATGGAAAGAATTCATTTAAATGAAATATAATATCTGATACTCTTCTACCAATCAAATCAAATTCCCCAATTTTAAATATTTGATAGAAATTTTCACTCATCTCTACTAATAAAAAATCCAATAATTCATTGGCTTCATTGTATATGGGAATTAACCCAAAATAGAAATCAGAATTTGTTTTGCATTCCATAATAATCACTTCCGAATTCTTTCTTTTTTATATGATACCATTTGCTGGTTTTATTTCGGTTTTATTTCAGTTTTATTTCAGTTTTATTTCGGTTTTATTTCGGTTTTATTTTGCGCAATAAAAAAAACAGGGTTTCCCCTGTTTCAGATATAATTTATAAAATTATAAAATTTCTGGCTCTATTAAGCCATAGTTTCCATCTTTCCTTTTATAAACTACATTTACAGTCTCTGTTTCTGCATCCATAAATATGAAAAAGTTGTGTCTTAATAACTCCATTTGCAATATAGCTTCATCAGTAGTCATTGGTTTTAACACGAAGCTCTTTCTTCTTACTAACTTTGGTTTATCCTCTTCATTTTCTTCAAGTGATGTCAAGTTCTCAAATCTAATGGTTTCTCCTGTTTTATATCTTTTTTGCAATTTTGTTTTATGTTTTCTCATTTGTGCTTCTAATACATCTACAGCTTTGTCTATAGATGCGTACATATCATCACTTGATTCTTCAGCTCTTAAAATTGTCCCAGGGAGGTTTATGGTAACTTCTATTATTTTTCTATTTTTTTCAGTACTAAAAGTTACATTCCCAACGATGTCATTTTGAAAATACTTATTTAATTTACTGAGCTTTTTTTCAGTTACAGATTTTAAAGCGTCTGTTACCTCCATATTCTTTCCAGTAAAATTTATTTTCATAAACCCAGCTCCTTTCAGATAAGTCATTGCTTATACTATTTGATTATATTATACCTAAAAAAGATATATATTAAACAATGATTTATAATTCAAATGAACAATTAATGGCTTGTGGAAAATATGTTGTTAATTCTGTGGATAAGTGTTGTTTTGTCTGTGGATAATGTGGATTGTTTTGTGGAAAACTTAAGTTTAGCGATTTTATTTGTGGATTAATATCTTGATAATTATGTATTAATGTTATAATATGATTAGAAATATTTTTAAGGAGTTATTTATGAATTTAGAAAAATATAAAATTGGGATGCGAACAATAAAGACGGGTTTAGCTGTTTCTTTAGGTATGTATATTGCAGATTTATTAGGATTGTACTCTCCACTTTTTGTAGGACTAGGTGCAATTAGTACTATGCAATCTAGTGTTTCAGAATCTTTTCAGTCTGGTAAAAATAGAATGTTGGCAACTATAACAGGAGCCATAGTTGCATTGATTATGAATTATTTATTCCCAATTAATTATTTTTTCATGGGTCTTGGAATAATAATAGTAATTCATATATTAAATTTACTTAATTGGAAAAAAGCAATTTCTCTTGCCGCAATGGTTTTTATTGCGGTTTACATGAATAGAAATACAGAAATCATAACTTATGCATTCAATAGAGTCCTTGATACATCTGTGGGTATAATTGTTGGGGTATTAGTAAATTATTCAATCTCAGCTCCACATAGTGATAGTCATCTTGATCTTATCTTTTCTTCTATGAAAGATGATGCTAAGGATATACTTTATGATATAATTACAGGAAGAAATAAAATTGATGTTTCTAAATTTAAGTCTCAACTTGATAAGTTAGAGTCAACTTATGAGTTAGCTAAAGATGAAGAACGTTATAGCATAATCAGCAAAAAAAAGTTTGACGACAATTTGGAAAAGTTAAAAACGATGCAAGTGGTTTTTACTGATCTATCAGCTTTAAAAGCTTTAAATTGCAAATGTTGCCTTAATGAAAACAATAAATCTAAATTAGAAAAACTATTTAATATGACTTTATTTATCAAATGTGATGATGAAATTGCTAAAGAAGATGTGATTTATAATTATCATATTTCATCGCTTTTAAACAATTTATTAGATATGAATTAAACTATTGATTTGGAGGTATAAATGAAAAATTTGAATTACGATGTTCTAGTGCAGATTAATAGCGATATTTATCATAATCTTGAAAAATATATCAGCGTTAAAAAAATTAGAGACGAATTATATAAAAAAGTTGCGCTCATGTATCCATTATCATTGTTGGATGAAGAAAGCACAGCATTTAATATGTGGTTAATATGTGATTACAAAGATGAGGAGGGTAAAACAGTAATAGATAAATATATAGTGGACAATTTTTTAATAAGTAGTATTGAAAAAGAAATACTAATAGCAAAAAAATTCTCCTATCCATCTTTGTATGAAATCTTGGAGATAAAAAAAGATATCATAATCGCTAAAAATATGTTCACTGCGGATATTATTGAGATACTTGAACCTTCTGGTGGAAAAATCCTTAAAAATGGAGATTATTTCCTGGCAAGGATAGATAATGTTTTGAAACACAATATTTTTTCAGGAGAAATAATATATGCTCCTAAATCTGTGGTCCCTTACTTTATCAAAGAAGTCCTTTATGACTTTAACTATGAATTATCTAAAGATTTTAGCCTTTCTTTTTCAGATTATGTAAAAAATAATTGTTTTAGATTTTACGATATGTTTTATATGAATGCATATGAACATTTTAACTCTTCAAATGAAGAAGCATTGTTTATATATGAGGATATCGAAGAATTTCAAAGCTATATTGAAGCTAAAAAAGATTCCAATTTATCCGAAAAATATGTAAATAAATTGTTTGAGATATATGAATACTATTTAAAACCAGAAGATTTAAGCTTGAGAGATCTCAATAAAGTTGATTTAATTAAGCTCTTTAAAGATGCAATTTACGAAGGTTTCATTGTATCTAGTGAATCTTTCTTGTTGTATTTAAATGTTTTAACTGAATATGTCATGTTTAAATCAAGTCAGACTAAAGACTTTTCTAATTCTTTAAAGCAAATAAAAATTATTAGAGAAAATCGATTTGATTTCATAAAAGATATACATGTAGAAGATAGCTATTTCTACAAGGATAATTACCTTATTTCTAAGTTGTCTAAATTAGATTTAACTATTAGCGATGATTTCATTAAAGATTTCGATGTTTATTTAATATACCTTATATCAAATCCTTTAACCCTAACCGATAAAAAACAAAAGATTAAAAAATCTGATAAGTTGAGATTGATGGACTGCATGTTCGGTTTATATGAAATTAGTGATTTTTCTAAACTAAATTTAGATATTTTAGACATTTTTAAAATCTTAGGTTTGTCCTTAGAGATACTTGAAATAAAGGAAAATCAATTAGTTCCAAGTGATATAGTTGAAGATTATTTAATATTAACTCAAGAGGAGAAAATGCAGGTAATTCTGTCTGAAATATTCAAAATTGATTTTATAAGAAATCTCTTTCCTGTTGATATAAAAAAAGCTGAATATCTAAAGGACTTATTTATTAAAATATTAAATGAATTTGTAAGAAGTCCTGTATCATTAGTCGATTTAAGTGATCAATATGCTTTATCTGATAAAGAATTATCTACATTTTTATATATTCTTCATTTAATTGGTTTGATTGAGTTCAATGAGAAAAAAAAGCTTATCATCACGCCTATTGGTAAAGTCTGCCTTCCTTTTATCAATCAATGGGATAAGAGAAAGATGGATAATATATTAATTTTCACACCAAAAAAATCTGATAATTAGTGGAGGTCATTATGAAAAAGTTAGAGTTGAAGGATTTTACAGATTTCAAATTTATATCATCAATTAACGTCTCCCCAGATGCTAAATTTTGTGGCTTTGTAGTAAGCAATATGGATGTAGAAGAAAATAAATACTTGTCAAATATTTATGTTGCAGATGAAAGTGACAAGATTAGAAAATTAACTAGTTTTAACGAAGAAAAAAGCTTTTTCTGGAAAGATGAAAAAAATATTATTTTTACAGCCCTTAGAGATAAAAAAGACAAGGAAAAATCTGAAAAAGGATATCCACTAACAGTGTTCTATGAGATAAACATAGACGGTGGTGAGGCGAATAAAGCCTTTAGTGTGCCTTTAAATGTATTTTCTACCGAGATGATTGATGAAAACCATTATCTATTTACCGCTCTATACGATCAAAGTTTGGGAGAAACAATACACCTTAGTGATGAAGAACTAGATAAAAAAATAAATGAGAGAAAAGAAATTTCAGATTATGAAATATTAGATGAAATTCCTTTTTGGTCTAATGGTGAAGGTTTTACAAATAAAAAAAGAGCCCGTCTATATTACTACATTAAAAATGAGAATAAATTAATTCCAGTTACTGATGAATTTACAAATGTGCACCAAGTTCATTTGTCAAAAGCAAAAGATAAAGCTTTAATCATAACATCTTCTTTTACAGATAAAATGAATTTATATAGTGACATTTATTCATTGGATTTAAAAACCCTAGAGCTAGATAAAATTTCTCCTTTTCATGATTTTAACTATGGCTGTGTTTATTATGTTGGTGATTATATAGTTTTCTTTGGCTCAGACATGAAAAAATATGGAATTAACCAAAATCTCGATATATTTATAATGAATAGTGATGGATCAAATTGTAAAATGTTGCTGCATCTAGATGAGGGAATTGGTGATTCTGTAGGCTCTGATTGTAGGTATGGTAGTTCTCGTTATTTTAAAGTAGATGATGATGCTCTATATTTTGTATCTACTAGTGGATATAATTCTTTTATAAATAAATTCACTCTAGATGGTAATTTGGAGAAAATTACTGAACCAAACGGGTCTATTGATGGTTTTGATGTAGTCAATGGTAAAATATATTTCACAGGATTAAGGGGAATATCTCTTCAAGAGCTGTATATTTTAGAAGAAAGTGAAAGACCTATAACTAGCTTTAATCTCTGGGTTAGAGAAGAAAAAACTATTTCAAAACCAATTTATGTAAATGTGAAAAATCAAGATATTTCTCTGGATGGTTTCGTTTTAAAACCAGTTGATTTTGATGAGACAAAATCCTATCCCGCTATATTGGATATTCATGGAGGTCCTAAGACTTGCTATGGCAGCGTTTATTACCACGAGATGCAGGTTTGGGCGAATATGGGTTATTTCGTATTCTTTTTAAATCCAAGAGGTAGTGATGGATATGGAAATGAATTTGCAGATATTAGGGGTAAGTACGGCAGTATAGATTATGATGATATAATGACTTTTACTGATAAAATACTTGAGCTCTATCCTAATATAGATAAAGATAATATTGGCGTAACAGGGGGTTCATATGGTGGCTATATGACAAATTGGATAATAGGGCATACAAATAGATTTAAAGCTGCTGCGTCTCAAAGAAGTATCTCCAATTGGGTTTCCTTCTTCGGAACCTCGGATATAGGGTATTATTTTGTTCAAGATCAAGTAGGTTCAAACCCTTGGGATAACGAACAAAAACTGTGGGATAATTCCCCATTAAAATATGCTGATAATGTGGTTACTCCAACTCTGTTTATTCACTCTAATGAAGATTATAGATGTTGGATAGACCAAGGTTTTCAAATGTTTAATTCATTAAAATACCATGGTGTTGATTCTAAATTAGTGATGTTCAAAGGGGAAAATCATGAGCTGTCACGCTCTGGTAAACCAAAACATAGAATTAAAAGATTAGAAGAGATCACTAATTGGTTTGACAAATATCTTAAATAAAGTTGGTGTGATTTTGAATAAGATTATAGATAGATTACTATCACATAAGCCAATTATCGTTCTTGATCATTTTATTTACAATCTGCTCAATGATTATATATTTGGGTATGCAGCACAAATGGCTTATTACCTTGTACTATCAATATTTCCGTTTTTAATAGTGCTTTTGAATTTATTGAGCCTCTCACCAGTTATAACAGGTGATATGCCTTTAGAATTTTTAGAGTTATTACCTGTTGAAGTGACAAATATTATAGAAAGCTTTGTTAAAGATATAGCAGTCAATAGCAGTCAAGGTCTTTTATCTATAGCTGCTATAGCAGGACTTTGGACTGCATCAGGTGGAATGATGGTAACTATGAGAACCATAAATGCTGCTTATGGATTTAAAGAAAAGAGATCCTACCTTAAAAGAAAATTACTTTCTCTGTTATTTACTGTAGCTTTATTAATTCTGATAGTAATGGTATTTATCACATTGGTTGTGGGAGAGTTACTTGGAAAATGGATCTTTACTATCATTGGCAATGAGATTTTATTCTTGAATTTGTGGCAATATCTAAGATTTATCATACCTATTTTGTATATGATAATAATATTTGCACTCATGTACAAATACACGCCTAGCACAAATAGAGAGAATAAAATTAAGTTTAAGTCTACATTGTTTGGTTCTATATTTTCTACATTAGGTTGGATAATCGCATCTATATTGTTCTCTTATTATGTGAATAATTTTGGCAATTACGCAGTAACATACGGAAGCTTAGGTGGAGTTATTGTATTTCTCATATGGCTTTATATAATCAGTATGATAATCATCTTAGGTGGGGAAATTAATGCCACTTTGCTCTTTTATAAAAAAAACGGAGTCTCATTTTACAAAGAAACTAGTTTCCTATACGACTTCTTTTTAAAATAATCATCTTATAGGCGTAGATAAACAGAGCCCAATAATTTTATCTGCGCCATTTTCTTTTAATTCTTTACTACATAATTCGAGTGTCATCCCAGTGGTTACAATATCATCTATTAATAGTATCTTCTTGTCTAATATTATCTTTTCTCTCTTTACAATGAAAGAAGAGCTTAAATTTAGTCTCCTTTCATACAGATTTAGCTTATTTTGTTCTCTAGTCCATTTTCTTTTTATAAGTACATCTTTATATATCGGCTTTTTATTATATTTTGCTATTTCATTTGCTAATAAATACGATTGATTATATCCTCTAATAGCCTCTTTTCTTCTATGTATTGGAACTGGTATGATTAGGTCATAATCAAATATTTCTAGTTCACACAAAGTCTTATTCATATATGAAGAAAAGGTTTTAAAAAGATAACTCTTATTATTAAATTTATACTGATGAATAAAATCTTTAGCAAATCTATTGTAAAATATCGAAACATATAAGTCATCGACAAAATCGGTTTTTAAGTTCACCTTGGCATGTAATTCTTCAATTCTATCTCTACATTCTTCGCATAACCCATATATTAAATTTTCATCATAATCTTTGCAGAAGCTGCATACATTTTCTGTTGGGAATAAAAATTTATCTATCATAACTTATACCTTCTTTAGAAAAGTAACTATAGAATTGTTGTATTTTTCTATCAAGGGATGAATACCTCTTTTCTATTTGGTCGTTGTTTACCATCGTATGAATGTATCTTCTATCTCCGATCAAAACCACAAGTTCTTTGGCTCTTGTTATTCCCGTATAAAGTAAATTTCTGGTTAAAAGCATCTTAGGTCCAGATGTGATCGGCATGATAACAGCTCTGAATTCACTTCCTTGGGATTTATGGATTGTTATAGCATATGATAAAGTTAATTGGTCAAGATCTTTAAAATCATATTCTACTTCTTTTTCAAAATCAAATAAGATCTTTATAATCTCATTTTCATCATCTATATCTTTTATTATTCCAATATCCCCATTGTATATCCCTTCGCCTTCTTCTTTGCCTTCTTCTGTTGTTATTGTCCATTTCATCTGATAATTGTTTTTTATTTGCATTACTTTATCGCCAATTCTAAAGCAAAAGTTTCCAAATATTTTTTGTGCTTTATTTTTATCAGCTGGGTTTAATGCATCTTGAAGTTTTTGATTTAAAGAAATTATTCCTACATCTCCTTTTTTCATTGGTGATAAAACTTGAATGTCGTTTATTGGATCAAAGCCATAATATCTCGGTAATCTCTCTACCACTAGCTCTTTTATCTCTTCTAAAACTTCTTTTGGCGAATTCTTTGTTATAAAGAAGAAATCTTTGTCTTTCTCATTAAAAATGGGAATCAGACCATTATTTATTCTATGTGCATTTACTATTATCATGCTTTCTTCATCTTGTCTAAAAATTTCATCTAACTTAACAACTTTGATTATGTTTGAATTGATTATATCCCTTAATATGTTTCCTGCTCCAACCGATGGAAGTTGATCTATATCTCCCACTAATATAAGTTGTGTCCCAAGTTTTATGGCCTCCATTAAATTGTTCATAATTAAAATATCAACCATGGATGCTTCATCCACTATGATCAAATCACTTTCAATTGGGTTTTCTTCATCTCTTAAAAAATTGAATCCCTCTTCTGTATATGATATTTCTAACAATCTGTGCAATGTCTTTGCTTCATACCCCGTAGATTCCTTAATTCTCTTAGCTGCACGTCCAGTTGGTGCTGCTAATACAAAAGTTTTGTTTTCCTTTTGATAAATCTCGATTATAGCTTTTATAATAGTCGTCTTACCTGTCCCGGGCCCACCAGTCAAGACAACTACACCGGTATCTATAGAACTTTTAATAGCATCTCTTTGCTTTTTAGCAAATTTTATATTGAATTTTCTTTCAATATCATTTATTTCTTTTTCTACATCAATATCTATATCATCTAATTTTATATTGCTTAATTCTACTAATTTTCTTGCTATATTATTTTCAAACGTATTGTATGGAGCATAGTAAACAATATCTTCTTCATCGATCTTCATCTTAACGAAATTATCAGCAAGCAACAAACTTTTTAGTTCATCTATAACTTTACCCTTTGGCACTTCAAGCAAATGCTCTGCTCTTTTTATTAACTCTTTCTCAGGCAAATAGGTATGTCCATCTGCTATTGCTTCATGCATAATATAGTTAAGCCCTGCCTTTATTCTGTAAGGTGAGTCCATTTCAATTCCTATTTTGTTTGCGATTTCATCTGATATCTTAAATCCTATTCCTCTTATATCTTCAATGAGTCTGTAAGGATTCTCTTTAATTAATCTGACTGTTTCACTGCCGTATTCTTTATAGATTTTTAGTATTTGATTGGTTGAGATATTGTATTCTTTAAGTTCTACTACAATCTGCCTTATTTCTCTCTGTTCTTCAAAAGCTTTCATTATCTTTATTAGTTTTTTCTCGCCAATTCCTTCCACTTCTAATAATCTTTGTGGATTATACTGAATTATATCCAATGAATCTTCCTTAAATCTGTCTACTATTTTCTTTGCAGTAGCTTTCCCAATATGAGGTATTAGTCCAGATGATAAATAGCTTTCTATTCCATTTAAAGTAGATGGTAATTTCTCCTTTAGGCTAGTAAATTCAAATTGTTCTCCAAATTTGTCATGATATATAAAATTTCCTTCTAACTCAACATATTGATCATTTTTTATGAAGAAAGTCTTGCCTACAAATGTCACTGGGCCATCTGATGTATTGAGCCTTCCAACAGTATATCCATTTTCTTCATTTCTAAATATTATATCTTCAACATTGCCTTCTATAAGCATAATTTACCTCCAGATTAACCTCAAACAATATCTTTACTACTATATATTATACAACAAAGACGAAAATAAATCCCTCTCAAAAGAGAGGGATTTATTTAAAGAGCTTTTCTTAAAATTTCTGCTTTATCAGTTTTTTCCCAGCTTAAGTCTAAATCAGTTCTTCCAAAATGTCCATAAGCAGCTACTTGCCTGTAAATTGGCCTTTTTAAATCCAAGTCCCTGATTATTGCAGCAGGTCTTAAATCAAAATTTTCTTTAATAAGTTTCACTATTTCCTCGTCACTTATTTTACCTGTTCCAAATGTATCGACATTCACAGATAGTGGATGTGCAATTCCAATAGCATATGCGACTGCAACTTCGCATTTGTCGGCAAGCCCAGCTGCAACTACATTTTTTGCTACATATCTAGCCATGTAGGAAGCTGACCTATCTACTTTTGTTGGATCTTTCCCAGAAAAAGCTCCACCGCCATGCCTTGCATATCCACCGTAAGTATCCACTATGATCTTTCTTCCAGTAAGCCCAGCGTCTCCCATTGGTCCGCCGATGACAAATCTCCCTGTTGGGTTTACATATATTTTAGTATTATCATCAATCATAGTAGGCGGTACTATTTCGGTTATCACATGCTCAATTATATCTTCTCTAATTTGTTCTAATGTCACTGCTGGTGAATGCTGAGTGGAAACTACAATATTCTCAACTCTTACAGGTAAATCATCATGATACTCTATAGTGACTTGAGTCTTTCCATCTGGTCTTAAATAATCAAGTGTGCCATTTTTCCTAACTTCTGCAAGTCTTCTTGCTAACCTATGGGCAAGTGAAATTGGCATAGGCATAAGTTCAGGTGTTTCATTACATGCATATCCAAACATCATGCCTTGATCTCCTGCACCTATTTTATCTAATTCATCATTTGATAAATTTTCTTTCAATTCTAAAGCTTTGTCAACTCCTAGCGCTATATCTGGTGATTGTTCATTTATAGATGTTAAAACCGCACATGTATCAGAATCGAAACCATATTTAGCCCTAACATACCCTATTTCTTCTACGGTTTTTCTTGCTATTTTAGGTATATCTACATAGCAATCAGTAGTTATTTCTCCTGCTACTAATATTAGCCCTGTTGATGCGATGGTTTCACATGCAACTCTAGCATTAGGGTCTTGCTTTAATATTTCATCTAATATCGCATCTGAAATCTGATCGCAGACTTTATCTGGATGGCCTTCAGTAACAGATTCAGATGTAAAATACCATTTTTTCATCTTATTCCTCCTCGAAAATTATATATTTAAAGCCTTTCCAAAAGGAAAGGCGCTTTTAAAAAAACGACCTCATCTTCCAGAATTCATAAACTCTGCAGGAATTAGCACCTTTAATAGGTTGCCGGGTTTCATTGGGCCTGTCCCTCCACCACTCTTGATAAGGCATCAAGATATTCAATTCACAAAGCATATAATAGCACAGTTACTCCAGTGAGTCAACAATAATTATTCTATTCTAATATTCTGCCATCAGCAGATATTGTCACTACTTGCCATGGTATAAATTTACCACTATCTATTAATGATCTTTTTACTGCTTCCACGATTCCCCCACAGCATGGCACTTCCATCCTCACAATTGTAACACTCTTTATATTATTTTGTCTAATTATTTCAGTCAATTTTTCTGAGTAATCTACCATGTCTAGTTTTGGACATCCAATTAAAGTTATTTTATTTCTCATGAATTCATTGTGGAAATTTCCATATGCATATGCAGTACAATCTGCTGCTATCAGCAAATTAGAATTATCGAAATATGGTGCTTTTATTGGCGCTAATTTTATTTGAACTGGCCATTGTTTTAGCATACTACTTACATTTACTGCCTCAGAAGTTAGTGATGAAGTTTTATCTTCTCTTTCAATTGCTTTTGCCATAGAACCTGGGCATGAATGTGAATGATTATCCTTTGATAACTTCTTAGCTAAGACAGCTTTTTCATCATATTCTAAAGCTTCTCTTTCAACGAATGTAATAGCTCCTGTTGGGCAGACTGGCAAACAGTCCCCTAACCCGTCGCAATAGTCATCACGTAATAATTTTGCTTTCCCATCTACCATGCCAATTGCACCTTCATGACATGCATTAGCACACAGTCCACAACCGTTGCATTTTTCTTCATCTATATTTATGATTCTTCTTTTCATGATATCCTCTCCTCTTTTAAATTATGTTTACATTATACCAGAGGAAAAGAAATAATTTGGTTGCATATGCAACCAAATTATTTATCTTTTTAAATTATTAGACATATTGTATATTTCATCTGCTGTCTCTACTACTTTACTGCTCATGGAATAGGCTCTTTGAGTGATTATCATATCTGTCAAAGATTTTATCAAATCAACATTAGATTGCTCTAGATAATATTGTTTAATGTTTCCGAATTCAAAATCACTATCCGTAGAGGAAAGTATTTCTCCATTTGATAAATATTTACCTCCATCCATCGGGATTAACGAATCCAAATTATCAGGATAATATAATACTATTCTTCCTAGGAATGTATTTTCTCCCTCGATATTCTGATATAAATATCCTTCTTCATCAATTGATATAGGCTCATCTGCCCAATCGTTGGGATTAATTGTATAATCTATCATGAGAGTATTCCCTTCTGCATCCACTATGTTATTATCAGCATCGAGTGTAAAACCTCCATTGCGTGTCAGCATAATTTCTCCATTTTTTGAAATTCCAAAAAATCCCTCACCCTCTATCGCTAAATTATAAGGGTTTTGTGATTCTATGAATGCTCCTTGATTATAAGATAATTTAGATACCAAGCTAGCCGTCCCTGCGCTTATATTTTCTGTGTTTAAAAGTTCCCTAAAGCTCATTTGTTTACTTTTATAACCTATTGTATTAACATTTGCTATATCATCAGAAACTAAATCCATTTTATGCTGATTGGCATTCAAGCCAGTTCTTCCTATGTGTAGTGAAATATTCATAATATCACCTATACCTTTCCAATTTCATTTACTGCTTTGCTTAGAGTTTCATCTGCTGCATGCATCAGTTTTTGATTTGTTTCAAATTCTCGAGTTATTTCTATTACTTTTACCATCTCATCTACCATATTTACATTACTAGATTCTAGATATCCTCTCTTTATGTCTGCTTCTATCGTATTAGTTGGCGATTGCGTTGTAAACAAACTATCTCCAATACTTATCAGTGTATTGTAATCATCTATATTTGAAATTAGAAAATTATAATTTTCACCATTGACATTAATATATCCATTTGTACCAATGACCCTATAACCTTCTATAGTAGTTAATTCACCATTTTCATTAATTATAAAATTGCCATTTCTTGTATATGCTCTTTGCCCATCATTTAATTCTACAGTGAAAAATCCATCACCATTTATTGCAAAATCTGTATTATTTCCTGTCTCATAAAAAGCTCCTGTTGAAAAGTTTCGGTAGTAATCATCCACTTGATTTCCAAACACAAATTGACCCAATGGATTTCTCAAATTCTTATTAACCCCACCTGTGTAGTTAATCATTTCTCTTGATTCCATTGTACTCTGCAATACTCCTTGAAATTTATAGCCTGGTGTGTTTGCATTTACAATATTAGAACTTGTATTTTCTTGTTTCTTTTGAATTACATTTAAATTTCTATTGATCGTGTAAAGAGATCTAATCATTTATTCTCCTCCATTGTTTTCATCAGCATTTATATTGACTTTTATTTCGTCAGGATATATCATGCCTAATTTTCTAGCTTCAATTTCAATTTCTTTGTCGCTCAAAACTCCATGGGAGAAATTCATCAAAATTGCAGCAAACAAAATACCAATCCCCAGCGGTATAAACACATTTACTTTTAATCCTTTGATTCTATATATAAATTTCTTAATAATAAAACCTCCCCCTTGTTCATACCCAGCATATCACAAGCTTCTGCTAAATTGATTTCTCCATTTGCATAAGAATTAATGATTTTTGACTTATTATTGATATCATCTGCTAGAGCACCGTTGTCTATCAATACTTCGCTATCTGATGTGTTTTCTATTGTTGATTTGAAATCTTCCATGACATAAATATCACCTTGATCTACTTTAGTTTCGTTTACTTTGTTGTCAAAACTATAAAGTATTTCCTCTATTTCATTAATTCTACTCTCAATATCAGCTAATTTATCATTATTTGGAACTATTTTCTCTTCTTTAGCTCCAAAATTTTCTTTTTCTAAATAAAATCCCAAAGCTAAAAATACTATAGATATTAAAATAAGAAATTTAAACATCTGTATCCCCCATTGAATCTTTTATGAAACTATTTAACTTAGATAGTATCTTTCCATGAATTTGAGATACTCTTGCTATTGATATGTCTAATACATATGAAATCTCTTTTAATGTAAGTTCTTCTACGTAATATAAACTCAATATTAGTTGTTCTCGTTCATCTAACTTTTCAATTGCAGCCTTAAGCTCTTTTTCCCTTTCTTTATCGATATATGTTTCCTCAGGTGATTTCTCCTTTTCATCTTTCAAAGTATCCATAAAATTATACTCTTCCCCGCTTTTAGTATAAATTACTGATTCTAAAGAAACATTTGATAAGTAGTGAAGAGTTTCATAAATTTTTGATAATTCTTTAGCTTCTACATTTAATTCTTTAATTATTTCCTGTTCTTCTGGGGTTCTGTTAAGTTCTTGTTCTAGTTTTTCTTTAGCTGCATAATACTCATTTAGTTTATAAATTCTATCTCTTGAAACTTTCCCTGACTTCCTGAGTTCATCAATTACTGCTCCTCTAATTCTTATGGCAGCATAAGCTTCGAAGGGTACATTTTTAGAAGAATCAAATTTCTCGATAGCATCCATTAATCCAATAATCCCAACACTCACTAGATCTTCATAATCTAAGGCATTGTCATTTATTTCTATTCTAGATACGATTCTATTAACAAGAGGTATATACTTAATTATTAAATCATCTTTACTGCTGCTATATGTTTGAGACATTTTTTGACCCCTTAACCCTTATTTTTCCTCATCAGAACAAAAACTTTTTTAATTATTTTTTCTCGCATATTATCAGCTATATCAATAAATCGAACGCCATATGTATATAGAGCTTTGTCTTTTATTATATCTACTTGCCTGTGAACAATGTTGCCCTTTATAGCAAACTGTTCGCCTTCTAGCTGAACGTAGATCAGAATATTTTCACCTTCTGAAAGGTTGTGATCTGACTTGAATTTCATTCCGCCTCCGCTTATGTCTACCATTAAACCTTCTTTTAAATAATTCCTTATCTTTTCTGTGGAAAATTCATTTAAGTTTAAATCATCTTTCTCAAGTAAAAAACTATGATCAGAAAATCTAATTTCCTTAATATGATTCACTCGTGCATATTGTCTTCTTTGAACTTTTTTTATATTTATTATATTATCAAGAATATACGTTGGAAATTCTAATCTTTTTCTTCCGCTTACTATTGCATCAAATGAAAATGAATTAACTCCATCATTTGCTAAACCACTTACCTTTTCTCCTATCTTAATGAGCTTAAAGTCTTTACTGTCAGAAGTACTTGTAACATAGATTTTGTTCTCTACTATATCATATATTAATCCTTTAAAGATCTTATTATCTTCTAATATGAGTTCTACACTTGAATTTACTATTATCGGAATCATATGATCACCCAAAAATTCTATAAATTTTATTTTTTAATTCTTTTATATTGGATATGTCTTTCTTGAATAAATCATCATCTATTAATTTAGAGCTTATAATCTCTAAGCTTTCAGTTGCTAATGAGTTTGGATACCTAATCACGAAAGGGCATTGCTCCATTATAGCTTTGTTTACCCTTAAATCAGTATATAAATATCCAACATTTTCAATTTTAATATCTAAAAATGAGTTGACTGTCATAAGTAATTTATTAAAAGTGTCATCTCCAATGGCTTTAGAGTCGACTTGATTTATTATCACTTTAACTTTGTCTTTTATTGTATTATTCGATAATACTTTTAAAACTCTGTATGCATCTGTTAGAGAAGTAGGCTCAGGAGTAGTTATGAGTATTATTTCATTTGATAAAAGTGAAAAAGCAATTGTTTGCTTTGTCATGCCTGCTCCATTATCTATGATTATCACATCATAATTACCTAGTTCTAATAAATTTTCTAAAACCCATTTTTGTTTTTCATCTTCAAGATTTTCCATCTCTAATAGATCAGAGCCGCCAGATAATAAGTCTACTCCATATGGGCTTTTAACTATGACTTCGCCTATTGTCTTGTCTCCTTTGATCAAGTCAAACAAGTTGTTTCTTACTGGTATTCCCAATATTATATTTGCGTTAGTCATTCCAACGTCCGCATCTATTATGAGCACTCGCTTGCCTTTTTGATTTAGTTTTATCCCGAAATTTACACTAAAATTTGTCTTGCCAACTCCACCTTTGCCACTTAGCACTGAATATATTTTTACATTTTCATTAGTTTTATCCATAGATTCATTGTCTATCATTTTTCTTAAATTAGAAGCTTGATCTATCATAAGATTAGGTCTCCTTCGCTTAACTCAAAAATCGTGTCTATATTTGCTTCTTTAATGTCATTTGGCACATCCTGTCCATTGCAAAGATATTGAATAGGTTTAGAACTATTATTCAATATGTACCAAAGATTCGATAAGTCTAACGCTTCATCAACTTTAGTTATTATGATTGAATCATAATGCAATGCACCATATTTTATAAGAATATTGTCAATAGCTGGTTTATCTGTTGTCATGCTCATAACAAGGAAAGTTTTATAGTCTACACCACATTTATCGATAAATTTGCTTACTTCAGACAGTTTATTATCATCATTTGGACTCATTCCTAAAGTGTCTATTAATATCAAGTCACAATACATTAATTTGTTAAGTTTTCCTTCCATTTCGAATACATCATTAGCAACTTCGAAAGGTATGTTCAAAATCCTGGCATAAGTTCTCAGCTGTTCAACTGCCCCTATTCTATAAGTGTCAATAGTGATTAACCCTACTTTGTTTTTGTTTGCCAGTACCTCTCTTGCTGCTATTTTTGCTATAGTTGTTGTTTTCCCAACCCCAGTAGGCCCAACTAAAATATTTATTTTGGAAAGGTCTTTTTTCTGGTTAAAAGTTGTGTCTTTTAAGAGGATTTCTAAAAATTGTCTCTTTTCTTCAAGAGATAGATCCTCTGGTTTTTTATCATGTAATGAACAAAAATGCATCAGTTTATCTTTTGCTATCTCACAATCCATATTAAGTTTAATTTCTTTTTTTGAGTTTGGAAAGCCATTTTCATCGCTTTTTGCTTTACTCTCTGTCTTGACTTGATTTTTATCTTCTTCTAATGCAAAAGTTACTTCAATGCGTTTCTTTTTAAATGGGTTAAATTTTGCGCCGTATTTAATATTTTTTTGATCTACTAATACAGCTTCAGATCCCAATTCGTATTTAGCTCTTACAAATGCTTCTTTCATATCTTTTACTATATATTTTTTTATGATCATATTCTATCCACCATTCCTACTGCTTCTATGTCTATTTCATTTGGTATTTCTGTTATAGAAATAACTGGTAAGTTTGGAAAATTATACGATATAAGATTTCTAAAGGCAATCCTAATCCTAGGTGAAGTTAGAATAACTGGATCAATTCCTTTGATCTGACATTGTTCAACAGCTTTATTTAAGTTATCAAATATCTTATTTATGATTTCAGGTTTTAATATTGGTATTGAACCAGACATAGTCTTTTGTGTGTTCTCACTTATTATTTCTTCTATGCTAGGATGAATAGTTATGACAGGGAGTTTCCCTTCACTATTCAAATAGTTCTTTGTAATTGTTCTCTTTAATGCTTGTCTTACTTGTTCAACAAGCATTTCTGTATCTTTAATCATAGGTGCGTTGTCAGCTAACGTTTCAAGGATAGTTACTAAGTCAGTAATTGGAACATTTTCTTTTAATAAACCTTGTAATACTTTTTGTACTTCCCCTAATGTCATTATATCTGGTATAAGTTCATCTACTACTACTTCATATTTTTCTTTTACAAAGTCTAATAATTGTTTTACTTCCTGTCTTCCTAATAGTTCGTAGCTATGTTTTTTAATTACTTCTTTTAAATGGGTTACAAGAATTGTCGATGGCTCTACTACAGTGTATCCTTCTAATTCTGCTTTATCTTTTTGATTTTCATCTATCCATAGTGCATCTATGCCAAAAGCCGGTTCTTTTGTCGGAATGCCTTCAAGATTAAATTCACCATTTCCCGGATCCAAAACCATATACTTATTAAGATATATATTTCCTCTTGCGACTATATTTCCTTTTATTTTGATAACATAATCATTTGGAGGTAATTGTAAATTATCTCTTATCCTTATAGAATTTACTATTATTCCAAGTTCATTAGAGCATTGTCTTCGTATGGCTGTAATTTGATTTACTAAATTCTCTTCTCTGCTCTCATCTACTAAAGGTATAAGACCATATCCTATTTCAAGAGCTATTGGCTCTACCTGAGACACCTTGAATTCATCTTTTTCTCCTTCTTTTTGAGGGTTAACTGGTATATTTTCAATCTCTGTAGCTATAAGCAATTGTTCTTTTTCATTCTGCTTTAATAGATATCCAGCACTTCCTATTAAAAGAGCAACAGCTAAAAATGGAATTGTCGGAAAAGCAGGAACTAGTGATATAACTAATAATACAACAGAAGCGACCATCAATACATCAGGAGTTGAAAAAATCTCTTTTGTTAAGCTTTTTCCAAATGTATTTCCATCTTCTGATCTTGTTACCAATATACCTGATGATATTGATATCAATAATGCAGGTATTTGACTAACAAGTCCATCGCCTATAGTGAGCTTCCCAAATCTATCAATAGCTTCCATAGCAGATAATCCATGCTGAAGAGTAAAAATCAGTATACCTCCAACCAAATTAATTACTGTTATAATTATACCTGCTATAGCATCTCCTTTTACAAATTTGCTAGCCCCGTCCATTGCACCGTAAAAATCCGCTTCTCTCTGTAAATTCAGTCTTCTTTGTTTTGCAGTTTGTTCATCAATAAGGCCTGTGTTTAAATCCGCATCAATTGCCATTTGTTTACCTGGCATTGCGTCTAATGTAAATCTAGCTGTTACCTCAGAAACTCTACTTGCTCCGTTTGTAATAACTACTAATTGTACAATTACTATGATGACAAATATTACCGCCCCGACAATATAATTATTGCCTGTGACGAAATTTGCAAATGCATTTATTACATTACCTGCATCACCTTCGCTCAGTATAAGCCTTGTAGAAGATATATTCAATGATAGCCTAAAAAGAGTTGTTATCAGCAATAAAGTTGGGAAAGTTGAAAATTCCAAAACATTTTTAGTCGATAAAGTAAGCAATAATATTATTATCCCAATAGTGATATTTGAAACTAGCAAAAAATCTAAAAGCAAGCTCGGCATTGGTATAATAATTATTCCAATAATACCAACTACCAAAAATCCAATGATAGCTTCTGTATATTTATTAAAAGTATCGGTAACATTTTTAAAGAGTATTCTCATAATTTATCCCTCAATTAGATTCTGCCTTTTTTCTTTTTTTCCAAATCATAAACATATGCTAAAACTTCTGCTACTAATTTATATAGTTCCACTGGTATGTAATCTCCTACCTCAACATCCTTATAAATGGCTCTTGCAAGTTCTTTGTTCTCGATGATCGGTATCTTATTCTCTTTGGCTTTTTCCTTGATTCTTTGTGCCAAAAAATCTACTCCTTTTGCAACAACTACTGGTGCACTATCTTCATTTTCATCATATTTTATAGCAACAGCAATATGTGTAGGATTAGTAATTACAACATTTGATTTACTTATTGAACTCATCATTCTGCTCAAAGCAAGCTGCCTTTGTTTTCGAGACCGCGCTTGTTTTATTTGTGGATTTCCTTCCATTTCTTTATATTCATCTTTGATCTCTTGCATTGTCATCTTCAAATTCTTTTTATAGTCTCTTTTTTGGAAGATGTAATCAACTATTGCCAATCCGAGCATAATAATTGAAATATTTAGTGCCAAATCTACTACAAAGCCCATTATAAAAGGAAATAGTTTTTCTGTTCCAATGCTACCTGCATTCAAAACTTTAGGAAAAGATTCAGTAAGATAATTGTATGATAGAAAACTCACTAAAAGTAATTTTATGATGTTTTTTACTAAACTAAATACTGCCTTTTTTGAAAATATATTTTTAAATCCTTGTATCGGATTTATTCTGTTAAAGTCGGGCTTTAACGGTGTTGCAGTAAATAATAACCCTGTTTGTATTAAATTGACAATTACCCCTACGATAAGCCCTATTGCTAAATAAGGAATTATCAATACAAAAAGATCGATCAGATTAGGTAAAAAACTCGACAAATTGCTAGTAGTTATACTTTCATCAAATCCTATAGTCAAGCTATTTTTTAAATAATTTAAACTATTTTTATATAAACTCATTGCGATAAAACTTGCTGTCATAGCAAATACTATCAGACTTACTGCTGGAGCTAATTCAGCACTTCTCGCAATTTGGCCTTTCTTTTTAGCATCTTTAAGCCTTTTCGGGGTGGCTTCTTCGGTTTTAGATTCTTTATCTGCCATTTAAATCACCTTACTATTTCCCTATTATATTTATAAATCCTCTAAAATATTGAGGTATCTGACCTACAATTTCACCACTTCTAGTTAGCACAAAAGAAATAGATACTAAAAACACTATAAAGCTCACTAAGGCTTTTACTGGCATTCCAAGCATAAATACATTTATTTGTGGAACGGTCCTTGATATGATACCTAAAACAGCATCTGCAACTAATAAAACTATTATCATAGGAGCTGCAAAATTCAATGCAGTTTCAAACACGGCCCCGAAGATATTTACTATCATTTCGATTTCTAAACCATCAACTAAATACGTTCCTAAAGGAATTAATGTGAAAGATTCAATCATGCCCATTATCATATAATGGTGCATATCTAATAAAAAAAGTGCTGCAATAGCTATCCAATAATACGCTTTGCCATAATTAGAAACGCTGTTGCCAGTTATTGGGTCATAAACTGTTGCCATAGTAAACCCAACTTGAAAATCAATAAGTTGGCCTGCCATTTCGCAAGCTGTAAAAACTAGATTTGTCACATAACCCATTGCAAGGCCTATGAGTGCTTCTTTTATTGCATATGTGAAAAATATAAACATATTTGCTACTGGTATGAATTCAACTACCGATGAATAAGCAAATGCAGTCAATGCAGATGACAATCCGATCTTCATTGTGTTTGGAAGCCCTCTTAGTGAAAAAGCTGGGCTTATAACTATAAAAGTAGTTATTCTAATTAGTATTAAAATAGCTTTTTGCAATTCTATATTCATATCATCATACCTAAACTATATTTTGAATTAGAGCATAGAGACTATTCGTCAATTCTATTACTCTATTCAGCATAAAATTACCAAATAGAACAATTGCCAACATGACCGCGATAAGTTTAGGCACAAAGCTAAGAGTTTGCTCTTGGATTTGTGTTGTAGCTTGTAAAATACTAATGACCAATCCAACGACCATTGAAGTTACTAACACCGGTAATGAAACCACTATTATTGTTAAAAATGCATTTTTGAGTACATCCAATACTAAAGCTTGAGTCATTTATATCCCCCATCAAATAAAACTCTCAATCAAAGATTCCACCACTAAATACCATCCATCTACTAAAACAAATAGCAGTAGTTTAAATGGCAAAGATATGAGCACGGGTGGCAGCATAAACATTCCCATTGACATGAGGATACTTGCAACTACCATATCAATTACTAGGAATGGTATATATATTATAAATCCAATGCTAAATGCGGTCCTTAATTCACTTATTGCAAAAGCAGGTATAACTACACTAATTGGCAAATCCATAGGCTCGCTTACGTTGTCGCTATTAGATGCTCTTAAAAAAAGTGCTAAATCCTTTTCTCTAGTCTGCTTTAACATAAACTCCTTAAGTGGGATTTCAGCTCTCTGTATGGCTTCTTCTTGGGTTATTTCATCATTTACAAAGGGATCATAGCTATCGGCCTTAATCGTCTGTATAGTTGGTTGCATAATAAAAAAAGTAAGGAATAGAGCTAACCCAATAAGCACTTGATTTGGGGGCGTCTGCTGTGTTCCAAGTCCACTTCGCAAAAATGATAAAGTGACGATGATTCTTGTGAATGCTGTCGTCATGATAAGTATGGAAGGAATCAACGTCAAAACAGTCATAAAGATCAATAATTTAACAGAATCAACAGTTGCATTAGCATCGTTGCCTATTACGATATTTTCCAAACCAGTTGCATAACTAAAGTTTGGCAGGGCTATTATTAAAATTAAGCTTAGTAATATATATCTAATATATCTATTCACTTTTATACCTCTTAATAAGTTTGCTGATTTCTGCTTTGTTCTTTTTTAAGTCACCATCAAGTGTTTTATCAGATAAATATTTATCTACATCATCTTTTTTTAGATCTTTTAATATGGAATTCTCTTTCTCTGTAAAACTCATTAAGTAATAATCACCCATTATTTGTACAATTCCAATTGAAGAATGAGCATCAATGCTTATCTTCTCAATTATTTTAATCATTTTCCCTTTTGAATTGATTTTAGAATTCAGGAATTTTAACGTAACATTTGCAATTAGAATTACTAATATCAATACAAAAATCATCTTTAAAAATGAAAGTAACATCTGTATATCCATGGTTTTCCTCTTTTCTACTGAACGATAATGTCGGTGATATATACTTCTTTTATTATTGGCTCTCCAAAAGAACTATTTAATTCTTCAATAATATCTTTTTTCAGCTTATCTATGCCTTCATTAGTGGTAACATCTTCATATTCTCTTTCTCTTAAATTGTCCAATATGATATCTCTAATCTTGCTGGTGTTAGCTGTAAGCATCTCTGTCTTTCCGCTATCAGTATACATAAGGCCAATCTTAATTTTTAAGTAACTTCTCATGTTTGCAGGTGATTTTAAGTTTACAACAAATTCTTCAAGGCTCATAGTTAGTTGTTCTTCTTTGACAAATGATTGCATAATATCATTTATTGTGGTATCAGTAACTTTTAGATAAATAAATACCCCTAAAAACAATACTGCAATGATTAAGATAATTATGATTATAAGTTTCAATTTAGATTTTTTCTTTTTAACATCATTTATAGTTTCTGTCATTTTACATTCTCCTCGAATACAATTAAAAGATTAACTCTTCTGTTTTTGGCTCTGTTTTCAGGTGTGTCATTCGGAGCTATTGGAGAATATTCTCCATATCCTCTTGCTGAAAGTCTCTTAGGATCAATTCCCTTTTCTTCTGCTAGATACCTTAATACAGACACAGCTCTAGCTGTCGAAAGTTCCCAATTAGTTGGGTATAGATATGTATTAGATGGAACATTGTCAGTATGGCCTTCTACTACTATTTTATTGTCAAAATCATTCAATAATCCTTCTAGTTTGTCTAACAATTCTATACCTGAGTCTTTCAGTTCTGCGCTACCTGGTTCAAATAATATTGCATCTTTTATTTCAACAAATACTCCTTCTGATTGCATTTTTACTGTAACATCAGCTTCTAAATCATTCTTAACCAGATATTCTGATACTTTGTTAAACATAGCTACTATATTAGGTGAGATAGGTTCATTTAGCATCGACTCATCATCTATTATGTCTTCTCCTTCTTCATTATCATCGGTAATAGGAGGTATTTGAGTATCATTTGATCCACCTTCATCAAATATATACTCGTTTCCCACTCCAGAAAGTGCAGCTTGTAGCGAATAAGCAATATTCTTAAATTTTTGGGCATCGATATTTGACATTGAATACAGTAGTATAAAAAATGTTAATAGCAATGACATAAGGTCCGAATAAGTAGTTAGCCATGATGGTGCCCCTCCTGCTTCATCTTTTTTCCCTAATCTCTTCCTAGCCATTGTTTATCGCCTCGTTTGATTTGTCATTTCCCAGGCTTTTGTTGGATTTATTTTTATTCTCTTTTTGCTCTTTAGGTGCCAAATATAAAACTAACTTTTCTTCTAATAGTCTTGGATTAGTCCCTGCTTGTATTTCCAAAACTCCCTCGATGATCATCTGAGCAGTGAATAGTTCTTCTTCTGTTTGAACTTTTAAGTTTGAAGCTATTGGTATGAAAACTAAATTTGCCATTAACGAACCATAAAAGGTAGTTACCAGAGCTGTAGCCATACCAGATCCAATTTGACTTGGATCGTCAAGTTGAGCTAACATTATTATAAGTCCAATTAAAGTACCGAGCATTCCAAAGGCAGGGGCTAATTCACTCCATTTTAAAAACACAGCTTGACCTGTTGAATGTCTTCTTTCTATTGTTTCTGCTTTTAGCTCTAATATATCCCTTATACTATCAGGTTCTACACCATCGATTACGAGTTGTAAACCTGATACTAAGAATGGATTATCTATTTTATCTAGTTCATCTTCCAATGCTAACAATCCGTCTTTTCTTGCCTTTCTGGACAATTCAGCGAATAAACTAACTAGCTCTGTCCTTTCATTGCCTGGAGAACTTAGTAACATTTTTAAAACATTTGGGATATTTTTTAGTGTTTTAAATGGAAAACTAATCAAAAGAGCACAAAAAGATCCAAATATAGTGATGATAACTGATGGAATATCGACAAAATTATTTAAGTTCCCGCTCAGTAAGATCGACCATATTATCAGAGCCATCCCAGCTATCAAGCCCATTGTTGGTACTAAGTTCTTCTTCATAATTAACCTCCGGAATTTTTGAAAATATCTTTCTTTTGTATTCAATGATTTCTTCAACTATTTGCTCGGGTGGTTCATTGACTCTTAATATTTTCCCATCTACAAGCGTGACAATAGTATCTGAAGCAGCTTCGATTTTATATATTAAATCACAATTCAAATAATAAGGGCTCCCATTAATCGCTGTTAATCTAATCATTTTATCCTCCAATCGCATCTTAGGCTTTTAGCCTAAGATGCTCTATTATTTAAATTTTATCTCTTAAGATTAATTAACTCTTGAAGCATTTCATCAGATGTCGTGATGCTTCTTGAATTTGCTTGGTATGCTCTGCTCGCAATTATCATTTCTGTAAATTCATTTGCTAAATCCACATTTGACATCTCAAGAAATCCTTGTCTGATTACTCCCAATCCCTTTTCACCAGCACTTCCAGCTTCTGGCAAACCAGAGTTGTTGGAAGCAACATAATTATTGTTCCCTATTTTTTCTAATCCTTCTGGATTTTTATATCCAACTACTCCTATACGTCCAAGTAAATATGATTTTCCATCGCTATATACACCGTTAATATTACCTGTCCCATCGATAGAATAGCTTTCTAAGTCTAATGTAGCTCCGTTTACTGTTAGTTTTTCAGGTATGACCATTGGTTTTAGTTTGCTCAAATCATTAGTTCCATCTGGACCATTTAATGTTGCTGGTGTAATATAATTATAAACGTTTGTGTTAGGATTCTTTGTCATACCATTTACTACATATCCTAAAACTCTTTCTCCATTGGAATTCACTAGATTTCCTTCGTAATCGGTGAAAAATGCCCCATCTCTGGTATAATACTTCGTATTTCCAGTACTATCAGGTGAAACTGCAAAAAACCCTTCTCCCTCAATCGCAAAATCCAATCCCCTGTTTGTTGGTTGCAATGCTCCGTCTGTCATCATCATATCTATTGCTCCAACTTTAACACCTAAACCTACTTGCTTACCATTGATGCCACCTAACCCATTTGTTGAAGGGCTTTGTGCGTTTGCCATAGTTTGGCTTAGCATATCTTGAAATCTAACTCTGCTAGATTTATAAGCAGTAGTATTTACATTTGCTATGTTATTAGCTATAACATCCATTTTACTTTGAAATCCCTTCATTCCATTTACACCTGAATATAATGACCTTAACATTTATTATCCTCCTTTTATTTATTCGCTTCAGTCAGTCGGCGAATTTATGGCTCCCATAAGGTCCAGCCATCATTTAACTATCATCGTACTATCAATATTTGTTACAATTGAAACTTCTGAATTGTGCATAGAAGTAATTATTGTTCTGTTTGTTATACTTGCTATGAAAGCTAAATCTTTATAAATAATCAAGCTTTCTTTTGCTCCTTTTTCCTCAAGTTCATTAATTGCTGAATTTAAATTTTCCAAATCTTTGCTACTTAACCTCACTCCTCTTTCGTTCATTCTTTGTAGTGCATGATTGGATATGTTAACTTCTTTATTCCCCGCTATTGTATCGTTGAGAATATCTTTAAATTTAGTATTTCCCGTATCATTTGACTTTGTTTTATTTACTTCATTTTTTATTTGATAATTGTTTTGAATTCTTATATCCATATTTTAGACCTCATTTGATACTTCTACTAACAAGCCTATAGGGTAATCTTTTTGATCTATTTGAAGATATACATTGTTATTAGCAAATTTTACTTTCTCAACAATTCCAACGATGTCACCTTCCTCAGAATATATTTTTACCTCTTTACCCACTAGTCTTGCTTGATTGAGCATGTTTACTTGATTGATTGATTCATAAATCTGGTTTAACTGTTCAAGCATGCTAAACTGTGCCATTTGTGTCAAATAATCTGTCTTGCTGCCTCCTTCACTTTCACCGCCTGATACATTTTGATTCTTTATTTCTGCTGCCATGATTTTCAAAAAATCATCTATAGATAAAGATTTATTGTTAATATTATTTGTATTTGTAGTGGTATTGTTTAATCCTCTTATTTCCACATTGTCACCTCCTAGGCTAAAATATTTACTCCTAATTCGTCATAATCTTTGTATTGTAATAGTTTTACTGTTTCTATATCCTCGCTTCTCGTTTTATTCCAATAATGTTTGTTTTGTCTATTATTGAAATTGCCATTTGAATTATCATGAAAATTTGATTGATTTTGGGTAAAATCAAAATTTAAATTTTCATTTACAACTTTTACTTCGAATTTTGAAATCGTGATGTTTTGCTTTGACAAACTATTTGAAAGCTCGTCAATTTGACTTAGAATCGCATTTTTTGTGCTCTCATTTTGTACAAACATGATAGCTTTTAAGTCTCCATCTTCTATCTTTAAGTTAATATTAAGTTGACCTAGATTATCTGGTTTGAGCTTTATATTGATAAATGCACTTTCTCCCTCTGCTGTTGGTTTTTGTATGTCTATGATTGCCTTCTTTATTGATTCAACATTGTGGTATCCTATAGCTGTATTTCTTATATTATTCATTTCAGATTTTGTAGCAAAATTATCTCCTATACCTTTTTGTGGTTGATACTCCAATTCAGATTTAGTTCCAATTTGGTCGTTAGTTATATCTACTTCTTTCTTAATTTGCTTATTTAAATCATTTGAATTTAAAATACCTTTTTCACTAAATTCAATTGGTGCTTGTGAGTCTTCATCTGAATATTGGGTGTTAAAAAAAATATTATCTTTTAAATTTTTATCAATGTATTTTTCTTTAAGCGTGTTATTGATTTCTGTATTCATATTGGTAGCTTTGGTGCTCATCTCTGGATTATTTTTATCTGCATCAGTTTTAAAATTCTCTAAAAAAATCAATTTTTCCTCATTAGAAATCAATTCTTTTTCTTTTCCATTAGTTATATCCGCTGCATCAATGTCAACATTTAAACCAACTGGGATATTTTCTAAATCCTTAACTTTTGATTTAATTAGGTTTATATCCCCTTCAGCTGACATCAGTTCATCTATTTTATCAGCTATATTTATCTCTAGTGAACTATCACTAGTTTTAGATAAATTGTTAGATGAATTGATGGTGTTAAATATAGCTAAAAGATTAATTATGTCTAAATCGATCACCTCAGATTTATTTTCTTCCACTAAGTCTCCACCTGATTTATTTATCTTTTTCCCCAATTTCTCGATGTCTTCGTCGTTTAAAACCAAACTTTTTAAAATAGATTTGAACTCTTCTGGGTCATTGCAGCTATCATTTTTTATTTCACTGCTCTTTGTACTGAAATTAATTTTACTTACCTCCACTTTCTCACCCCCTTATTTTGATTTTATCTAAAAATTAATTTTTAGCGTGCTTGAATTTCATAACTGAAATATCATCTAATTCCTTCTGCTCTTTCATATTCTTTTTATACATAAACTGAGAATAATCTTTTTCTTTAAGTTTTTCCATGATTTTTCTATCTGATTGTGCTTTAGTAAGCTCTGCTCTTTTATCTTCTAAAGCTTTCTTATTTTCGGATAATAGTAATTTCTGTATTTCTAATTTTTCTTCAAGTGCTTCTCTATAAAGTTGTACTTGAATTAATTCATAAGCATTTTGAACATCAAATATTTTTTCATTAGTTTCTTTTAATTCTATGTTTAATTTAGCTATCTCCTTTTCTATACCTGAGATCTCTAATTTAATTTTAGCAAATTCTTCTGCTCTTAATTTTTCTATGTCTTCTCTATAATCAAGTACTTTTTCCATTGAAAAAATATAATTCTCCACTATAAGCCCCTCTTAATTATCTAAATTTAAACTACTTTCTAATAAGCCAAGTGTTTCATCAAATGTATAGCTTTCAGTTATATTTTGCCTTAAAAATGAATTAATTTTAGGATTTAATGCAATGGCTCTATCAATCTTTAAGTTGCTTCCATTTACATATGCCCCTATGTTAATCAAATCCTCAGATTCCTTATATACTGATACATTTTCTTTCAGCTCTCCGGCTAAAGTGTAATGTTTTTCTGTCACTATTTCTTTCATGACTCTGCTTATGCTATTTTGTATATCTATTGATGGAAAATGATTCTTTGCAGCTATTTCTCTTGATAAAATGATGTGACCATCCAATATCCCTCTAACTGCATCTGCAATTGGGTCATTCATATCATCACCTTCGACAAGAACAGTATAAAATGCTGTTATTGACCCATCTTTGCTCATTCCACTTCTCTCTAAGAGCTTAGGCAATAGGGCAAATACAGAAGGAGTATAACCCTTCGTTGAAGGCGGCTCTCCAGTAGCAAGTCCTATTTCTCTTTGTGCCATTGCAAATCTAGTTACAGAATCCATCATAAGCATTACTTTTTTCCCTTGATCTCTAAAATATTCCGCTATTGCTGTAGCTACAAAAGCACCTTTTAGTCTAACAAGCGGTGGTTGATCAGAAGTTGCACAAACAACTACGCTTTTTTTATAACCATCTGTGCCTAAATCTTTTTGTATGAATTCAAGTACTTCTCTTCCTCTTTCTCCAATTAATCCAATGACGTTTACATCAGCCTCGCAATATCTAGCTATCATCCCCAAAAGGGTGCTTTTCCCAACTCCACTCCCTGAAAAAATCCCAACTCTTTGACCTTCACCACATGTTAGTAACCCATCTATCGCTTTGACTCCAGTACTCATTATTGTAGAAATTCTCCTTCTGTCAAAAGGGTTAGGAGGCTCTCTATCTACATCATAAAATTCTCCATTTATTTTTAACTTTCTATCTAGCGGTCTACCAAGTCCATCAAGAGTATGTCCTAATAAGTCATCGCTTATTTTTACATTCAATTTCTTGCCTGTCGGTTTAACAAGGCAGCCAGGTCCAATCCCACTTATTTCATCTAATGGCATCAATAAAACGCAATCATCTTTAAACCCTACAACTTCAGCTAGTACCACAGCTTTGGTAGATCTTATTATAATTTCACACACTTCTCCAATAAAAGCTTCTATGCCTTCTACTTTGATGATTAGACCTATTACTTCTGTGACTTTACCCATTACTAAATAGTGGTCTTTGTTTTTAACTGCATTTTTTAGATTGTCAAAATCTATTATCATAGTTTACTCACCTGAATTAATCAATTCATTGACGATGGAAATTATTTGATTGCTGAATTGTGCATCGATTATTTTGTTCCCCGATTCAATGATACAGCCATTTATCTCTATGTCTGCATCTTTTAAAACACTGAAATTTATTTGTTTATATCTCTCTTTTAAGCTAGGCAAATTTTTCTTTAATATCTCATATTTGCTAGGATTCACAGTAATGATTACATTTGTTGCATTTTCTATCTCTTCAAGTATTGGGTAAATTATATTCATAATATTTTCCTCAGAAGTGTCTATTGCAATATTAGCGATTTTTTCTGCAATTGTAGCAGCAAGTTTTATTATTTCTTCTCTAAAGTTAATGAGAAAGTCTTCGCTTTCTTTTTGTGCATTTTTTACCAGTTTAATCGCATTTAATTTAATGCTTTCAGATTCCATTATTGCTCTTTCTTTGCCTTCAATGTATCCTTTTTCATACCCTTGGTTATAACCTTCTTCGAATGCACTTTTTTTTATATTTTCTAACTCTTCATTAGCTTTTTGTAGAATGAATTCTCTTTCTGTTTCTGCTTCATCGATAATCTTTTGTTTTATAGATAAAGCTTCTAGAAGTTCTTCATCATCCTCTTTATTTATATCAAAATCACTATTTTTTAAGTCAACTTCGGTTTTTTTTATATTTACTTCCTTTACTTCTACAGTGTCATTATCTAATTTAATTTCATGCTTTTTTATGACTCTATACGATGATTCCATCTTGATCTCCTCTTGCAATAACTACTTCTCCGGCTTCTTCTAATCTTCTTATGATATTAACAATCTTTCTTTGAGCCTCTTCAACGGTAGATAGCCTTACTGGACCCATAAACTGAATATCTTCTTTTAGCATTTCTGCAGCTCTTTGAGATATATTAGCAAAGACTATGCTTGTAACTTTCTCTGATGCACCTTTTAATGCTAAAGCTAAGTCTTCATTGCTTACTTCTCTTAATATACGTTGAATTGAATTCTTATCTAAGTTAACTATGTCTTCAAATACAAATAGACTAGATTTAACTTGTTCAGCTAATTCTGGTTCTTCAACTTCTAATGATGAAATTATGTTTTTCTCAGTGTTTCTATCAACCGAATTTAAAATTTCAACTAAAGTCTTTACTCCTCCAATTGTTTCTTGTTCATTATCTATTAGACCTGAGAATTTTTCTTCCATAACTTTTTCAATTCTTTTAATCACCTGTGGGGAAGTTCTATTGATTGTAGCAATTCTTTGAGCTATGTCCGCTTGCAGTTCTACAGGAAATTGTGATAAAACAGTTGCAGCTTTATCAGGTTGCATGTAACATAATATAAGTGCTGTCGTCTGAGGGTGCTCATTTATCAATAAATTAGTTAACTGCTGAGGATCAGCTCTTCTCGCTATAGAAAAAGGCTTTTCTATTTGTTTATATTGGTATAAAACATCTATGACTTCCTTGGCTCTTTGAACACCCAATGCCTTAGTAAGAAGGTTTTTTGCATAATCTATACCACCATCTAAAACAAATTTTCTCGCTGATGCCATATCAATAAATTCATCAATTACTTTATCCCTTTCCCCTGGCTCAACATAGTCTATGTTTGCAATTTCATAAGTTACTTGCTGTATCATATTATCTGGTAATAGTTTCAAGACTTGTGAGGATATTTCAGGTCCTAATGATATAAGAAATATGGCAGCTTTTGTCGTTCCTTTCCTAGGATTCTTCATATTCATCTACTCCCTTAACCATGCTTTAATTAATTCTGCTGCTAATTCAGGATTATCTTTAGCATACTCTTGCGCCATTTTACCTTTATTATCAGGTTGAATTTCAATTTTTTCATCTACTTTATTTTCATTTAAGACTTTAATTGTATCTTCAACTGTAATCCCATTTGTTAATTTTTCTTGGAATTCTCTATCTTCCTTTCTCTTCTTCCTTGAATTCAAGATTATCACTGCCCCAATAATAAATATTAAGATTCCTCCACCTGCTCCAATAAGTAATGGTAGATTATCCTGAATAAAACTAGTACTTGTAGTGTCAGTTGTGGGAATATCCTCACTTAAATCTTTATTAAACTCTATACCAACAACGTTAATTAAATCCCCTCTTTCAGCATCGTATCCTATAGCTGTTGCAATAATATTCTGTATATTCGAGATATTAGCTTGGCTTAATTGTCCATCATAAATAACAGAAGTGCTTATTTTGTTTATTTTACCTGGTGCTCTAATAATAGATGTAGTCTCTGTTGTTAGTTCATTGTTTGTAGTTTTCGAATATGTTGAATTTTCACCATCTACACCTTGTACTACATTGCTTATATTGTCATCTATATTGCCACCTGTTACATCTTGGATATCTATGTTGTTTCCACTAGCATCAACTTGCTCGCTTCTTACGACAGGATCACGGTACTCGATGATAGTACTCTCAGTAGAATCAAAGTCCATGTCAGCAAATACTGAAACTTTTATCTTATTTACACCAAATGCACTTCCCAATAAGTTGTTGAGTTTTGTCTCTAACTCCTTTTCAAATTGTCTTCTTATTTCCTGTTGTTTACTTATTGAATTTGAAGTCCCGAGATTTGTACCGTCATCAGCTAAAAAAGAGCTTAACAATACACCCGAAGAATCTATCACTTGTATGTTTTCAAGCGGTATATTATCTACTGCACCAGAGACCAATGCTGCAATACCTCTAATCATTTCTTCGGTAACTTTTTTAGTTGGTTTTACATCTATAACTATTGATGCGGATCCTTCCTTTTCTTCATCTTCAAATATAGTTTTTTGTGGCAGCACTAGGTGAACTTTTGCATTGCTTATTGCATCCAATGACATGATGCTTCGTTGGAGTTCTCCTGTTAGTGCTCTTTGATACATGATCTGTCTATCTTCCTCGGTTACCATCATGCTTGTGCTGTCAAATATCTCAAAGCCAATCGAATTTTCAGGAAGCATGCCATTCATTGCCAATTCCATCCTGTATGTATCTATATAATCTTCATCTATTAAAATTGTTGAACCACCATCAGCAACTTTGTGCTTTATTTTTTTTGACTCAAGATCATTTACTATAACTCCCGCATCATCAAGTTCAAGATTTGTAAAAAGAACACGATATGTGACTTTATTAGCAAAATATGTTAACCCAATTACTACAATAGCTATAATAGCTATTGTTGCTAACATCTTCTTTTTCTTAGATTTGTCAATTTTGGTCCAACCACTCTTGACATTTTTTAATGTCGATTTTACACCATCCATTTAAAGCTTCTCCTTTAATCTATAGTTGCATGTTGTTGAGTTCTTTATAAGCTTCTACAATTTTATTTCTTATTTGAACTGCTAATTCCAGAGAAAGTCTTGCTTCTTCAGTGGCTATCATAACTTGGTGCAAATCAACATCATTTCCACTTATAAGATCATTTACATAATTGTCAGCTTCAACTTGCTTATTGTTTAATTTATTTAATTGCTCATTCATTATTGCTTTAAAGTCAGTTTCAGTTTCGTTGTTAGTCTTAGTGTTTACTGGTTTTATACTTGACAGTCCTACTTTATTTATTTCCATGTCATTCCTCCTTAACCTTTAGAAATATCTAATGCTTTTTTTAGAATGGCTTTATTCGCATTTAAACAAGTCACATTTGCTTCATAAGCTCTTTGTGTATTTATTAACGAAACCATTTCATCAACAATATTTACATTTGGCAGCTGAACATATCCATTTTCATCTGCGTCTGGATGAGTTGGATCATAAACAATTCTAAATTCACTTTCGTCCTCCTCTATCCCATCTACCTTAACTCCACTACTTACTTTCTTTGTTACTCCACTAATTCTATTTATTTCTTTTTCTAAATTTTCGCTAAATGCCACTACTTTTCTCCGATATGCTTCGCCGTTCTCAGCTCGTGTAGTATTCACATTAGCAATATTTGTAGAAATTATGTCCATTTTTAGCCTTTCTAAGGATAGCCCACTTGCATTTATCTGCAATGATTTAAATACACTCATTTTTAATTCCCCTTTATCTATTTATTACATAATTTAAACTAGATAATTTTGCATTTATAATCTGAGTAAGTGCACTGTAATAAATTTCATTTGCTGCTAGTTCTGTCATTTCAAGATCAATGTCGACATTGTTGCCATTGTCATTATATGTAGTATTTGTTCTTTTTTTAACAATCGGTTCTACATCACTTAATTTACTTGCTCCAAAATGAAGTTTATTTGTTTTATTCAAATTAACTCCGTTTACTGCTCTTTGAAGATATTCTTCAAATTCTACTTTATTTACTTTATAATTTGGGGTATTTACATTGGCTATATTGCTAGAAATGGTTTTCTGTCTAAGAGATGAAGTATCTAATCCTTTTTTGATAAGTTGGTAACTAATATCACTCACTTTTTGCACTCCCCGTCCTAGGTTAAATTATGGCAACAAAAAAACTTTTTCTTCGATAACTGGCTGCCTAATTTTAAGGCCCTATAGCTTTGCGACCCTACCTTGCGGTAAGTGTGCCATTTCGAAAAAAGTTAAATTGTATTACACAGTAGTATTACATTTATGTTACAAAGTTTAATGCAATAATATCATCGCTAACAAAAAATTGCAACAACAAAATTTAAAAATGCCAAGAATTTAATCTTGGCATTACAATACATCTTTATCTATGAATATGGTCTCGTCAATTTGAGGGATGTAATTTTTCAAAACTTTATCTTTTAAATTTAATTGTTTATTTTCTTCAATCATCTCAATTCTCGCTTTTTTTAGAGTTTCTAGGAAGTTGTCTAGTTGTTTAACAGTTTCTTTTAGCTTTTCTTCATAAAGAGAATTGTTTATTTGTTCATTTGTTTTTATAGTTTTAATTTTTTCTAATAATTGATCATTTATCTCAATCAATCTTATTGCTGAATCTAATTTGCCATCCCAATTTAATAAATTGTCAATTATTTCTTCTAATAATTTTATCCTCTCATCATTATCAATCATATCTGAGCCCACGCATCTCTAAGCTCTTCTAAAAATCTTTTAACTTCTCTAATAGCATCTATGTCTTTGTCAATATTTGCTCTAACTAGTTTATAGTAAAGGTAATCATAGAGTTTGTAAAGATCACTTGCAATTTGTCCACCTTGTTCAAAGTTTAAAGTATTCATGAATTCAATAATTATGTCTTGAGCTTTTTTGATGTACTCATTGGTTTTTTCTATGTTTTTCTCATTTATAGCAATTTCAGCTAATTTTAAATTCTTTATTGCACCATCATAAAGCATGACAACTAACTTTATTTTTGAAGCCGTATATACTTCATTTTCTTTATATGCATTATATGCTTGAGCTTGATTCATACTAACACCCCGTTAATTATTTACTAGTGCTAAAAGCACTCAATTGTGTTGTCAGCCAATTCATTTGATCTTCTGCTTGCATCATTGCAGTGTCTAATTTTGAAAACATATTTGTATAATACTCTTGTTTTCTTTCCATTCTCTTATTAAAAACCTCAATTTGCCTATTTATATCTTTTAAAGATCTTTCAAAACTCTCAGTCTTATTTTTTACAACTCCATTTGATTTTGATATATACGAATCAATATAATTATTTAACTTAGGAGCAAATCCAACTTTATTGCCATTAACATCTGTAGAAAAGAAATTAATTACATTTTCTGGATTTTGATTTAGATTGTCTAATAATTTTGCTTGATCAAATTTTAATACTCCAGATTTATCAGTAGTTGTAATACCTAGCTGAGAAATATCTTTTATAGCAGTGTTTGGATTTTCTATAGTTGATGTTACCATCCTTCTTAATGATGAATGAAGCATTTGTAGTGAGGAATCCCCAGCGAGTACTCCTCTAGAATTCTCAACTTCAGGATTTCCTGCAGCTATTTTCTCTTCAATAAATTGCATCGTTGAATTGTATTGATCAACAAAATCTTTAATTGCACTCACAATTTTATCGTTGTCATTTACAATATTTATTGTCTCATATTCAGTAGAATTCTGATGCGTTTTTTTTAGATTTATCGTTAAGTTTTCAATAACATCTGTTATTTCATTTGTTGATCTTTCAACTTCAATTCCATTTACAGTGAATTTCGCATTTGTTCCCTGGTTTACTATCTTTTCAGTGCCAAGCTTTAAATTTTCTGCTAAAGTTCCAGAAACTTCAATATTTCTGTCTCCTGTTTTTACATCGCTTAGAATTATTCTTCCATCTATGATGCTAGAACTTATTCCTGTAGTTTTGGTGTTTAAGTTTATCTTGTTAGTTATCGTTTTTAAACTGTCACTATCTTCAATTTGTATTTCTATTTCAATACCTTCATGATTTTTTAATTTAATTGTTCCATTTAAATGAAGTTCATCTGATATTTTCTGCCCTTCTGTCAATATTTTCCCACCGATCACATTTGTAGCTGTTGCTAGTGAGGAAACATTTATCTTATAGCTACCTGCAATAGCTTTACTATTTGCATTCATTGTAACAATATTTTCATCAGTAGATGTTGATTTTTTAGCGGTAAAAGTATTCGCATCTTGTAAAACCTTTAACTTTTCAAAAAGAGAATTTAATCTTGTATTAATATCTTTCCATGCATTCTGCTTATTCGTTATTGTTGTTTTTTTATCAGTTAATTTAGTCAATGGAATTCTCTCTGCTTCCATGAGCTTATCTATTGATGTTTGGTCTATACCAGAATATGTCCCAAGAAAATTTATCGAAGATGCCATTTAAATCAACCCCTTTCATCAACAAGTATTCCAACTAAATCCCATATGCTAGCTACTAGGTCAAGTATTTTTTCTGGTGGTATTTCTTTTATAACTTCATCTGATTCGTTATCCACAAGTTTTACCATTATCCTCCCTGTACCTTCATGGATTTTGAATTCAAAATGATCATCATCTCTAAATAAATATTTATTTGCCTCATCTACTGCTTCATATAATTTCTTAGTGTCATACCCTCTAGTATTATCAAGGCTTGTTCCTATATCTGTCTTCGTTTTAATCTCTTTGTTGTAAGAAGTGCTGTCAACTGTAATTGTATGCTTTTGCAGACTTTCTTTGTCGGTTATTCTTCTGACTTTAGTTATTTCATTTATCCCTGCCACTTCTCTAATTGAATTAACCATAAGAATCACTCCACTTTAAAATTATTAATCAGTAATTCCCTCAAATCGATGTCTATTTCTAATGAATTTTTATTTTCGCTTACTATTTCGTCGTATACTTCTTTTCTTAGAATGTTGATCTGTCTCGGCGCTTCTATCCCAATTTTTACTCTGTTTTCTTGTATATCTAGTATTTTTATTTCTATGTTGTTCCCAATTACAATGTCTTCACCTATTTTTCTATTTAGCACGAGCATTATTCATCAGCTCCTTTTGAAATTAACTTATGTTTTGTAGAATATGAAGTATAAGTTAATACATATTGTTTGCCTATTTTAGATTTAATATTTATAATGACAGGAGCTAATAGATTTGCTGTACTTTCTTTTAAGTTATTTCCAAGGGTTACGATGGAATAAACTTCAAGAGTATTCTCTATTTGTGGATTTAAATCTATTGTATCAAGTTCTTTATCAGGTATATCAATCTCATAGTCTTCAAAAAAATCCCATGGATTTATTAGTACAAAAGAAATATTAGTATTATCAACATCTTGTAAAAATTTAAATATAGAATTATTTGGAAAATCAATCAATACAAAACGATTGCTGTCCTCAAATCCCAAAATTCCATTTGGGAAATTTAATATATTTTCGTCTTCAATTTCTAATTCACCTAAATATTTAGTTTTAATTTTTATTTTTTCCATAGCCATTCACCTTAAGTAATCAAGTAAACTTGGTTGTAATATCTTCGCTCCTATCGACAACGAGGCCAAATATACTGAATTGAGGGTATTTGCCTCAGTATACTTTTGAGCTAAATCTATATCTTCCCTTTGCGATAATAGATTTTTTAGATTTAAGTTTTCTGCTTCATTTCTTTCTTTTGCCGCCTCGAGTCTATTTGATATAGCCCCGATTTTAGATCTAAAGCTAAGGATATTATCTATGTGCTTATCTAAATCCCCAAGTAATTTCCCAGAAAGAGCATCACTATCGCCATCTTCTAATGCTGTTATGATATTTTTAAGTAAATCACTCAATTTTTGTTCATCTGGTTGCCCTTTGTTAAGAGTTGTAAATTCCTCACCATCAACTGCTAGCTCAACTTCAACTCCAGTAGATATTTCCCTTTTAATATTCTTATCGTTCCCTTGGTATTCCAAAGCCGCATTAAAAGGTTTATCAGTGGTCTTTGTCCCAGAAAAAATGTATCTACCATCAAAATTTGTGTTCAACACATCTGCTAATTCTCCTACTTTTACCTTTACTTCCTCTGTTATTGCATTTCTATCGTCTTCAGATAAAGTGCCATTAGCTCCATATATAATAAGTTCCCTGATTCGTTGTACGGTAGAATTCGCTCCTTGCAAAGCACCATCTTGAGTATCCACCCACCCAATAGTGTCTGTTATGGTTGAATTATATTGTTCATTAGTTGATATTGTGTTCCTTAAATCCATTATTTTAGAGACTAAGAGAGGATCTTCTGAAGGCCTTGTGACAACTTTTCCTGAGGATAACTGGCTTTGAAGTTTCTGCATAGATGCTAAATTTTTATTTAGATTTCTCAAATAATTAGTTGTAAGAGTTGAATTTGTTATTCTCAATTTTTACACCCCGGTCCTATTAATTAACACATCTAACATATCATTAAGTACCGATATTACTCTTGCGTTAGCTTCGTATGCTTTTTGATATTTTAAGACATTCGTAACTTCTTCGTCTATGGAAACGCCAGAGGTTGATTCTCTCTTTAAAATTAACTGATTTAATAAAACCTCTTGATTAGAAACTATATTATCTGACTGTTGTTTGGATATTCCCACTCTTGTTACTATATCATTGTATTTACTAGGTATTGTTGAGCCATCTGAAAGTATTTTATTCCTCAACTTTGATATGTCTAAAGCTCTGTCTCCATCACCTTTTTCGGCGGTATAGCCTGGTACAATTAATGAATTGTTCTTGTCAATAGCCGGATTAATCTTAATGGTTTTAGCTGAATCGAAATCAGCAAATATATCATTATCTGTGTTATGAAGTTCGTTTACATTAGTAGCCATCGAATTTACAAAACCATCAAGTTGATTTTCAACATCTACTAATACTTTTATGCTTTCTAAATATCCCTTTATCTTTCCACTTGGTTCTGTGATAATATCAGAACCAATCAAGATCTTTCCATCTGAATTTATACCAATTTTGTTATATTCTTTAGCATCTAATACTACTTTTCCATCAAGATTTATTTTAGCTCTACCATATTGATCATAGTTTATATCAACTTGTGCTATACTTGACAAATCTTTTAATAATAGGTCTCTTTGGTCAAGTAAATCGTTTGGCACTTCCCCTTTGACAGATATATTAAATATCTGCTTATTTAAAGCATCTATTTTTTCAACTGTAGAATTAAAATCCAAAATATTCTTATCTATTTGGCCGTTTGTTTCTGCTTTCAATGATTCTATTTGATTGGCTATGTGGTTTATTGTTTCGACAAGAGCTTTTGATTTTTCAACTACAATTGTCTTAGCGCTTAAGCTTTCTGGGTTTTTACTTAGTTCTTGCCAAGCATTAAACATTTCATTTAAATTGAAGTTTATGCCTGTTGTTGAAGGTTCGTTTAAAATTATCTCTAGTTGATCTAATGTTTGTGATTTGACATTGTATTGTTCATATGCACTATTTTCATTTCTTATTTGTTTATTGACATAATCATCCACCATTCTAACAACGCTTTCCATTTTTACACCTGTTCCTAGTTGTCCTACCCCCGCAAGTGTATATGAAAGGTCTGCTTGCATTTGAACCCTTTGCCTTGAAAATCCATCTGTATTTGCGTTTGATATGTTATGGCTAGCAGTGTGCAGCGCAGTTTGCTGTGCGAGTAATCCTTTTGTAGCTGTATTTAAAGTTCCAAATATACCAGACATATTTCCCTCCTATACCGTTTCATCAATAAATGTTGAAAAATCTTGGTTTTCTAATCCATGTTTCTTGTATGTGTTGCCCTTTGATAAAGCTTTTGCAATATTTTCCATAAGATTTTGTTGATAATTTAGTGCCTGTATTGTTAGCATTTGATTGGTTTTTTGCAGCTCTATTACTTCAAAAATTAGATTTTTTATGTTTGTATCGATCTCAGCACTATTTATATCATATGAAATCAGTTCATTTAATAATTTCGATTTGTCTTCTAAAACCGATTCTATGATTTCAACTTTATCTTTAATCAATGCATCTTTTTCAACTAATAAAATTTTCCTTAAAATTTCTAATTTTTGTGTCATTTCTTTAAAATCATTCATTTATTTCACGTTCTTTCTGTTTGTCCATAGAAGAAATTATTTTATCTGCTATTTTTTCAGGCTCCACTTTGTATACTCCCTCTAAAATTTGCTTTCTTATTTTCTCAACTTTTTCGCTATAGTCCACATTGGATGCAGTATTTATCCTACTCGTCAATTTTTTTGCAGAGTCTGAAATTTCTATGTCCACAGATTTAGTTGTTTTTTCGTCTTTTTCATTGGTCTTTCTTTCATTATCTTTATATATATTATTGACAATGTTTTGGTTTTGAATTCTACTTATTTTCATAAAAATTCCTCCTCTATACATTTTAAATCGGATAATATTTTAATTGTTTAATAGATGTTAAAAAATAAAGTCATAGTTTTACCATGACTTTATTTTAATTCCTTTAATCTCTGTTCCTTGCTCATTATGTTTGTTATTCTTATTCCAAAATTCTCATTTATTACCACAACTTCTCCTTGAGCGATGAGTTTACCATTCACGTATATTTCTAACGGTTCATCAGCCTGCTTATCAAGTTCAATTACTGAGCCGTTTCCAAATGATAATACTTCTCTGATTGTTTTCTTTGATTTGCCGAGAACTACACTGAATTCTAGCGGCACATCTAGTATTAGATCTAAATTTCTTGGATTTTTTTTGTCTTCTGTGGTTATGTTTAATTCTTCAAAAGAAGGCTTTTGAATATTAATTTTTTCTTTCTTCTCTTCTTTCTTAATTTGTGTTTCTTCGGAATCATGAGAAGTGTTTTCATTTATGTTTATAGTGCTATGATCAGTAGTGTTACTGTTATTTGTGACTTTAGGGCTAGTATTCTCTGTCTCCCCTTTCATTTTTTTTACTATCTCTTCTACAGTCTCTCTAGTATATAGCTGCATTATCTCACTTTCTATACTTCCCTCTACATCTAGTTTAAATGCAATCTTACATATATACATATCTGGATCCAAATCACCAAATCCCTTTGCCTCATTGGTATCCCAAAGTGATACTTCCGGTGGTAAAATATCTATTTCCATTCCAAGCATAGTTGCCATTGAAGTTGAAGCGGATCCTATCATTTGATTCATAGCTTCGGCAACAGCACTCATTTCAAATTCAGATAACTCTTTTTTTGCGCTATTTCCATCTCCGCCCATCATTAAATCCGCTATGATTGATGCATCTTCAACATCAACCATAAGTAGATTGTTTCCCTTAGGCCCTTTTTTAAATCTTACATTTGCTACTACTTTCGGTATTTTACATTCATCAATTACTTGTCTAAATGGAATCCATGATACTCTTGGTGTAGTTATTAACACTCTCTTATTTAATAAAGTTGAAAGAGTAGTTGCAGCTGTAGACATTGAAATGTTTCCAACTTCTCCTATTATGTCTTTATCAACATTTGAGAGGGTAAAATTATCTGAAATATTGTTCTGGCTTTTTTTTAATAATGCATCAATCTCTTCTTGCGATATAAAGTTATCACTCATTCTAAAACATCCTCTTCTATATATTGTAATATTTCCACAGCTAAGCTATTGTTTACTTTCCCTGGTCGTACTAAGAAGTGCGGCTTCCCTTCCACTAACATTTTCAGTGGCCCATCAATTTTATTATCAAGTCTGACACAATCGCCTTCTTCTAGATTCAGAAAATCTCTAATTGTTATAAAAGTCTTTCCTAACTCCACGTCTAAATCCACTGGAACTCCCATTATTCTTCTTTCCACTAATTCTCTATCATCCTCAGTTATTTCTTCCTCTGCCTCAAACCAATTCTTAAAGCTCAATTTATCGATTACTGAGTCTAGAGAAATGTATGGAATACATATGTTCATGAAGTTTTTATTTTCCATTAATTCAAAAGTAAAACTTATAAGAACTACTGGTTCATTTGGTGAAGCAATTTGAATAATTTGAGGGTTAGTTTCCAGAGTTTCTAATTCCGAGTCAATTTCTACCACATCATTCCAAGCAAGGTCAAATGCATTTAGAACTACTTCTGCTAACTCTTCGAGAATTGATAATTCAATTTCTGTAAAATTTTCTTTTTTCTTTGTAATGACGGTTTCTTTTATCTCTGTTCCTCCACACACTAATTCAATAATTTGGTAACAAGCCTGAGGACTTATTTCAATAAGTAAATTCCCATTGAGTGGTTTAGACTTGAAAATAGTCATAAATGTAGGATTTGGTACAGATCTAGTGAACTCGTCAAAGCTTATTTGTTCAGCTGCAACAATTTTTATCTCTACATTGTTTCTAACTAAATTTGAAATTGTATTCCCTGCTATTTTGGAAAAATTTTCAAATATCATATATAAAGAATTAATGTGATCTTTAGATAACTTAAAAGGTCTTCTGAAGTCATAAGGCTTTATTTTGTTTTTTTCTTCTTCTGCCGTAACATTTTCTGGTGTTATTTCTCCACTGCTTAGAGCTTTAAGCAGCGAATCTATTTCTTCTTGTGATAGAACTTGTTTCAAGTAAATCCCTCATTTACTAATAATCTAAATAACTATATTTTATTCTCTATTCTTTCAATTAATTTTTCTATGTCAAGTACGTCAATTATATTGTTATCTATGTCAATAATACCCATTATGTTTTGATCGTCTTCTTTTTTTAAGATTTGTATCTGTTCTTCTTTAATATCCAATACCTGCTCTACATCATCTACAAGTAATCCTAATAAATCATCTTCATAGTTTAATATAATGATGCTATTATAACATAAATTATCTTCTATAGAAAGAATCTTACTTAAGTTTAACAAAGTTACTACATTTCCTCGCAAATTTATGAGCCCTTCTACCCAGTAAGGGGCATTTGGTACTTTTATAGATGGCATATTTTTTGTGATTTCGCTCACTTTATTGGTCGGTATAGCAAAATATTTTTTACTCAGACTAAAAACAATAACTTGCATTAAATCACCTCTTGCCTAAAGTTTTGACAAAGATTGAGATACTCTATCCACATCGAATGGTTTTACTATAAAATCAATTGCCCCAGATTGAATTGCTTCCATGACCATGGATTGCTGTCCCATAGCTGAACACATTATAACTTTTGCATTTGGATTGATTTTCTTTATCTCTTTTAATGCTGTTATCCCGTCCATTTCAGGCATAGTAATATCCATGGTTACTAAATCTGGCCTTTCTGCTTTGTATTTTTCAATTGCTTCAATTCCATTTTGAGCCTCTGCTACCACTTCAAATCCATTTTTTTCTAAGATATCTTTTAATTTCATTCTCATAAAAATTGCATCGTCAACAACTAATACTCTTTTTGCCATTTATTTATCTTCCTTCCTGGTATATTAATTTTATAATTATCTCATACATATACTGCCTACATCTAATATTAATGTGATATCTCCATTGCCAAGAATTGTTGCTCCAAGGTATTCTTTCATTTTCCCGAGTATACCATTTAATTTTTTTATAACTATTTCTTGTTGCCCAATCAGCTCATCTACAATTAAACCATAATATTGGTCGCCCAAAAGTGTAAGAATTAAATGCTCATTCTCTTTAGATCCATTTAATCCAAGCTTTTCGTTTACCCTAACTACTGGCACCGCTTTTTCTCTATACATATATAATTCACTAAGTTGAGATTTTAATATGTCGTTATCTTTAATTTTTATCACTTTTTCGATTATTCCTAAAGGAATAGCAAAAGTTTCTCCTCCAATCTTTACCAATAATGCTTGAATTATAGATAAAGTTAAAGGAAGTTTAATGATGAATGATGTGCCTTTGTTTGTTTCACTAATCACTTCAATACTGCCACCTAAAGAGTTGATTTTTTGTTTTACAACATCCATGCCAACTCCCCTACCAGATACATCAGTGATCTCTTTAGCAGTTGAAAAACCTTGGTCAAAAATTAGCTGCAATAAATCCTCGTCAGTTAAATTATCCGTATTTATTCCTCTATTCTTTGCAGTTTCTTTAATAGCTTCGATGTTTATGCCTCCGCCATCATCCGAAACAACAATTATTACACGATTGCCTTCTTGATAAGCATTTAGTTTAATTATTCCCTCTTCTGGTTTATTTAATGCTCTCCGTTTATTTGAAGGCTCAATGCCATGATCAGCAGCATTTCTAATTAAATGTATAAGAGGTTCACTTAATTCAGAAACGACCGTTCTATCAAGTTCAGTTTCTTCGCCTTCTATGACTAGATTTATCTTCTTGTTTAGCTCTTTTGATAAGTCTCTTACCATTCTTGGGAATCTATTGAATACAACACTCACAGGCTGCATTCTTATCTTTAATACAAGATCTTGAAGTTCTGATGTAATTCTTGCAACATGGCTTAAAGGTTCATCGATATCGCTGATATCTGTCCTCTTAGCAACATCTTCTAGTCTTGTTCTATAAATCACTAGTTCCGAAACTAAATTCATAAAGCTATCTAATTTCTGTATGTCAACTCTAATTGATTGGTTTAAATTGTTGTTACTCGTAAGTTTAGTTTCAGGCTTGTTATTATCTTTTTTGTTTTGAGTTTTTGCAGTTTCAGAATTTTTATTAGTTTCTGATGTGTAATTCGGCTGTATTTCAAGAATTTCGACATCTTCAATTTCTGAAATATTTTCTATTTTTTCTTTTATATCTTCTATATTTTCTTTAGTTAATAAAATTAGCCTAAATTTTTTATCATATTCTCCATTTTCTATGCTTTGTGCGTCTGGATTAGTATATATTACATCTCCTATTTTTTCTAAATTATTTATGACCAGATATGCTCTTGGCCCTTTTAACAAGCAGCCATCGTCAACTGTGATGTCAATTACGAATGCATTATAACCCTTTTCATAAGCACTTTTGATTACATTTTCATCTGTATCGGATAGTTTAAATTCCGTCAAATCACTTTCTTTTTTAGTGCTTTTTATTACTTTATCTTTATTGATAATCTGTTCAAGTTCTTCAATTAGATCATTTACATAAGTGTCATCTTTATTGTTCCTTAAATCTTCTACTATTTCAGTTAGTTTATCTAAACATCTAAAGATTAAATTTATGATATTGTTATCTTCAAAGCTTTCTCCACTTTTTAATAACCCCAATAGGCTTTCCATTCTATGAGTTAAATCGGTCATTGACTTATATCCCATAGTTGCAGCCATTCCCTTTAAAGTGTGAGCTGCTCTAAACATCTCCTCCAAAGAAGATATGTCATTAATGTTTTGTTCTATCCTGAGCATATTATCATTCAATAACTGTAAGTACTCTTCTGTTTCTTCAAAAAATAATTCTTTGTATTTGCTGTTGTCATCCACTTAACCATTCACCTCTATATCACATTTTTTCATAAATACATGTGGCAACCTTTTTAAGACCAAATTCTTTTGGATTGTATATCCCTTCAGTAGCTCCTATGAAAAGTATCCCTCCGCTTACTAATGATTCACTAAATTTTTTGTAAACCTCGTCTTTAACATCTGGTTTAAAATAAATAGTAACATTTCTGCAAACTATCAAATGGCAATCCTTTTCGTATTTATCTAATAATAGGTCGTGTCTTTTAAAATTAACTTTTCTACGCAAGTTTTCTGATATTTTATATTGATCTGAATCCTTTGTAAAATATTTGCTTAGTATATAATCATCTAATCCTTTAAGTTCTGTATCTTTGTATTTTCCATCTCTTGCTTTTGATAAAACTTCTTTATCTATATCTGTTGCAATTATTTCAGATTTATTAAGTAAGTTATTTCTATCGAGCATAATTGCTATACTGTATGGCTCTGCACCATTTGAACATGCTGCACTCCATATTTTTAGTTTGTTGAAATTCTTACTAGTGTTATTTACAATTATCTTTTCTAATTGTTCAAACATATCTTTGTTCCTAAAAAATTCAGTGACGTTTATTGTGACCTGATCAATAAATTCTTTCTTTATCTTTTCATCCTTGCTAATTAATTTAGCATATTCTATCATGTCTTTTGCACCAGATTTTCTCATAACAGAAAGTATTCTCCTTTGCATTTGGGCATCTTTATATGAGTTTAAATTTAAGTTGAGTTCCCTATATACAAAATCATAAAAATAATTAAATTCTTTCTCCATAATCTCACCTCAATAGTTCTATAATTCTTTGGGAAATTTCATTTAAGCTTAGAATTTCATCTACTACTCCTAACTTGATAGCACTTTGTGGCATCCCAAAAATAGTGCTGCTCTCTTTATCTTGAGCTATATTGTATCCATTAAGTTCTTTAATTTTTTTCATTCCCAAAGATCCATCTTTCCCCATACCAGTTAAGATTATTCCTAAAAGGTTATTAGCATAGACCTCTGCAGCCGACTCAAATAAATAATCCACCGACGGCCTAACTCCATTTATTTTTTCTCGTTTGTCTAATTTTATTTTTTTATCATCCACTGTCATGTGATAATCCCCAGGTGCAAGATAGACTACATTTTTTTGTATTATCATCTCATTTTTTGCTTCTACAACTTTTAATTTTGATTCCATATCCATTCTTGAAGCTAATGACGTAGTAAATCCTGCTGGCATATGTTGAACGATAAAAATAGGAACACCTAAATCATTTGGTAATTCTTTTATTAAACTCACCAAAGCTTTTGGGCCACCAGTTGAGGCTCCTATTGCTATAGCTTTTATGTGAATGTTATTATTTCTTAAACTTTTTTTACTAAATTGCTGAGTTTTAGAATCTTCTTTTTCTTTTTTCTGCAGTACACTTGCTATTATCTTACTTGCCAAATCATTTTTTAGTTCCTCAATATTTTCGTTGATATTTGTTGGCTTTTCTATAAAATCGAATGCACCCTTCTCTAAAGCTTCAATAGTTATTTCTGAATTTGTATTTGAGCTGAGCATTATAACTGGTATCTTATATTTCTCTCTTATTATTTCAAGGGTTTTTATCCCATTCATAATAGGCATCTCTACATCTAAACTCACAACATCGGGATTCAATTTGGGTATCATCTCTAATGCTTCTTTGCCATTTCTAGCTATGCCAACTATATTAATTTCTTTAATATCCTTAAGCATATCTGAGATAATTCTTCTCATAAATGCTGAGTCATCTACAATTAACAGTCTTATCATTATGCTGATCAACACCTTATATTATTATAATTTCGCTATTAGCGCACCTAATAGTTACCTTAAAATCGCTTAAATTTACTATCATGGTTCTACCTGAGTTTCCTCCAGTATGGCATGAAACCAATGGTATATCAAGGCTATCAAGTATCCTTTTTACCGCTACAATGTTTTGCTCACCAATGCCATTCTCAGATCCATTTATATTGAATTCAAACATGCTTGCGCCACCTGCAATCTTTGCGATTAAATTCATATTAGTATATCTTTTTTTCATTTCCTTTACCATCTTTGGAATAGCTAAATTTGCAAACTTTTCATCCTTTATATTTCGTGTAAAGCTAGAACTATCTGGTAATAGAATATGACTAAGTCCGCCTACTTTATGAATCGTATCATATATGGCAATTCCTACGCATGAACCAAGACCTAAAGTCATTAATATATTAGGTGATGTAGATATCTTATAGTCTGATATCCCAACTTTTATAGTTTCTACCATTAATTATTCCTCATTTTCATCGTTTATTTCTTCAAATTTTTCTTCTAAATCTAATATATCTTCTTCTTGTTCATAATCAAAAAGCTGTTGCGTGTCTAAAATAATTATAATGTCATCTTCTAGTTTAATAAACCCTTCAATATATTTTTTTGATATTTCATATTGTTCATGATTCTCTTCAATTTGATCAGAAGTAAATCTTTGTATGCCTTCTATATCTTCCACTAAGAACCCAAGCATTCTATCTTTCCATGTAGTAACTATGACCTTGCTTTTAGTATCAATTGTGACATTTGTATTGTACAATTTCTTCGTTAAATCAATGATTGGCAATATCCTATCATCATATTTTATTACTCCAAGTACATAGTCAAAAGTTTCTGGTATTTGCTTAGGTTCATTATAATCAATTATCCTGTCAATTCTGCTAATTTCAATAGCATATTTTTGATTGTTTAATTTGAAAATTATAAATTGTTCCATATTGTCCTCCAATTCTTTAAATTTGAAAACTAGATATCATTTTTTGAAGCTGATTTGAAATATTTTTTAATTGTTCTGCATATTCAATATTATTTTCATAATTAAATCTTAAATTGCTCGAGAATTTTTCTTAATCTTTTTGCCAATTCCTTTTGTTCTTTTGCTTTATTTGCAATTTCAACTAATGATCTTGAGGTCTCGTCACTTCCAATACTTATTTCTTGTGCAGATGCATTTGACTCTTCTATAACTGCTGCAACGGATTCAATGGATGAGCCTATTTCATCTACAGACAGAGAAATCTCTGTTGTAGCTAAAGAAAAATCTTTAGTCAATTCCTTTACGAATAGAGCATCTTCAAAATACAAATTGCCTGTACTTTCTAATCTATCATAATCATTTGTTACATCTTCATCAACAAATCTTAAAATCTCTTTAGCGCTATCAGCTAAGCTGTCTACTGATTGATTTACTTTTGTTATTAATTGCTTTATCTTTGATGTTGCTTCTTCAGAGTGTTCAGCTAGCTTTCTAATCTCATCAGCAACTACAGAAAAACCTCTTCCGGCTTCACCTGCTCTCGCTGCTTCAATAGCAGCATTTAAAGCTAACAGATCTGTTTGACCAGCAATTTCCGAAATAACATCAGTCATTTTTTCAATTTCCTCAACTATTTTTACTTCCTCAATCGATTTTTTTATGGACTTTTGCTTGTCTAAATATATTTCTCTAGCATTTTTCTTGGATTTTGCAGCTGAATCTTTCATCTCTTTTGCTCGGTTCTCTATTTCTTCTCCTTTTTCTTCCCCCATTAGAGCCTTTGCTACTAATTCTTTAGCTTTTGTAGCTATTGTTTCAGAAGATGATGCTACTTGTTCCACTGAAGCACTTGTTTCCTGCATGCCAGCTGCAATTTGATTTACTGAATTATTTATGTTAATCCCCTGCTCTGAAACTATTGCTATCTCATTAGTTAATCTGTCACTAGAAGCTGTGGTTTCTTCTACCGCTGCTTCAAATTCTTTTAGCAAAGAGCTGATTTTCTCAAACATTTTTTTAAAATTCTGCATCAGATTAGCTATTTCATCTTTGCGATTTTCATATTCATTTCCTAATTGAAACCCAAAATCTCCTTCGGCCATTAAAGATGTTGCGTTTTCAAGATATTTAATTGGTTTAGTTATATCATTGGAAATCTTATAACCGAATACTACAGAGCATACAATGGATAATATTAGTAAAATAGCAGTCAAAAGTAGATCTCTTTGTGCATATTCTGTGTTGCTCTCAGAAGTTATTCTCGCTTCATTTACGTTAATTGTCATTAGCTTAGTATATGCATCAGTTATTTTTTTATTGAGTTCTCCGCCTTGGCCATACATCAAGACTCTTGCTTCATTAGGTTTATTTGCCTTTGATAAGTCTATTACTTTTTTCATAAGTTCATCATATTCTGCTTTATAGCTTTTTAGTGAACTAATTATTTCCTTTTCTTCTTTGGTGGATGCTGTATTAGAATAGTTTTCTAAAAGCTTGTCAAATTGCGAATTTTTCTTCTGTATAGATGCCTCATCTATTACTGCCATCTGACCTACGATTATCACATCTTTTATTTCGCTTTGCATTGACAGATAAGACTCTACAATCATCACCAATTCTCCTAGGGGAACTGTATTTTCTCTATAGAGTTTATCATCGTTATTTTGTACCTCTAATATACTCCAAATTGCTAGTGATCCCAATATCAGAGTAAATAATGTAATCAACAAAAACCCACTTGTAATCCTCTTTCTTATGGATTTATTAAAAATTTGCATACAAATCCCCCTTAAGATAACAGTATTTGCTTAAAATAAATATCGGTGATTATTATCTTTTTTTAACCTTTATAAGAAAATAATTCCTTATTGTTATCAAATTTTACGAGTTATGATAAAATAGCAATATAATCTATGGAAAGGTGTTAATATGAAAACTAATGATGAAAATTTTGTAATTAATCTTGCAATAAATGTTGGGAAAATGATGCTTGAAAGTGGAGCTGAGATATATAGAGTTGAGGAAACGATAGAGCGAATGATATCATCAAAAATAGATTCAAAAGTAGATGTTTTCGTTTTGCCCACAGGTATAATTGTCAGTACAAAGTCCCCTACAAGTTCTATAACAAGATTGGAAAGGATACAATCGTCAAGACTCGATTTAGAGGCGATATCAAGAGCTAATTCTTTTTCGAGGATATATACCCAAAACAACTTAACTGATGAAGAACTAGATATACTCTTAATGAGTTTAACTGATATCCCTAAGTTTTCAAAAAAAACTACAATGGTTTTTACAGGTTTAGCTGGCGGCCTTTTTACGGGCTTAACAGGAGGTAAATTTTCAGAAACTATAATTGCTTTTATAGCTTCACTTTCTGTGGGCTTAATATTAGACAAGCTTTCAAAATTCAAGCCTAACTTTTTTATAAAAAATATAATAGGTGGGTTTTTAATTGCTACAATTGGAGTGTTTTCCTATTATGTATTTAAATTTTTCGGATTTAATATAGATTATAATCGAATTATCATAGGGCCATTAATGACTTTAGTTCCCGGAGTAGCTCTAACTAATGGTATTAGAGATTTAATATCAGGAGAATTGATAGCAGGTGGTGCGAAAATTTTGGAAGCGATATTTATAGCTATAGCCCTAGCATTTGGCGTAGGTATAGCATTGCAAATTTCATTTTCGTTTATTTAGCTAAGTCAGGAAGCATGCTATAGAGGCAATAACCATTTGGTTTTGCAAGGAGGCCAAGAATTGTCCTTCGCTAACTATTCTTTGTTTTATTATAACATCAGGATATCTCAATTAAAAATTGCATTTTAAATATAAAAATATGCTTAGAACACTTAGTAAAAAGTGATTCTAAACATATTATACGAGCTTCCTGTGATACTGTAAAAATAGAAAATCCTCACAAATAAATTAAGGTATAATTGTAATTGAGAAAAAACAATTCTTAATTTAAAGGAGGATTCACTATGAATTATAAACAAAAT